>Ga0116125_1000098_pt1 | contig 34762 bp, 31 predicted proteins | sample June2015DPH_16_1_2_FD_89729 | JGI IMG/M metagenome (GOLD analysis project Ga0116125, IMG submission 89729) | Peatland microbial communities from SPRUCE experiment site at the Marcell Experimental Forest, Minnesota, USA - June2015DPH_16_10 | ecosystem: Environmental > Terrestrial > Soil >...
CGAGGTCCTGGACAGCATTAGAATCCGATAGGATTGGTGGCGAACTGCTGAAACCCTCTGAATGATTCTGCACCGCATAGTTTCGGGCGTATTCGGACTGCTATTGGCGATAGGCGGCTTCGTCGCGGGCGGCTACATTCCTACCGACTTTGACGGCTTTACGCCATTTGCGGCTGCTGTGGGAGTCCTGGTGCCGGCCGTGCTTATGCTTGGCGCGTTCTATCTCGCGTTTCGGTTGTTGAAGTTTGCGGCGCTGGCGAAGAGATAACGGCGGCGAGGGCACCCGGCGACCAGGCTACTCGGTAAGCCACTGGCTGAACTGCTTCTCTACGTCGTTGCCGCGGCTAGCCGGCGTGAACTGTCGCGCGGCTTAATCTTCTGAACTATTCTGCTGCGCCGGGCTCGGCGCAAATCGTAGTCGTTCTGCAAATTCAGCCAAAACTGGGCTGGCAAACCGAAGTATTTTCCCAGGCGGAGAGCTATCTCGGCGGTAACCGACCGCTCACCGCGGACGATTTCGTAGATTCCAGGGAAGTGCAGCGCTTTGGCTAGGGCATAGGCGCTGAGCTCCATCGGCTCCATGAACTCGGTTTTTAGGATTTCGCCGGGATGAACGGCGAACATTTTCTTGCCTGATCGGGCCATTGCCTTGCTCCTGCGTTGAGTCTGCCGACTCTGAATTGACCGCTTTTGCGCTAAGTTCGGTTCAGTGATAGTCCGCTATTTCTACCTCGTACGCCTTGCCGCCGCGCCAAACGAAACAAACGCGAAATTGGTCGTTGATCCGAATGCTGTGCCGGCCCAAGCGGTCTCCGGTGAGCGCTTCGAGACCGTTGCCCGGCGGAACCCTCAGGTTATCGAGCGTCACGGCCGCGTTCAGGATCGCAAGTTTCCTGAAGGCTCGGCGGTGAAGATCCGGCGGCAAACGGCGACTCCTACCTGTTTGCCAGAGCCGTTCGGTTTCCGGGTCACGGAAACTCACAATCACGACCCAATACTAACGCTAAACGATAGTAGTGTAAAGCGTGAGTATTTTATCTGGCTGCGGCGCCCATTCAGCCGATCCCTAACTCTTTCGCCAGCGCCTTCCATTTCCCGTCCACTAACGCTTTTGTCCTCGCATCCATCACAATCTCATCCGGCCAGGGACGCGTGAAGCCTTCCGTCGGCCATTTGCGCGTAGCGTCGATGCCCATTTTTGAGCCGTAGTTGGCGAGACGACTGGCGTGGTCGAGGGAATCGACTGGACCCAGCGTAAATTGGATGTCACGCTCGGGATCGATGTGGTTTAGGACTTTCAGGGTTACGTCGGCGAGGTTCTGCACGTCTACGTCTTCGTCGACGACGATGATGCATTTCGTGAACATGGCCTGGCCTAGCGACCAGATGGCGTTCATCACTTTGCGGGCTTGGCCGGGATAGGACTTGCGGATGGAGACGATCATCAGGTTGTGGAAGACGCCTTCGATGGGGAGATTGACGTCGACCAGTTCGGGGATGGTTAGCTTCATCAGCGGGAGGAAGATGCGCTCTACGGCTTTGCCCATGTAGGCGTCTTCCATGGGAGGCTTGCCTACGATTGTTGTCGCATAGATGGGGTCTTTACGGTGCGTGATGCACTGCACGTGGAAGACGGGATAGAGATCGGCGAGGGAGTAGAAGCCGGTGTGATCGCCGAAGGGGCCTTCGGTGCGGAGTTCATCCAGGTTGACGTAGCCTTCGAGGACTATTTCGCTGGAGGCTGGGACTTCCAAGTCTACGGTTTCACATTTCACTAGCTCTACTGGGGCGGCGCGGAGGAAGCCGGCGATCAGGTACTCTTCGATGTCCGGCGGGGCTGGGACTATGGCGGAGAAAGTTACGGCGGGGTCGGTGCCGATGGCTACGGCTACTTCCATTTTGCCTTTGGGGTGATTTTCCTCGGAGAGAACTTGGCCTCCAGAGGTTCGGGCCATTAGGTCTACGGCTGCGGAGTTCCCACTTCTCGCAAAAGATGCGAGAAGTGGGGCACCCTCTTTTGGGGTGGCATTGGCAATGCGTAGGGCCTGGCGATAGTGTTCGGCGGCTACTTTCTGTCTCTGCCAGTGCATGCCTGTGCTGCGCTCGTCGAAAACTTGGAGACGATACATGCCTACGTTCCGCTTGCTGGATTTGGGGTCTCGCGTCACTACGCAGGGCAGCGTGATGAAGCGACCGGCATCCTGGGGCCAGCACTGGAGGATGGGAAAATCCAGCAGCGAAAAATGATCGCGCTTGATCACTTCTTTGCAGGGCCCGGTGGGGACGGTTTTTGGGAAGAACTTCCCTGCTTCAGTTAGGAGCGGGAGCATCTTGAGTTTGTCCAGGAAACCTTGCGGGGATTTCACATCCATGAACATGCGGATGCGGCCAGCGATCTCATCCAGGTTGTCGACGCCCAGCGCTAGTTTCATGCGGGCTTCGGAGCCGAACTGGTTGATCAGGACTTGGTGGTTGGGGTGTCCTTTTACATGTTGGAACAGGAGCGCTGGGCCGCCGGGTTGGTTCCGCCTCCTTTCGCTTGGCGGCGCGGACGAGGCGTTCGCGGCTCCATGGCCTTTACTTACACGGTCGGTGATTTCGGCGATTTCCAGGATCGGGTCTACTTCGGTTTGGATGCGCTTTAGTTCGCCGGCACGGTCCAGGGCGGCGATCCATTGGCGGAGGTCGGCGAAGGGCAAAGGTGGTCTCCTGAGAAGTGATGATTATAACTACCAGGTCGATTGCCGACTTGTGCTGGAGTCAAAATCCTGGACTACCACAGAGGACACAGAGGCTCACAACTAGATCCCTACAGTTTGGAGCGGAGCATGCTGATCACGTCGTCAGAAGTAATTACTCCTACTAGCTTGCTGTGTTCGTCGATCACTGGCAGGGTGATTAGATTGTATTTGTCGAAGAGTTCGGCTACTTCGTTGTCGCTGGTTTTTTCGTGGGTGTAGATGAGCGGCTCGGAGGTAAGCGAGAGCAACGGCGTGTTCGGCTGGGCTAGCACCAGTTTGGCCAGAGGAACCGCGCCCGCGAGAGTACCGTGCGAGTCGACTAGATAAATGGTGCCGACGGTTTCCACTCCACCTTCGAATTCGCGCAGCACGCCGATGGCGTTTTCCATGGTCGCCGTTACTGGAAGGGCGAGAAACTCGGTGGTCATGCGGCCGGCGGCGGTTTCTTCGCGGTGCTCTAGAAGCTCGACTACTTCCTGGCTCGCCTCCGGCTCCATCTCGACCAGGATCTGCTCGGTGTGATCCTGTGGCAGATCGGCTAACAGATCGGCTGCCGCGTCGGGATCCATTTCTTCGACAATTTCGGCGGCACGCTCGGTATCGAGCGACTCGACGATGGAGCGCTGAATATCGGGATCGACTTCTTCGAGAGTCTCGGCGGCGACGTCCTGGTCGAGCGTGCGGAAGACAGCTTCGCGCTCGTCGGGAGCGAGTTCCTCTACGATGTCGGCAATGTCGGCGGGATGGAGTTTGGCCAGGCCGTCATGGGAAATTTTCAGCTTAACCCGGCGCGCGGGATCGGTCTCAATGAGGTCGATAAAATTCCAGGGAATTGTACGCGGCGGGATTCTTCGAACTAGCTTTTCCAGAGTGCTGCGCGGAGCCAGCCCGAGCAGCAGGCGGCGTACGGCGCCGCGGGCGCCAATATCGACGGACGTGACGTGGAGGACAACGTAGGAGCGGCCGGATTCCTTGACGGGGTCGATTTGAAGCTCAACGTCGTTAACGCGAACCACCTTGCGGCCATTAATGTCGATGACTTGCTGGTCGAGTAGATCACGTTCGAGGAGGAACAGGCCTTCGGAGCCGTTGGCCTCAGGCCATTCCGAAGGCGAGGTTGAGGCGTGAACGTTCGCGTCAATGGTGGAGATGGCGGAGAACGGAAGAACCCGCTTGCCTGATTTTGTTTTAACAATGAGGCTCGCAATACGCGTGCGGTCTTCCTGGGGAGCTAGAGTGACCTCGCGGACACGCCCGGATGCCGCTCCAGACGCGTCATACACCGTGGAACCCAGCAGTTCGGAAAGTGGCAGCGAGTTCATCCGGCTAGAGCATAGCCGAGTTTGCGGCGGGAGAGAAAGGATTTATGTGCGATTGAGAAGAATCTTTTCGGCCTGGCGAGGCGCGAGCGAAGTTAGGAGTTAGAACGTAGCGGCGAGGCGGAGAAAGTAGCTTCTGGGCGGGCCGATGGCGTTGCCAGAGAAGAGGCCACCGAAGTCGATGACGTTGAGGCGATTGTTGAGATTTTCGCCGTCGGCTTGAAAATTAACCGCTAGCTTTTCGGTTTTGTAGAGCTTAGCGCCGAAAGAAGCATCTACGGCCAGAGTTGGCTTGATGCGCCCGCTGTTGAGGTTGATGCGATCGACCACGGCGGGTCCGTACTCAGACAAAGCCTGTTCCAGAGTTCCCTGGAAATCGAACGGCAGGCCGCTGCCGTATTCCGAACTGCCGGCAATCCAGAGGCGCGAGGTTAGGTCATAACGGATGCGGATGCGGGCCGTGTTGCGCTGATCCTGCGAGTCGGGAAAATGTCCGGTCAGCTGGGTGGTGGCGCTGACGGCATCGTCGCCCAGAAACAGGCCGCCGGTTACCGGGAACCAGGCGTTGCCCACGATGTAGGAATAACTCAGGAAGCCGGAGAACCGCTTCCAGTGGGGGACTTCAATCTTGGCTTCCGCGCCGTAGAGAATCGCTTTGCGAAAAGCTACCGGAAAGCTGATGGCCGTGCTGAGGATTTGGTCGTCATCGGCGTAGTTATTGACGTAGCGGCGGAAGTAGTTGGCGTCGAAACGGAGTTGGTTGGCGACACTCTTAGTGGCTCCGAACTCGAAATAGTTGCCGTGAGAGGGTTCGACGGGGAGACGCAGGACTTCGGGATCCAGCGAGGCTACCTGCTGCGAACTGGATAGAAGGATGTTCTCGAACGATGGAGTTTGGAAGATGCGGTCGTACGAGGCGTGAACGATGAGGCCGGCGGACGGGAAATAGTGTGCCACGGAGACCCGCGGGCTAACGGCGTTCTGGTTCACGATGAGCTGGTAGTGGTCCCAGCGCAGGCCGGCGTTGATGGTCCAGTTGCCGAAATGAATCTGATCCTGCAGGAAGGCCGATTGCTCCAGATCGGGGCGGCTTCCGGCGAAGGCGAAGGTTGCCGGCGTGCCTGGGTCGAAGGGGTTCAGGGGATCGTTCGGGTCAACGGTAACGATGTCGCTGAAGTTCTCGTGCAGAAACAGATTGTCGGATTCAATGCCGGCTTTCCATTCGTGATAGCCGTGATGAATCGAGACGGTCGTGTTGAAGTATCCCTCTTTGAAATCGTTGCGCTGGGAGGCGATGAGAGGCCAGGAAAAAGGGCTGGAGTAAAGATCGTTAGAGTTGTCGCGGACCATGCCCCGCACGTCGGCCAGGAGATTCGACGAGAAGACGTGCTCGTAGGAAACCATCCCCATAGTTTCGAAGTTATCGGCGGTTTGAAGCTGGGGCGGCGTGCCCAGCGGAGGAGGAGGCGTGTGGAGTTGCGGATTTTCCTGCACTTCTTCATTTGGAATTTCGTAGCGGGAGAGTTCGTGGCGAACACTGAGCGTGAAATGGTCTTTGGGCGTGAAGTCGCGCTCAAAGCTCATTGAAAAATCGCCGGTTGTGCCCCGGTTGGTGAAGTTCTCGGGCACGACGGGGTTCAGGTAGTGAGCGGTCATATTGCCCGAGGCGCTAGCGCCGAAGATGTTTTTGTCCCAGGTATCCTGAACGCGAAGCGATGCGCCAGCAGTATCAAAACTTCCTCCGGAAAAAGCTGCCTCGCCGTGCAGGCCGGGCTTCGCGTCGCGTAATGTGTTCACTTCGACCACGCCCCCCATCTTGCGGCCGTACTCTGCCGGAAATCCCGCCGTGTAAACGGTCATCGAGTCGACGTCATCGGCTTCAATCTCAGGGCCGAAGCTGGGCGAACGATTATCGGTGAGCGGGATACCATCGACGACGAATTGCGTTTGATATTCCGAACCGCGGGGATGGAGCACGGCATTACCTTCGTAAAGCCATCCTGGCTGCGAGTTAACCAAATCCTGCAGAGAGCGGCCGGGCAGCGAGGTGGGCCGGTCGGCAATTTGCTGTTGGTCGAGATGATTGGAAGCTCCGGCGCGCTCGGGATCGAGAAGCGTGTTTTCGGCAGTCACATTGATCGCTGTGCTGACAGCAGCGATGCTGAGTTTTACCAGGTACTCCGTGGGGAGAGCGGAGTCGATTTTTATGATCCCTTCGTACGGAGCAAAGCCCTGGTCCTGCACCTGCACGCGATAGAGGCTGAAGGGAAGATTGCGGATTACAGAAAGGCCGGCATCGTCAGCGGAAAAATCCCTGTGGAAGCCGATGGCATCGCTGGCAAGATCGACGGAGGCTTTGATTGGCTGGCCGTCCGGCCCGGTGATCTTGAGGCGGAGTTCTCCGGCGTTGCTCTGCGCCAGCAGGGGCAGAGCGGCGAGGAGGACCGCGACGTGTAGCAAGGGACGCACAAGCTTGCGTGGGAATCTTTAATGCTACCAGTTTCTATCGGTTGGGCTGGAGTTACGAAGGGAATGGAGAGACAGATTTTTACACATCATTTTACAGATCGATGACAACTCGGCATCAGGGAGTGAAGCATGATGACTTTGCAATTTACTTTTCATCGAGCTCACGCCCTCATTACCGTGGGGGAATGGGAAAACGGGCGTCCTTACCGCAGGGGGTGAGGACGCCCGTTAGGTTTTCGGACGAGGGATCAAGTATCGTGGTGCCAGCAGATTCATCTTAGTCGCCGAGCCATGCCCAACAGCCATCCCTCCCGCCAGGATTTTCAAGCCGTCGCAAGAGAAATCATGCGGCAGCGCGGTTTCCAACCCGACTTCCCACCGGCCGTCGAACAGCAGCTTATCGCATTGCACGCGCATCCGCCGCAGGTGGCGGCGGGAAAAAATGTGCGCGACCTGCGTAATCTTCTCTGGTCGTCGATCGACAACGACACATCGCGCGATCTTGACCAGATCGAAGCCGCCGACCACCTGCAAAACGGCACAGTTAAGGTGATGGTCGGCATTGCCGACGTCGACGCCTGGGTACCGAAACTAACCGCCATCGACCAACACGCGGCTAGAGAAACGACCACGGTATACGCTGGAGTGCGCAACTTTCCCATGTTGCCAGAAGAACTTTCTTCTGGAAAAACTTCCCTTTTGGAAAATCAGGATTGTCTGAGCGTAGTGGTCGAATTCGTGGTCGATGACGGAGGAAGTGTCACATCCAGCAATGTCTACCCCGCTCTGGTTCGCAACAAAGCTCAGCTTCAATACAACTCTCTCGGAGCATGGCTGGAGGGCACGGCCTCAGCGCCTGCCAAAGTGGCTGCTTCCGCCGATCTGCAGGCGCAGATACGCCTGCAAAACGATGTTGCCCAGAAATTAAAAAATCGCCGCTTTGAAAATGGCGCGCTCAGCCTGCAGACCACTGAACTGCAACCGCTGATACTGGACGACCAAGTCGTTGACATGCAGAAGCAAGAGAAAAATCACGCCACCGAATTGATTGAAGATTTCATGATTGCCGCGAACGGCGTCGTGGCGCGAATGCTCGAAAAAGTTTCCTCGTTGCGCCGCATCGTGAAGAAGCCGGAGCGTTGGGATCGCATCGTGCAGCTCGCAGCCGAGCATGGCGAAAAGCTTCCGCCTGATCCGGACTCGAAAGCTTTGAACGATTTTCTGCTGAAGCGCAAAGCCGCAGCTCCGGATCGTTTTGCCGATCTCTCCCTTGCCGTCGTCAAACTCGTTGGCCGCGGCGAATATGTTCTGGAGCGCCCCGGCGAACCCGTGCAGGGACATTTCGGCCTTGCAGTGCAAGACTACACCCACTCGACCGCGCCCAACCGCCGCTTCGCCGATATTGTGACGCAACGCCTGATCAAGGCAATGCTCGGAGGAAAGCCAAACCCCTACTCCGACGCCGAACTCACCGCCATCGCTGCGAATTGCACGGAGAAGGAGAATGCCGCCGGCAAGGTTGAGCGCGATATGTCGAAGCGGCTCGCAGCTCTGGCCATGCAGAATCGAATCGGCACCATCTTCGACGCGATCATCACCGGCGTGACGGAGCACGGAACCTTCGTCCGCGCTCTACAGCCGCATGTGGAGGGATTACTCACCGAAGGGGCAAAAGGGCTCGATGTGGGCGACCTGCTGCGCGTCAAGCTGGTCCGCACTGATGTTCAGCACGGATTCATAGATTTCGCCAGGGCGTAGCTGACGATCCCTTGGGATAAAGAACCGCCAAAACGCTGAGTTTCCCCTCCAGCCAAACAATCCTTCGTAACCTCAGGCATCTGGGAAGCCAATACCTGGGCCGAATCCAGAAAGTTATCCTTCAAGTAGTTCGTGCGGAGAAAGGCGGGGGTTTGTTTGCTCGAATGGCGCAAACTTGTTTGCGGCGTGGTGATCGCTATTGCGCCAGCGCCGCTTCTTGCTCAGTATAGCGAGCGCGCACTGCTCCGCAGTAATGGCGGAACGTGGCTCAATGAAAGCCCCGCTCCCGCCGTCTCGGCAATTTTTCCCGATTCCCTCGTCCAAACCCAGGCCGACCACCCCGCCCGTATTGAGGCGGAAGGGTCAACCGTAATGATCGCCGGCGAAACCGTGGTGCAATTCCAAGGCCACGAACTTGCCCTCGACCACGGCCGACTGCAGCTCGACACCTCGCGGGAAATGGTGGTGCTGATCGGTTGCATCACCGTGAGCCCCGTCAATGCCGACCGTACACAGTACGATGTGACCGATGTAGACGGAAAAGTAAGAGTCGTCGCTTCAAAAAACGATGTGAAGATTCACGTCCACGGCGGCGTTCACAGGTCGAAACAAGGCGCATCGTCTGACATCATCGTGCACGAAGGCGAGGAGAAGACTCGAAGCGAACATTGCGGCGCTCTGATTCGGCCCGCCGACGGAGTTTCCCCCGGTGGTTTGCTTGACAGTACCGGAGCAAAGGTTGCTGGAGGGGCCATAATCCTGGGAGGGGGACTTTGCGTGATCTTCTGCAACGACAATCCGGTTAGCCCGTCGAAACCTTAGCCACGAAAGTCGGGCATTCCTAGCCGCCATGCAGCCGTTCGATATCGGCATTCGTATAGACGCGAGTCGCATGCTGCATCTGCCCCTTGCAGTATGCCGCCGCTTCACCCAGCGTCACTCCATAGCCGCGCTCGCGTAGCGCCTGCGCGGTCGTCAACTGGTCTACTCCTGTGTCCAATATGCTCGCGGGCGGCGCGCTCAGCGAAATGGACGATGGCGAAAAACTCATCTCGATCTCCTGAACTGGAGCCACTCCGTAGTAGATCGGGTACAAATCTGCCACGGGAAAAGCATCCGGCGACGGCGGCACACTCGTCTGAGCGTCGGCTCCAGCGGCGAGATCGGAGGTAGCGTTACTGGCGCCTATTTCCAGCGGTGGTCCGGCAAGCGAAGTCGACGGCGTGGAAAGCGACCTCGCGAACAGCGGTGATCCATTCATGAGGTATTGTGGGCCGGTGGAGAAATTCGTCTCCTGACCTAAGGCCGCACCACCCAAGCCCGCAACCATCAGCGTGGTAACCCAAAAGAAAGCCCGCATAATCCCTCCGCCAAGAGTTCCGCCGACGATCATGATAGCAAACGGCGTGCTAGAGGAAAGTGGTCGTTCGGCCCTACTTGCCGCTTCCAGCGCTGGGTTCGGCATCGGCCGGCAGCGGGACTGCAGACAGACGCCCCGATTTCAGCAGATAAAGCATGTAGAAAACGACAGCCAGATTGCCGATAAGAACACCCGACCGGAGAAGCGTGACGCCGCGCAGCAGTTCACGAATCTCCAGCGGAATCAGCAGAGTTCCGGATCCAAAAGCAACCCACTCCGCCCACGTGCGCTGGCGCCATAATCCGTACGCCTCGGCAAATCGCAGGGCCGAGTATGCGCAGGCAAGCCGGACCGCGGCCCACAGCCGCGCGTCCGTGATGTCGTCGGCGAAGTCCAGGAAAAGCTGCGCCCAGTGGCGGTCCGTGCTGACGTGGAACAGCGCCAGCAGACTTTCCGCGATCACCCAGGCATCTTTATGAACCAGCAAAATAGCGCTCACCCCAATCAGCAGCACAAAAATGCCTTTGACGAATTCCAGAGAGGCGACAAACCGCAGGAGACGCCGCTGGGCTGGGGGGAAACCGAATTTCGTTGCAGGCGAGGGCATGCCGCGGCGCAAATCATTCTCAGACTACCACGGCGCGGCGTCACCGCCTCAGCCTTACGTCGGTAACTGGAGGAGACTCCCCTCTGATGGGAAGATCGGGAAGGAAAAAGGAAAGCTGCATGAAAAAGCTCGCGATTTTGCTGGTGTTCGCAACGCTCGCCAGTTTGGCGCAGGCCCAGTCTACGCAAACTGCAATTCCACAAACTGCGCGCCAAGCGTTGCTCGAGATGTTCTTCAGCAAAACGCCGGGAACCCTCATGAAGCACCTGCCTGCAGCCACACTTGCCGCACTGGAAAAATCGGGAGCGCTCGCGAGTTTGCAGAGTTATTCGCTGCTGGCCAGCCAATTTCAAACGAAGGAGACCAAGGAAAAGTCCTTCGAAACCTTCGAGACGGGATCTGTTCTGCTGACCGGAACAAATTCTCAATCGGGTGAGAAATTCGACGTCACTGTCGAAAACGATACGCTGCAGGGAGACGAAGACAACATCACCCTGTCTTTCCACAGCTACAAAGAGAAGCAACTCCAGCGCACTCCGTACATGCCGAGTATGACTTTCGCGATGAAGATGGAATCCGGAATCTGGAAGCTCAACGAAATTCTATTTACGATTCGCCTGCCGCTGGCCGATCCCGACTTCCTGAAGAAAATTACCGAAGGAATGAAATCGCAAACCACGACCCCCATGACCGTGCCGTCCCAGCCACGGGTATCAGTCACTAGCTTCAACCCGGACACGACCGTAGTATCGGCTCTGCGCACGATTCTCACAGCCGAGGCCACCTATCGCACCACCTACCGAGCCATCGGCTATACCTGCACGCTTTCGGATCTGGATGGTTTTGGAGGCGGCGAGCCGAACGAGCATCAGGCCATGCTGATTCCCAGCGATCTCGCGGGCGGGAGGCGATATGGTTACGCGTTCACACTTTCGGGGTGCAACGGTTCGCCGGCCAATGGATTTCATCTCGCTGCAACCCCGGCTGGAAGCAGCTTTGGACGCCGCACCTACTGTGTCGATCAGTCAGGAACCATCCGCTCCTCGACCGATGGCAATCCAGCCACCTGTCTCGCCAGCGGCATTCCGCTGCCGTGAACTTCGCTGACTGATCATCGAGCGGGTTCGCGTTTTTTGCCGGAGCGCACTGCAGCGCGCAGTTCGTTCACGATCTCCCGGGACGCTCGTATCGCAGCCGCGTGTTGATTCACATTGAACGAGATCGCGCCCACGCGCGCGTGGCCTCCGCCTCCGTAACGCTCGCAAATCTTCGCCAGGTTTACTACCGGCTCTTCCGGCGCCCACGGATTCGATCCCACCGACACCTTCACGCGAAAGCTGCTTTTGCTGAGGCCCACGCTGTAAACGGACTCCGGATGCAAGTAATACGGAACGAATTTGTTGTAGCCTTCCAATTCCTGATCAGTAATATCGAAAAAGATTGTCCGGTCCGTGCACTCCGCGCGCTGCCTTAGAATCTCGATCGAAATCTCGTGCCGCTTGAGCAGCGGCGGCATAAGCGGAGCCACAAAACGCTCGTTCAGAATTGCGTCCAGCGGCTTTGTGGCAAGCAACGGAATCAGATTCGGAACGAATCCCTGATCCGGGGCCGATTCAATCACCATGGTCAGTTTCATCGCCGGCGCGTTCATCTCGACTGCAGTCTTGGCGTCGGGATAGAGCGCTCCATCGATTACATCCGTCCAATGGACGAGATCGGCAACGGGCGCGGGATCGAACCCGAAACGCTGCTGCCCGATCATCGCAATAAAGCTGGTGCACGACTTGAAGGCCGGATCATAGAACTTGCGGTTGCTCTCATCGTGCTCGAAATGCTCCGCGTCCGCCGGAGACAGAAATGCGCTCTCATGATGGTCGAACCACCAGGTAATCTTGGGCGAACTCGAATACTTGAAATCGACGATAGCATTCTCGTCCCCGGTAAAGTGCGACTCATCGAACAGCGCACCGGCGCGATGCAGCAGCCCGGAGAACTCAAAATCGACATCGCTGCGGATGCGTTCGCGATAGAAGCGGGAAAACAACGCAGCCGAGCACGCTCCATCAAAACACTTGTCGTGATAAAAAACCTTAACTTTCAATCCAAGCCCCATTCCCTGAAATTTCCGCGACCTTCGCGTCCACAGATGCACGCGTTGGCCCGCAGAGTAAAAGCTAATAGGAATGACAGCTTAGGAGCAGAAAGTCAAGGCCTGAAGAGTTAAATTCGTTTCGAACCAAGATTTATGGGTCGGCAAGTAATGGGGCCCGGGCAATCGACCTCCAACGGTTTTCTCACTGGATGGGCTACCCAGCCTGCTTCTCCGCGAGGTCTCCGATCACGGGCAATTTATACATCTGGCCCTGATTGGCCTTGAGCAAAAGGATCAGCCAGACGATAAAGCCGCCGAGCCAAACCAGCGGCCAAACCAACAGCGAGAGAAATCCGAGCAAGGGAATGTGCACGACTATCCGCAATCCGATCCACAGCACCCACCACGCGATATTGAAGAAGATGCACTGCCAGGCGTGAAAGCGGACGAAGCGGCTCCGATTATAGGGATCGAGGACCAGAAAGACGATGGCCGGGATAATCGTCACATACGCCAGCATTCCTGCAACATTATCCGCCAGCCCCGATCCGGCGCTGGCAGACGCAACCAGCGGCCGTCCGCTACACGCCGCGCAAACGGTCGCGCCGTCGGGAATGTGCGCACCGCACATGTTGCAAAATGCCATGGAGTCTCTCCTCGTTGCCTCGTCGTGTGCCAGCCTGTAACGCGGCAAGCTATCAGAAAGCATAGCGATAAGCAATCGTTATCTGGGGGTCGGCGGGCGCGAAGCCAGCCGTTAGCTACGGCAGGCGCGGAGGTGGGTTGGCCGCATTGCTAATATCCTTGTGTTAGCTTCAGACCTGAGGAGCCAGTTCCCATGAAAGCAGTTCGCATCCATCAATTTGGTGGACCGGAGGTTCTCACTTACGAAGACGTCCCCGATCCGCGACCTCGAAAAGATCAGGTGCTCGTGCGCGTTCGCGCCTGCGCACTGAATCACCTCGATGTGTGGGTGCGCAAAGGGCTGCCCGGAATAAAGCTGCCGCACATTCTCGGCAGCGATATTGCCGGAGAAGTCGTCGAGACCGGCGAATACGTCACCGGCTTCAAGCCCAGCCAGCGAGTCTTGCTCGCCCCCATGCACTTTTGCGGACATTGCCAGAAATGTGTTGCCGGACTGCAGAACCAGTGCCGCCAATTCACTGCCCTCGGAAATGCCGTCGACGGCGGCGATTGCGAATTGATCGCCGTCCCGGCGGCGAACGTCATCCCCTTTCCCGACTCGCTCGATTTCAACCAGGCCGCCAGTGTGCCGCTCGTATTTCTTACCGCGTGGCACATGCTGGTCGGGCGAGCCGGTATTCGTGCTGGGCAAACCGTACTCGTTCTCGGAGCCGGCTCAGGCGTGGGCATCGCGGCCATTCAGATTGCCAGGTTATTCCACTGCCGCGTGATCACAACCGCAGGAGACGACACAAAGTTAACCAAAGCGCGCGAACTCGGCGCAGATTACGGCATCAATCATTATCAGCAGAAGATCTCGGAGGAAGTCCGGAAGATCACGAACAAAGAAGGCGTCGACATTGTGCTCGAACACGTGGGCGCGGCGACGTGGGATGAAAGCATGAAGTCGCTGAAGAGCAGCGGCACTCTCGTAACCTGTGGCGCTACCACCGGCCCAAATGTTGGCATCGACCTGCGGCATCTGTTCGGGCGGCAGTTGACTCTGCTCGGTTCTTACATGGGAACCATGGGGGAATTGTATGAGGTCTTGGGGCACGTGTTCGCCGGGCGGCTGAAGCCTGCGGTCGATCGCGTGTTCCCGCTGAAAGATCTGCGCGCTGCCCACGAGCATCTGGAGAAAAGCCAGATGTTCGGGAAGATTGTGGTGAATCCGTAACACGGGATCGATGGGGCTGGCGCAGCGCTGCGATTATGCTTCGCCAACCTTGCCCAGATTTTATTACGGCCTTGGGGCGTAAAATCGGTTCGTGTTTTTCAAAATAATCGGGCGAATTCTGGGTGTCGAGACGATCGCCTCAGGTAAGGGCATTCGCGAGCGCGGTCGACTACGAAAACTGTACGGTGGGCTACGCTGGAGGAAGATGAAAGGTACAGCAACAGTCGAACTGGAGGATGGTAGGATATGTCATGCTGAGGTGCACTGGTACGAGGCACACGGCGTGGGTGGAAAAGAATTCAAGATTAAGCGGTTTTTTGAAATCCAATGAAACGAAGTCCATTGCAATTTGTTGTCTGCGTCAAAAACAGGGGATACGCGGCCTCACTCGAGTTGAGCAAACTCTATCAGACTGTCGCGGATAGTCTTGCAGCGAAAATCCATCAGATTAGGGTTATCGATGAGTCGGGAGAGGATTACCTTTATCCTCAAGACTATTTTGTTCCGGTGCAGATTCCTCAGTCGGCGGAAAAGGCTGTTCGGCGCGCCGCCAACATTGGCCGTTAGTTTGTTTGCCTACGCCCTTCCGTATCATACTGTGGTTTAGAATAGTTCTATGCCCACCGAACTAAATTTCGGCCCCTACGTCGACATCGAAAACGGCAAGAAGGTCGTCAAAGATCTCACCTACGGCAATCCCACGCCGGAAGGACTGATCTTGACCACAATGGATTCGGCAGTCAACTGGATGCGCAAAGGCTCGATCTGGCCGATGACATTCGGCCTTGCCTGCTGCGCGATCGAGATGATGTCGATGGGCGCCGCACGCTTCGATATCGCGCGCTTCGGTGCAGAAGTATTTCGTCCGTCGCCGCGGCAGAGCGATCTGATGATCATCGCCGGCCGCGTGTCCAACAAGATGGCGCCTGTGATCCGGCAATTGTGGGAGCAGATGCCTGAGCCCAAGTGGGTGATCTCGATGGGAGCCTGTGCCACTTCCGGCGGCGTATTTAACAATTATGCTCTTGTGCAGAGCGTCAACCAAGTCATTCCTGTCGATATTTACGTTCCCGGCTGTCCGCCGCGTCCTGAGCAACTCATTTACGCAATCACGCTTCTGCAAGAGAAAATCCAAAAAGAGCGTGGGACGATTCGCAAGGCTCTTAATTTAACCTGACCGGGAACTCTGTGGGAAATTCCGGTTGGTTACCCAGCAACTGGTCTGACTGTGCAAAACTTGTTGGCCTCGACCATAACTGGCGTCTCTGCAACAACTTGCTTCCTCTCCAACTTGGTGGTTACTAATCACATAGTAAAACGCGAAACCCTTTTAAGATTAGCTGAATCTAAGGTATTGAGTGTAGAGCGAAGTCAGTTTCCCAGGGCTCCCACTCAAAACAAACCCGAGCGTAGCTTTGCTCTGCCAGGGCTTGGAAGGTGTTTTGTGATTTCAAAACTATTTGACGTGTTTTTTGGCTGCCGCCATTCCCGCTACAGCTTTCCGGTTACTTTGCGGGCTGCGGCAGGCCGGCCGCAGGCAGGAGCCTTAACGGGTACCTATGTGGCCTGCCTCGATTGCGGAAAGGAATTTCCTTACGACTGGCAGGAGATGAAGGTAATCACATCGTCCTCAGAACGGCGTGAGTATGTCGCTTCGCTGGCCACGAAGCACGCAGCGTGAAATATCCGGGTAAGTGGCGCTGCTGATTCATCCGAGCGCGCAAGAAGCCTGCGGCGCATCACATTGGGTTCTACAGCCGAGCGCTTTAATTTTCTACTACTTAGTCGCCATTGAGGCTGATGTCCGCTTTTCCATGGGCACAAACTCCCGCTCCTGGTGCCCAGTGTAAATTTGCCGCGGCCGCGTAATCTTTTGCTCGGGATCGTTGATCAACTCCTGCCACTGCGCCAACCAGCCGACCGTACGAGGAATCGCAAACAACACGGTGAACATCTCGGGTGGAAAGCCCATCGCCTGGTACATAATTCCGGAATAGAAATCGACATTGGGATAGAGTTTGCGCTTGATGAAGTAATCGTCTTCCAGTGCGATGCGCTCCAGCTCCAGCGCAATATCGAGCTTCGGGTTTCGGCCTGTAACTTTGAATACCTGCTCCGCTGTCCATTTAATAATTTTCGCCCGCGGATCGTAGTTCTTGTAAACCCGGTGGCCGAATCCCATCAGCTTGGTATGCCCTTCCTTCACGTGCTTCACATAGGCAGGAACATTTTCCTTCGAACCAATTTCGTCCAGCATCTTCAACACTTCCTCATTGGCTCCGCCGTGCAACGGCCCGGCAAGAGCGGCCGCCGCTGAGGCCGTCGCCAGATAAGGATCGGTCTGCGAACTGGCCACTGACCGCATCGCATTGGTGCCGCAATTCTGTTCGTGATCGGCATGGAGGATGAACAGGATGTCGAGCGCCCGCGCCAGCGCTGGATTAGCCACATACTTGGGTTCGACCATCTTCCACAACATGTTCATCAAGTTTTCGGTATAGCTCAGATCGTTATCCGGGTACACATACGGAAATCCCACATTGTATCGGTACGACATGCCGGCGATAGACGGCACTTTGCCGATCAGGCGCTTGATTTGAAGCAGGCGGTTATCCGCATCGTGCACATGCTTCGCTTCCGGATACACGCTGGACAACGCGGCTACCGTGCTCACAAACATCACCATCGGATGCGAGTCGTAGCGGAAACCCTCCATGAACTTCTTGGTTGTCTCATGCAGCATGGTGTGGTGCGTGATGTCATGCACCCACGTCTTCAGTTCGGACGCGGTAGGCAGTTCGCCAAACAGCAGTAAATAAGCAACCTCCAGAAAGCTACAGCGCTCGGCCAGTACCTCAATCGGATACCCGCGATAGCGCAGAATGCCCCGGTCGCCGTCGATGTAAGTGATACTGCTGCGGCAGGATGCCGTGTTCATAAAAGCGGGATCGTAGGTCATCAATCCAAAATCGTCGGGATCGGTTTTGATCTGCCGCAGGCTCATGGCCCGAATGGTGCCATTTTCGATCGGGACGCTGTACGTTTGCCCGGTACGATTATCGGTGATGGTGAGTGAATTATCTGCCATGGAAAGAGGCGCTCCTGTGATTGCTTATGGCTAGCGTAGCCTACGCTAGCGCGCGAATACAACATTCGGCTGTGACTCAAGTCACGTTTTAGCGTGACGGGGTCCGGAAATAGAAAACCGGCAGCCCGTGGCCGCCGGTTCCTGATTGCAAAGATATGACTCGCTCAAACCCTGACTCCCTCAGACTTTAGTTCGAGGAATCATCCCGGCGCTTCAATGTTGGACGATCGTCATCGCCGTTGGTGCCAGACTTGTCGTCGCCGCTGCTCGTCGAAGTGCGTCGTAGGCTCGGCTTGTTCTCATCTCGCTGATCCAGCACTTTATGCCGGTTCTCGATCGAGGCCAGCCGCGACTTTACGTCATCGAACTCCGACGTGGTCACAACGTATTCGTTTTTGGCGGGAAGAATCTTGCGAATTTCTTCCTGCGTCTTTTCAATCCGGTCCGGCGTCTGGGGATGAGTATCGAATGTCTTCGATAAAGTTCCGGGCTTCTTTTTTTCCATCGCCTGAATCTTTTCAAAGAAGGAAACGAATGCGGATGGATCGTATCCAGCCCGGTACATATACTCGACGCCAAGATAATCCGCTTCAGCTTCAAAGCCGCGCGAGAACTTCAGAAACCCCAACATGGCCGCCGGTCCCGCCGCTTCATAAGCTCCGTAGCCGATCCCGCCGCCGACAAAGATGAGAGGAATCGTCGCTAGCTGCATGAGCGTCCCGCGGGTCTGTTCGCGAGCCAGATGGCATGCCGCAACGTGCGCAATCTCATGCGCCATCACGCCCGCCATTTCCGCCTCCTCGTCGGCCGCCAGAATCAATCCGGAGTTCACATAGAAGAACCCGCCCGGCAGTGCCATGGCATTTACCACGTCGGAGTCGATTACCTTGATCGTAAACGGCACCTGGGCATCGGAATTGCGCACGAGATTCTGTCCAATGCGATTCACGTACTCCGTCACCACCGGATCGTTGACCAACTTGATTTGGGATTCGATCTGCTGCGCATAGGAACGGCCCATCGCCACTTGCCGCTCAAGGCTGTACCAGTTACCCACGCCCCGCCCACAACCCACGTTGCGGTTGCCCACGGCATCGACGTCGGTCTTGGTGCCGTCGTGCTTGATCTGGCTGTCATCCTGGGTGGGCAGCGCGGCCGGTGGCTGCGCCGGTGCATTCTGAACATCAGCCGCTTTAGGCTGGCCTTTATCCGTATCCGGTACCGGTGATTGCGTTGGACTCTGACCCTGCGTCTGACTCGGAGGTTGTGTCTGCCCCGGAGCCTGCGTTTGAGGAGCTTGCGTTTGTCCCGGATTCTGCCCCGGCTGTGTTTGCGCCCAAGTGCATGGACCGGCGCCAAACGCGACCACCACCACAGAGATTGCCACCCATCGCAACTTCATAAATTACCCCTTTGTGCCAGACGTCCCTTACCACGAATTATACGCCCGCGGGGAAGCGGCCGAGCTTGAGGGCAGCTCGAAGGGTTAGACGCGCAGCATTGGGGGCCGAGTTATCCAGTTTGGCCAAAAACCAAGCTGACTGCCGCATCTGCCGTTTCAACTGTTTTCGACTCATAAGGACGATTGCTAGCGCTTCCTGCTCATCGGCAGTTTTCGAGAAACCTTTACGATCCTGGCAGCTACAGCCCAAACGAATAACCGTTCGCTGAGGCAGTGCAGGTGGCCATGCTCGCTTTCAGCCCTAAACCGGAGTAGCAGCATTCTGCTCGATCAAGTTTTGCGCTTTGAGTTCAGCCCAGAATTCAGCCGGGACCCTGGTTTGCATCGACGTATAGTCCGCAAGAATCTGCTGTTCGCTGCTGGCGCCGACAATCAAAGCTGCGGCCACGTCCGGCGATGCAGAAAACTGAAGCGCCGCCGTGCGCAGATCGACACCGTGATTCGCCGCTACTTCACGCAGTCGTTTTCGCTTTTCGAGAAATGCTGGCGGGATCTTGTACGAATCTTTTCCGTAGTTGTACCGAGGACTGCCCGAGATGAATCCGGCATTCAAAGACGAGCCCACAACCAAAGATGCTTTCTTTTCTCGCACCGCCGGGAAAAGCTGATTCAACGCGTTCTTGTGGTCGATCAGCGAATATTGCGACGCCATCAGGCACACATCCGGATCCGCCTCCTCGAGCACTCGCAGAATTGGCTCCGGTGTGTTGACCCCAATTCCCCATCCTTTGATCAGCCCCTCTTCACGCATGCGAGTCAGTTCGGGAAACGCGCCCTTCTTGGCGATCTCGAATTGTTCCTGCCAGCTAGTCGGCAGCAATTTGTTGTCGGAAGAAATGTCATGCACAAAAGCGATGTCGAGGCTATCGATCCCCAGCCGTTGCAGGCTGTCTTCGATTGACCGCCTTACGCCGGAAGCCGTGTAATCGAAAATGACTTCGTTCGGTGACGGCGAGAAGGGGAACAAGTCGTGCTTCGCCGTCTTCGACGCCTTTAGCAGTTTGCCAACTTTGGACGAGATGACATATTCGCTTCGTTTTTTGGCGTGCAGAAAGCTGCCATATCTTCGTTCCGCCAAACCCAGGCCGTACCAGGGCGAAACGTCGTAGTAGCGAATACCCGCGCTCCACGCGGCTTCCAGAATCGCGTTTGCATCCTTGTCGGTGACTACGGCAAATTCGTTCCCCAGGGGCACGCCGCCAAGGCCGAACCGATGTGGCGGCTTGTAATGGCCGTTGCTGCTCCTCGTGTTGTCTTCCATGCTCCCTACGCTCCTGACGTCTGCCGTGCTGGCTGCTGCGGTTCTCGGCAAAAGGCCGGCGGCCGCACTGATGGCCCATCCATTGACGGCGAATTTTAGAAAGTCTCTTCTGGTGTTCATCTTGGTAGCGTTTCCGGTTTCTTAATCTGCAGCTTTGCTCTCCTCTGGGAAGTCCGCTCCAGTTGTGACGCTTTCCCACTCGGCAATTCCTTTTTGCCAATCGGCAATCTTTTGGCGAAAGCGCTGGAGGGCGATCTTGCCTAGAATCAGATGGACGGGCGGTTCGGGAGAGTCCGCGACGGTTATGATCGCTTCCACCGCCTTCCGCGGATCACCCGGCTGTTTCCCGGATTGGGTCTTCAAATACTCGCGTGATTTGCCCGCAGTTGACGCATAGTCGGAAATCTCGCGCTGGGCAAGTTGGCCGGATCGCCCGAGAAAGTCTGTCCGAAACGCTCCGGGTTCGACCACGGTGACGCGCACACCAAGTGGTTTCATCTCTCCCGCCAACGCCTCGCTGAAGCCCTCGACCGCAAATTTTGTTGTGTTGTAGAAACCCCATCCTGGGGCGCCGATCAGTCCGCCGATCGACGACAAATTGAAAATGTGCCCGCTGCGTCGCTGGCGAAAATGCGGCAGGAATGCCCGCGTGACGCGGATAACCCCATAAAGGTTGCTCTGGAACATGGGCTCGAACTCCTCTTCACCCACTTCCTCGATGGCGCCGGTCACACCATAGCCCGCGTTGTTTACCAGGATGTCTACCTGGCCGAAGGTGGAAATCGCTTGCTGTGCAACGGACGTGATTTCATCGGGCTTGGTTACGTCGAGCGTGAATACGCGGATCTGTTCCGGATACTGCGACACGAGGCCGGACAGTTTGGAAATATCGCGAGCCGTGGCAATCACTCGCTCTCCACGTTTCAGTAACTCTTCGGTGAGAAGACGCCCAAACCCTGTGGATGTTCCCGTGATAAACCACACTCGTGAGGCGGTTGACTCCTTCATTCGCTGGCTCCTTATCCCTGGGTTAGTGCAAAACCTTTGCCATTCCTTAGATTCGCAAATATGGCATTTGCACCGGGTAATTGCTTCGCCCTCGTATTAGAGTCCGCTGACCGACGTGGAGTTCACATATCGACACCAGCTTCGACCTGTACTGCCAGCGAGCCTTGCCGCTTCGAGCGCTCCGTCGTACCATAGCGCCTTCACCCAGGAGGGTCTTGATGATCAACCGCCGTGATTTCCTAGCTACTGCAGCCGCCGGACTCGCCACTGCGCCTCTAGCGACTGCATCGTCATGGCCCCTTCGCCGAAATCTGCTGGCGCAACTGGAGAAAATTCCAGCGCTACCTGACCGCTCTTTCTTTGATAAGAACGAAGACGCCTACTGGGCGGAGATGCGCAAGCAATTTCTTATCCCCGAGGACGAGATTTATTTAAACAACGGCACGGTTGGTTCCAGCCCCGCGCCCGTGCTGCGCGCCATCTTTGAGGGCTACACCACCACCGAACAAATGGACCAGCAGGATCCCGAGGACTATCCCATCTGGGGATATGCGGCATGGAATGAGTTCCGCGATCCGCTGGCCGAGTTTGTCGGCTGCCATCGCGACGAGATCGCACTGCTGCGTAACGCCACCGAAGCCAACAGCTACATCGCCAACGGCCTCGATCTGAAGCCTGGCGACGAAGTGCTGATGACCGATCAGGAGCACCCCGGCGGAGTTCATCCGTGGAATTTGAAGGCTAAACGCTACGGCATTGTCGTGAAGCAAGTAACGCTGGCGCGACCGGTTAAGGATGCTGCACAAGTTCTCAACCTGTTCAACGACTCCATCACACCCCGTACCCGCCTAATCTTCTTCAGCCACATCACGACATTCTCTGGCGTGGTTTTGCCAGCAAAAGAACTCTGCGCGCTGGCCCGCTCGAAAGGAATTCTCTCCGCCGTGGACGGTGCGCATGTTCCCGGCATGATGCGCCTTAACATCCATGACCTCGGATGCGACATGTATTCCTCCAGCCCGCACAAATGGCTGTTCGCGACCAAAGGCTCCGGCTTCCTCTACGTGCGCGACGAAGTCATCGACCGCGTCTGGAACACAATCGTCACCGAAGGCTGGGACGAACCTAACCTTCGCGCCGAACGTTTCCAGCGCATCGGCAGCTCGAACGTTCCCGCGCTCTGGGGACTGCGCGCCTCGCTGAAGCTCGCAAACGATATCGGCATCGAGCGCATTGAACAGCGGCATCGCAAGCTTGCCGACTACCTCCTCGATGCAATGAAAAAACGCGGCGCCGAATCGTGGACCTCGCCCGACCAAGCCCTGCGATGCGCGATCGTGAGCGTGAACGTGGCACCGATTAAGCGCATGGATCTGGAGAACTGGATGTGGAAGACCCACAAAATCCGCATCCGCGGCGGCGAACCAAATAAGCTGCGCCTCTCGACGCCATATTACTTACAAAAAAAAGATATCGACCGCTTTCTAGAAAAGTTCGACGAGTACAAGCGCAAGAGCGCCTAAACCTCCCCGAGCAATGTCCAACCTCGAACTGAAACTCCGAGCCGCCGAAGATCGAGTGCGAAGTCACGAGTCCGAACTTCGCAAAGAACTTCGCACCTTCGATGTTGTCCTCGCCCAGATTGCCTACATCATCACGCTCGAGTTTTTCGGAGCGGCAACCAAGGCCGGACCGGCGCATGCCGTTCTCTGGCTGGTTGCGATTGCCCTGTTTTTTATCCCGCAAGCAATCGTAGTCACATATTTGAACGACCTTATGCCGCTTGAAGGAGGCCTATACGAATGGGCCCGGCTCGCCTTCAATGATGGTGTCGGTTTTCTAGTGGCATGGAATTTATGGCTGTACATCGTTCTGCTGGTCGGGGAGTACGGATTTGTTCTCATCACCTACATCGCCTTCGCCTTGGGGCCGCGCGCCGAATGGATGACCGCGAATAAATCCGTGATCCTGCTAGGCACCGTCGTTCTTGTGGGTGCGGTAGCGGTAATTTCCGCCTTCGGATTGCGCGTGGCGAAGTGGGTCATCAACGCCGGTGGATTCATGACTGTGGTCGCCTTGGGAACCCTCATACTGCTGTCGGTAGTGCGCGCCAGACAACACGCCTTGCCTTCGTTTCACGCGTTGCCCCTGGTGCGGCCGCAATTCACTCTGTTCAGCGTGAGCGTTTTCAGCAAAATGACATTTGGCGCACTCTGCGGCTTCGAATTTATCGCCATCCTCGCCGGCGAATGCCGCAATCCCGTTCCCACAATTCGCAAATCGGTGTTGATCTCGGCTCCCATAATCGCGGCTTTTTACATCTTTGGTACGAGTGCAATTCTGGCTTTCGTTCCGCAGGATCGAATCAACCTTGTTGGCCCCGTGCCGCAGGCGCTGACGCTCGGGCTGCAATCGATCGGCGTGGCGAGAATTATCGCGCCCATCACTATCCTCCTTCTCTTCAGTAACGTTTTTTGCACGGCGTGTCTCACGTTTGGCGCGAGCGCACGACTGCCCATGGTCGCCGGATGGGAAGGCATCGTCCCACCGTGGTTCACCCGTCTTCACGCCAGGTACAAGACTCCGGTCAATTCGATTTTGTTTGCTGCCGTCGTGACCCTGGCGGCGTGCATAGTGGCACTGGTCGGCGTAAATGAGGAGGAGGCTTTTTCGCTCATCCAGATTTGGGGGTTCACTCTGTACGGGCTGGCTTATCTCGCCATGTTCGCGATCCCTCTGCTAGCCAGCCGCAAACTGGCAGTCCAACCGAGCCCAGGCTTGAAACTAGCGTCGTGCTCGGGCTTCGCGGTCACGCTCCTCTTTGTGGGGCTGTCAATCTTTCCTGTCATCGATGTTCCAAATCCGGCAGCCTACGCCTGGAAGACGGTCGCTGTCGTGGTGGGCGTAAACGTAGTTGGCGCGATTCTTTACCGGCGGGCAAGATCGGCTCGAACCCAACAGGCTCGGAGCGGTTGACGGCATGGTATGGTCATCTCGACTTGACCATAAATGTTAAAATGTGGCCATGAAGAGAGTTGCTGCCGCCGAATTCAAGGCCCGCTGCCTAGCTTTGATGGAAGATGTCCGCACCACCCGCGAGCCGGTGCTGATCACCAAACGCGGAAAGCCAATCGCCAAGCTGGTGCCGGTGAATGGCAACAAGAAAGACGATTTCATCGGCCGATTGAAAGGCAAGATTCGCGTTGTTGGAGATATTGAATCGCCTGTAGAACCGCCCGAAGCATGGAAGGTCCTGCGGTGATTTTGCTCGACACGAACGCTCTTATTTGGGCAGCCGAGGACTCCAGACGTCTTTCGCGAACAGCGGCGGCGACGATCCGGCGCGCCCGGCGCGGTGAAGGTTTGGCCGTTTCCGCAATAACTCTGTGGGAACTGGCTTTACTTATGGCTCGCGGAAGACTTCAGGCGTATGGAACGATGGACGCGTCCATCCGCGAGCTGACAGCAGACGTCGGCGTTCTTCCAATCACGCCCGAAATCGCTGCCCTCGCTACACAGTTCCCGGACGATTTTCCGCGCGATCCTGCTGATCGTCTAATCGGTGCAACCGCTCGCGCAGAAGGTTTGACCCTGATCACACGCGACGAGAACATCCGCAAGAGTCCGTTAATAAGAACCGTGTGGTGATGTAGCAGGCGACGGGGCGTCGGCGACTCTACGCTAGTCATCATCCGGGTTAGTCGGCGCTCGCCGGTCGTTCAAAAAGTAACTCGCCTGCAGCGGCGCATTAATCGTTTGAAAAGTAATCGGCGTTTGGCTGAAGTTGAAGCAGTCGGAAAGATCGTCGGCCGTGGCGTCGGCATACTCCAACGAGGGCAGGTTGAAAGTCGATTCCACAAATTTTAGAATGCTGCCGAAATCATGGGTGACGTGCGAAATGTATGCAGGCTTCGCATAAGGGGAAACCACAATCATCGGCACGCGAAATCCGTACTCGTAGGAATTGATGCTCTTGGGAGCCACGTGATCGTACCATCCTCCCCAATCGTCCCAGGTAATGATGATGGCCGTGTTCGACCAGTAAGAACTGCTCCCGATGGCGTTGACGATCGACGCTACATACGATGGACCCGAACCATCGTTATTGAGCGCATGATCGGACTCTTTCCCGTTAGGTATCACCCAGCTGACCGTGGCAAGCTGCCCGTTGGAAATGTCATTGAGCACGGGAACCGGATTTTGCGTGGTCGCCAGGGCAACGCTGTTCGTCCAGTCCGATCCCGTACAGACCGTGGCATTCGGAGGAGTCGCATTCGGTCCACACATATGCTGAATGGCATTGGGCGCAGTCCAGATCGAACCAGCTAACGGCGCATAATACCGCCAACTGATCTTGGCGTTATTAAGCAGGTCGGTCAGCGTCGGATGATCGAAGCAAGGGTACATCAAGGTGGCCTCGCTTCCAGTTGGGTCGATCATCTGGACCGTTTCCGCCGGAGGCGCCGTGCAACCGGTGTTATTGTTGGCGTTCGTGACCCCGCTCGGATTCTCCGCCTCGAATAAATTGCTTCCCACCGAAGGCGCCGACGTTCCCGAGATAATAAATTGATGCGCTGGCATGCTCGGTCCCTGGTTGGTCTGGAACATACGATCGGCGAACGTGTATTGCTCGGCCATCTGAAAATAGGGCGCCACATCGGCGGGATTCACATACATGAACTGCGGATTCGCCGGGGGGCAGTTCGCAGCTCCCTTGGCGCAGGAAGGAGTGATCAGATTGGCTCCATCCATTTTGCACACGTTGGTCGCGGCGTTCAGGTCGCACATCTCCACAAAGGCGCTGTGAGCGTGGCTGAGGTCATAATTATCGGGATTGCTGCCGTTTGTCCCGAGATCGATCTGGATCAACGGGATGGTCTGACCCAGCGAATTTACGCCGCTGCTGACGATGTCGGCCCCAGCCCTGATTAAATTCTGATCCTGAAATAGATTGTCGGGCGTGCGATTCTCCTGGAAGATAACCACCACGTGCTGAATCTTCGAGGGCAGCGGAGGCTGGATGATCGTTGTGACCGGGGTGCCGCTGCCCCCGCTGCAGCTAAGAAGCAGCCCTGCCATAACAACCAACGCGGCAAAAAACAAGTACAACGCTCGCGTGTGCATCGTGGAATTCCTCTTGGCCATTCGATTTATCGAACCCGATTGGAGTTGTTTCCACTCGCTGGGTAGCGCCATTATTTGCGGAAGGATGGGCCCGACATATTCAGCGATCCTTCCGCCCAACAAATAGCATTTGTCCTCCCGGGTATTGCCGAGCCTGCTATTTCGCGATGGCCTCCGCGCTCTTTCGCACTTCCGCTACAAAGGCCGCATCCTTGATGAACGCCAGATTGATGTCCACATTCGCCATGGCGCCCGCTATGGCTGCCTGCGCGAGCGCAGCCGCCGTGGTCAAATCCGACTTCATGTTCGGATTCGTAATCCCCGCGAGGCCCGCCGCAATTTGCCCGATTTTCCGCGCCTTCCCGGCCACGCTCAAGGGAACATTAGTCGCCTGTTTCAGCGCAACATCAATCAGCGCGGCTCCTTCACCTTCGCTCACCGATTTCGCTTCCTTGTAGGCCTTCATCACTGAGTCGTATGATTCCGCGTCGGCATCAATTGCGGCTTTCAGTTCTTCCCGCAAAACTCCCAACAGCGCGAGCGCCGCGCTCAATTCTGCCTCATACTGCAGGTACGCCTTTTTCCCCCGCGACATCGAAGCAACCATACCCGCCAAGCCCGCCGCCATGGCCGCAGCAGCCGCAGCAGCGCTGCCTCCGCCCGGAGTCGCAGTGGGAGCGGCAAGTTGCTCGATAAACGGCTCAATTCCCGCCCGCAATCCTCCCACCGCCGTCTTTCCGCTCATCACCGCTGCAAGACGGTTTTCCAGGATCAGCGACGAATCGAAATTCTCGACTTGCAGGAACCACTCCGCCGCCTGCTCCAGCGCCTTCTTCGGAATCAATCCCACGATCTCGCTCGAAACCGGAATTACCCCATAGCGTGCCGCCTCGCGCTTCACCATTTCAAAGACGCGATGCACGGGCGTCTGCTCGAAGTCCGTCAGATTCATGGAAACCTGCGCCAGCCCGCGTACCAGAAATCCGGCGCCCTTCACAAAGCGCATGCCCCCACTGGAGAAGCGCACGGCTTTTGCGATCTTCTTGGCGATTTCGACATCGGGCGTATTCAAGAAGACGTTATAAGCAATCAGAAACTTCCGCGCCCCCACCGCAGTCGCGCCCGCGGTCGGATGCACGCGGCACTCGCCAAAATCCGGCCTGCGTGCCGGATTTGTGGCGATCTCGGCGCGAATGCCCTCAAACTGCCCTCGACGTATGTTTTCCAGATTCTGCCGTTCCGGCGTAGTCGCCGCCGACTCGTACAGGTACACCGGAATCTGATAACGCTTCCAGATTTCCTCGCCAACATGCCGCGACATAGCCACGCAGTCTTGGATCGTCACGCCATCAATCGGGATGAAAGGCACCACATCGGTCGCACCCATGCGCGGATGCGCTCCCTGATGCACGCATAAATCGATCAATTCCGCGGCCTTCCCTGCCCCTCGAATCGCCGCCTCCTGAATCGCCTCCCGCTCGCCTACTAAAGTGACCACACAACGGTTATGGTCCGCGTCCATCTCGCGGTCCAGCAGGTAAACTCCTTCCACTTTCATGGCGGCGACAATGGCGTCAACCTTGGCCTTGTCGCGGCCTTCCGAGAAATTTGGCACGCACTCTACGAGCGTAGACATAAGTCAGAAGAATAGCCGCCCTGGATGAATTGAAGCAAGGAGTCGCATTCCCCGGCGTGCCTTTTGCGGTCCGCAATTACAATCCCTTTGGCTTTCCCTCGCAACTAAATTAGAATCTCGGAAATCGGCGGGCACTTCGTTCAATGACAGATCAGATCAAGACGCCCCCACCGGCAGCTGATGCGGATGCTGCCGCGGACGCGCTTGCAGGCACGACTATCGGCCGCTTCGCCATCTCGCAGCGCCTCGGCGCGGGCGGGATGGGGCAGGTGTACGGCGCAGAGGACACTACTCTGCGCCGAAAAGTGGCGATTAAGCGTATGGCTCCGCATGCCAAATCCAGCGAAGCCGACCGCAAGCGCTTGCTCAAAGAAGCCCAGCGCGCCTCCGCTCTCAACCACCCCAACGTCGGCGGAATCTACGATGTTTTCGAGCACACGGGCGAACTTTGGCTGGTCATGGAGTATGTCGAGGGCGAGACCCTGCGCCAGCGGCTCAAGCAACCCATTTCCACGGAAGAGTTTTTCTCGATTGCCATTCAGTGCTGCGAAGGACTGCAGGCGGCGCACGAAAAGGGCATCATCCACGGCGACATCAAGCCCGATAACATCATGATTGCTCCCGGCAACCGGGTAAAGATTCTCGATTTTGGCGTGGCGCGCCGGCGGTGGAGCAGCAGTCCCAGCGATGTTACAAAGACCATGGAGACCATGGTGGCCACCGGCGGAACGCCGGCGTATATGGCTCCGGAGGTACTGTTGCAGCGCCCGGACGATGGCCGCTCCGATATTTTTTCGCTCGGCCTGGTCTTCTACGAAATGCTCGGCGGCGCGCAGCCGTTTCAGAGCGACAGCCTCGCCACCACCGTCGCCCGCATCGTGCATGAAGAGCCGCCCACGCTGAAAAACGTTCCCGGCCCGCTCGCAGCCGTCATCACGCGCGCCCTCGCCAAGAAGCCGGAGGAGCGCTATCCGACCGTCGACGCGCTGCTGGAAGATCTGCGGCGCGCGCAGCAGGGCCTCAGGCCGAAGCGCACATTTGCCGTTTCGGGCGCGGTTCATCAATACCGACTGCTGGCCGCACTCGCCGTCGTTCTGGTTGTGGTAGCGGCGATGCTGGCATTTCGACCGCTGCGGCAATTGTTGCGCTCGTCGGGCGGAGCTTCTCCATCGCAGCCGAGCTCAACTCAAGCCCTGCCACAGACGAAAATTCTGGCGGTGCTGCCTTACGCCGCAGCCAATTCCGATCCAAAGCTCGCTGCCCTCGGCGAAGGTCTGGTGGCTAATATTGCCGCGAAGCTCAGCAAGCTTAGTGAAGACCGGGCATTTGAAGTGGTCACGCCTCGCATCTTGCAGGAAAAGAAAATCTCCCAGCTGCCCGATGCGGCGCGAATGTTCGGCGCGAATCTGGGCCTCGCAATCACGCTGGAACCGCAGTCGGCCACACTCCTGAAGGTCACATATTCGCTATTGAATCCTAGCGGAGCGACGGTGGGCGGCAGTGTGATCACCGTGCCTACCGGGGACGCATTTTCAGTGGAGCAGATCATTTCCGATGGAACCGTAAAGGCTCTGCACCTGCAACTGCGTCCTGAAGAGCAAGCCACGCTGAAATACCACGGCACCGATCAGGCAACCGCGTATGAGTATTACTTGCAGGCCGAAGGTTACCTGCTGGATGCCAGTAAGGCTGAGAACCGCGACAATGCCGAACTGATGGCTCGCGAGGCCCTCAAGCTCGACCCCAATTTTGGAATGGCAAAGGCTGCCGTGGGCGAGGCGGAGTGGCTGAAATACACCGAGACCAAGCAAAAGCAATGGATCGACCCGGCGCAGACCGCCTGCAACGAAGCCATCAAGCTCGGCAACGCGGGAGCGGCAGGGCATGTATGCCTTGCCCGCATCGACGATGGAACCGGCCACTACGCCGAAGCCGTGGCGGAGTATCAGTTGGCCCTCGGGCTCGAACCCAGCAACGAGGATGCCGCCGTTCAAGTGGCCGCTGCGTATGCCCATGAGGGCAAGATTACGGAGGCGGAAAACGCCTATCAGCAGGCCATTCAAGCCCATCCCAATAGCCGCCTGGCCTATAACCTTTTCGGCGTCTTTTACCGCGAGCGCAACGAATACGACAAAGCCCTGCAGATGTTCGGAAAGGTGATTCAGATCGCCCCCGACTGGTATGGAACCTACGTAAACATCGGCGCCATTTACAACGACATGGGGCAATACGGGAAGGCGATCGATCCCTTAAAAAAATCTATCGCCATTCGGGCCAGCTATCCGGGATATGTGAATCTGGGCATGGCCTACGCCGGCCTCAGACAATGGGCGGACGCCGTTAGCGCCTATCAGGAGGCCATCAAGCTTGATCCCCAGCCCTATGTTACGTGGGGCAACCTGGGTGGCGCACTATATTATGGCGGGCAGAAAGCTCAGTCGGTTGCACCTCACCGCAAGGCCGTGGAACTCGCCTTGGAGGAATTGAAGGTTAATCCTCGTGATCCCCTTGTGTTGAGTACGCTGGCGGGTTACTATTCCATGCTCGATGATCGCCAACACGCTCTGGAGTATATGAGACAGGCTCTGGAGTACGGGCGGAACGACAAAGAAATATTGCTCGATGCGGCAGGCGTGTACAACCAACTGGGTGATACCGGGTTGGCAATCGAATGGCTGGGAAAGGCCGTTCAGGCTGGATTTACGACTGACAGGATTCGCAGCGATCCGGAATTTGACAATCTGGCCAATACGGCCGGCTATCAGCAGTTGATGAAGTCTTCGCATCCATAAGCTCCCTGCGCTCCCCGCAGGAACGGGCCCTGAGAATTCTAATTTGAGCATTGACGCTTTTCAGCGAGGTGACTACTCGAAAGGAGCAGAACTTTGAAAAAGAAAAAGAAGAAATCAAGCGGCACTCCGAAAAAGGCAGCCAGGAGAGTCGCCGCTGGCGCCACGAAGAAGGTCAAGAAGGGACCGGCTAGCAAGCCGAAGAAGACAAAGCCGAGCGCGGGGAAAAAGGGAAATAAGGCGCCATTGACTCCCGCAAAAAAGGGAAAGCAGACCGCAAATGGCAACAGCCAGCCCATCTGCACCCAGAATTTCACGACAAGCAACAATAGCCAGGTATGCTTTACAGGCATTCCGAGCGACGGTTGCACGCTCTTCCAGATCGCAGGAAACATCTACCCCTTTTCGCCGGTAACCGGCACCCAAAACGGGCTTAACTACACAACCCTTTCACAACAAAATAACTGCGTCACCGTTGTGGTGCCGGCGATCAATAGCACTTACCCCTATGGAGTGAGTTGCTGCGGCGGTCAGGACGAACCCGGGCATTCTGTAACCGTCAATACCTAACGGGTCGCGGTCGGAACTCGGTAAGAAAACTTGCGGAAAATATTCTCTCTCCCTCGACATCTCCTGTCGAGGGAGGGACGTATTGCTGTGGAATGCGCGCCAAGGCCTGACCGGTTACAAAAGGAATCTACTTCCGCTTCCAAAATCTTCCCACACCCAGGCGCACCTGCACCGTATTCAGTCCCGGATTGAGGTTACCCAGCCCAGCACTCGATATGTGCAAGTAACGCACATCGACACTCCAGTTATATTTCTCGCCGAGGATGTGTGTTCCCAGCGCCGCGCTGGGCGTGAAGTTCACCGTATTGGTATAGGTCGGCACGCTGTGATTAAAAAAGACCGCGCCGCCGCTTAACTCAAGGTATGGCGAGAACCGTCCCCGTCGCTCGAAGTTCCACTTCAGGCCCAACGGATTGAACCCCACTCCATAAGCCGTATTCGCCGGCTGGAAAATTAAATAGACAGGCACACCGTCGACGACATATTCGAATCGGCCGCGGAGAATTGAAGGCCAGTGTGGACCCGTGATCACCCAGCCAAAGCGAAAACCAGCATCAAAAGCCTCGGTACTCGAAGTCCCACCCGGCACCGAATGCCCACCCCCGGCCCATACCTGCACCTCGTTTCCACCCTGTTCCGGCGCAGTTTGCGCCTGCGCCAGGCTCGCCGCGCTCAGAAAAACGAGAATCAGCACCAGAGAAAAAGAAAGCTTGCTCGTTCGCATCCCATCGAGGTTGCCCGACTCTCGTATATTTTGCAAGGCTGGAGCTGAATTTCCGGGTTTCCCAACCGCGCAACTTTTCCCCCGCTGCCTAAAGACCTGCCGTTGTGATCCAAGTCACAGCGTCGACTCCAGCCTCGCCCTATCATTAAATTGAATCGACAAGCCATCGTTCATCGGAGGTTCCGATGCCCAAAAATCTATTTACTTCCGTACTCCTTCTTGCTGTCTCTCTTTTCCTGATAGCCACCCTGGCGGCACAACAAGCGGGTGGACCCTACGCCGCGATTCCAGCAGACGCTGCGAAGCAGGGCAATCCGGTTAAGCCGTCTCCAGAATCGTTGGAGCGCGCCAAGAAATGGTGGAAACTCGATTGCGCCATGTGCCATGGTGACAACGGCGACGGCAAAGGCAGCCTCGCCGCCGACATGAAGCTGAAGATCGCCGACTTCACGGACCCGGCCACGCTGAAGGATCACACCGACGGGGAGATCTTCTACGTCATCAAAAAAGGCCATCAGGATATGCCGCCAGAAGGCGACCGTGTGAAGGTGGAAGAAAACTGGGACTTGGTAAACTATGTGCGATCTTTGTCGAAGGCGAAGGTCGATTCGCCTAAGCCCTAACCCATTCCTCGCCATTTCACTTCTTCGGCGGGCAGAGCAACGGAATCGCTTCTCGCTTGTTGCGGCGGTAGACGCGGAAATCGTCTTCGTCAACAGTGATTACAGTGTGCTTCGGGTACAGCTCGCTCATTCGAATGAGGGAGAGATCGGCAAGGTCGGGATGACGATCCCCGTAACGAGTGGCGAGATCTCGCAATTGCTCCGCGTTCTCAGCGCAGTCGAAGGCGACCTCGAGCATTCTTGCTACGACCAGATCTAGCACTGCCTGGCTTGATCCAAGATGAAAAGCCGCTTCCGACAGCACCGACTCGCAGGTAAGTGAGGGCGCATCCATCTGACGAGCCACATCCAAAGCCCACTGGTGGAACTCGTCCGTGCGATTTCGAAATGCGACAATAAAACCGGTATCGGCAATTGCCTTCACGAACGGGAATACCCCTTGCGGGACGAAAGATTTTTGGGCCCGGAGAAGGTGCCGGCATACTTCATCCACGCAGGCTCATCTTTGGCGAGAGCGTTCTCGATCGAATCGCGGACGATCTTCCCGATCGGCAAACCGGTGCGTCGAGACTTCTCGCGCAGCCGCCGCTGCAACTCCTCGGGAAGGCGAACTGTCAGTGTGTTACTCATGCGCCATAAGTGTAACACGCCGGAATCATGGTTCTTTGGTTAACGTCCGATGGCGAACGTAGCCCAAACCGCCCATATCCAGAACAATTCCGAGGCCGATACACTGCAGATCAAATAAGCTCGAACTCCTTTTTGGAGTATCACACAGCTTGAAAATCGCATACGCAAAAATAAGTGGAGCCGGCAGAACCACGAGGGCGAGAGGGAGCAGTATGGTCGTTGCCAGGCCGAAGACCAGTAGGGCTGACAACAGTAGACCGATTACGGCAACGCCAGTGACGCGGCGGCGCGACAGGGGGCTGATGCCTTTATCAGGCCATACGCACATGCGATGGGCGCAGCGAGGAGAAAGATACCCCACAAGAAAGCATAAATCGCTGCGAACCTAGGCATGGAGACTATCAAAACATTCGCGCCACTATCGAGCGACATTCGCCCGCTCCGCATGCAACTGCTGCAGCGCACGAATATTCACTTCCCCGCGCTGCAGCGCCGCAATGCCTTCGGCAGCGGCGCGCGCGGCCGAGAGCGTGGTGATGGTAGGAATGCGTGCCGTCACGGCGGCGCGGCGAATGGCCTTTTCGTCGAACCACGGCTCGAGTCCGGTGGGCGTGTTGATGATGAGGTGAATACGCTGGCCTTTTATAAGATCGACCACATTCGGTCGGCCTTCTTTCACTTTGTAGACGCGCTCCACTTTCATCCCGGCGAACTCGATTACATCGGCCGTGCCCGAAGTTGCGACCAGCTTGAAACCCATATCGACAAACTTGCGCGCGATTTCCGCGACCTGGCGCTTGTCATGATCGGTGACGCTGATGAACACCGTTCCCTGCGTGGGCAGTTTCTGTCCGGCGGCCAGTTGCGCTTTGCCGAAAGCTTCGCCGAAGCTGTCGCCCACGCCCATCACTTCGCCCGTGGATTTCATCTCGGGTCCGAGCACCGTATCGACGCCGGGAAATTTGTTCCACGGAAACACCGGCGACTTCACGTAGTAGCAGCTTCCGGTATCGAGATCGCTGCGCCGCTCGATATTTTCGGGCAGGAATTCGCGCAGCTTGCGGCCGGTCATCAATCGCGCCGCAATCTTCGCCATCGGCACCCCGGTAGCTTTCGAAACGTATGGTACGGTGCGCGAAGCGCGCGGATTCACTTCGAGCACGTAAACCTTTCCGCCCTCCGCGCCGTTGCCTGAACTCCCTCCGCCGCCGCGCGGTATCGCGAATTGAATGTTCATCAGCCCGACGACTTTCAGAGCGCGAGCTAGCTTGAACGTATAATCGCGCATCTGCTCCATGAGGGGTTGTGGAATATCGACTGCCGGCAGCACGCAGGAAGAATCGCCGGAGTGAATTCCGGCTTCTTCGATGTGCTGCATGATTCCGCCGATGACTACATCTTCGCCGTCGGAGAGCGCATCGACGTCGACTTCGATCGCGTCTTCGAGGAAGTGGTCGATGAGCACGGGGCGATCGTGCGAATATTCGACCGCTTCCTTCATGTAGCGTATGACGGATTCTTCGTCGTAAGCGATGACCATGGCGCGCCCGCCGAGCACGTAGGAGGGACGCACAACCACCGGGTATCCAACCCGCTTGGCTCCTTCGACGGCTTCCTCGAGCGAAGTCGCCATCATTCCC
>Ga0116125_1000101_pt1 | contig 34592 bp, 30 predicted proteins | sample June2015DPH_16_1_2_FD_89729 | JGI IMG/M metagenome (GOLD analysis project Ga0116125, IMG submission 89729) | Peatland microbial communities from SPRUCE experiment site at the Marcell Experimental Forest, Minnesota, USA - June2015DPH_16_10 | ecosystem: Environmental > Terrestrial > Soil >...
ATTGCCGAGGGCGTCCTGGCGATTGAGATGGCGGCATTGGCGAGCGACGTTGCCATGAGCATCCATCCCCATCCCACGCTTTCTGAAACCGTGATGGAATCCGCCGAGGTTTTCTTCGGTACGAGCACTCACGTGTTTCGGCCTAAGCGCGGATAGCGCGCACTTCAAGTCGGTCTAACTTCACAGGCGACCTGTCCGCTACAATAAAATCTCACTTTGCCCGAGCTACCCCCGGCGCACTCGGTCGCCCGCACCGCCGGAAGAAATTCATGGATAACCTTTTCAGACGGCTCGCATTTCTCGTTCTAATTCTCGCAGTCTGCCTGCCACTATCCGCGCAGGGCGCGCTGGGTGCCTTGCTGCAAACACCAGCACCCGGGAACGCTGCTTCGAAAAACCCTGTCGATCCGCTCGGCCGCGACACGCCGTATGGCACGGTCTTCGGATTTTTGCAGCAGGCGGAAAAAGGCAACCACAGCATTGCCGCTCAATATCTGCAGATGAGTCCCTCACGCCGCCAAGCGGAGGGCGCAACTGTGGCGGAGGATTTGAAAGAAGTGATGGACCGCGCATATTCGGGCAGCCTCGGCAGCAAACTGCCGGATGGCGAACCGCAGGAAAGCGAAGGGGTGCCCGCGGGCCGCCAAAAGCTGGGAACCATCTCGTCGGGCGATGCCGAAGCAAATCTTGAATTAGTTCGAGTTGCCGATTCTAATGGAGCGAAGATTTGGCTGATCTCTTCCGATACTTTAGCGAGGCTCCCCGAACTCTACGATCAAGTCAGCGCGCGGAAAGTGGAAACGCGATTGCCCCAGTGGATGGTCAGGTATCACCCGGAGGGCATGCCGCTGTGGCAATGGCTGGCTTTGTTGGTGTTGATTCCGGTGGCCGCCGCGGCGGCGTGGCTAGTTTTGCGCATGCTGCAAGTCCCGATCCGCTGGTGGGCGCACCGGCACGGGCACGCAGAGTTAGAATCGCGGTCCGTTTCCGGCGCGGCGTGGCTGCTGGTTGGCACGGTGATACATCGGATCTTCGCCGAATATCTTGGCATGCCGCTGCTGCAGCGGCATTACTACACGCAGGTCACAACGGTCGCGGTCATCCTCGGCACGAACTGGATTCTGTGGCGGGTGGTGCGTTGGTCCCTCCGGCGCGTACGCAACCAGGCTCTGGCGCATGGCCATGGCGGCACGGGTTCGCTGATGTTGCTCGGCGAGCGGCTCATCAAGGCTGTAATCGTCGTGATGGCAGTGTTCCTTGTCTTGAGCACGCTCGGGTTCAACATGAGCACGGCCCTGGCAGGACTCGGCATTGGCACGCTGGCCATCGGATTCGGCGCCCAGCAGACGATCGCGAATCTATTTGGCGGCGTCTCGGTCCTGGGCGATGAAGTAATTCGGGTCGGGGACGTTTGCAAGTTTGGCGACCGGACGGGAACGGTTGAAGATATCGGGCTGCGTTCAACCCGCGTGCGGACCGATGAACGAACGCTCCTGGCGATTCCCAACGGCACGGTGGCCACGATCAATGTCGAAAATTTGAGCCGGCGGGACAAGATGCTGTTCAGAACTGTTCTCGGCTTGCACCTCGACACTTCCGTCGATCGCCTGCAAGCTGTGCTGGCGGAGATTCGGCGCGTTCTGGCGGAGAATCCTAAGATCGAGAAGACTACGATTCGTGTGCGGCTTATCGAACTTGGGACCAGCGCTCTGAATGTAGAGCTGGTTTGTTACGTTCTAACGCGGGATTTCGAGGAGTTTGCTGCCGTGCGTGAAGCGGTGCTGCTGCGCATCATGAATCTGGTGGAGGACTCGGGGGCCAGCCTGGCTGCGCCTTCGCAGACGCTTTATTTGAGTAAGGACTCTGGCGGCGCAGCTGAGACCGTGCTGCAGCAGATGGTCGGCGCGAAACAGGGCAAGGAAGATTCTTCCGACGGCAGCAAGCAAAAGTAGGATCCGCGCAGAAATGAAAGCTGCTCAGGATCCATTATTCCATCGTGCTACCAGCCAGAGCAGAAAACGGTGCGTCGGGTAGTAGACCACGGCAGGGACGACGATCAGATAAGCGAGCAGATAGAAAGGCCTGGGCACAGCGTGTTCCTCATGAAAGAAGAGACCGCGAGCCCAGTTCACATCAAATTGCGGACGCCAGAAATAGTTGATCGGCACTACGATCCAAACAGTTAAAGTCTGATATTTCCAACCTCGCTTGTCATAGCCTAGCCGCCAAATCGCCCACAGCAGTAATGGCGGCGTTATCACATGAAACAAACTGCTTAGTCGAATCGCAAGTGCAATATGCGGATCGAACATGTACTCCGTGCCGCCGATCGGATGGTGTCCGGTAACAAGAACGCCTGCGAGGTCGATGCCAAAAAGAGTCTGGAAGAAGAGAAGCGAGCATGCTTGCCAGGAAAATATCAGCGGGCTTTCCAGCCAGAGAGCCGCGGCTATGAAGAAGTTGCCGAGGTCGCAGAAGAAAAGAAAATTCTGCGCGCCATATTGCCGCCAATAAAACGGCACCCACACGATTACGCCCGCAGTCCATAGAAGCTTGAGCCAGAGCGGAATTCGCATGGAAGGAATCGAGGCCTAGCCGAAAGACGAAACGCGCTAAGTAGCTACTCCAGTCGCTCCAACGTGTAATACAGCGAATACGCGCTGTTATCTGGAGGCCCAGTTAGGGTAGTGCTGATAGATATGGGTGTTCCTCCTTTGGCCTCTAGGACCATCGTTGCGCCACACTGGCAATTTCCAATCCAGATAAATGACCCATTCTGGTCAAAGTTGGAATCTGAAAGAAGTTGCGCACCGCCGCCGTTATATGTCTGGCCGGAGTCATCCGTCCACTCCGCATTAAACTGCCAATAGGATGTGTTGTCGGTATTGGATGGTGTTGTCACGGTGGCATACGCGGAAATCCGGTACAGGCCGCTATCTACAGGCACGTAGACATTCGTTTGCGGAATGGCTGCTGTCTGATTGAGGAACTTACCTTTTGCGACGATGAAAGTCGGCGCGGATATGGTGCTTGGTGTGTTCGCCCTTACCAGTGAGGCCACCAAGCCGCAACCAAGCAGAAGAACCGCTACCGACAGAGCTTTTTTCATGGGCTTACCCTCCCCCAAGGGCGGAAGCGAGTCTACCACGAACAATGATCTATGAGTATGTCAAAGGCATCATTCCGCAAATCGGCTGATGGACAATTACCAGCGTAACTTGATGAGCCTTACGGGCGTACCTACGATGGTCATGATATGGCTTACCAAGCACTCCTCTTCTGTCCGGATGAGAAGACCGCTCGCACCGTAACGCAGGTTCTTAGCGAGCTGGACTTCGAGGTTATGCCCTGCACGGAACCCTTCGCTGCCGTTAAGAAGTTGATGGCAGAGCACTTCGACGCCGTAGTGGTGGACTGCGATAACGAACAAAACGCCACCTTGCTCTTCAAGAGCGCGCGCAATGCTCCCAAGAATCATTCGGCATTAGCGGTTGCCGTGGTCGAAGGTCAAGCCGGGGTGGCAAAAGCCTTCAGAATCGGCGCAAATTTGGTTCTTACTCGACCCATTAATGTGGAGCAGGCCAAGGGAACGCTGCGAGTGGCGCGGGGTTTATTGCGAAAAAACGAGTCGCCAAAACCTGCGGCAACTACGGCCCACGCCGCACCATCGGCAGAAGTTCCGGCGGCAACGCCCGCAAAGGCTCCGGCAATTTCGAATATTGTCCCCACGCGCCCTGTTGCTCCGTTGACGATGGCGGGTATAGCGACAGCGAAACCCGCTGCGGGCGAGGCACCAGAATCATCAATTTCGAAACTGAATACTCAGGAAGAAGAGCCCCACCAGACCGTTAGCGCCGCTGCAACACAACCCTCTTCGCCGGAAATCACACCGTCGGTTGCCACGACGGCAAGATCACCGATCTCATTCGCCAAACCCGAACCCATTAAACCGGCTGCAACCGGACTTTCTACCTCAGCGGCTGCCAGCGCTCCCGCACCAGCGCTGGAACCAAAGCCTGAGGCGCAGGTCCCGGATAAGACATCAACGGCCAGTTCACAACAGGCATCGTCGGAGGAGAGAGTCGAAGCTATTGGAACCAGCGAAGGTTCCGCGGCGGCTGCACCCTCGCTGACATTTGGCGGCACGGTCGCCAGTGCAAGTGAACCTTCTCGCGAAAATAAGAAGATTCTCCTGGCGGCGGCCGCGATCGTATTGGTTGCATCGGCGGGTTATGCGGCGTGGACTCAGTTCGGACATTCGAATGGAACTCCGGCGGCTCCAGTTTCGGCGGCTCCCAATTCGGCAGCACCGCGTCCGGTGGCAAACCCTGCGGCACCGGCGGTTGCGCTGGCAACACCAGGAATGACGCCAACTCCCACCACCGGTCTCGCGAAATCGACTGAATCTTCGCCTGCGATCACAATCCCCGACCCGAATGCTAATTCCCAAATGACTGGCTCAACCAAGGCGAGTCGAACTGGGCCAGCAACGGACGACGCTAGCAGCAAACCTGTGGCGAACAGTAAGCCTTCGAGCCCGGATTCATCCAAAGCCGTATCGCCAACCGCGGCCGCGAAAGCTCCAGAGACTGCACAGCCTCTTATTGTGAAAAGCGGCACTACGAAAGCGGGAGCGTCAAGGCTGCAAACTGTTGACACTGCTGCACCGTCCATTGGGAACATTGAGACTGCAGAGAACGGAGGGGCGCTTCCGAATCTGATGGAGAACTCAAGCCAAGCGACAGTTCCCGTACTGCAAACGGTGAGCATTTCGCAAGGAGTTTCGCAGGGACTGGTAATCAAGAAAATCTCGCCTTCCTATCCCCCGACTGCGCTGCGGCTCAGGATTGAGGGACCGGTGGAATTGCTGGCGACCATCTCCAAGAAAGGCGACATCTCGGCGGTAAAGGTTGTGAGCGGAGATCCGAATTTGACTCGCGCCGCAGTCGATGCGGTGAAACAATGGAAATACCAGCCGTACCTGCTGGATGGGGCCCCAGTCGAGATTCAGACCCAGGTCACGATCAATTTCAAGCTTCCGCGGTGAGCTTCCGAATTTTTCAGCAGTGACTAAGTGTCGAATCCCGGAGGCACCCGCGCGCGTCCGCACGGCATTCCTAGAATGTCGTAGCCACCGTGAAGCGGAAGGTCTTGCGTGGCTCGCGCAGCAGGAATGTGGGAGCGTAGGTGTTCACCGCCAGGTGATACGTGTATTCTCCCGCGGAAGTCAGGAAACAGCCCTTCGGCCCGCAAGTCTGCGGGAACATGCTCTGAGTGATCGGGATGGGCGGAGTCGCTGGATTATCCAGACGCAGCGGGTTGTAGGCCCAATAGATGCGAAACGGCGCGTTGATCACGGGAAGGAACATCTGCAGCTCAAGACCGGTGGACATTCTCGGTCTCCAGTTCGTCGTGCCCAGCACCTGTAATTGATTCGAAGGCTTGGGGTTCAGCGGGCTGCCTTGCGTGCAACCTGTGCCCGTGGCGGTCGCTGTAGCTTGATCGAGCGCGGGACACCCGAATTGCTGTGTGACCACCTGCTCGTACTGCACGTCGGCAATCTGCAATTGCGACTTCCGCGTAACCGGATCAATGCCGGCGTCCATGAACGGAGCTATGGCGACTGGCCCGTAGATGGTGATGCGGTATTCGAAATTGGTGACGATGCTCAGATCGCCGCCCGGGAACGTGATCTGGTCGACCGGGATCGGGATGTTCAAGTTTCCTAACAGAGGATTCAATGGGTTCTTGAGAACGCGCGTTCCATCCGGATTGGTCAATGGGATGGAACCAACGCTGGGGAGGAACGCCACCGGCGATACCGAGCGGATATCGAAGCCGCGCAAATCGTTTTCCCCGCCCATATAGGAGCGCTGGAACGGAGGAGCTACGAATCCGCCGTAGCCGGAGATAAACGATCCCTGTACATTGAACCCCAATGCGTTGCGCCGTTTCTGGACCGGAATAAACCTCTTATACTGCACAATCGGACGAACCGAACGAACTGTGCCACCGATTCCCGCGATCTCCGCGCCCAAAGTGAACTGCTTTCCCGAGTGCGGCGAGATTGCGCTATCGAGCGTGTTCATCGAGAAATTGGGGAAGATTTTGCTGGTGATGATACCTTCCAGAGCGTTCGGGCCAGAAATGCCACGAAAAGCCAGGAACTCGAACAGATTTCTCGAAGCGGAACTCAACGCTAAGAGCGACGAGCGGTCGAACGAATAGGTGATTCCAACGCGCTTGAAGGAACGCCGCAACGGATAGCTTAAAGAAGTCGTGAATCCCGCGCTCGACTGCGTGTAATTCTGCAGGTTCTGCAATATCGTGTTCGGCAAATTAAGAGTCTGGCCGCTGAAAATGGAAAGTTGCCGGGCCTGATTGTAACTGATCCGGTTTACATACACGTTGAAGCCGAACTGCAGAGGCCGGTCAAACATGTACGGTTGTGTGAATCCAAAACGGACGCTGCGGGCCAGATTTCCCAAGCTGGCCTGTATCGAGAGTGTCTCGCCCAGGCCGAGGAAATTGTTGGTGGAGTAGTTGATTCCGATGAAGGCGCCCTCTAGGCCGCTGACGCCGCCGTTCAGGCCGATACTGTTCTTGCCTTTTTCTTTCACCTTCAAGGTGAGATCGACCAGACCTTCCTTCTCGTCGAGTTTGCGGTCGGTAATGTTGGGATCGTCGGGCTTCAACTGGTCGAAATATCCCAGTTGATTCAGGCGCAGCAAACTCAGCTCCCACAAGCGGGAGTTGTAAATGTTGCCTTCTTCAAGAGCGATCTCGCGGCGGATCACTTTATCGCGCGTTGTGGTGTTGCCCTGGAATTCGATACGGCGCACGTAGAACTGCTTGCCTTCGTCTACGTCAATGTCGAGAAAAATCAGCTTTTTCTCGTCGTCGAAACGGGTGTCAGGGACGGAAGTGAAATTGATATAGCCCTGTTCACCGTAGGCCTTGCGCAGATTCTCCAGTCCCTTGGCGACTTTTTCCTTGCTGAAGACGTCGCCGTCCTTGATGGGAAAGAGATTGCGCAGTGCCTTCACGTTGGTCACTGCCTTATTGTTCTTGAAGGTGATCCCGCCCAGGGTATAGCGGTCGCCCTCTTCGATGGGCATGGTGATGTCCACCGCCTTGCCCGGCCCAGCCATTAGCAAAGGAATGTGGCCGCCCTGGTGGCCAGTATCGTGAATCTTCGTCTGCGGCTCGTTCACGATGACTTTGAAGTAGCCACGATTCTGGTATTCATTGCGGACGCGTTCCGTGTCTTCGTCGAGCTTGGTAGCGTCGTAAGTTCTAGCGAAGATGTTTTCCAGAAAAATGGAATGCGGAACTCCGATGGGCTTGAGGTTCTTCATCGATGCACGCAAAATCCGCGATTTCACGTTCTTGTTGCCTTCGAATCTGATCTTGCCCACTTTGACTTTGGGGCCTTCTTTAATCACAAACGTAATACCAATGGCAGCCGGGGGGATGTCGCGTATTTCCGTTCGGATGGTCGAGAACTGGCGGCCATGTTCGGAGAGCAAGCCCCTAATCGCAACCTCGGCCTTCTTCACTTTGGTCGGATCGTACTGATTTTCTACCGATAGACCGACTTTGGCTTCCTTAAAACGATCGAGGACGTCGCTGGTGGAGACCGAGCTTAAGCCAACATAGTTGATCTCGCGGATCGTCGGCTTCTCCTTGACCTGAATAATCAGGCGCCAGCCTTTAGGGGTCTGCTCGCGAGTGAAGCGGATATCTTGGAAATAGCCGGTATTCCATAGGGCGTTGAAGTCGCGCTCCAAACCGGCGGGATCGTAGATATCGCCGGCGTGCGTAAAGATGCGGGCTTTTATGGTCTCCGATGGAATTCTGCGATTGCCGGTGACGTCGATCTCTGAGATGACATCGGTCTGCGCCAGAGCCCCCAGCCCAACGAATAGGATGAGCAAAACAGCGGTCCGGCCGAGCCACCGCCTCCTCCCACAAAGCCGTGAGAATGAAGAAGATCGATTGCGGCGGGCGCCGGAAAGGCTCGGGCCGTTCTGGAGCACAGTGATACCCGTATGAATGCGAAAGAGAATCGCTACGACCTCAGCCTCTGGGATCTGGGAAAACGATAATTATACGGTAGCAAGCGAGAAAGCGTCCAAGCCGCCACTCTTGCTGGTGGCTTTATGGAATGGACTTGGCCGACTCTACCTCCACCAAGACGGAATAAAACGTGGCGGAGTTGCCTAGATCGGAAAGTTTTTCTGAGGTCAGCACATTAATATTCCGGAGTCCGGGACTCAGTTTGGCCCAGTTAAGCTTCGCCGAGACGACCCCCGGCTGCACCTTTCCATCGACTTTGGCCTTTAGCAGCATCTCGCCTCTGCCGTTAAAGACGCGGACATTGTCTCCATTCGCGATGCCGCGAGGTCCCGCATCCGCAGAATGCATTTCAAGAACGTCAACCTCTTCCATGGAGCGAATTGAAGGCTGATCGGAGAAAGTCGAGTTCATAAAGTTGTCGGCTTTGCGCGCGAGCAACTCTAGGGGAAACGTGGATCCTTGGGATCCGTGGCGGGATTCTGAAGGAGCTTTGAACTCGGCTACCGGATCGAGGCCCAATGACTTCATCGCTTCGCTGTAGAGTTCGGCTTTGCCAGAGGGCGTGCGGAAATTGCCGTGAGCAAAAGGCAAAAAGGCCTTTCCAGCCGAAGAAACGGCGGTGCCAGAAGCACCACTCGACGCGGCAAGGGCCGAGAAGTTCAACGCTACCTGGGGCTCGCTTTGCAGTCGTTCGCGGGTTATTCCTGTAAGCAGGGGGTTTTTAGAGGACAGCGCGCCATCAATCATTTCATCGATGCCTTCGTCAAAACATTGATCGTCGAATCCCATGCGCTTTGCCAACCCCCGGAACAGATCCACGTTCGACCGGCACTCCCCTATTGGCTCAATTGCCCGATCTGAGATCTGCAGGTAGTAATGTCCGTAAGCGGCCTGCAAATCTTTGTGTTCGAAAAAGGTCGTGGCTGGTAAGACGATATCCGCGTAGTCGGTAGTATCGGTAAAGAACTGCTCATGCACCACCGTGAACAAGTCTGGACGTTTGAGTCCGCGAACCACTTCATTGTGGTTGGGGCAAACCGCCGCCGGATTCGAGTTGTAAACGAACAGCGCCTTCAATGTCGGATCGGCGAGCGTGTTCAATGCCTTGCCTAGCTCTACCATGTTCACGATACGAGCTGGTTTCGCACTTGTCGGTCGGAGGTACGGTCGCCTGAGAGCATTTTTGTTCAGTTCAAATGCGCCGCTAGTAGATAAGTGAATGCCGCCGCCCACTTCCTTCAGAGAACCAGTAATGCAGGGCAACATTGTAATGGCGCGCATGGCTGTGCCGCCATTTTCCGAGCGTTGCAATCCGTAGTTCGGACGGATGACTGCGGGCCGAGTGGTCGCATACTCGCGCGCCAGTTTGCGGATATCTTCGGCGGATATTCCCGTCCACTCCGCCGCGCGTTCAGGAGAGTAATCTTTTACCTTCTCGCGTAACGCGTCGAAGCCTAGGGTGTAGCTCTCCACGTATTCCGCATCGTGCAGCCCCTCGCCGATGATCGCGTGCATCATGGCCAGCGCGAGCGCGGCGTCGGTTCCCGGATTGATGGGAAGGTACCAGTCAGCGCAAGCTGCGGTGCGCGTGCGATAGGGGTCGATCACGACCAGCTTTGCGCCCTTGCGCCGCGCTTCAACGATGAAAGGCCAAAGATGAACGTTGTTGCCGTGAATATTCGCCCCCCACGCGATGATGTAGCGTGAGTGGACAAATTGCTCGGGCTCGGTGCCGAGTTTGACTCCGAACACTGATTCCAGCCCAGCCTCACCTGCCGAGGAACAAATGGTGCGCTCCAATTCGGAAGCGCCCACGCGATTGAAAAACCGGCGGTCCATCGAAGCGCCGTTCAGCGCACCCAAAGTTCCGCCATAGGAATAGGGAAGGATAGCTTCGCTGCCAAATTCGGCAACAATCTGTCGGAAGCGAGAAGTGATCTCGTCCAGCGCTTCGTCCCAGCTAATGCGCTGCCAAACCTGCGTGGCGCGGACGCCCTCGTCCGCGTGACCCTTGGCCGCAATCCGCCGCATGGGATAAAGCACACGATCAGGGGAGTACACGCGATCCAGATACTTCGCCACCTTCGCGCACAAGAATCCGCGCGTCATGGGATGCTGCGGATCGCCCTGAATCTTCGTCGCGCGGCCATCTTCGACGGTGATTAACACCCCGCACGCGTCTGGGCAATCGTGGGGGCACGCAGCATGGACCACTTTCTTCACGATCCTTCGATTATAAGGCGAATGCGGAGCGGCTGGATGCCTGAGAGAAGGCGCTACTTCAATCCGATATAAAGATCCACCTGCGAGTCTTGCGGATTCGAGGTCCGTCGATCATAAAGCTCAAAATCCGTCTTGTAGGCGCGCGGGGAACCTAATTCATGGTTGTCTTCCATCGTCCACACGCGCTTCCAGGCGGCGATTACAACCTGCGCGACGGGTCCTCGTTCGCTGGTGATGACCGCATAGTTCCCCGCAGGAATGGTTCTCAGAACGAAGCCCGCAGGCGCCGGCGTCCCGTCCTGGACCCGTGCTCCGAGCGTAAACGAATACTCGCCATTGTGATCGCTGGCGTAATTGCTGTACAGAGCGTAGATGTTGTTATCAGTCTTAGCGGGGATTTTCTGGAGCAGTCCCTCCTGAAAAATGCGCTGCCATTGCTTTCCAATCAGGCCGTCAGCAGTAGCCTCTTTCGCATTGCTGGTGCGCACTTCGATACCTATGACCGAAAATGCTGGCTGATGGACGACTTTCGGCATGACATTTTTGCCTGCAACCAGAGTCAGCGAGAACAAGAGCGGAATTAGCATGAAGGCAGAAGGCATGGCGGGCGTCGATCAGGAAATCGCCCCACATTATAGAGCAGCAACTTGAGAAAACGGGCGGCCGATTTCGGCCGCCCATCGAATCCAAGCTGGAAGTTCAATTACTGCGCCGGTGGCGGATCGGCTACAACACCCGCTGCCATAATCGGACCACCGGTCAGCTGGTCGTAAAACAACAACCCGCCGGCGACGATCGATTCGCCACTTTGCAGAGCGCCTAAACCGGTGGTGTTGATGAAGAGTGTGTTGTTCCCCGTCCACACGGTAAGAGGCCCTCCGCCAAGCGAGTAACCAATCAGCGCGTTGTTCTGCAACTGGAAGTTGCCGAGGTTGCCGCTCACAATGCTGGGCGTGCCCGTCATCGTGCCGTAAACGCCCTGCAGGCGCAGAGAAACCATCTGCGGCGTAAACGCGCCATTCGAGCTGGTGCCGCCGACGAAAATACGCTGGCCCACAAGCACGTGAGAGGGGCTGAACAGGGCGTTGGTGAACAGATTGTTGAAGAAGCAGATGTCGTAACGGTTATCTGCGATCTGGTTGACATTGATAATCTGAATCGTGTCGCTATCGCTCACCAAGTCGGCGCTGGTTTCGCCCACCCACATCGTAATTTGCTGCACCGGTCCGCTGGTTGGATTGATCGCCAGGACGCGCCCCGAGAGAAACGCCTCGTACGTAGTGATCACTTCCACATTGCTAGCCAGCAGGCTGCCATCGGCCTGGTAATATCCCTGCACTCCAACAAACGCGGGCGCTGCGAGATTGTTAATACTCCATCCGCTATTGAACGTGGTACTGCTGTTGACCTCCACGGTTAACTGATGACCGTACGGACCCTGAATAAGGAACGAGTTGCCCGACCCGTTCACGGAAACAAGGCCGCCGGTAAGATCCGTCACCTGGCCATTAGGATCGCTAGCCTGCACGGCGCTCGCGTAAATTGTGGGATTAACCATTCCAGTAACCTGGCCGTTTCCGTCTACCGCGACGGACTGGCGAATATCGAACTCCATCCTTAGACCCGCCAAGCCGTTGCTGTTCACAACCATCGGCGAGGGAAAATTCACCGTAACCGTGGTCTGTGTAGCGGAGCCTGTCGTGGGACTAAACTGGCCTGCGATCGGAGCACCAATCGACGGCGGAGTTGTGCTCATATCCACCCACGAGATCATTGGAGTCGACAGCGAGAACGTTGCGCTATTGTACGTATCAGCGGGAACGGTGTTGAACGCCAACGGCGAGCGCAGTCCCAGCAATCGCGCGAAGTCTACCGTGGTTGGCGTCGACAAAACCTGCGGAGCGCCGTTCTGGCCATTCAACGCGATCGAATTGATGGTCACATCGAAGCCGACCACGGAGGCCAGCGGAGCATCTTCCCCGGTTACAAACACTGCCGCAGATTGAGACTGTGGATTGGAGGACGAAGACGAGTTCGTGGACGAACTGCAGCCGACCTCCAGCATCGCCAGTGCCAGCAAGAATGTGATTCCCGAAAGTCTTTTCATAGCAAACTCCGAATCGAAGAAATCTGTTGTGAAGGCTTGGGGGAGCCGCAACTTGCTTCACGACAATGGAAACACGCTGGCCGCAAAGATGTCGCGTAACCGGGGTTCCTGTTACCGGAAGCGTTACTGAAAGGGGAAAGTGGCTAGCTGATGCTTTTTCAGCGGGTTAGCGGAGGGATGGAGCCGAGAGCTGACAGGACATGGACTTTAGTTTCACAGGGACATCGAAACACCCAGCGTGCCTGCAAATTACTTGATCTCCAAAACTTCCTTTTCCTTGGCCTTGCTCATCTCTTCCATCTTCTTGATTTCATCGTCGGTGAGTTTTTGAATTTCATCCAGCGACCGCTTCTCGTCGTCTTCGGTGATTTTCTTATCCTTGGTCGCTTTCTTGATGGCATCGTTGCCATCGCGCCGGATATTCCGAACCGCTGTGCGATGCTCCTCCAGCATTTTGTGTAGGTGCTTCACCATTTCCTGGCGGCGCTCCTGGGTAAGCGCGGGTACGGGAACCCGGATGAGCTTGCCGTCGTTCATCGGGTTCAGCCCCAGTTCGGCGGAACGGATGGCTTTTTCAATTGCGCCAACTTGTGAGGGATCGAACGGCTGCACGGTAATCATCTGCGGCTCGGGCGCGTGCACCTGTGCAATCTGATTCAGTGGCATCTGCGATCCGTAATACTCGACACTTACGCCGTCCAGCATATGGACCGAGGCGCGGCCGGTTCGCGTGGCCGCCATCGCCTTGCGAAAATCTTCCACCGCTTTATCCATTCGTGTCTTGAGTTGCAGCCGGATTTCTTTAAGAGGCGCGCTATCGGGCATGGATGAGCTCCATTCAGCGATTCACAAATCGAAACGTTGCATTATAAACCGAACAGGATTTTATGCCTGGATTGCACATCGCAGAGAAATTGCGAACCAAACTTCTTACCCTACTCTCGATCCAATCTTTTCTCCGCTGACCACGCGGCGAATATTGCCGTGCCGGTTCAAGTCGAAAATGATGATGGGCAGATTATTGTCTTTGCACAAGCTGATGGCAGTGGAATCCATCACTTTCAGTCCGAGTTTCAGGACTTCCATATAGGTAATCTCAGTAAATTTCTTCGCGTCCTTTACCTTCATGGGATCGGCGTCATAGATGCCATCGACTTTGGTGGCCTTAAGAATCGCCTCGGCCTTGATTTCCATGGCGCGCAGAGACGCGGCTGTGTCGGTTGAAAAATACGGGTTGCCGGTTCCGCCGGCGAAGATCACGATGCGTCCCTTCTCCAGATGGCGGATGGCGCGGCGGCGGATGAAAGGCTCCGCGACTTGCTTCATCTCGATCGCCGATTGCACGCGCGTGTAGACGTTTTGCTTCTCCAGCGCATCCTGCAAGGCCAACGCATTGATCACGGTCGCGAGCATTCCCATTTGATCGGCAGAGACGCGGTCCATATCTTTGGCTTGCTCGGCCACGCCGCGAAAGAAATTGCCACCTCCGACGACGATGGCGATTTGCACGCCGAGTTTGTGCACGTCGGCCAATTCGGCGGCAATTTCGTGGATGCGTTGCGTATCCACGCCGAAGCCCTGGTTTGCGGCCAGCGCCTCACCGGAAAGCTTGAGCAGAACGCGTTTGAAGGCAGGGGTTGGCATGGATTCGAGTTTCCGGTTTCCGGTTTCTAGTTTCCGGTTGCGATCCTGACGCAACCTCGTCTCCCGGCACACTTCGAAACCGGACACTGGAAACCAGAAACTGGAAACTGATTTACTTCGTTACCGGAGCGGCGTCACCGCCCTCTTCTGTCTTCGACTTGGTAATGGCGATGGTTTCCCCCGCATCGCCGACTTTGAAGCGCGCAAAGCGCCGCACGCTGATGTTCTCGCCGAGCTTGCCGATCTTGGCAGCAATCAACTGCGCGATCGACACGGTTTGATCCTTGATGAACGGCTGCTCGAGCAAGCAGACTTCCTCGTAGAACTTCTCCATTTTGCCAGCAACCATCTTCTCAGCAATATTTGGCGGCTTGCCGGAGGCGACGGCCTGTGCAAGAAAAATGTCCTTCTCGCGATCGAAGTCGGCCTTGGTGACGTCCTCCTTGCGGACGAATTTCGGGTCGCTGGCCGCAATGTGCATGGCGATGTCGTGCGCGAGTTCCTTGAAGTCATCCGTGCGGGCCACGAAATCACTTTCGCAATTGACTTCAACGAGCACACCGATCTTGCCGCCGGCGTGAATGTAGCTCGTCACTGCGCCTTCACTGGTAACGCGCGTAGCCTTCTTAGCCGCGACCGAAACGCCTTTTTTGCGTAGAATCACGACCGCTTGCTCCATGTCACCTTTGGCTTCGGTGAGCGCTTGCTTGCAATCCATCATTGGCGCTCCGGTTTTCTCCCGGAGATCCTTCACTTGTGCTGCGGAAATATTTGCTGTAGTAGTGCTCATTGGTTGAACGTCCTTATGAATTCTGGGTCCTGCTGAGGTTTCAAGGTTTCAGAGTTTCAAGGTTGCAAACACTAAAGATCGCGCCGCGTTAACTTTGAAACCCTGAAGCTTTGTTACCTCTGAAACTTGCTTCTTACAAACCTTGACCCGCGCCGGACGACCCGCGCGGGTCAGATTTCAAACGCCCGGTTTTCGCCTTGAGAGTCCCTCAGGGGCTAAAGCCCGCATCTCTTGTGCATCTCACACGGCACGGCTAAAGCTGTGCCCTGCCCAAACTCTGTAAAGTCCGACCAGCCGTGACGGACGAATAACGGGCCGCCATTAAACCGTCTGGCTCTCCACCTTGTGCAAAACGGCATCTTCATTGGCGACCGGTTTTTTATGCGCTCCGCGGCCGCTCATCACATCTTCCATGCTGATGTCTTCCAGATCCGAAGCAGAGTCGCGATCGCGCCCGATCGCTTCCAGGTCGGCGCCATCATATTGCTGAGGAGCCGCCTCGCGTGCTTGCGCCAATTCCGCAGCCGCGCTCATGTCGGCAATTTGCTTATCGCTCATCAACTGTGCGCCTTCTGCAATCGACTCCGAAATTTTCGAGGTGAACAAGCGGATCGCGCGCAACGCGTCGTCGTTTCCGGGAATCACGTAGTCCACTTCCGTCGGATCGCAATTCGTATCGACCACTGCGACCACCGGAATGCCCAGCTTGCGCGCCTCGCGCACGGCAATCTGCTCTTTGTTCGAATCGATCACGAAGATCGCATCCGGCAACCGGCTCATATTCTTGATACCCGCCAGGTTGGCCTGCAAGTGCTTGCGCTCTCGCTCGAGCTTGATGACTTCTTTCTTCGGCAGCAACTCGTAGCGGCCATCCGTGGCCATCTCGTCGAGTTCTTTGAGCCGCTTCACCGACTTCTGCACCGTAACCCAATTGGTGAGCAGGCCGCCCAGCCAGCGCTGATTAATGTAGAAGCCGCCACACTTCGTCGCCTCTTCGGCGATGGCGTCCTGCGCCTGGCGCTTGGTTCCCACGAAAAGCACAATTTTGCCTTCGGTCGCCAGATCCTGTACGAACTTCGACGCCTCTTTAAACATCTTCAGCGTCTTCTGCAAATCGATAATGTAGATCCCGTTGCGCTCTCCGAAGATGTATTCCTTCATCTTGGGATTCCAGCGCTTCGTCTGATGCCCGAAGTGAACACCCGCTTCGAGCAACTCCTTCATGGTGATAGTAGCCAATGAACCTCCTTATTTAGTCTGCATCCGGCCTCGACCGCAGGCCGGATTGCCATTCTCGTCCCCGCGCCGCGGGGCACGAGAAGAATTGAACACCCAAATCAGCTATTAGCCTTTAGCTCTTAGCCAAAACCCTTGTCATTCCGACCCCCGAGCGACAGCGAGGGGCGGAGGAATCTCTAGCGCTTGCTGAACTGGAAGCGTTTGCGTGCGCCCTTCTGGCCGTACTTTTTGCGCTCTTTACCGCGCGAGTCGCGAGTCACCAAGCCTTCGGATTTCAACTTGCCGCGCAGTTCAGCATTAAACTCCATCAGCGCGCGAGCGATCCCCAGCTTCACCGCATCAGCCTGGCCGCGCACACCACCGCCGAGAACGCTGGCGATAATGTTGAACGACGCCGCCGTGTCAGTCGACGCCAACGGCGCCTTCGCTGCCGATCGCTGCGCCGGAGTTACAAAGTACTCCTCAAACGCTCGCCCGTTGACCTTAAACTCGCCGCTGCCCGGGCGAAGATACACACGAGCAATCGCCCGCTTCCGCCGTCCCGTTCCGTAGTATTGAACCAACTCAGCCATGTGTGAACCGTCAGCACCCAGCCGTTAGCCGTCAGCCAACCCCGGTGCCTGACACCTTTCAATAAATTTTCAAAGTCCTTGCTAGAAATCCGAAACAAGAAACTGGAAACTTTCGCTACGCCCGCACTTCCAACTGCAAGTCCTGCGGCTTCTGTGCTGCGTGCGGGTGCTTATCGCCCTTGTACACATTCAGCTTCGAAAGCATGTGCGCGGCCAGTTTGTTCTTTGGCAGCATGCGCCGCACCGCGTCTTCGATAATCTGTTCCGGCTTGCGCGCCAAACGCTTGCGATAATCCTCAGTCCGCAGACCGCCCGGGTAGCCGGTGTAATGGTGATACTGCTTCTGCTCCGCCTTCACGCCGGTGGTCTTGATTTTCTCGGCATTCACCACGATCACGTGATCGCCAGTATCGAGAAACGGCGTATATTGCGGGTTTTCTTTGCCCATAAGGATGCGCGCCACCTGCGAAGCCAGACGACCGAGCGTCTGCCCATCGGCATCCACGACGTACCACTTGCGCACAATTTCCCCCGGTTTGGGGAAATAGGTTGACATCGGAACTCTCCCAAAAATGAAAAAGTTTGCGAAACGCGATTGAAATTAAAAAGAAGACCGCTCGTTGATTCCCCGGCGAGGACGCCAGACCATCAGGCGGGCAACCGCGAGACTTCCCAAAGCTTTAAAGATACCGTAGGTTGCGAGCGAATGTCAACGTTTCCTTGACCAGAGCAGGGCCCTAGAGACAAAGTTCGCGCCCAGTGAGGGAATCGCCAGGCTTTTGTCGCCTTTCTATACGAGGGCAGGTGACTGACAAATGCTTCATTTTCTCGGCGAAACTTGGATCTTCGGGTGGGTGGTTGCTATGATCATGGCATTGCGGTGGCACCATGTACTGGTTACTGGCAGCCAGTCCGACTCCGAAGGGGTTCCAGAGCAAGGCCCTACCGAGAGACCGTGGCCGGTCCTCGACCCTAAGACAACGGCGTCGCGCTTTGTCGAAGCTCAATTGTGACCTGGGCTACGCAACTACTCATACGCCAACGCGTCAATGGGATCCTTTTGCGCGGCTTTGTATGCCGGATAGATCGCACCTCCGGCCGCTCCAACTATGGCGATGATGGTTGCACGGAGCATCCATACGCCGCTTTGATCGATGTGAACCAGCGGCCAGCGTTGCTGAACGCCCACACGCGCCGCCATGCTTATCGCGATGCCAATCACGATTCCCGCGAGCGCCAACACAACCGTCTCTCGCAAGATTACGTTGACGACGTAGAGCTTCGAGGCGCCCATCGACTTCAGAATGCCGATCTCCCGTGTGCGCTCCATTACCGCCGTGTACATCGATTGAAAGATCACCAGGAAGCCGATGACCAGGCTCACGCCGATCACTACGCCGATAAATGGGCGAAAGCCAGGCAGGCGGCTGGGGGTCATCATGCTGAGGTAATCAGAGGTCGACAGCACCGAATATTTTTCCATCCCTGGCTGCGCCTTGATCTCATTCACGACGGCAGCAGCATTCTCGGGATTATCCAGCTTCACATAGAACACCGAGGCTTTGTCTTTTGCACCGATCAGGTCTTGCAGAGTGCTCATCGGAACGAATTTCCGCGCTCCGCGGCCATTCTCCACGATGCCGGAAATCCGGAATGGCTGGTTGAGAATATCCATCGTGTCGCCAACCTTCACGTGCCTTTGGCGCGCGATGTAATCATCTACAAGTGCGTCATTCGGGCCTTGAAACGCACCGCCAGAGAGGTACTGAAAAGGTCCGCCCAGGGCTTCAAAGCTGGCCATATCGATACCATCAATCACTTCCAGTCCGCCGGAGGTGGCAATCTGCCAGATCACCGGGCTGACTACTTTCACATGCGGCATGTGTGCAATAACTCCCGCCACCTTCGCTGAAACGGGAGCCCCGCTGATGCCAGCCAGGAATGACGATCCTGGAGGCTGCACGATGACATCCGCTCCAATGCCGGCGGTGCGGTTCTTGGAGTCGTTCATAATGCCGTAGCAGAGCCCGACGATCATCAGAATCAGCGTGACTTCCAAGGCAATTGCTACAACGCTGATCAGCGACCGAATTGGCCGGTGGACGAGATTCGCGACAACCATTTTGTTCATCATGGGAGGTTAGCGATTGGCAAGCACCGCTTATCGTTGATTATTTGCACTCGCCGGCGGAGCCACTGCGCTCGACTCCGGCTGCGGCCGATTGAGATGCACCACTTCCGCCCCCGGCGGCTGCTGCAAAGCGAATTGATCGTCCCGCAATGGCTTGTTCAGTTCGAGCTTCAGGATGTTCAAGGTAATGTCGTACTCCTCTTGCGGCCTGGATATCTCGATGCGCGAAGGAAAACTCACGCCGTCGTACTCCTTATAGTTGGCGTAGCGGGCGTCGGTGATCAGATTTCCCTGCTCGTCATAAATGTACTGGCGATGGGGTTGCAGATCGATCCTGCTAAAGACAATCTTTCGTGCCAGCACCCCCTGGTTCTGGTCTTTCTTGCGAATGACAATTAACTCGTAATCTTCCTGCAGCACGCGATGACCTTTCGCGTCGTGCAGAATCTCATCGCCATTCTCGAGCACAGCAATCTCGCGCTCATTGTCAACGGGACGGATCAGCAAGGCGTCGTATATATCTTTCGGCCGGATATTCTCCATTGGCTGATCGGGGTTGCGGCTCTCCATTTCATTGCTGCCGACAACGAAGCGGTTCTTAGGCGGAATCCACAACTTGAAATTCTGCCCGTCGCTCACCATGTCAAACGCGGTGGTCCGCACGATCGGGAGTAGGCCGATCATATGCAGCATGGCCGGTTTCCGCGCCAGCACGTATCCGCGAATCTCTTTGTAGTCGGTTACGTGGCCTTTCTTTGCGCCGCCAACGGACGTATCGATGTCAACGGTCGCCTGCAACGATTGAATTCTCTGCGCCTGCAGGTTGATGCTGTCGATCAATGCCGACTGGGAAGCTTCCTTAAGCGGAGCCTTGGAATACGTTTCCTCTACTGGGCGGGTGTGAAACAAACACCCTGCAGTGGGCAGCGTCGCCAGAATCAGGATCAGGGCACTAAAAGGCGCACTACGTCTCATGAAGTATTGGATGATCTCCAGAACATTTGAGTATAGCGCGAGCAAAAGGGTGCACGAAGTTGCCTACGCCCAAAGGGTTTAGCGGCCTCAGAACCTGCTTACTAACGTACATCCCCCACAGATAGCCGATTTCACCACATTCCTCATCTAAACTGTTTTCATTGTGCGTAAGCTGTCCTGGCTGTTCCTACTTGGTGTTCTCGCCGGCGCAGGTTGGCTAGGTTGGGCCCTGCTCATGCCCACCGAGCCCTCCGGACAGACCTTTGTGATGCTGCGTCCGGGCTACTCCACGCGGCGAATCGCTGCGGAATTGAAGGCCAGCGGAGTCATTCACAGCGAGGAAGCCTTCATCTTCTGGCATTACGTTCATCACCGGCGTTCGCTGAAGGCGGGCGAATATTTGTTTGACAAACCCAGGAACATCATCGAGGTTCAAAAACGACTGGCGCGGGGCGAGGTTTATTTTCGAACCGTCGTTGTTCCCGAAGGCTTCACGATGTTCGACATTGCCCGCGCGGTTGAAGCCGCCGGGCTCGGTCCCGCAGATGATTTCCTGAAGGTCGCACAGTCGAACGTCCTAATCGCAGATCTGGCCCCCGACGCAACTTCTCTCGAAGGCTATCTTTTTCCTGATACCTACCAGTTCAGCCGCATGATGACCATGCAAGAGATGGCGGCTGCGATGGTTAAACAGTTCCGAACTGAGGCGTTGCAGATCGGCCTCATTTCAGACCCATCGCGAATGGTGCTTGATGCGAATCGTGGAGTGCCTAAGCTTGTAACCATGGCATCGATCATCGAAAAAGAAACCGCAGTCGGAGATGAGCGCCCGATTGTCGCGAGTGTCTACTACAATCGACTGGCCAAGAATATTGCTCTGGACGCCGACCCGAGCATTATCTACGCGGAACTTCTGGCGGGAACCTACACCGGTGCCTTGCATCACGACGACATGCAGTTCAACTCGCGTTACAACTCATATAAATACGCAGGCCTGCCGCCCGGTCCTATCGCGAATCCCGGCAAAAGCGCACTGGAAGCGGCCATGCATCCGGCTCAAACCGATTACTATTACTTCGTCGCCGACGGACAGGGTCACCATCGATTCGCGCACACGATCGAGGAGCACAATAAAAACGTGGCGGCCTACCGCCGCGTGATGTTAGGCCATTGACTCGATTTCCTAGCGCCGGCGGCTTTCCATCCAGCCCTGCAAAATCAAAATTGCCGCCATGCGGTCGACCGCTTTGGCTCGCTTTTCAATGGATAGATCAGTTTCGCGCAGCAGCCGGTTTGCCTCCGCCGAGGTCAGCCGCTCATCCCACAAATGCACCGGAAGCCGGAAGCGCTTTCGGAGATCCTCAGCGAATTCCTGCATTTTTGCCGATTGCGTCCCTTCTGCTCCGCTCATTCGTAACGGCAAACCGACCACAATCTCTTTGACCGCGTATTCGCGGATAAGCTTCTCCAGCGCGGCGAAGTCTGTCCGTTTGTTACGGCGCTGTAGAGTTTCAAGCCCTTGCGCCGTAAAGCCTAATCCATCGGAAACGGCAAGCCCGATTCTTCGCGATCCGACGTCCAGTCCCAGGACTCGGCCTACAAGTTTTTGGGAGTTCGTGTTAGTGAGGCTCACACCGGGGATTATAAAGTGTCTTCACGAATTCCTGCCGATGGGACGAGGCCCCAACCACAATGTTTCCTTAGAGTTACATCGTCAGTCCGTGCCTTGCTTTTAGTGCCATTTTGGGATAGTATATTTGTAGTAAACGTTGTTCCCCGCACTTTCTCCTGCCCAGGTACCTTTTATGAATGGCGATCTGAATTTCCACATCGGTGACAAAGTCGTCTATCCCAACCATGGCGTCGGCATCATTGAGCAAATCAGCAGCCGCTCGGTCGGCACCACGGTGGAGAAGTTTTATCTGCTCAACATAAAGGCCAGCAGCCTAAAGGTGATGGTTCCCTGCGGCAACGTGGGGAGCGTAGGCATTCGCCGGGTGGTGCGTAACGGCGAAGTGCAGAAAATAATCGATTATCTTTCCGTCTCGGACAATGCCAGCACCTCCGACTGGAAAGACCGGTTCAAGGAAAACTCCGACCGGATGCGGACTGGTTCGCTGCTGGAGGTCGCGGGAGTCCTGAAAAGCCTGATCGCCCTGCATCAAGCCAAGCCTCTATCGTTCCGCGAGAAGAAGATGCTGGAGCGTGCCCGTTATCTCCTGGTCAGCGAACTGGCCATGTCACGCAATTGCGAAGAGACCAAGATTGAAGAGCTCCTCACTCTGGCCCTCGCCAAGTGCAATTTGCGCTTTCCCGAAGCATCTGAGTTCCAGGCTTAATCAGATCCGCCGAATTCGGACGGGAGAAAACCACGCGCTATTCATCCCGATTCGGGCTTTTCGACAAGCAGACGCAACTGTTCGACGCTGCCGCAATGCGTTATCATCCTGTACACGCACCCAGTTGGGATCAAATTTGGATTCGACCGCTCAATCCGGGTCTGGCCCTCTTGGACGCGACGCTCGCCGCCACCCTCGCTTCCATCTCGCGGTAGATCTCAAAATCACATCCAAGACTTGCGGCTTACTACAAGGGCGCACGGTAGACATCAGCGAATCTGGAATTTCAGCGATGTTGAAAATTGAGGTGCCGGTCGGCGAACTGGTTGAACTGCAATTCGCCGTGCCAAACGGACCGGTAATGGTTTACGCAGTGGTCCGGCAGCGGAGCGCTTTTCGCTATGGCTTCCAATTTGTGGAGTCTTCGCCGGCGCGGGAGATGATTCAGGCCGCCTGCCGCAGTCTTGAGGCCGCGCACCCGTCTTTGGGCTAGCGCTGCGACTCTTGCCACATGTGAGCCTGCCACATCTGATTCTTGATCTGTTCTCCAACCTGGCGCTCAAAACTTTGGAACGTAGGAGACTGCAGCAAACGGAAGCCGATCTCCTCCTGCGGCAGGTTCTGCGCATGAGTAGCGCTCGCGCCATCGCGCAGCGCAGTCCGCAGCTTGGCTGCCATTGCCGGGTCAAAACTTTCCGAGACAATCACACTGTTGTCTTTCCAAAGTTCGACGATCACTGGACCCTCTTCGGTCACAACCACGGTGCTCGACGCTGGGCAATTCGCCTCCGAACAGGCAACAGAAGGCTGCACAGTTGCGCTGTGATAACGCTGCGATAAGCTGCGTACATAAAATCGCGCAAACCAATCCGCAACCTGTGGCGTTTTCCATCGAGAGACATATAACAGGGACAAGTCTGCCGTCGTGGGTACAACATCTGAAACTGTCTTGTCTTTCCTCCGAAAGGTCGCGTACGCTCCGCCCTGCCACTCTGCAGAAACTTCATCCGCAGCCTTTCGCTCGCCATATTGCTTCAACAGCGCGCGCACGTCGAGTTCTCCGATTCCGCCGGAGTCATACAGGTCATATTGATCGTTCAGCGCATCCTTCATGTCGGGGATGCTGACTGCTGGAAGTTTCTCCCCCCTGATATACGCATCCGGCTCCAGAACCTCATGCGAATTCCGCGGCGGCCGCGCGAAAGCTCCCGCAAAGGCCATCTTCTTGCCACCTGCGTGCAGAAGCTCGCCTTCAAAAATCAAACCTTGCTGATAAGGAAATGCTCCCATTTCGCGCAAAATAATTGGCGCGTCATGCATCATCTGCGAGTCGATCACCGCCTTTACCGCCGGCTCTTCCATCTGGTAGACAAGGCCCGGCGTATCCTCCAGGCTGCGGCCCAATGGCTTGAGTAGATAATCCACATACACCACCATTGCCTGGCCTTCCACCACCGCCTTGCGGGCTACCGCGCTGTCATCCGTGGCGCCACCCTCCGCCAATTTTTTCTTGGGTTTCATCCACTTCGCCAGATCGTAATTTTGGTCTTGCAACGCATGAGTCAGCTCGTGCGCCAAAATCGGCTCCTGGCGATCGGGAGGGACCCAGTTCAGCATGGAAATCGTCTTCGTCTCGTCATCGTAGTAAGCGGCGATTCCCTGGCCGGTAGATTTCACCAGAAATTCCTTGAGATTAAACTCGCGCGGCAGAAAGCCGAGTTTCTTCATACTAGGCTCACCCTGGGCGAGAGCCTTTGCGTATTCTTCTTTGGCCATCTGCCCGGCGGCATATTGCTCCACGTCAGCCTTGCTCACGAGCCTGCGCTTTACCGCCGCGTGCTTGGGCATTTCGGTATCTTCTGCGGCGAAGGCAAAGATTCGATCCACGGATTCGAAGAGCTTTTTCGTGTCCGCGTCGGTCATTTTAACTTCGTTCGTCGTATCCTTGCGAAGTTTACGCGCTACGTCGGCCAGACTCTGGCCGGAATCATCCTGCCCGAAAGCCGAGATCACAAGGAGGAAAGAAAATGCGGCAAAACCGCATCGTTGCAGGACGATCTTCATCAGGCCTCGCTCGGAAATGGAATGTTCTCTCCCTGATTTTCTGTGAGCTGGGCCGACAACTCACTGGGAAAGTCTCGATTGGGCTTACGAACGTAACTGAAGCGAGTTTTTGGAGTAAAGGCGGGGGATATGAGAGGAAGATGGGTTTGGAACTTACTTCAGTTCGGCCAATTTCTGCGTAGCCAGCTGTCCGGCTTCGGTGCTGGGATTGTCTTTCTTGATTTGCTCGTAGAGGCGCTTGGCATCGAGGGGCTGGTTGGAATTCTTGTACAACTCCGCCAGTTGTAACTGCGCCGTTACCTTGCTCACCGAAGTTGTCGGTTTGTTGATCAATTCCTGGTAGAGAGCGACCGCATCTTTGGTGCGATTGGTATCTCCATACAGAGAGGCCAGAGCGAGCTTGGCGACGGAAGAGAGCTCCTTGTTGCCATTCGAGGCAACCGCTTTGAAGTCAGCCTCAGCGGAAGTGTTATCGCCGGCTGTGGCGGAAGTGACTCCGAGAAAGTAGCGAGCCGCATCGGAGGCGTGCGTATGCGGGTATTTGTCCTCGATTGCCTGAAACTGCTTCTTCGCGGCGGCGGCGCGATCTTTGGCGGAAGTATAGGACGGAACACCCGGCTGCTCGGGTGCGCCGGCAGGACGGAGCTGGGCTTGCAGAGTGCGGATGCCCTGCGTTAGATCCAGGCTCGCCTTCTCGTTCTGAGTGCTCATGTAGTACCAGCCGCCAGCCGCGACTGCGGCAACCACGACAACCGCGATCGTCGCGTACATAAGAGTGTTTTTGTGTTCCACACTCCAGTGAGCGGTTTTCTCGGCGGCTCCCAGCGTAACTCGGCTGAATGCGTCCTGTTTAAGCTGATGGCGGGTTTCTGCGCGCACGACTACCTTCCCATCTGGATTTTGCTGAGCCTATGTCTTGGCGGGACAATCACTAGTCTATCAGCCGGAAAACGGCACCGTCAAAGCTGCTTGCCGCTTAGCGAGGGGCTTCTTCCAGTTGGCCTTGTTCCAGCTTTTCCTGGCATTCGATGCAGTGCCGGGTCCAAGGCACGGCCTCCAGGCGCTTGGCGTTGATCTCCTTGCCGCAATGGATGCATTCGCCGAAACTGCCTTCGCGAATGCGCGCCAGCGCCCGGTCGACCATCTGCAGCAGTTGCCGCTCGTTGTTACTCTGGCTGAAGAGGAATTCCTTCGTGTAAGAACTCGCCGCTCGGTCCGCAATATCCTGTGCCGTATCCTCATCCGCGGAGCGGCCATCGGCCTGGGTCCGCGATACGGTGCGGCGCAATTCCTGCTGCCGCGTCTCCAATCTCTTCTTGAACCCTTCTAACTTCTTCTTATCCATAGTGTCACTTCTAAGATTTCTCTGCGGCTCCTCGGAGCCGCATTCGGAGTAAAGACCAAACGATGATGATAAGCGCCGAAATTAAGATGCGTCAACAGGCACACTCGATGCAGTCATACCACATTAGAAATTCCGGCAGTTGTGCCAGCGCATTATTTATTCAGGAGGGAGGGTTATGCCTGTTCAGAGCGAACTCGTACAGATTGTACTGGGGTGGATTGCGAGTGTGCGGCGTTTTCGCGGTTCGCGTCGACATTCCGCTTTCTGAAATAAGAAATGCTGGGTGCCATCGCCCGCTGCAGACGCGCATGCACTCCGCTGAGGTGGGCCGCGAACTCCGGTAGCGTCATGCCGGAAGTGACATGTGTGCGACAGAGAGCAAACGGGTTCGTCTCCTGACCTTCCCAGTGCTCAACGTTGAGGAACGCACAGGAGTAGCCTGCCTTGCGCGCGAGACGAAGCTCGCGCTCTCCCATGGTTGCCGCATTGCCGAAGGGATACGCCAGAGCCCAAACCGGCTTCCCGATTGCCCGCTCAATTTGAATCTTGGATTCCTGGATCTCGCGGCGCACTTCCTGGTCGTTCGATACAGCCAAGATGGGATGTGTGCGAGTGTGCGCCCCAATGCTCATGCCGGACTCAGAAAGCCGTTTAAGCTCGCGCAGGTTCAGAAGCCGATAACGCTTCTCGAATTGCTCGGGCAGGGTCCCGCAGCGAGCGCGAAACTCGCTCATCCAGTCGGCTCGCGTCTCCGCGTCGAACTTGGAGGCGGTTCGCACGGCGCTCCACCACCAATCCGAAAAACTCTTCGCTCCCTTTTCAGGGACAGCTTCCGCAAGAAACTGCGATGCTGCTTCAGACGCTGCGCTCTGGCTTCGCATTAAATGATAGAGCTCTTCGAACCAAAGCATGCCGGGATCTTCACTGCAGGAGGTCGCCGTTACAAAGAAGAGACAAGAAACTTTCTCTTCCTGCAGAATGGGGAGCATTTCAGTAAGCGGGTTAAAGAGCCCATCGTCACAGGTCAGAAGAACCGATCGAGGCGGAAGTGGCTTGCCTTGCTCCACTGATTCGCGAAACTCTTCGGGTTCAATGACGTCGTAGTGAGCCTTTAGAAATCTTACTTGCTCTCGAAAAACCTGTGGCTCGACCAGGTGCCCATCCAAAAAGGGATCCTCAGAGGAATAACCCGCAGGAAGCACGCCGTGATAGTTCACAACGGCGAAACCACTGGGAGGCATGCTGTGATCGAACCATCCCGTGCGGTGCAACGCCGGATACACTGCACGCTTCAATAATGGACTGGCAAGCCGCATATCGTAGAAAGACTGGGGTCATTCTACCAGCGCAGAGAGTGCCGGGGTCTTAACTATTGCGGCACGTGCCGATTATTTGGTCCGATCGCTTTTTAGCTTATTTGCAAGTTTCCTTATCTCTTTTTCCCGCGCGAAATTCGTGATGCCTTTGGTGTCGTCGAAGAGGCTTTCGCGCAGCAAATTTGAAAGCTTGAGCTTCAAGTTTGCTCGCTCTGCGACGGGTCAGAGAATTCGGAGCGCCTGGGGTTGGGAACAAATCAGAGCGCCCCCACTGAGCGCAGTCGATGAATGAGGGAGTGAGTCTCCCGATAGTGATTCCATTGCCTGCCCGCCAACGAGAGCAGGAGCAAGGGCAACAAGTAACGCCAGGATCGTCTTTGGCACATCTCTTTCTCCTTCTCCTCTGCGTTTCCGCAAAAACCACGTGGCAATGGATCGCTCTGACTGCCGTGGACGGAAAAGATGATGTTTTTATTTAGGGCGTTGTTTGCTACAGCAAGGCGGTGCGAACTTTAATGTTTTCTTGGTAGGAATGGTTCTGCGTCGCGCAAGAAAAACGCCCCATCCGGATTTCGCAAAAATCGCGAGCGGATGGGGCCTCCTCCCCGGAGAAAACTCGTTTCTGCTGCTAGGACTTAAAGATCAGTGCTCACGATCCCAATTCTGCTCGGTCTCCCAACGATGATCTTTGCCATTCCACCATTGATGATACGCATCCCAGCAACGTTGCCTTTCGGCATTCAGATCGCGCCGTCGATCTTCGGCTTGGCGGCTGCGCTCGCCATTGTCGTGAATCGCTTTGTCAAGCCGGGCTTCGGCCTTCTCTACGGCATGTTGGCATTTCGACCTGTCGTCGGCGTGCGCAATCGGGGTTGCAACAAACCAAGAAAGCGCGACCACTAGCATCGCTGCGGCTGCTGATTTTCCTATTCGTTGAATCAAGGCTTTCTCCTCTTGGACGGCGTGACCCGCCCTTGTAATCTTCCTAACCACAAACCTTCCTGTATTCTATGAATCTCGATATGCAATTGCGATACTGTTCTTCCCGTACGGCTTAAGAATTAACAAGAATTTAACCGTGGGCTCCGTCGGCAAAAGAGGGGGATTCTGGCCGATTATCGCGGCAGCGGAGACGTCATATTGGTAAGCGCATAGGCCAACACCGCCATAGCCGCCGCATTCTCGCGCAGTTCGCTGGGAACAACTTTATCCAGCGTATCGGCGGCAGTGTGATGATAATCGAAGTAGGTGCGGCCGTCTTGCATCAGGCCAAAAGCCGGCACACCGGCTTCCGACATGGCGGAGATATCCGCACCCGGAGGATAGGTGCTGGCGCGAAAGACCGTCGCGCCGATGCTCTGCAGAACGCTTTGCACAGGCTGGAGCGCCTCGACCGCCGCGGGCGTAGCTTTTACGTCGAAGCCCAGTGGGTGAGCGGCGCCGGAATCGCTCTCAATGCATGCGACATGATGAGCGAAATCGCCGGAATATTCTGAGGTGTACGCGTTGCTTCCTTGGCCTCCAGTTTCTTCGTCCATCCATGCAATCACGCGCAACGTCCGCGCCGGGCGCAAGTGCAGCCGCTGCAGTATTTCGGCCGTTTCCATGGCCACAACCACCCCAGCACCGTCGTCGATCGCCCCCGTGCCCAAGTCCCAGGAATCGAGATGGCCGGAGACGACCACAACCTGCTCAGGGTTCAGTGAACCCTTCAGGTCGGCAATCACGTTATAGCTGGTCTCGTCCTGCAGTTTCTGCGAAATAAGCGTCAGATGCATCCGAACTTTGCCTTCACCGGTCAAGCGCGCGATCAGGTCGGCATCCTCGGCGGTGACGGCAGCGGCAGGAATTCCCGCTGGATAGCTGAAACCTGTATGCGGGAGCCGGTAGTCCGCATTGCCGACCGAGCGCACCAGGCACGCGACAGCTCCCAAATCGGCAGCCGCTTTGGGCCCGGATGCGCGATAGCGAACCGCGTCGCCGTAAGCCGCGAAGGCATACCCTCCGGCGGCTTTTTGCTTATCGAAAATTTCGTTGAACAGCACGATCTTGCCGGAAACTTTGTCATGCCCGAGAGCCGTCAACTCTTCAAAGTTGCTCACTGTGATTACTTCGGTGGTGAGTCCATCGGTAGCAGTGGACGTGCTGCCGCCGAGCGCGGTCAAAACGATTTTCTGTGTGGTTCCCGGAACCATACCGGGATACTCGACCAAAGCCGCCGTCTCGGCGCCCCGCACCCAGTGCGGCACTGTAACCGGTTGCAGTCGAACCTCCAGCCCGAGTTTACGCAATTCGTCAGCCACGTAATGCGCAGCAGCATCAGCCTGCGGGGACCCGCTTGGACGCGGCCCAATATTCTCGGTTAAGTGAGCGAGTTGGTGGTAGGCATACTCATCACTCAACGCCACTGCCTTAACCGCCGAAAGCTGTTGCAAAAGCAACGGCGGGAAATTCTGCTGCTCGGCGGCAGAAGCTTGCGGCACGGAGGCCCAGGAATTAGCGGGAGCCGGGCTCTGCGCTGCAGTTTGAGCGTGGGCAAACGCAGACGCAATGAGCAGCAGAAGAAACGTGAAGAAGGAGCGTACGGGAGAGGTCATAGATTCACGACAGTGTATCCGATTATCGGCTCTACCGTTCGCACCCGATATACACCGCGACAACAGATGCTAGCTTCTACCTATGGAGAAGAAACAAATTAACAATCCTTGGATGACCCTTAACTTTCTGATCTGGGTGGGCGGGGTCTTTATGCTCTCCCTCTTCGGCCTGCTCGCGCACTTTGTCTGGCACGTCTTCTGATTCGCCGCTTCTGATTCGCGTCCCGAGGCAAAAAATGTGGCCCCATTTCTGGGGCCACGCTTTCAAAGAGGCAAAATGGTAGGCGTGTCAGGAAAGGCGAAAGAAGCCACCGTACCAACCGGAACGGAGCTTCGGGAAACGTTCAGAAGAATAGAGAGTGAGGGTCATTTGCATTCAGGTTGCGGCCTCTTAGTTACATATGGATGAAGCACTTGCCGAACCAAAATGGGAAAGATTCCTTCTCGTGGGCTCGAGCCCTGTAAGTTATTGAAAATTTTATAGTTAATCTAGGTAGAGCAGCCCAATTTGTGCAGGTTGCGGGCGAAGGGCTGCGTCGTAAGTGCATGTGCGTGCACATTCACTGCATGGGGATGGGATAAGTAACGGGCCGCTGCCAATATCAGCGGCCCGCTAAGAATCTAGCTTACCGTGCGCAGCTTATCCGGCAAAAAGTGGTACGGCGGCCAGGGTCCGCTGATCGCCACCTGGCAGTTTTTCAACTGCTTAGCAGCTGTCGTGTAGCGGTTTTGGTATTTCTCCACCGACTTGGAATCGATGAGGTGGGCGATGTCGATCAACATGCCCTGCGGGGCGACCTTCTTACAGCTGACTTCTTCTTCCAGTGGGTTGAACAGCTTGTGGACCTGCACCGAGAGAGCGCGGGCCTTGGTTTGGCGCTCACGTTCGCGGGAAGCTTTGACGCGCAGCTTGGAAAGATAGTCGCCGCCGACCGTATCGGGCAGAACCACGTCGATCATCGCCTCGCGCAACGAGCCGTCGCTAACGGTGAGTTTGATGTGCATTTCGGATTTCCCCCGAAGCTTAGCCACACTTAGGCCAAAGGCTCGCCGGTTTACCCGGACGGCCTGACGGAGCGCGTCATCGCTTTCGAAGATGGTTCCGAAACGGAACGGCAACACGGTGGAATTACGGAAGCAGCCGCTGATCACGCGGGCATGGTCGATGACTGCTTTCTGGTCGAGTGGGGCAGCGTTGGGGTCGTACTCGCTCACTATCACAGCGAACTCACCGCTAGGATAGCTGAGGACGGGGGCTCCGTTCACGCCTTGGACATTTTCGATAACAAAGGGGCGTCGGGAACGGGTGCCATTTGGGAGGGTCTGGTGCTCGGTAAGGCAGTATGCGTACCACGACATATTGAACTCTCCGAACCGGGACGGAGGCGGACCAACCACCTCAGTTAGTTTTTATTCACAAGCTGACTGCGAATCTGGAAGTTAAGGTAGCGGTACAGGTTTGGAACTCTGGGAAACCGATTGTCAAGTTCCGTAAATCATATTACTTCGGAGTGAACCTAAAATGCAACTTTTTCGTGGCACGATGCATCTTGTGGAAATTTTAGCCGGCTGGTAACTTTTTCGTAACCATCCGGCCGACCGGCCCTGAAAGTGTGCTGCCAATTCGCACCGCCCCTTGCGCTCCCCGGTTTTCTGGCTATACTGTTTAAACAGTAGTTGTTCCGCCGCTTTACCCTACAGTCCATCGATTTCTGCTCCGATGTGCCTCTGCGGGCGTCGCGTCATCCCGTCTTGAAAGTCCCAGGTGCCGAGGTTTTGGCACACTTCTGGCCGTTGTGTCCGACGGGCTCGTCCCGGAATTCAAATTTTAGGGTCCGGGATTTCTGCTGTCTTAAATCCCCCTTTCCCTTGAGAGGTCGATCTATGTTTTTGTGTTTCTCCCCCAAACCGACGCGCAAAGTGTGCGCGAATCGGACTCTTATTCAGTGCCTAGCACTAATTTCTGTCCTCAGTTGCATTCTTCTTTCCTGCGCTTGTTCAGGAGGTTCAATGTCAAGCAACCCGTCAGCCGGCACCGGATCTGGCTCGGGGACTGGCTCCGGATCTGGTGGCGGTTCAGGTTCCGGCGGCGGTTCGGGATCGGGTACGTCGGGCGGATCCAGCACGCCCATAACTATTTCGTCTTCGCTACCCTCGGGAACCGTCGGTTCAAGTTACAACGCAACCATTGCGGTCTCCGGCGGAACCGCGCCATACACATTCACTTTCACTTCCGGAGGATTACCACAGAATCTGTCGCTTAATACCTCCTCGGGCGTAATCTCCGGCACCCCAAATTCCAGCAGAACGTCGGGCTTCGGGATTACCGTCTCCGATTCTACTGGGGCGTCAAAGCAGCAATCCTTTCAGATCACGATTGCCAATGCTCCCACGACGGCAGCGCCTGCGAGCCAGGTGCCATCGTTCTCCAGCGTGCAAAAAAGTGGCGGTTGGTCCTCCTATGGCCAGCAAGCGCCCAATTACGTTGATTGTTCTCCCTCGCCCTGCGATGGCATCACCTTCTGGATGGGGCAGGGCATAAGTTCCCCTTCTATTAGCGGGCACGCCTCGGGAGTCAGCGTGGGAGGGAGTGTCCCGTTTTCTGACGCGCTGTTCAACAATCACTTGATCGGCCCAGGCTCGTCGCAGGGGCAGCCGGATCCGGATCGGACACTGGTTCCGTCACTCCACGACTTCACCTACGACGTGTACTTTTACGCGGGTAACTTCGGCTTTTCGCAGGCGTTGGAGTTCGATATCAATCAGTTCTTCCACAATCTGGGCCTCATCTTCGGCCACGAATGCCGCATCGCTTCGGGCAACGAGTGGGATGTTTGGGACAATCAAAATAAGAAATGGGTGCCAACCGGAATCCCGTGCTACCCGAACGACAACTCGTGGAACCACCTGACGATTCAGGTGCAGCGCGATTCGAACAACAATCTCGTGTACCAGTCGATCACGCTCAATGGGCAGACCAGCACTCTGAACTGGACGTTCCCTGCCGGAAAATCGCCGGGCTGGTATGGATTGACGATCAACTACCAGATGGACGGCGATGCCAACCAGGATTCGTACACCGTTTACTTGGATAATTTGACGATTTCCTATCGGTAGCTACTCTGGCCGTGACCATAGATAATCTAGAGATAATCTAGGAGAAGGTCAGTCATAGGAAAAGAAAAATGACTGGCCTCCCTTTTCTGTGGGCGTTTCGTCCATAGGTTTTTCAAGAGGGACGGTCGCAGGCTTCAGCAGCCTGTCTCTTGATGCGCGTTTCATCCTTACTCTTGACAGGCGTTTCTACCAGCCTTACTCTTAAGTCTTGCTCCTTGCGGTAATTAGCGCCTCTTGGCGTGCTTCCGCGGGCTTTAGCGGCCATTGTGACGTAGGTGTCGCGGAGGTTTTTCTATGTTCTTCGAAATACAGGAGTTGGAACTTCATCCCATCGAGTTTTCGGAGAGGTTCGAATCCGGCGTGATCGATCTGGGATCGGACTATCGGCAAATCGCCCCGGTGGAGAGCAGCGGACGGGCCGATGTGGTCGAAGAGCATCACGGAAAGCACAAGATAATCCAAGACATAAGGATCAAAGGGCAACTTGCGACCAAGCTGGAAACAACCTGCGCCCGTTGCCTGGAGCCGCTGACTCAGGATGTGAAGCGCGAGTTCGACCTCTTGTACCGTCCGCTGGGAGCTGATGCGGGCCGCGATGAGATGTCCGTAACCGAGGCGGAAGCTGAGATCAGCTATTATGAAGGTGAAGGAATTTTGCTGGACGATGTAATTCGCGAGCAGATTCTGTTGGCGGTTCCTCTGAAGGTCACTTGTCGCGCGGACTGCAAGGGTTTGTGCCCGCACTGCGGCAAGAATCTGAATCACGAAACTTGTTCCTGCTCGGTACGGGAAGAAGAACCGCGATGGGCGGCGTTGAAGGAAATCCGCGGCAAGCTGGCGAATTAAGCCCAAATTTTGAGGCTGAAGATTATGCGAGGCCCAGAGCCTCGGCGAGAGGAATTTTAGACCATGCCTAATCCGAAACGACGCCATTCTCAACAGCGCACCTCCACCCGGCGGGCGCATGATGCGCTGAAAGCGCACTCGCTTTCAGAGTGCCCCAACTGCCACGAGAAGAAAATGCCGCACCGAGCCTGTGCCAAATGCGGCTACTACAAGGGCCGCGAAGTTATAGAAGTCGAAGAAGCAAGCTAGTTTCCCGCCACCATGCCTAGCGTAATCGCGCTGGATGCGATGGGTTCGGACCGCGCGCCCAAACCTGAGATCGAAGGCGCTATTCATGCTGCGCGCAATTACGATGTGCGGGTGCTGCTGATCGGACCCGAGCTTGAGGTAAGAGCGGAGCTTGGCCGGCATCCTTCCGCGTCGCGGCTGCCGCTTGAGATCGTCCACGCCAGCGAAGTTATAACCATGGAAGATAAAGCGGTGCAGGCCGTGCGCTCCAAGCGCGATTCCTCGATGCGCGTCGGATTGCGATTGGTGCGCGAAGGACAAGCTGCCGGTTTTGTAACAGCTGGTAACACTGGCGCCGCCATGGCTTCCGCAAAAATGGTGCTGGGAGCTTTGCCCGGGGTAGACCGGCCGGCATTGGCTGCTGTACTTCCTACCGCTCCCGGTGGGGCCGCCATCCTGCTCGACGTTGGTGCTAACGTTGACTGCAAGCCGCATAACCTCGAGCAATTCGCGGTGATGGGCGAGATTTATTTTCGTTCCATGTTCGGCGATCTTAAGCCGGGACGCTCCGTTTTATCTGGCGGCCGAACTCCACGCGTGGGATTGCTCTCCATCGGAGAGGAAGAAACCAAGGGCAACGAGTTGACGCGCGAATCTTTTCAATTATTGCAGCGGCTGCCGATCAACTTCGTCGGAAACGTCGAGGGCGGCGACTTGTTCAACGGCCACGTCGATGTGATTGTGGCAGATGGTTTTGTCGGCAACGTCGCGCTCAAGACTTCCGAGGGCGTGGCCAGGTTGATACGCACGGTGCTAAAGGAATCACTGAAAGCAACCATTACCAGCCAGGTCGGCGCCATGCTTTCGCGCAGCGCGTTCTCCGATTTCAAGAAGCGTATCGACCATACGGAATACGGGGGCGCGCCGCTGCTCGGACTGAAGGGTGTGTGCATCATCACGCACGGTTCCTCAAACGCGAA
>Ga0116125_1000105_pt1 | contig 34368 bp, 30 predicted proteins | sample June2015DPH_16_1_2_FD_89729 | JGI IMG/M metagenome (GOLD analysis project Ga0116125, IMG submission 89729) | Peatland microbial communities from SPRUCE experiment site at the Marcell Experimental Forest, Minnesota, USA - June2015DPH_16_10 | ecosystem: Environmental > Terrestrial > Soil >...
GACGCCCGTAATTCCCAGCCGCTTGTGAAATTCTCCAGCCGAGCGTACCGCGTCCTGCCCGATCATCGCGTCGGCCACAAACAGCAGCTCCGCGGGATTCAGCTCGCGCTTCAGCTCCGAAAGTTCCTTCATCAATTCGTCATCGACATGCAGCCGCCCCGCCGTATCCACCAGCACCACGTCGCAGGCGGACATCTTTGCTTCGCGCAACGCCCCGCGCACAATTTCCAGCGGCTTGTCCGTCCCCGTTCCCGGCCACACCGGCACGCCCGTAGCCTTCGCCACTTGCGCCAGCTGCTCACGCGCCGCGGGACGATACACGTCGGTAGAAACCACCAGCGGCCGGTGCCCGTGCTCCGCCAGCCATTTCCCCATTTTTCCAGTGGAGGTAGTTTTGCCCGACCCCTGCAACCCCACCACCAACCACACCGCCGGCGGCTTCGACCCATACTGCGGCTTCGCTTCCTTCCCCAAAAGCTCGCCCAACTCGTCCCGCACAATCTTCACAACCTGCTGGTCCGGCGATAACTGCAGCAGCACTTCCGAGCCCACGGCCTTCGCCCGCACATGCGCAATAAATTCATCAGCAACGCCCACGTTCACGTCGCCATCGAGCAGCGCCTCGCGTATCTCCGCCAGCCCCGCGTCCAGGTGCTCCTCAGAAAGCTTCCCCTGCCCCCGAAGGTTCTTGAACGCGCGCTGTAGTTTCTCTGTAAGTGTTTCAAACATTTTGGTGACCCGTGATTAGTGACTGGTGATTAGTGATTAGTGACCCGTGATCCGCGACGGCGCTGAAGTGAAGCGCATCTTGCGGAAGTATGCAGGGCATAGATTTCATTGTAGGGGACGGATGGAGGGTGGTCAACGCGGCAAGAGGTGAGGCGTGTGCCGACCAGGCAGAAAAAGTTGCGATTAGAAAATAATTTCTCGTTTGTTGTGAACGGGTTAGCTCGATTTTTAATTTTGCGGCAGTAGCGATTAGAAATGGGTGACTGCTGCGGTTTAGTTGGTCGGTCATGGGGTGCAAAACGTGCACAAAAGGCGCGCGCAAACATGCAATTCTCGACCGATTACAAAAATACGGGGCGTGCTGTTTCAATGGGATACGACGATTTCTAATCGCGGTGGTGCCGATTAGAATCGCGCGATCACGAAGGCGGCGAACCGAACAAAGAGATTGTGAGTAACGCAGTCGCGAATGACTCGTGAAACAGGCGACGCTGGTGCGCGGTGCGAACAGCGCAAAATGAGGCAGCCTGCCGCCGACGTTAGTTGTTGCGCCGAGTTTGCGATCCAATCGCCTGACGCCAAAACTACGATAGCAGACCTCGGCAGCGCGAGAGGTACAGGAACGGTACGGGCGAGGTACAGAAAAAGACGGGGGACTAGGACTTGCTGTACGAAGGACCAGTTTTCCTTCTCTGCTTCGCCAGAATGTCGGTTTGTGGTTCCTTGACCGTCGCGCGCAGGTCGTCTAAACTGCTTGTTTCGACTGGACCCGCGATTCGTAGTAGTGCGCGAGTTACAATAAAGAAGCCCTTCGAACCGGAGCTCCGCGTTCTTTGGGAATTTAGATTACGGAGCAGGCCCTTTGAATCCGCCACTGGCGGATTCTCAGGGTGAATCGCCCGGTAGGGCGATTCAGGAGAGAGATCGTTGCCGAAACGCACTTTTCAGCCGCATGTGCGGCGCCGACATAAGAAGCACGGGTTTCGCAAGCGCATGAAATCCCAGGGTGGACGGAAAGTTCTTGCAGGACGCCGCAAAAAAGGGCGCCACAGCCTCACGCGCGTCTGACGTCGCGACGCGGCTGGTTTTTCCGCGCGCTTTTCGCCTGATGCGCCGCGCCGAATACGACGCGGTGTATCGCGAAGGGCGCCGCCGGAGCAGCCGCGAATTCACGCTATTTCTTCGTCCCAATGGCCTCGACAGCAGCCGGTTCGGCTGGAGCATCAAAAAGGCGCTGGGTAACGCGGTCCGGCGCAACCGAATCCGGCGACGCCTCCGCGAAATTTTAAGATTGCACCGACAGGAGATCGCCCCGGGATGGGACATTGTGATTCATCCGCGCAGCTCAGCCGCCACGGCGGAGTTCTCCGCGCTGCAGGCGGAGCTGTTGAAATTGATGCCTGCCAGCGCGAAGTTGCCGCAATAGCGCCGAAGAATCCGCGCGAGTCCGCGAAAACTTTCGGCGCCTGGTGGCTGCTGGCCTTCGTGCATTTCTACAAAATTTTCTTTTCGCCATTTTTGGGCGGAGCCTGCAAGTTTTATCCTTCGTGCTCGAATTACGCGCAGGAAGCGATCGAACTGCACGGCGCGCGGCGCGGGGCGTGGCTGGCGCTGAAAAGGCTGGGGCGTTGCCGCCCGTTCACCAAGGGCGGATTTGATCCGGTGCCGGACGCGGAAGATTCCGACGCAGCCTGGCTGCGCAGCGACGCGCGGATAGATGGAAGTATGCTGAGCAAGGAGCGCGCGCAGTGAAGGAAATGTCCGACCAGGTCCGCGGAATATTATTTGTAGTTGTGTCGCTGCTGATTCTTTTCGCTTGGGGCCACTTCTACAAGCCGCCCGTTCCGCCTGCGCAGACAAACGCCCCCGTAACTTCGCAGCAGCCAGCTTCCACGAATGCAATGGGTAGCGCCACAGGCGGCGCTGCAAAGACTTACGCAAGCGCGGCCACGACTGCGGCTCCGACGAATGCCGCGGCCGTCGAGGCCAGCGCAGAACAAACCGTGGTGGTGCAGAGTCCGCTGTATCGCGTGGAACTATCGAACCGCGGCGGCGTGGTGAAAACCTGGCAGCTGAATAAATATTCTGACGATCAGAAGCCGCCGCGCCCGCTGGACTTGGTGAACGACAGCGTCGCGCAGCAGCTGGGCTGGCCGTTTTCGCTGGTGCTCGCCGATCCGCAGCTGGAAGCGAAAGCGAATTCGGGGCTTTACGAGATTGAGACCCACGTTGTTCCCTCTACAGTTGCCGTCAAGTCAGAACTGAAACCCAGCAAGACTCCATTCGTGCCGCCGGCACCCAGCACCGACCTATCCGCGCCGATTGAAGTGGATATGCACTGGAGCGACGGGCATCTGGACGTCAAGAAAAAGCTGACATTCGATTTGAATTACGAAACGACGGTGGAAGCGGCGGTGACGCTGGACGGGAAGCCGCAACCGGTGGCGGTCGCGTGGCGCGGCGGATTCGGCGACAAGGCTGTCTACAACGCTGCGCAGCTGGTCACCGTGTATTACAAGACCGGCGGCAAGCTGAATTTGCTGCAGTACAAGAAGCTGGGAGTTTCGGGAAACCAGAGCCAACCCGCGATCCAGTATGGGCCGCTGGAATTTGCGGGCGTCGAAGATCAATTTTTCACGGCGGCCTTCCTGCCGGATGGCTCGGATATTTCGTTGTGGCACTGGATGCAAAACCACAACCTAACTGTGGACGGCAAACAAACCAGCGAGCCGGAAGCGGAGATGGCGGCGGGGACGACGACGGGCGCGCCTTTGCGCGTGCGCGTGTTTGTAGGGCCGAAAGATTTGGCGCTCCTGGAAAAAGTTCAGCCGCCGCTGCCGGAGCTGGTGAATTTTGGATGGACGGGAGTCATCGCGAAGCCGCTGCTGTGGATTTTGCAGACGCTGCACACCAAGGTAGCCAACTGGGGCTGGTGCATCGTGCTGATGACGCTGGTGATCAACCTGGCGATGTTCCCGCTGAAGATGAAGAGCTGGCGCTCGATGCAGAAGATGCAGAAAGTGGGCCCGGAAATCCGGCAGATTCAGGATCGCTACAAGAAATATTCGATGAGCGATCCGCGCAAGAAAAAAATGAATGAAGAAGTGATGGCGGTGTACAGCCGCGAAGGCATCAATCCGTTGGGCAGTTGCCTGCCGATGGTGTTTCAGATGCCAATCTGGTGGGCGCTGTGGCGCGTGCTGAATGGCGCGATTGAGCTGCGCCACGCGCCGTGGATGGGCTGGATACACGACCTTTCGGCGATGGACCCGTATTATATTCTGCCGATCGGAATGACCATCATGATGTACCTGATGACGAAAATGACGCCGCAGACTACGACGGATCCAGCGCAGCAGAAAATGATGGCGCTGATGCCGCTGATGATGGGATTCATTTTCTTCCGGCTTTCCAGCGGATTGAATTTGTACATGTTCACGAGCAACCTGGTGGGAATCGGCCAGCAATATTATTTGAATAAATCGGAACCGCTTCCCGCGAAGGGAAAGTTCAAAAAGAAAATAATCGATGCCTGAGGAACGCACAGGGGCCGGGAAGCGGCCTTTCACGAGAGAGCGCATGCAAGGTGAAGCGCGACTGGATCGCGAGCGCGCGATTGCGGAATTGCAGCGCTATCTCGATTTGGCCGTGCGCGAGATGGGCTTGGAGATTTCGTTTGAGATTTCGACGCCTGCGACCGTGGGTGGCGCTGCGGATGATAAGGATGTGCTGGTAGCGTTCCAGGGCGCGGATCAGGATTTTCTGCTGGAGAATAACGCGGAATTGCTGCTGGCGCTGGAGCACGTGGGGCATCGTTGGCTGCGGCTGGATCCGCGGCTGCACGATCGCGTGCGATTTGATTGCGGAGAATATCGCGCGCAGCGGCTGGAAGAATTGAAACTTTCCGCGCGCGTGGCCGCGCAGCGCGTACGCGAAACGGGGCAGGCGTTTCGATTTAATCCGATGTCGCCTCGCGAGCGACGTTTGATTCACCTGGAATTGAGCGGCGCCCAAGGCGTGCGGACTGTGAGTGAAGGAGTGGGCGATCGGCGGCAGTTGGTGGTGTATCCGGTGGTGAAGAAGTGATTGGTGATTAGCAAGTGGTGATTCGTGATTGCTGCGCTGTCGCGCTTTGCGTGCTTGCCGCAGAAATTCTAGTGGTACTCGACTTCAAATTTTAAACTTCGATTGTGTAACCTTCTTTTCCTACGTTGAAACATTGCGTGCTTCCCAAACGATCGCTCATGCCGGCGGTTTCGTGAATGTGCCCGCAGAATAAGTAGAGAGGTTTCTCTTTTTCCACCCAGGCGCGCAGCGTGGGGCTTCCGGCGTGCTGGCCTGGCGCGTACTCATCGAGTTTTGTATCGAAGGGAGGAAAATGAACTACCAAGTAGAGTTTTTCCAGGCCCGCGAAGGGCGCGAGCGCATCGGCGATTTCGGCTTCGGAATATTCGCCGGGCGTTTTGAATGGAGTGATGTTGCTATAGCCGAGGCCGGCCCAGTTGGTGCCATTGAGCTTTCTGATCTGGCGATGAAAATCCACGAAGCCGTGCTGCTTGCAAAACGCTTTCGTTTGTTCGTGGGTTTCATGATTTCCCGGTAGGACGAAAAGGCGTTCGCCGAGCGGCTGCAGAATCGGGGCGCAGCGTTCGAGGCCTTTACTGAAATTGCAGAGGTCCCCCGCGGCTATGTAAATATCGGCGGGCTGCGCGACGACGCGCTCGAGAGCGCGCAAGTCGCCATGAATGTCACTGAAAATTAGTATTTTCATCGCGCGTTTCCCTTGTGAGTGGGCGCAATTTTCATCAAGCGCCGCACGTCCATGCCATCGGCTTGCCAGCCCTCTTCGATGGGATCGCCGGCGTCATTGAATACTACACGATAGGAAAACGGCGCGGGACCCTGACGATTGCGCGTGATGAAACGGTGTTCGTTGAAATCCACGTAATGGCGGCTGCCTTCGCTGGACGTGCGAATCACCGGGAAACGCGCGAAAGACCAATAGAGCTGAACTTCGGGAAGCAGCAGGGCACGCGCAACGTATTCGTTCGGCGGCGAATCGGCGCTGAAAGCGAAAACCGGTGTGGAGGTGGCGCGCAGATCGAAGCGTGATTGGTATACGCCGTCGGTGGTACGGATCACGCCGCCCCAATCGAGCAGCGAGGGCGGCAGCGGAAGCGCGGCGATGCGATCGATGGGAATATGATTCGCGATCGCGAAATTCCTGGTGCGCAGCAGAGCGGCGTGATGGGCGGCGCTGCACGCAAAGAGATAGGCACACATCACGACACAGCCAGCCTGGCACCAATGCGCTGCGGTGATGCCGAAGCCGACGTTGCGGAAGGCGGGAAGAAAAAAGAGCGCGCCGATAATGGCGCTTGAAAGAAACACGATCCACAGCTGAAACGGAAACCCCACCGCAGCGGCGATTTTCCACACACCGAACGCGCAGAGCGTGAACAGCACCCACATGGAGAGGGCGCGCGTGGAAGTTTTAGTGCGATCGGAATAAATCCAGGCAACGACTTGCGGAAGCAAGGCGATTGCGGTGAAACAGAAGTCGATGATGAACAGCAGATCCCAGGAAACGCGCTCGTGCGAGAGCGGATACCAGATGCGCGTGCCGAAGGAGGTCATCGCGTCCAGGAAGATGTGGCTCGCTATGGCGATGGCGTAAATGATGAAGAGAATTCCCCATGAAGGAGTATCCCAATCGCGAAGGTCCCAGCGTTTTTTTGCGAATGCGAAAGCTGCGCGTGTGAGCCACGCTAGAAGCGCGGCGAAAAATGGGAGCGCGACGAAAGAATGGGTGATGGCGCGGTGATATTTCACGATCGCCAGAGGATCGCTGGAGAAAACTTCCTGGACGACGTCAACATCTGGAAACATCGCGCCGACAGTGGCCGCAATCGTTGCGACGCGACCGTTGCGCTCCGAGAAAAAGCCTTTGCCGATGAGTGCGCCGACGATTCCGTGAGTTATGGTGTCCATGAGCGATTCGAAAAAGTAAAAGTGTACACGATTGCGCGGAGTTCAAACGACTTCGAGAAGCGGGGAGCGCCTGGCGGTTACCTCTCCGACGATGCGGCCGGAAACATCGCGGCGTTGCAGAGCGGCTAAGGCGGCAGCGGCGGATTCCGGGGCGACGGCGGCGAGCAAACCGCCGGAAGTTTGTGGATCGAACAGCAGAGCGCGAAATTCGTCGGGAACGGCGTGCGCAAAAGCGGTGCAACTTTCGACGAAGTCGCGGTTGTTCTTCATGCCGCCGGAGAAGAACCCGCGGCGAGCCGCCTCGATCGCGCCGGGAAGGTATTCGATGCGCGCATGATCCAGTTTCATGGAAACACCGCTGCCAATGGCCATTTCGCGCGCGTGGCCGAGAAGTGCAAAACCGGTGACATCGGTGACGGCGTGCACCGTACGCTGTTCCGGCGCGTGCGCCGCGTCAATTTCGTGAAGAGCTTCCGCGGCGTCGCGATTCAAGCGCGTCATGGACGCAGTGGCGCCGGCGACCCAGGCCTTCTCGGCTCGGCCCTGTTTGAGGGCCGTCGAGATCACGCCGGTGCCGAGTGGCTTCGTGAAAATCAGAATGTCGCCGGGACGCGCGCCAACATTTTTCCAGATTCGTTGCGGATGAATCACGCCGGTGACCGCGTAGCCAAACTTCAATTCATCGTCGCGGATCGAATGTCCGCCGACGACAGTGCAATTCGCCTCGGCCATTTTTGCCAGGCCGCCGCGCAATATCTGCTCTAGCACTTCGGAAGCACCGGCAGCGGGAAACGCCAGGATGGTGAGCGCAGAAATCGCTCGGCCGCCCATGGCATACACATCACTGAGCGCGTTGGTGGCGGCGACTTGGCCGAAAAGTTCGGGATCATCCAGGATCGGAGTGAAAAAATCCACCGTCTGTACGATCGCAAGGTCATCAGTGAGGCGATAGATGGCTGCGTCGTCGCTGGTTTCGAAACCGACGAGCACGTTGGGGTCGAGTTGCGCTGGAAGGCGTTTGAGCACCGCGTCCAGAACACTCGGACTTAACTTTGCAGCGCAGCCTGCGGCCTTCGCGGTGGTGGTGAGCCGGACTTGTTCCGCCAATGTCACTTCTCCGTGCAACAGATTCGATGATTATAGCGCGCGACGGTCGCGCCTTTCGCAAGAGAACGAGCGGAACTAACTGCAAAAGATCGGCGTGAGGGCTAAGCGTGCGCAGCGGCCGAGCGTATCGGAATGGTGATGGGTTTCGATGCTTCGGTGGCGGCGAGCATGTGGCAGCGCCCATCAAAGATCGCGCCGGGTTCCATGATGAGGCACGAAGTATGGATTTCGCCCGTGACGATGGCTTTGGTTTGAATTTCGACTTTGCCGGAGGCTTTTATGGTGCCATCGAAATGGCCGCCGATAATGACGTAGTTGCCGTCAATCTGGCCTTCGACCTTGGCGTGTTCGCCGAGGATCAGCGTCTCGTGCGAAACCAGGGTGCCCTTCATTGCGGAATCGATGCGAAAGGTGCCCGCGCATTCCAGGCGGCCTTCGAGCTTGACGCCCTGGTCGAGAAAACCAGTCCACTCCCCAGAATCATGTCGTTTGCGGTCAAACCAACCCATGCGCGTTCCCCACGCTAGGAAGCTAGCGTAGCATTATCTTCGCATGAGTTGGTCGTACAAGCGCGCCAAATCACTATCGTCGTAGTATTCAAACACTAACTGTCCCGGCTTGGAGCCGTGGCGCGGATGCATGTGCACGCGGGTGCCGTACTCGCGTTGCAGCTCCTCGAGGGCGGCCTTGGTGTTGGGGTCAATCGAAAACACGGGAGCGCTGACGTGCGGCTTGCCGCTGCGTGTCGCGAGGCGTTCGACTTGGCGAACCGTCATGCCGCCGCGCGCGACTCGACGGGCGATGGTGAGCCGAGCTTCGGGATCGTCGACGGCCAGAAGCGCGCGAGCGTGGCCCGCCGTAATACGACCTTCCTCTAGCAGATCCTGGATCGGCTCTTCGAGCTTGAGCAGGCGGACGGCGTTGGCGATGGTTGCGCGGTCCTTCCCGGTGCGCTCGGCGACCTGCTCCTGCGTCAGGTGAAATTCGTCAATCAGGCGCTGGAAGGCGTGCGCCTGCTCGATGGGGTTCAGATCCTCGCGCTGGAGGTTTTCCACCAGCGTCATTTCCAGCGCCATTTCTTCCGAGACGTCGCGGACGACTACCGGAACGCGGAGCAGTCCCGCGCGTTGTGCTGCACGCCAGCGCCGTTCACCTGCGATGAGCTGGAAGCGGCCAGCTAGCCTGCGGGCGACGAGCGGCTGCACGATGCCGCTGGAGTGGATGGACCGAGCAAGCTCGTCGAGCGCTTCTTCGCGGAAGCGGGTACGAGGCTGATAGGGGCTCGGATCGATCAGATCGATGTCTGTCTGAAGCAGTCCCTCAGACGGTGCTGGAGCCGTCGCCGCCGCCGTCGCTGCCGTTGCTACTACGGTTGTCGGGCGCGCTGGTTGAACCGGCGGAGCTAGCTCCCGCGGCTGCGGCGGAGGCGGCGGTGCCGCTGCCGGCTCCGGCTCCCGAATCAGCGCGCTCAATCCCCTGCCCAACGCGTTTCTGGGCATTAGCGATAACCTCCTTAGCAAGTTGAATGTAGCTTTCAGCGCCTTTACTATGTATGTCGTAGAACATTACTGGCATTCCGTGGCTTGGTGCTTCTGCGAGGCGAACATTTCTAGGAATTATTGTCTCAAACACCTGTGCGCCAAAAAAGCTGCGAAGGTCGGCGGCGACTTGCTTCGAGAGCGTGGTGCGATCATCGTACATCGTGAGAAGAATCCCCTCTATCGCGAGGGACGGATTAATTGTTCGGCGCAGTCGCATCAGCGTATCCAGAAGCTCGGAAACGCCTTCCAGTGCGAGATACTCGCACTGGATTGGGACGAGGACGGAATCGCTTGCCGCGAGGGCATTCAGAGTGAGAAGGTCGAGAGAAGGCGGACAATCGATCAGCACGTAGTTGTAGCGCGCCTGAATATTTGCCACCAGGGCTCTCAGCTTGTACTCGCGATTTTCCATGTTCACGAGCTCGACCGCTGCGCCGACGAGATTTTTGTCCGAAGGGATTAGATCAAGGCCTTCAACTTGGGCGTCGAGGATGATTCTGTCGATCGGCTCATCGAGGATTAGAGCTTGGTAAAGTGTGCGGCGGGCCGGATCTTTTGGAAAGCCTAGGGCGCTGGTAGTGTTGCCCTGTGGATCGCAGTCTATTATTAGCGTGCGCTGCTCAGAAGCAGCTAGAGAGGCACCTAGGTTTACCGCTGTAGTGGTTTTTCCTACTCCACCCTTCTGATTGGTTATCGCGATAACACGGGCCAACGGCTATTCCCCCAAGCGCGGCGTAAATGTAGCAGAGGGATTTAGACAGAGGCAAGATGTTTCACGTGAAACAGTATAAATAGTGGAGCGTTCCACGTGAAACACGCATGGCGCATACCGACCGTTCCACGTGGAACAGCCCACTCGCGGCTATAGCTTGGTGCCACGGAGAATAACTCGCCTCTCAGATAGCGGAATGCGTACGGGGTTTGCCCACTTCCAGCTCATTTTTTGCGAAACTCGACTCGAATCGAACTCGCCAAGCCATAAAACAACCGACCCATCGGCATCAAGCGCATTTCGCGACCACTCAAGGAAGCGATCGTCGATTCCAAGCGCCCGAGCCGTGACGAAGTCGACTTTTTCTTTGCCCAGCTCGAGATCTTCCATGCGGCATCTGCGCACATCTACATTCTTGAGCGGTAGCTCTCTTACGAGCTCCGCGAGGAAGGTCGCTTTCTTTAGGTTCGATTCGATCAAGATGAGGCTGAGGTCTTCTGAAACCATACGGATTGGTACGGCTGGGAAGCCCGCACCAGAGCCAACGTCGGCGAGCCGACCGTGCCGTATGGGAACAGTCGCTGCCGCTAGCACGCTCTCGCCGAAGTGAAGGCGGAGGATCTCGGCCGGATCGGTCACGGCGGTGAGGGATGTCTTCTGATTCCAGCGAAGAAGAAGATCTATGTAAGTGCGAACGTGATCGCAAAACCGATCATCAGGCGCAAAACCGAAGGGCTTGAGCGCGATCGCGATAGTGTCGTTAGAGATGTGTTTCACGATAATATACTACACACATAGTGTTTCAGAAGACTACATCTTCTAATTAACCGCTTTATTTTCATCCACATATATCTTTCGCTCGGCGAGGCCCGCACGAACGCGACCCGGCGCGAGTAGGCCAACTGTGATGTCCGCGATGAAATGCGCGACGACGCACGGCAAAAGGCTGCCCGTCCATGCCCGTATGGTTGAGAACAGAAGCCCGATCGTGAGCGTCGAAATCAATCCGCGACGCCCCTGGTAGAGATGCGCAAGTGCGAAAAACACAGCGGAGCCGATCACAGCGACGATCACCGAGCCGCGAGACCAATCCTGAAAGACGCGCTGGACAAAGCCACGGTAAATGAGCTCCTCGCACACCGCGACCGTCGTCACCAGCGCAAAAAAGGCCAAGCGCTCGACCTCATCTTGCGGAAACAGCTTCAAGGCGAGCTGCGGCAGAATGCCGTGAGTCTTTTCAGGCTGCGCGACGAGCCGTCGCAAACCCATCATTTGGTTCAGCAGGATTAACGCGGCGAGGACAACCGTAGCACTCACCACGAGCGCCGGATTGGGGACTTGCAAGCCGAGCTGGCTGGCGCGAATTCCATGCGCGTTGCTGCGCCACAAGATTATTCCGGCGGCGATCCATTGAAATGCGAGAGTGGACGCGTATAGCGAGATGCGGTCCATTTTTGTAGTGCTGGGCATTCGCATCAGCTGGCGAACGCGCCGGCGGCCGAGCACCGGCACGGCAACGCCGAGAAAAAGCAAAATGAGCGCAAAATCCCAATGCATGACGGTAAATGAAAACACTTTTGCAGCGAAGGAAGCAAGCCGAACCGCGAATGAGTGGCTGCAGGAGTTGACAGCGCCGGACGCACCGCCGTATCGTTCTTGTTCCTGCAAACGCACATCATGAAAATTCTAATCATCGGCGGCGGCGGACGTGAGCACGCGATTGCGTGGAAGTTGCGGCAGAGCGCCGGCGTGGAGAAGATTTGGTGCGCGCCTGGGAACGGCGGAATTTCGCGCGACGCAGAATGTGTGCCCCTGAACGTGGGCGATGTGAAAGCAGCCGCGGACTTGGCGATAAAACTGGACGCGGATTTGACGATTGTGGGGCCGGAATTACCGCTGGTGCAGGGCATAGCCGATGAATTCAAGCGGCGGGGATTGGCGATTTTGGGCCCTGGGAAAGTGGCCGCGCAACTGGAAGGCAGCAAAGTTTTTGCGAAAGAGTTCATGGCACGAAATGAAATTCCCACTGCCGGCGTGTATGGAACATTCGAATCGGCGGCAGTCGCTTGCGCGAAGCTCGCTTCCGTTGCATGGCCCGTCGTGGTGAAAGCTGACGGACTTTGCGCGGGCAAGGGCGTGCTGGTGACCTCGTCTGCGACCGAAGCGAAGGAATTCATCGAGCGGTTGATGAAAGGCGACGAGTTCGGCGACGCTGGCAGTCGGGTGCTGCTGGAGGAAGGAATCGCGGGCAAAGAACTTTCGTACATTATTTTGACCGACGGGACTGATTTTATTTCTTTGGCGCCGACGCGAGATCACAAACGCGCGTTTGATAATGATGAGGGCCCGAACACCGGCGGCATGGGGACGTATTCGACCGACGAAATGCTGTCGCGCGAGCTTGAGAAAGAAATTCTGGAGAAAATTGTTCGTCCGACGCTGGCGGGATTGCGCAAAGAAAAGATGGAGTATCGAGGATTTATTTTTTTCGGGTTGATGCTTACGGACGAAGGTCCGAAAGTTCTGGAATATAATTGCCGGCTGGGTGATCCGGAGACGCAGGCCATTTTGCTGCGGGCGGATTTTGATTTTGCGGCCGCATGCATGGATGCGGCGCGCGGAAGACTCGATAGTTCTAGTGGAAAATGGAGCCGAGCAGCCAGTGTCTGTGTGGTGATGGCGTCCGAAGGCTATCCCTTCCATCCCGTGTTGGCAAAGCCGATCATTGGCTTGAAGGAAGCTGAAAAGGTGGCGCACGTGGCTGTGTTCCACGCAGGAACTCGGCGCGACGAGGACCACTACTACACAAGTGGTGGCAGGATTCTTGGGGTGGCCGCGGCTGGCGACTCGCTCGCCGAGGCGCACGCGGCCGCCTACGACGCGGTTGGTAAGATCGATATTCAAGGTGCGTTCTACAGGAAGGATATCGGGATCACCGACGTCGACAAGGTTCGAATTGCGGAGGTTCGCGCGAATGGGTGAGGTGCTGCAGCTGTTTACCTGTTTGGTGCATCGCTTTCCGATGCAGCAGGTCTCTGAGATAGAAGTGCTTAAGGACAAAGGGTTTAAAGGATGTATCCACGGGCGCCCCGGGAGCAAGCGGCAGGTTTCGCTGATCGACTGTGAGACTCTGGAGAAGTTTGGCTTGGCGCCAGGGGTCGTGAAGGAAAACATCACAACGCAAGGGATCGATTTTCAATCGCTGGCGACGGGAAATGTGCTGCGAATCGGAGACTGCGTTTTGGAGATTACAGGGCCTTGCGAGCCGTGCGCGCGGATGGACGAGATTCGCATGGGACTGCAAGAACAGCTGAGAGGTCAGAGAGGCTGGTTATGCCGTGTGACGCAAGCGGGAAAAATTCGAAAAGGCGACCGGATCGACGTGCTGGTGCAAGCGGCTGTGAACGTCGCGACTAACGATATGGAGGCGAGGCCAACAAGGTGATGACAGCGAACAAGCAGAGGGAAGTGCGTGTGGGCGTATTGATGGGTTCGGACACGGACCTGCCGGTGATGAGCGAAGCCGGTAAAGTGCTCGATAAATTTGGAATTGGATACGAGATGGAAGTGATGTCCGCGCACCGCACGCCGGTGCGGGCGCACGAATACGCCACTTCGGCGCAGAGCCGCGGATTGAAAGTGCTGATCGCGGCGGCGGGCGCGGCGGCGCATCTGGCCGGAGTGATCGCGGCCAACACGACCTTGCCGGTGATCGGCGTGCCGATGGGGACGAGTTCACTGAACGGATTGGACGCGCTGCTTTCGACCGTGCAGATGCCGGGCGGGATCCCGGTGGCTACGATGGCGATTGATAAGGCCGGGGCGGTGAATGCAGCGATTTTTGCGGCGGAGATTTTAGGTTTGTCTGATCCGGACATCGCGCGCAAGCTGGTGGAACACAAGGAGGAATTGGCGCGGTCGGTGACGGAGAAGAACGCGCGGTTACAGCAGCAGCTCGCGGAACGGAAATAGCAGCCTTACTCCGGCGAGGAGCCTTTCAGCAGCGAAGGGGCGTCAGCGGGCCTTTCCCCTTCTGCCTGCGAAGTTGCTCGCTTCGGTTCTGGGGGCGGGCGAAGAATCCACTCGAAACCTGCATCGAAGCCGATGGAGGCCATGGTTTCGCGAGCTTTTGGCGGAGCCAGCACCGTGAGCGCGGCGCGCAGAAATTGCGTGGCGTCGGCTGCGACGATCTTGCCGCTTTGTCCTTCCAGGAAACGATCCGCAACTTCCCGCATTTTGGCGTCCGAAGCGCAGAGCTTTTCTAGGCGCGGATCTTTCCGGCGCAGCAAATCGAGCAACGTGGGTGTGGCGTTTTCTGGCGGATACTGAAACTCCATCAGCGTGTGCGGCTGGCCCTTTTCGGGGGGCCAGCTTTGGAGATAGGCGGGATGCGAGATGTGGGTATCGTAATAGTCGAGGCGCTGCATTTCCTGAGTCAGGGTGAAGCTGAGCTCCCAAACCTCCGGGCCATATCCTTGAAGATAGTCGGCGAGGATGAGTTGCGCGACAGGCTCGGCTGACGGCCAATCAAGCTTGCCGTGAAGATTGCCGGCGACGACATTCATGCGCTCAAAGAGATTTTGGCCCAGAGCTTCGAGGTCCGTAGCTTCCGGAGTTGCTTGCGCCTGATTCAGATGGGGGCTCGACGCGCTGAAATGGCCGTGCAGGTGCGGCAACTCGGTGTCGAGGCGTGCCAGCTGGAGCTGCGAAGAGGGCGAAAACCAATCCACGGCGCCGAGAAGAATTCCGGCGCGCGTGCGGTTCATCGGTACGGGAATGGGCGGATGGGTTTGCGGCTCGATTGGATTTTCAATCGTGCCGATGAGGATGGCGTCTTTGACGACGGCGATGACGACGCGGCCGGCCGCGAAATTTACGACGACTTCTTCGGTGGGCACGTCTTGAACTTGCTGGGCGGCGGCTGGCGGCGGAGTAAAAATGAGACAAGCAACCACAGCCAGCAGTAGTTTCGCTGCGGCATTGCGATCGACGCAGCAAACGATGCGGAAAAGCCGACTCATAGCTCGACGGTACCACAACTTCCGATCCGACAATAAAATGTCGCACTTTTCCCCATGATATACTTGGGCAGGTGGCGAAGGCGTTATGACCATCGGCAATTACAAGACCGTGCTGTAGCGACAGGAAGATGGCTCCTGGGTCGCCGAGATTCCAGCGATAGCAGTTTGCTACGCATTGATGGAGTCGCGCGAAGCAGCGCTCGCGGAGCTAACAAAGCATTTGCGATGATCGCCGATGAGTATCGCGACAAAGGCCTATCCTTCCCAGCAGACAGCACTGAAAGTCTGCATGCCTAGCGCGACCGCGCGTGAATTTCAAAGGGCTGCTAGAAAACTCGGATTTGTATTTCAGCCGACGACGGGAAGCCATGAACGATGGAACCACCCCGACGGCCGCTCGGTGACCATTTCGCTTCAGGGCGGAAGAGAAATCGGGCCGCCACTTTTCCATAAAATCTTGCGCCAGCGGGGAATTTCGCTGGAGATGTTCGCGGGCTTGAAATAGACAACTCGAGGCATTAGGCGAATTTCTAGTAAAATTGGAAGATAAGGGACTATCCTGACGGATCCGTAGACGATAGGAAGACGAGTGGCATTGAAAGGAGTGGTGTGAAATCCCCCAAGAGCATTAAGCATAAGGGCAAACGAGTATCGGAAATCATTGAGGCGCACCAGCGATTCGTCCGTGGTGACGAGACGGGCGCGCGCGCGGATCTATCCGGCGCAGACCTGCGCGGCGTGAATCTGGAGAACCTGAATTTGGACCTGGTGAATTTCCAGGGAGCGAATCTGGAAGGCGCGCGGCTGTACAATGCGCGGCTCTCCTCCGTAAATTTGAGCAAAGCGAAGCTGCAGCGCGCCGATTTGCGCAAGGCGGATCTGACCGAAGCGAATCTGGAGGGCGCGGATCTGACGGAAGCGCAAGTGGGCGGAGCGGAATTGTTCCGCACGGATTTGCGGCAGGCGATCTTGCGCCGGGCGAACTTCGGCGCGGCAAATTTTCGCAGCGCTGAGATTCGCGGCGCGGATTTTAGCGGAGCCGAGATGCGCACCGCGATTTTGCGCGAGACTAACCTGGAGGGCGTGGACCTCACAGGGCTGGATTTGAGCACGACGCTGCTGCCGCCGGGGTACGCGGCGGCGGGAAGCGGCAAGAAGTAACGCGATGGCAAGCCTGCCTTGGATCATGGTGGAAGACTATAAGTACCCGACCGGCTGGGTTGGGTATGAGCAGCAGGAGGAGCGCGCGCGGGCGTATTGCGAGCTAGCGGAGCGCGGGCAAATCCTGTTCTTCCGGGAGTTGCCGTTCAATTTGCCCGCCGAGGACCAGCAATTTCTGCGCGAACAGGAATGGACCGAGCTGCGACTGCACAAGAACGTTTCCTACCGGCCCAGCGAGGATATTCTGCGTGGAGTTTCTGGAAACGCGGAGACCGTGGCCCGCTTGCATACGATCATGCGCAATTACAGCGCGCAGATCATTGAATTTGTGGGGAACTTTCTTTCACCGTACAGCGGCAAATGGAATCTGGATTTTGCGAGTTTTCGGCCGCTCGAAGAAGAAAATCGCGATCTGCCGGTGCACAAGCGCAACGATTTGCTGCACGTGGATGCGTTTCCCAGCCGGCCGACGCGCGGCGGAAGAATCCTGCGTGTGTTCACGAATTTGAACACCACCCGGCCGCGGGTGTGGACGACGACGGAAAGTTTCGACGCTCTAGCGCAGCAATACGCGAAGGCCGCGGGGCTGCAGCAAATCGCAGATGACGATTCCTTTTTGGGACGCACCGTGCAGAGCCTGGGAGCGAAGCTAGGCATCGGCACGATGAGCCGCACACCGTATGACATGTTCATGCTGCGGTTTCACGATTATCTGAAGGAGAACAGCGCGTTCCAGGCGAATTGCCCGAAGGTACGGATGGAATTCCCGCCGCTGGCGACTTGGGTGGTCTTTACGGACGGCGTGGCGCACGCGGCGCTGAGCGGGCAGTATGCTGCGGAACAAACATTCCTGATTCCGCCGAACGCGCTAGTGGCGCCGGAGGCGGCTCCGTTTCGAATACTCGAAGGAATTGCGGGGCGGCCTCTGCTTTCCTAGATCCTGCCGAAAGTTTGCGACCCGCCGGTTCTATGGAGTCATTCTTCCTTTGCTTAGGTAATCCTGCGAGGGGACGCCGAAGGCGTCTGCGACGCGGTTGAAAAAAGCGAAGAGCGCGGTGATGTACACGGCTTCGGCGATTTGATCTTCGTTCCATCCGGCATCGCGCAATTTCTGGACGTCCGCGTGGGCGGAGCGCGCGGCGTCTTTGGTGATCTTCTCGACGTAAACCATTAGAGCGCGCTCGGCGGGCGTGAGGCCCGCTTCATCGAGTTTGCCTTCCAGTATTGCCGCTACGCATTGATCGGTAGCTCCCTGAACACGCAGGAAGTAGGCGTGGCTGTCCAGTCAATAGGGGCAGCGATTGAGGAAAGAAACGTAACTGGCGATCATCTCCTTGTGACGGCGGGTGAGATGGCCTTCCGAAAAGTGAACTTTGTTGGAGAATTCCACGACCTGACGAAGAAAATCGGGACGCGCGCCGAAACATTTGATAATGCCTGGGACTTGCTGACGTCCGGAGCCGGCGCGCCAGAAATCGTAGGCGGCGGCGACTTCGCCGGAGGCTTCGGCATCTTCGGTGATGCGGATTTTTGTGGGATATTTTTCGACCGAAGAATCGGGAATTGAAGCACCTTTCGCCGATTTGTCTTTCTCATTGGTTGACATCGAATACTCCATTTACCACGTGCATCTTACGAATCATTTTTCCGCTTCGCGGACCCAGCCGTACACAGGCCAGCCCGCGAGCACCACGGCGCAACCGAGCACGGCTTCGCGCAAGTGGCGTGTTGCGAGCAGAATTAACATGATACCGATCAGCGCAAGGAACGCAATTGGCGTGAAGGGATAACCGGCCGTAAGGATGATAGTTTCCGCCTGCCTGGGCTTGTGGCGAACCACGAACAAGCCGGCGACGGTCAGTCCCAGGAACAGGACGGTTACGAAAAAGAAGTACGAAATGATTTGCTCGAACGACCCCAGTGCCGCGAGGACCGTGGCGATACAGCCTTGAATGGCGATAGCACGCGCGGGCGTGCCGAAACGCGGGTGAACGCGCGCGACAGACTGCAGAAAAACGCCGTCGCGAGCCATGGCATAGTACACGCGCGGGGCGGACATCATGAACGCCGCCAGACTGCCCAAGACGCAGACGACAACAATGGCGGCAAAAATAATTCCACCCGCGGGACCGAACAGAACTTCGCCGGCTTGCGCGACGAAGGTGCCATCAGAGGCGACTTTTTCGATGGGCACAAGATAAATGAAGACGGCGCTGATGATGACGTACACGGAAGTGACCGCAAGAACGCCGACCACGAGCGCGCGCGGAAGAGTCCGGCCCGGGTCGCGCACTTCGCCGGCGATTTTTGTGGCGTCCCACCAGCCGCCGAAGGAGAAGAACGCGCCAACTACGGCGGCGCCGAGCGCGGGCGCCAGTGGCAGCGCACCGGGGCGTTGCGCCACGAACGGAACGAAATTCGACCATGAGCCCAGGCGAAATACGAGCGCCCAGACGGTAAGGACGGCAAGCACGGCGAATTTCAGCCAAGTGATCCAGCGCAGAAAGCCCGCGCTAATTCTCGTGCTGAAAATATTCAGGATGCAGATCGCCCAGATGGCGACGATGGCGGAAAACTTTATGATGAGCGGGGGCCAGTGGAAAATATAGGCGGCGTAGGCGGCGAAACCGGTTGCGAATGCCGCGGTTAGGCCGGGATCAAGGACCAGCAGGCACATCCAGCCGTAGAGAAAAGCGGTGCGCGGGCCGAAACATTCGCGCAGGTAGACGTAGGCCCCGCCCGCGCTGGGGAAACGACCGGCGAGTTCTCCGTAGCAGAGCGCGCCGCTGAGCGTCATGGCGCCTACGGCAAGCCAGACGATGAGCAACCAGAAAGGAGAGGCGAGAGATTTGGCCATGCCTGCGGGCGTGAGGAAGATGCCGACGGCGATGGCTTCGCCAGCGACAACCGCGGCGGCTGAACCCAAGCCGAGCTGGCGGCGGAGGTCTTCAGGAGTTCGAGCAGTGGTTCCGGTGGCCGATGACATTTGTAAGTGGGGGAGAACCGCTCCTTGTCCGTGCAGGAATTTGGGCGCGCATTCGAAGTGCGCACCGCGCGTCGCCCGCGCGCGCTGGCGAGCGATGATATCACTGCGCGCGCTCGTCACGACGTGGCTTTCAAGTGTTCGCGGCTATCGCGAAAACTGCGGAACGATGGAGAATTGTGATGAAGAGCTGGTGGTTGCGCGGCCAGCCGGCTGAAACAGGGGTTCATGTTTGGCGCGGGCGATTTTTGCGCATCCGACGAGAGCAATCGCGGCAACCGCAACGATGAGGCAGAGTCGCCGGACGGGCGCAGGCGTCGTCCGGATGGGAATCACCAGACCGAGGATCATTCCGGCGAGCAGGCCGCCCAGGTGCGCTGCGTTGAACGAGCGGGAATGGATCCAGTCCGGCAGAAATCCCAGGACGATAAAGAATGCGAGCAGAATGACGATGGACCAGCGCCGCACGATCGTGGGCGATGGCACGCGCTCCAGGCAATACGCGCCCCAGAGCGCACCGACCAGACCGAAGGCAACGCCGCTGGCGCCGTATCCATACGAGTTGGGCGCAAGCGCGATCAATTGCGACACGCTGCCGGCGATTCCTGCGAGGAGCCAAAGGAGAAGATAACCGGCGCGCTGAAAAACCGTTTCGGCGATAAGTCCGAAGAGCAGCAGGAAACACAGGTTGGAAACCAGATGATACAGATCGACGTGCACGAAAATGGAGGTGAGCAGGCGCCACCACTGTCCGGCGAGGACGGCTTCGCCTTTCATGCCGACGGCGAGCAATACGGGATCCGTGGGGTGTTTGGGGATGGAATGATCTGCAAAAACTTGCAGCAAGTATGTGGCAACGAGCAGTGAAGCGAGGAGCAATGTCAGCCAGGGGAAGCGCAGGCGCAGTGCGCGCGATTTGCTCCAGAGGCCCCCGGGTCGCGCGGCGGCGGGTGAATCGGAGAGAATCTCTCCGACGCTTTCCGGATTAATACTGGTGGAAGGCGCAGAGCAGTCGGTTGTTCTGGTGCGTTGTTGAGATACCAGCACGAAGGGTCTCTTGTCTTGCGATGGTGAGATGTCTTCGTAACCAGCTTAGAATCGGCGTCTGCGCAAGTCAAAGACGGTGCGGGAGGGCCGTGCTCTAGGCCGCAACGAAGAGCTAATTGTGGAGCACAAGCGCTGCAGGACGCCGCATGCCGTGCCCCTACACCGCGTGTGTGAGGCGAAGGTTATTTTCCGGCGGCGAATTCGGCTGGGTCTTCGCCGAAGGCGCCTGCGCCGCGGGGCGACAGGCTGCGGCGGCGGGTTTCGATGCCGAGGCGCTTGATCTTCTGATTCAGCGTGGAGAGCGGAACCTGGAAGCGCTCGGAGGCTTCGGTCTGATTCCAGTTGGTGCGCTCGAGCATGTCCACGATGATGCGACGCTCCACTTCTTCCAGGATTTCGAAGAGCGAAGGCGCAGTGCCGGTCCCGCCCACTTGTCCGGGAAGCGGCGGCAAAAATTCCGCGAGCTGCAAGCGAACGCCGCGAACGATTTCGCGCGTGCGTACGCTTTCTGGAAGAATGTCGGCGTCCATGTGTTCCTGGGTGGAAAGCACGACGGCGCGTTCGACGACGTTTTCGAGTTCGCGCACGTTGCCGGGCCAATCGTAATCCATGAGAAGCTTCATCGCGCCGTGGGTGAAGAGGCGCGGCGGCTTGCCGTTGTCAGTGCAGAACTGGCCGAGGAAGCGCTCGATGAGCAGCGGGATGTCTTCCTTGCGATCGCGCAGCGGCGGCAGGTGAAGTGAGATGACGTTCAAGCGATGGAATAAATCCTCACGGAAACGGCCTTCGCGCACGAGCTTGCTGAGATCTTCGTTGGAGGCGGCGAGGATGCGCACGTCCACTTTTATGGTTTCGGTGCCGCCCAGGCGCATGAATTCGCGCTCTTGAATTACGCGCAGCAACTTGGCTTGGGTTTCGGGGCCGATGGTGGAGATTTCGTCGAAGAAAATCGTGCCTTGATCGGCTACTTCAAAGAGGCCTTTTTTCGACGCGACCGCGCTGGTGAAGGCGCCCTTCACGTGGCCGAAAAGCTGCGATTCAAGCAGGTCCACAGGAATCGAGCCGGTATTGATGGGGATGAAAGCTTTGTCCGCGCGCGTGGAAGCGGAATGAATGGCCTTGGCGATGACTTCTTTTCCGGTGCCGCTTTCGCCAGAGATCAGAACGGTGGAACGCGATGGCGCGACCTGAGTGACGAGGTCGAAGACGGCCTGCATCTTGTCGCTCTTGCCGACGATGTTCGGGAAATTGTAGCGCTGCTTCAGGGCTCGCTTGAGCTGGACGTTCTCGTCGCGCAGGCGGCGGCCCTCGATCGCCAGAGAAATCTGCGCGATCAATTCGTCATTGGACCAGGGCTTGGTGATGAAATCCTGCGCGCCACCTTTGAAGGCCGCGCGGGCCATATCAATCGAGCCGAACGCGGTGATCAGGATGATGGAGAGTTGCGGATCGCGGCGGCGAATTTCGCGCAGCAATTCCAGGCCGTTGCGGTCGGGCAGGCTCACGTCCAGCAGCATCAGATCGAAGGGTTGATCTTCGAGCTTCTGCAGGCCGGCCTCGCCGGTCTCGGCGAGAGTGACTTGAAAACTTTCTGAAGTGAGAAGAGCTTCGAGTCCTTCCCTGATTTCTATTTCGTCATCAACAACGAGAATCGAACCTCTAGGCATGGACGGCTTTCCTGGCTACGGGAAATTCCAGGCGGAAGGAAGTACCTTTGCCCGGAGTTGAGCGTACGTCGACTTTGCCGGCGTGCTCTTTAATGATGCCGTAGCTCACCGAAAGACCCAGCCCGGTGCCCCGTCCGGTGGCCTTGGTTGTAAAGAATGGATCGAAAATACGGTGGAGGTGCTCGGGAGAAATCCCCGAGCCCGTGTCGGTGACTTCTATTTCGACGGAGCCATTTTGCGCTCCGGTACGAACTTCAAGCAGGCCGCCCTGCGGCATGGCGTCGCGCGCGTTCATGAAAAGATTCAGGAACACTTGCTGCAGGCGGGTGATTGAACCGAGGACCGGCGGCAATTGCTGGTTGTAATTCTTGACGACATTCACTTGCGCGGTCTTGAAGGGATGCTGGACGAGCGTGAGGGTTTCTTCCAGCACGCTGTTAATATCCACCTCAATGAATTCAGCGGCGCCGGTACGGGAGAAATTCAGAAGATTATTGACGATTTCGCTGGCGCGGAATGTCTGCTTGACGATGCGCTCGATGGTTTTCTGACGCGGATCGTCGGCGGGGATTTGCTTCGCAAGCATCTGAATGTAATTGGAAATCACAGCCAGAGGCGTATTCACCTCGTGCGCCACACCGGCGGCCAGCAGTCCCAGCGAGGTGAGCTTTTCGGTCTGCACCATCTGGTCTTCCAGGCGAACGCGCTGGGTGATGTCGTCGAGCAGGATCAAGCGACCGAGGCGCGCGCCATTTTTTCCGACCAGCGGCGCGATGGATGCGTTGATCACCAGGTGGCGGCCGGTGCGCGTATTCAAGCGGAATTTGTAGATGCCCGAAACATGATCGCTGGCGGCGCGCGAGGTAATCTCGGCCACAAGGTCCTGCGGCAGTACTTCGGGCAGGCGGTGCTGCAGGGCTTCGGCGCGCGGGATGGAAAGCAAATCCTCGAGCTGCGGATTCCAGGACTCGACGCGGTCCTCGAGGTCCACGGTAACGACGCCTATTTTCAGGGACTCGACGATATTCTCGCTGAAATCTTTCAGACGCTCGATCTGCATCGCTTTCTGTTCGAGCGAATGATAGAGGCCGGCGTTTTCGATAGCGATGGCGACGTATCCGGCGATGGTGAAGAGCAGTTCGAGGTCGTCACTGGAGAGGTAATCGCCGTCTACGGTTTTGCCGAGGCCGAGAACCGCGACGGTGCGTTCGCGGAAGCGACAAGGAATGAAATAGTTCAGATCGAGCTCTTCGAGCGTGCGACGAACGGATTCAGATTCTTGTATGGCGGTGCGCGCCGATTCGAAGAACAGGCAGCCGCGCTCGAAGGCCGGGCGAGCCGGATCCAGGAACGACAAGTCCAGCGGGCCTTCGGGGCGCAAACCCATGGAGCGCGACAGCACGAATTGTCCGGGAGTCGCGGGATCTTCCAGGAACACGGCGAGGCGGTCAACCAGCAGCGTTTGCGAAACACGATCAAGCACCGAGCCGACGAGAGGCTCGAGGCGTACTTCGTTGGTGAGCGCGCGGCCGAATTCGATGAGGGTGCGCCGGTAATCGAGCCGATCGCGATAGAAGAAACGGTCCAGACGCGTCTGCACCCATTCGCGCAAAGGCTCGATCAAGAACGCGGCGACGACGATAGCGATAATGCCGCCGGCGGGGCCGGTGGACAGGCCGGGACGGTGAAAAAGTTCGCCGATCACTGCAATTATGGCGAAATAAATGCCGACAACAGCCGCGGTCGCGAAGGTGTAGGACAAACCGCGCTTGAAGATGATGTCCACGTCCATCAGGCGGTAGCGGATGATGGCGTAACCGAAGCAAAGCGGGATAAACGCCAGCGAGTAGACGGAAATTTTCATCCACGGCGCCGGGACCAGGCCCAAGGCGTAGGGCACGATGTAGAGAAAGACGAAAGGCAAACTGCCGGCGAAGGCTCCGGCGGTGACCCACTTTAATTGCTGGCGCAGCACTCCGCTGGGCGCGCGGCGAAAACTGAAAAAGAAAATGAACGCGGCCAGGACAAAATAAATTCCCAGGTTGACCTGCTCGACTTTGTCCAGCCAGTAGCGCGTACCAAACGACGGCAAGAAATCGAGCGTCCCGGTGGCGATGAAGATGTGCAGAGCCAAAAGGGCGGTCGGGACGCTATATACGGCCGCCAGTTTAGGCCAGAGTGTGCCGCGGCGCTCAGGAAAAACCAGGGCGAAGTGAACGAGCATGGCCGGCTGCAGGAGCACTGCCACCACGCTGCCCCAATAAATAATCCAGTCGAAGGAATTCAGCTTGCCGCTGTAATGGAAGCTGTAAAGCACAAAAGAGACCAGGCAAAAAATGTAGAAGTGAATGGCGCGTGGCGCGTTCCAGCGGCGCACGAAAATGAACAGGCCAATGAAGAGGTAGAGCAGCCCGAGGCCGCGCAAATAATTTTCAATGGAAGATGGATTTTCCTGGGGCGCGGTGACCAAGGGAGTCTCGAACGTGCGGCCATCGCGACGCAGTTCGTAGCGGATTTCCGCCCAGGGACCTACATGGAACAGGACTCGCGTGACGTCAATGGCGCGGTGAATGGTGACGCCGCGGACCGTTTCGACGACATCGCCTTGGCGAATGCCGGCTTTGGCGCCAGGCGAATCGGCGACGACGTGCCAGGCGGCAACGCCTTGCGCGGAGTCCATCCAGGTGACACCGTCATCGGGAAGAACGTACAGGGACCGCTGCTGGAAGTTCAGGACGGCGAAAACTATAGCCGCCAATGTGAGTAGGGCCAAGACAACCGCCCCGAGCCGCATTCGCAGACTATCGTTCATCCGAGTACACCAATATCCTTGGAGGAATATGGTAGCACGTCAACTTCCAGCGAATCACAGATTCCGAATTATGTAAGCGCTTATTTATCAGAGTGTTGCAGGAGCTGCGAGAAAGAAGGCCTAGCGTCATACCATTTGTGGAAGGTGGCTTCCCGATTACAATATCGACCCTGCTACCTAAAACTGGAAGCTCAGGCCGCCCCGGAAGAAGCGATAGGTCGGTACGAGCACGATCTGGCCGTCGTTGGTGGCGAGAGTAACGTACCCCTGCGCGAGAAGATTGCCGCAGTCGGCCAGAATCTCGGCATGGCCGGGGATAAAGCCGGGCAGACGCTGGCGAATCTGGACGCTCAGGTACGGGTCGATGTGATAGGTGGATTCGGCGTAGGCGTCCTGAGGGGAGACAGCTGGCCCGCTGATCCATTTATAGCTGGAAACGATTTTCGTGCCGGTGCGTGGAATCTTGGCGGAAAATCGGGTAGCGGCGCTGGAGCGATATTGAGCGGCCAGCTGATTCCGCAGCGCGCCTTCGGCGGGGTCTTCGTTCGGTGCCAGCGCTCCCGCGTAGGAATAAATCACGGTCATGTCCAGATTCGTTGCGATCTTCTGCTGGTACACCAGGCGCGCACCCAGGGAATTCATAGCGCCAGCGTCATAGGCGAAGACGTTCGAAAAGTAGTCGGGCAAGTAATCTGGGCCGGAGAAATTTCCATGGCCGAAGATAGCGGTATTGTTCGAGTGATCATCAAACACCGCAGCCGTAACGCTGGATTTCCTGGTGAGGTCATGCTCGACCGCGATTTCCGCGTGGAGGTCATCGTCCAGCACCGAATGACCGTTCCGCAAAAGCAACGTGGGAAAAGCATCGAGCTGGTTGATGGTCGATTGCAGATTTCCCGGAGCGCCCGCGGAGTCCTGCCAGCTATTGGTTGAAATCAGCGCGGAGGCCAGCCATGTGGGAGCGATGCGCACTGCCACTTCGGCGCGAGGGCGCACCGAGGACGTGGTGGTTTGCAAACCCGCCATTAGGAAGTCAGCGCCGTAGCGAACACTCACGCGGTCCCCTAATTCAAACGAAGAATCATGGGACATGCGCAGGCCATGGAACGTGGGGCCAGCGTCGCCAAGCTGTGATTCGCGAATCAAGAGAGTGGTTACCGGGCCCGAACCGGAATCCCCGGAAGGCAGCCACTGGGCGACGAAGCCGTTGGACTCCGAGCCTGCGTCGTAGCTGAACTGGCCGGCGATCAGTAGATTACCGAGTCCACCAAGACCGTAATCGTAGGCAAAGGCGCTGCCGGGCGTATCTGCAAGATTTGAAACGGAACCGGGATGATCAGACCCAGAAGTAAATTCCAGGCGGGTACGCGCGGTCTGATCCTGCTGCTTGTCGAAGGGATTGACGCGTCCTCCGAGAACGACGTCGCCATCCTGCCAGCGCAAGACCGGGCGAGTGGCAGCGCTGGTACGCAGCACCCAGCTCCAATCGTCGGCTGCGACTTGCTGATCGGGCTGGCGACGCAATTTTTCGAGCGAAGTGAAGACCGAGCCGAGAACAATCTCAAGCAGTGTGGTGTGCTCATCGCGCACCTGGATGTCTTGTTCGACAGCCGGGAGAAAACCCGCCAGAGTGACTTTTACCGAATAGATGCCGGCCGGCAGAGTGGAACTGGAAAAACGGCCGCGATCATTCGTCAACAACTGAAACGCCATATGGTTCAGGAGACGGTCGGAGGAAATCACCACCGTGGCGCCCATCTGTGGAGTTCCCGCGGAGTCCACCACCAATCCGTTGATTTTTCCAGAGTCCTGCGCGGCCGTTACGGCTGTCGGAAGCACACACCAGGAGAGGCATAGGATCATGCCGAGGCCCATGGCGCGAATCATCCGAAGATTCATAAAGCTCACTTCGCCTGTGGCGCTGCCGAACCGGTCGGCCGGACGGTAAATTCCGTCGCCGGGGTGATGGTTTTTTTGGTTAGATTGTCGGTGACCGCTACTTCCAGCTTGTACTTCCCGGGCTTCAACGAGCCGAGGGTGATGATATTTTCCAGCGTCATTTCCTCGCCGTGCAGAGGAAGCTTGTCGCCGCCCAAATCGTATTTCAGTACCGGATCGTTTTCCTTATCCATGGTCACCCGATATTGCACGGTAGCATCGGCCTTGTGAGTCTTGTCATCCACCTTGAGGTTATAGACCTGGAGGAAAACGCCCATTTCGTCGCTGGCGACGAAGGAAGCATCAATGCGCGGGCGGACTTTCACATCGCCCAGGACGAACTGTCCCAAACCGATGTCGTGCGCGGAGACGCGCTTGATCTCATCAGCGAGGATCAGAGTGCTGGACGAGAGGCTGTCGTCTTCAAAGCGCGGTACGGCCAAGCGCGTATTCACCACGCCTACGTTGCCGTTGTTTGTGTCCTTCAAAACGATGTCCAAGCGATACAGTCCCGGACTGAGCGGGATAGCCTTTTGATAAATCGAGGCCGTGCCCAGCGACTGCTGTAGCAATGCCGATGGAACATCGCGCCGGACGTTGTCTTCGAACGTGTTCACGATGCGTCCGCTGAGGCTGGTTACGCGGCAGAACAGATTGACCGAGGCGGACTCGACGCCGTTCTTCTGCTGGAAACTGAGCTGACGGGTGGGAATCTGAATGGTGATCGGGACCAGAACAGTCTCGGACGTAATGCGCAGGAAGTCCGTGCGGTATTGGAATTTCACCTGATCGCGCACCAGGCGCGAGGAAACTACTGCTTCGAGGTCCTTGAACTTCACGGGAGGAGCTTGCTGAATCTTCGAATACAGTTCCAGCCGCGAGAACTCCTGCATGGTTTCAGGCGTCATGCCCATTGGCTGCGCGTCGTGGGTACCGTCTGTGTTATTGAAGCGGGCGGTCTTGCTGGACATGCCCATGGATTCCATTGTGGTGAGGCCGGCGCCAGGAACGTAAAGCAAAGCGTCCTTTTCGCTGGGATCCATGGTCAGCTTGTATTCGCCGCTCATGGTGGGGTCTACGAATTCGATTTCGACGTTCTCTCCAATGCCCTCGAGATAGCGATAGCGCCAATCCTCGAAAGGATACGTGGAGGTTTCACCGCCGCCTTCCTCAGCAGGGCGTTCGTAGCTTCCTCCCGACGGATGCGATTGAACTTCGTCGGCAGGGCCCCACATGATGTAGATCCTGCCGCGATCGGTTTTCCATCCGGGGATGCCGGAAGAGAAGTGTTCGTTGGCGTAGGCGATGCGGCGATAGTGCTCTTCCTTAAATGTATTTTCGGCGGAGTCCGGATCAGGATTGCGGCGCTGCCAGAAGGCTTCGATAAATTGCTCGCGCTCTTCGTTGGTGGAAAGATGAAGGAACGAACTGCGCTCTTCGGGTGAAATGATGTAGACGACGTCTTCGTTCAGCCATTTCTTATATTGGGAATCGAGTTCGTTAAATAGGTCTTTGTCTCGCTTGGAACGTTGTTTGGCGGCTTGCTTCGCTGCTTTCTTGTCGTTTTGGTCCGGTTGCTGAGCGGAGGATTCGCCTTGCGCCGAAACCCTGGGCACATACACCAGTGCGCAAGCTAAGAGACCGAAAAGAAACACTTTGACGGTAGAACGCATAGTTAAGCCTTTGCCCCGAGGCACGGGATTCTAACCTGTCCAGTAGTACAGGTCAATGTTGGATTCCCCCTAACTGGCCTTGAACCATTGGAATCGGATGTTGGCCAAGGGGTTGCCTCGCACCAGACGGCGCACAAGTCGTCGAGGGGAAATCGGGACCGGGCGGCCAGTATCACGCCGATCCCCAAAACGGGAAGCGGTGCCCGGCTGCGGACGCCGGCCACGGCCGACTTTGTCCTATTCTCTTGGCGTCTGATTGGCCCTACAATAGAACGGCAATTGGGCGGACGTGTCGTCCGTTGGCGGCGCAAGCTGCGTTTACGTAACGGGAAGCTGCTAGGTCGAATCCGTTCGAGCAAACCGGCAACCTCCGAGATGTCATATTCGCGCCTGTCCTTCCGTTGGCGCGAGCGTCTAAACTTAACCTAGAAACAATTTGTGTCCCCGGAACGTATACAAGTCATGGTAATGCTGTCGCCTCGAGGGGCGAGTCCAAGGGTAAAGCAATGAAAACGTGGCAGAAAGTTGCTATTGGTGCGGGTGTCGTCCTGGTGCTCGGGGGTATGGCCTGGTTCAGCGCCTATCAGGTCAATAAGGGCGTGGTGGCGGTCCAGACTGGGCACGTGGTGAAGGCCGACCTGACGTCGGTGGTGACTGCATCGGGCGAAATCCGCCCGAAGAATTACACGAACGTGCTGGGTGAGGGCATCGGCAAGATTACCGAGATCGTCGTGAAAGAAGGCGACCACGTGAAGAAGGGCGACATCTTGCTGCGGTTGGAAAACATCCAGCCCGGCGCGGATGTGCAGGCCCAGCAGGCGGCGATTGACTCGACGGAAGCATCGGTGCGCGCCGCGGCTGCCAGCTACGATTCCGCGGTAGCCACCTTGGCGCAGCGCCAGGCGGACCTGGAGAAAGCGAAATTCGATTGGGAGCGCGCACAGCAGCTCTACAAAGAACAACTTATCGCCAAATCGGATTACGACGCGAGCAAGGCTGCCTACGATGCCGCTGCCGCCGGTTTGAACGCGGTGAAGGCGCAGGTGGAACAAAGCCGTGCGGGGCGCGAGCAGTCGCGCTACAACCTGGATCAAGCCAGCGCGGTGCTGAAGCATACGAAGGACGTGCTGCGGAAGACCACCTACGTCGCGCCGATTGACGGAATCGTGAGTTACATTGCGGTGCGCGTGGGAGAAAACGTGGTGCCCGGGATCCAGAATGCCGAAGGCAGTTTCCTGATGACCATCTCGGACATGAGCGTGGTTACTTCCGAAGTGAAGGTCGACGAAACCGACATTACGAATGTGCGCGAGGGGAATCCTGCGGACGTGTCTATTGACGCGATTCCCGGGAAAGTTTTCAAAGGACACGTGACTCAGGTGGGTGAACTGGCGATTCTGCGTTCCTCGGGGCAAGCCGCAACCACGCAGGCAACCGCAAATACTCAGGAAGCGCGCGATTTCAAAGTAGTGGTGACGATTGATAATCCGCCGGCGGACCTGCGGCCGGGGCTTTCGGCCAGTGCCAAGATTCAGACCGAACAGAAGAAGGGCATCCTGACGATTCCGATCCAGGCACTGGCGGTGCGTACGCAGAAGGATTTGGAAGAAGCGCAGAAGGAACACGGCGGCAACGTGACCCTGGCAGCTTCGAAGCCGGCTGCAACCGCTGAGGCACAGCCCAAGGTGGATGTGCAGGGCGTCTTCGTAATTCGCGGCAAGAAGGCGGAGTTTGTGCCCGTGCAAACGGGAATCACGGGCGTCACCGACATCGAGATTACCAGCGGAGTGAAGGAAGGAGAGGAAATCGTCGTCGGCAATTACAAAGCGCTGCGCACGCTGCGGCCTGGCGCCGCTGTGAAGGTGGACAATTCGGCGCCGAAGCGCGAAGAGTCCGCGACGTAGGTTTACGGAATCCAGGAGCGCCTGTACATGGCTGTGGAAGAAATCGCCCCGTCGCAAAGTTTCCGGCAGGATCTCGTCGACACCGGCATCGTTATTCAAACCGAGGAACTGTGGAAGACTTATGAAATGGGCGCGGAGCAATTGCACGCGCTGCGCGGCGTCACCATTGAGATTCACAAAGGCGAGTACGTGGCGATCATGGGCCCTTCGGGCTCCGGAAAGTCCACGCTGATGAATTTGATTGGATGCCTGGACACGCCGACGAAGGGGAGCTACTGGCTGGCTGGCCGCTTGGTGAGCCAGTTGGACGACGACGAGCTAGCTTACATCCGCAACAAGGAAATTGGCTTCGTATTTCAGACCTTCAATCTGCTTCCCCGTGCGACTGCGCTGCACAATGTGGAATTGCCCATGATTTACAACGGCACGGCTTCCGAAGAACGCCTGGAACGCGCGAAAAAGGCGCTGCAACAGGTGGATCTGAGCGAGCGCATGATGCATAAGCCGAATGAGCTTTCGGGAGGACAGCGCCAGCGCGTGGCGATTGCGCGCGCCCTGGTGAACAATCCTTCGATCTTGTTGGCGGACGAACCCACGGGAAACCTGGACTCGCAGACTGGCGAAGAAATCATGGCGCTTTTTGCACGTTTGCACCAGCAAGGCAACACGATCATTCTCGTGACTCACGAATCGGATATCGCGGCACACGCGCATCGCGTGATCCGGCTGCGCGACGGGAAAGTGGAGCGCGACGAACGAACCCGCTAGAAGCTCCAGCCCTTACCTCGAGAAGAGATTTTTCGCTAAAAACAATATATTCGCGGGGCGTTCGGCCATGCGGCGCATGAACCAAGGAAACCAGTAGCTGCCGTAGGAGATCAGCACGCCGCAGCGATAGCCTGCTCGTACCAGACGCAACTGCTCCTCGCGCTGAATTCCGTAGAGCATTTGAAACTCCAGCAAATTTTTCGGCACGCCTTGATCCGCTGCCCAAGCGATGATTTTGGCGATCAACGCGCGATCGTGGGTGGCGACGGCCACGCGCACGTGAGCGCGCCGCGCCTCAGGACTGAGCAGGCGCTGCGTGAGATGCAGAAAATTTTCGTCCACATCTTTCTTCTTTGGATAAGCGATCTCCGCAGGCTCGTTGTACGCGCCCTTCACCAAGCGAATCGCGGCGCCTTCCGGAATCAGCCTGTCGAGATCTTTTTCCGTGCGAAAGAGATACGCTTGCAGGCAGATGCCGACGTTCGAGTAAGCTTTGCGCGCGCGGCGATAAAGCTCCAGGGACACGTCCACGTACGGGCTCGCCTCCATGTCAATCCAAAGAATTTTGTCGGCGGGAGTTTTTTCAATGAGCGTCGCGAGATTTTCGTAGCAGAGGTTGGGATCGAGGTCGAGTCCGAGCTGCGTCAGTTTAACGGTGATTTCGGCGGGAATGCCGGCGGCGCGAATGCGATCGTTGAGCTCGAGAAAATGGCGCGCGACCGCGGCGGCTTCGTCGCGATCAGCAATATTCTCGCCCAGATGCGACAGCACGGATTGGATGCCACTGGCAGCGAGGGCGCGTGCCGCGGTGATGGCGTCCTGCACATCTTCGCCCGGCAGGAAACGAGCGGAGGCGCGACGCATGAACTCGAAGCGGGGCGCGTGTTCCCGCATCCACTGATTCTGCGACGCCGCCAGAATCAAGCGGCGCATCGGATTCATGACTGCATCATCGTTGGCTCGTTTTTCGGGCTGCCCAGCGGCGGCTCGACGCTGGCCCCGTGCCGATTGCTATTCCGCCGACGATCATTGCGGAGAAGAAAGCGCCTTGACCAGGCGGTAGTAAAAATCCACGCCATCGTAAAAAGATGCGACGCGCACACGTTCGTCACGGCCGTGCGAACGATCGTCGTCCACGTCCATAAATAAGCCGGGGAGCCCGTACGTGGGAAGCCCGGCCGCGCGAGAAATTGCGCCGTCGCTTGCGCCCGCGTCCATCACCGGCACGATGGGTATGCCGGGCCACATCTGGTTCGCCACTTTTTTCAGCGCCGCCATCAGGTCAGAACGCAGCGGCGATGGCGGGTTGGGAATGCCGCTGGAGGCAAGGCCCGGTGCGTGCGCCACCGTGATGTGCGAATCGTCGAGAACCTTTACGAGCGTGGCTTCTGTTTCGTCCCCTGAATGGCCCGGCAGAATGCGGCAATTCACGTTGGCATGCGCCATTCCGGGCAGTGCATTGTTGGCATGGCCGCCATCCAGGCGCGTTGCGACGCAAGTAGTGCGAAACCGCGCATTGTAATAAGGAATGGCGGAAAGTCGCGCGAGCGCGGCGGGATCCGGCGGATTCTGCAAAATACCCTTCATGTCTGCGCCGGTCTGGCCGCCGACGATTTCCGCTTCCTGCTTAAAGTATTCGCGCGTCACTTCGTTGAGTTCAAATGGAAATTGATATTTTTCCAGGCGCGTGAGGCCTTCGGCGAGCTGATAGATCGCATTTTCGGAAGTGGGCAGCGAACTGTGTCCGCCCGGATTCGTGACCTTCAGATCAAAATCCTGATAGAGCTTTTCGCTGGCTTGAATGCCGACGAGCAAGTGTTTTCCGTTGTCGAGCTCGAAGTCGCCGGCATCTGGATTGATCACGTATTCAGCTTCGATCAAATCGCGATGGTTCTTGATGAGCCACGCGACGCCGTTGGACGCGCCGCCCTCTTCGTCGGCAGTAAGCGCGAGGATCAGGTCGCGGTCGGGCTGGAATTTTTCCTGCTTCAGGCGAATGAAGGTGGTGACGAGAAACGCGTCGCCGTCCTTGATGTCTCCGGTGCCGCGGCCGTAAAAATATCCATCCTTCTCGATGAACTGGAACGGGTCGATCGACCAGTCCGCGCGGCGCGCTTCGACCACGTCCAGATGGCAGATGAACAGGAGCGGTTTCTTGGCGCCGCTGCCGTGGATGCGCGCGACCATGTTGCCTTTGCGGTCATTCGGTCCCAGCACCTGGACGTCACTTGCGGGAAATCCGGCATCGAGCAGGCGCTTGGCCATGGCGTTGGCGGCAACAGTGGTGCTGCCGACGGAATCGGTGGTGTTGATCTCAACGAGCTGCTGGAAGATGTCGCGAGAAAGCTGCTTGGTGCTGTCGCTCACTTGAGCGCGAACTGCGCCCGATGCCAGGACGACAAACGTAAATAATGAGGCTGCGATGCGACGCTTCATGCACAACTCCACGGGAGTGAGGAAATTTCAAGCAGTTGAGACTATCACAGGAGTGGAAGAGGCGAGGAGGACGAGAACGCGATTTTTTCCTTCACGCGAACACAAGGCGGCCCTTGGGCACGGCAATGGGTCGTCCCAATCCCTTTGCGGTATCGAGCCACTGGCGGATCACAAGCTCAACATTCGAAAGCGCTGCCCCGTGGGTTTTGCCGTCTGCCGCGCAGCCTCGAAGCTCCGGGACCTCCGCGTTGAAGGCTTGATCTTGGTCGCTCCAATAAATAATAACTTCGTACGTAAGCATCGATTTCTCCAGCCAAGCGATGTTTCACTATAACATCGAGAACCGGCTTCACCTGGTAAGGCTTTCCCTTCGAGCCCTTAGGTTGCAAATTCAGGATTTCCTCTACCCCTTCCCTCGTGAATATGTGGTGGCTTCCCCGAACCCGTTCTTGAAAGCCAAGTGTTTCCAACAGGCGCCGCATTTGCGCGAATGCAATGTTCGCGTCTGCATTTCCGCGGAGGATTTGCGCGAGAACCTTGTCGATACGCGTCACAGGGGAGCAAGTCGAATTCAATTCCGGAGCGCTAGTTCAGAAAGGGGGCAAAGAGAAGGCCTTGTCTTGCGGGGATTCGAGCACGAAGATAGCGAAACGATAGACCTCGAGCTTGGTGACGTCGGTGACCGGGCCGCCGTCGAAAATCTGGCTGAAGGCGGCGTGAATGATGTGCGCCTTGTCTTCGGGCAGCAATCCGAGAAACTCACCGAAGCGATTTTTGGCTTTGGAATATTCGGCGGCCTCTTCGGCAGTCAGCGCGCGTCCTCCAGTTATTCTCTGCTCGTATCTCTGGTAGAACTCATAGCGAAACTGCTTCTCGTA
>Ga0116125_1000106_pt1 | contig 34355 bp, 33 predicted proteins | sample June2015DPH_16_1_2_FD_89729 | JGI IMG/M metagenome (GOLD analysis project Ga0116125, IMG submission 89729) | Peatland microbial communities from SPRUCE experiment site at the Marcell Experimental Forest, Minnesota, USA - June2015DPH_16_10 | ecosystem: Environmental > Terrestrial > Soil >...
CGACCCCGACCCTCGACCCCGACCCTCGACCCCGACCCTCGACCCCGACCCTCGACCCAGACCCCGACCTCGGGGCGGGCCTCCGTCTCAGCGCCACAGGTTCGTCTTGGCGAGATCGAGGATCTCGTCGCCGCGTCCGCTGAGGACGGCGTGCATCATGTAGAGCGTGAAGCCCTTGGCCTGTTCCAGCTCGATGGTGGGAGGCATCGCAAGCTCCTGCCGGTTCACCACGACGTCGAGTAAGGCGGGTCCGTCGTGCGCCAGCGCCCCTTGCACGGCGCCGGCGAGCTCGCCGGGATCTTCTACGCGCACACCGTAGATGCCGATGGCACGGGCCATCTGCGCGAAGTCCGGGTTGTCTAGAGTCGTCCCGAAGTCGACGAGCCCCGCGGCCTTCATCTCGATCTCGACGAAGCCGAGCGCGCCGTTGTTGTAAACGACGATCTTCACCGGGAGCTTGCGCTGACGGATCGTCAGCAGATCGCCCATCAGCATCGAGAACCCGCCGTCACCGGAGAGCGAGATCACCTGTCGGCCCGGGTGAGCGACCTGCGCCCCGAGCGCTTGCGGCATCGCGTTGGCCATCGATCCGTGGTTGAACGAGCCGAGCATGCGGCGCTTGCCGTTCATCTTGAGGTAGCGCGCGGCCCACAGGGTGGGGAAGCCCACGTCGCAGGTGAACACGGCGTCGGCCGCGGCAAGCTCGTCGAGCGTGCGAGTGAGGTACTGCGGGTGGATCGGCTTTCGGCCCGGCACCCCGGTCGCCAGATCGTCGAGCCCCTTTCGTGTCTTCTGGTAGTGCGAGATGGCCTTGTCGAGGTGCTTGCGGTCCGTCTTCTTACGCAAGAGCGGAAGGAGGGCGGCAAGCGTCTCCTTCACGCCGCCGACGAGGCCGAGGTCGAGCCGACCGCGACGACCGAGGTTCTCCGCCCGGATGTCGACCTGCGCGACGACCGCGTCCTTGGGATAGAACTGCGAGTACGGGAAGTCGGTTCCGAGCACGAGCAGCGCGTCGCAATCCATGATGGCGTAGTAGCCCGAGGAGAAACCGAGCAGCCCGGTCATGCCCACATCGAACGGGTTGTCGTACTCGACGTGTTCCTTGCCCCGCAGCGCATGCACGATGGGAGCCTGGAGCGCGGCCGCGGCGATCACGAGCTCGTCGTGCGCACCCTCGCAGCCCGCTCCGGCGAGAATCGTAACCCGGTCGGCTCGGTCGAGGAGAGCGGCCATCTTCGCGAGATCCACGTCGGATGGGCGCACCGTGGGCGGGGAACTCGGCGCGAAGGGCCGCGCGTCCGGCGCCTCTTGGAGAGCGATGTCGCCAGGAAGCGAAACGACGGCGACCCCGCGCTTTCCGACGGCGTTGCGGATCGCCAGCTCGAGCACGCGCGGCATCTGGTGCGCGTGGTCGATCGGCTCGCAGTAGTGGCTGCAGTCCTTGAAGAGAATGTCCGGCCGTGTCTCCTGAAAGTAATTGCTCCCGCGCTCGCGGCTGGGAACCTGCGCGGCGATGGCCAGAACGGGAACGCGGCTCCGATGGCAGTCGTAGAGCCCGTTGATGAGGTGCATGTTGCCCGGACCGCAGCTTCCAGCGCACACGGCGAGCGTGCCCGTGAGGTGCGCTTCCGCCCCGGCCGCGAAAGCCGCGACCTCCTCGTGGCGTACGCCGATCCACTCGATGCGGTCCTGTTTGCGAAGGCACTCGGTGATGCCGTTGAGCGAGTCGCCCACGACACCGTAGATGCGCCGGACGCCCGCCGTCGCGAGCGTATCCACCACAAGCTTCGCTACGTTCGAACGTGCCACCGGATCGACCTCGACCGACAAGCTAGCGGACCCTAAAGCGGAGGCCAATGGTGAATGCGACCGACGGCACCAGTTCGAAGCTGTCATGGCGAGGCGCCCTCTTTCACGGGGCGAGCGCGGCCTTCGTCGCGGTATTCTGCTACTCGACGGCCCGCCGCCTGGTGCCTTCCCTGCCGGAGCCTTACTGGGCCCCCATGGCGGCCGTGATTGTGCTCTACCCCGACCGCGAGGCGACCTGGAAAGCCGCCGGCCCTCGCTTTTTCGGGACCGCGATCGGCAGCCTCATCGGTTGGGGCACCGCGGCCTGGTGGCACGGGAACATCCTGGGCTACGGGCTCTCCATCCTGCTCGCCGTCGGGCTGTGTTACTTGCTGCGACTGGAGGCGGCTGCACGTCTCTGCGCGGTCGCAGTTACGGTCATCACGCTGATTCCCCGCTCCGAGCCCGCCCATCTGATCGCGTTCCACCGCTTCGTCGAGGTCACCTACGGTGTGGCCTGTGCGCTGGCCTACACCGTGTCGAGGGATCTGGCTCTACGGTGTCGGCGAGGAAGTGGTGGCTTGACGTGAGCCATCGCGGCGCGTCCGTCACCGGCGTGGACGTCGGAGAGCTTTGTGCGGGCGATGTGCAGAGGGATCCCCTGTGTGGAGGCTCCACGGTCGAGACGCCGCACGCACGAAAGAACGAGAAGAGAGCCATCGCTCAAGAACTGAAGGGGTCGTTCCATAAGGCGCGTTCGCTGTCACTGGATCGCCGTCGAATCGGCCATGGGCCATGGTGGGTGGGTCGCGGTGGTGGACGGTGCTTGACAACCACCGCGCGGTCGGGGTACGCCGCTGAAGGATTTCGCGGGGGCTGGATTTTCACCGGATCGGTGGTGGCGAGCCCGCCTCTCGTGACGCGGCTGGATCGAGGAGGACCCATGATTCGACAGAGGTTGGGTCTCGCATTCATCTTTTCGCTGACTTGTACGGCCTTCGTCGCGTGCGGAACGAAGACGGGGTCCGGCGGCCCCGTGTCCGCTGGCGTAACTCCGGTCGCAAACGAACCCGATGACGGCGGAGCCGGGCAGGGGGTCTCTCAAGGTGACACGCAAAGCGACGGGGACGCGGCGGCTGCACACGTCAGCCCTGCGGGCACCGGCCAGGATGCTTCAAGTTCAGGCCCCAGCCCTTCGAGCACCGGTCAGCAGGGCGATGCGGGGGCTGGCCCGAGCGTTGTGACCAGCCAGGACGCCTCGGGGAGCGGCCCGACCGCTTTCGATGCGGGCCAGGACGCCGCAGCCGCGGGGCACGGAGACGGGGCCGCTCCAAGCCATGACGCCGGCGACGCGAGCGTCACCGCAGCCGAGGACGCGAGCGTCACCGCAGCCGGGGACGCGAGCGTCGCCGCAGCCGGGGACGCGAGCGTCACAGCAGCCGAGGGCGATGGGGGAAGCTGCACGGTCGCGCCCGGATCGATTGTCAGCGTTTTCACCGACCCCGTGACGACCACAGACATCTCGCCGCCGAACCCGCCGGGCATCACCTTCACGGACACAGACGGAAATCTGGTCGACGCCCACGGCGGCGGCATCATCAAGGTGTGCGATACCTTTTATCTTCACGGACAGTACTTCCTGCCGACCACGACGAATAACTACTTCAACGGCTTCTCGATGTATTCGTCGAAAGATTTGGTGACCTGGAAGAACGAGGGAATCATCCTTCCCCAACAACCAAGCGGCCTGCTCGGGCCGGTACGGAAGGGTGAGAGGCCCCACATCATCCAGTGCCCGAGCACCGGGGAGTTCGTCCTCTACGCCCATGCCTCCGACATCACGCACGAGGTGGACAAGGAAGTCGTTTACGCAACCTCCCCCACGGTCAACGGAGTTTACTCGTTCAAGGGCGAGCTGATGAACGCGAATGGCGAGATCGCCGCGCACAGTGACATGAGCGCCCTGACGGACGGCAACAACGCCTATGTCGTAACGGAGAGTGGCTGGGTTTATCCGCTCGCCACCGATTGTCACAGCTGGCTTTCGGCCAATCAATATCCGGCCGTCAACGGCAATACCGGCGGCAGCGAAGCTCCGACCGTGTTCAGGGCGGGCAGCACGCTCTACTGGATCGGTTCTGCCAAGACCGGGTGGCAAGCCAACGACGATTTCTATTCGACGGCACCTGACATGATGGGCCCCTGGACGTACCAGGGCTATATTGCTCCCGTCGGCAAGGACACCTGGATGACGCAGTCGACGTGGGTCATGCCGATCGCGGGCAGTCATGGAACGGTCTACATGTACTGGGGCGATCACTGGTACGGCCAGGACACGGGCGATCCGGGCCTACACAACAATCTGGCCACGTTCGTATTTCAGCCGCTCATTTTCACAGGAACGGCGATATCCATGCCGACCTATCAGGTCAGCTGGAAGCTCGATATCGGCGCGGGCACCTGGTCGCCGAACTAGATAGCGTCGTCTTGGTCGCCTCGCCGCCGTCCCGGAACGCAAGCCGCTCGACAGCCGGACGGTTGTCGTTTTCGTGACTGCATTCCCGCGCCCCATCCGCTCGCGTCGCGACTCATCGCCCGATGCGTTGCCGCATCCGGCGCAAGCTTCGCTTCCGGCGCGGCGACCGTAACCTCCCCTCACGTCACGCTCGCGTGCAATAGTCGCCGCGATGCACCGCTTTCCGAAGGTCACGCTCCTCCTCGTCTGCCTCTCCAGCTTTTCCTGCGCGTCCTCCTCGAAGCAGCCACCACTCGCCGCACCCGCCCCCAGCGCGGCAGCTTCGGCGCCGACGACGACCGACGCAACCTTCCAAAAAACGGCCGCCGAGCTCTACCAAGCCTACTTCGACCGCATCCCGGCCGCTCTCTTCAGCGGAACGCTCGGTGTGGCGCTCGGAATGCACCAGTACGACGGAAAGCTGCCCGACGATTCGCCGGCCGCGCTGCAGAGCCGCGCGGCGTTCCTCACCGAAGCACGCGTTCGACTGGAGAGCTTCCCGGCCCGCGAGTTATCCGAGCAGAGCCGCCTGGAACGCGACGTCTTCGTGACTCGGCTGCGCGGTGCCATCTTCGACCTGACCGGGCGCCGAATCCCGTGGCGCTCGCCGCTCTATTACTTGGGTGCGCTTTCGCTCATCAACTACACGGGCCGCGACTACGCGCCGGTCGACGAGCGGGCCCGCGCTGTCGTTGCGATCTGCCGAGCGTCCGGCGGCTACCTCGCGACCGCGCGCACGAACCTCGAAGCCAAGCTGCCGCGGGCCGTGCTCGGCTTCGCCATTCAGATGATCGGCGGCCAGCTGGCGTTCATCCAGAAGGACGTAGCGGAGGACCTGTCGGGTGTCGCCGATCCGAAATTGAAGACCGACCTGGCGACCGCGCTAGCCGAGCTGGGCCTGCGGCTGGGCGCTTTCCGCGACGACCTCAAAAGTCGGCTTCCCGAGGGAACCGACGACTTCGCTCTCGGCCCTGAAACCTTTCTTCGCATGTTGCAGGAGACCGAGGGGGTCCAGATCGATCTCGCGACGCTCGAAAGCGTCGGTCGTGCCGATCTTCAGCGTAACCAGCGCGCGCTCGAGGCGGCCGCTCACGCGTTTGCCCCTGGTCAGACGCTGTCCGACGCCTTGGCCGCGGCAACCGCCGATCGGCCACCCGCCGACGAGGTCGTCGCGCTCGGACGACAGCAGGTGGTGTCGCTGCGCGCGTTTCTCGAAAACCATCCGATCGTGACCATTCCTTCGAACGAGCAGGCCGAAGTGCGCGAGTCGCCCCCTTTCATGCGCGTGAACTTCGCGTCGATCAATCAGCCCGGTGTGTTTGAGAGTCGTCCGCTGCCGAGCTTCTACTTCATCTCCCCGCCCGACCCCAAGTGGTCCGAAGCGGAGCAACGCGCCTACATCCCTTCACGCGAAGGGCTCTTGTTCACGACGATTCACGAGGTGTGGCCGGGGCACTTCCTCGATCGTTTGCAGCGCGTGCGCCTCGGGTCGCGGATCATCCAATCGTTCGGCTCCTACGCGAGCAATGAAGGCTGGGCGCATTATGTCGAAGAGATGATGTGGGACGAAGGCGTTGCGGGCAACGATCCGCGCGCACACATCGCCCAGCTCTTGCAAGCGCTCATGCGCGACGGGCGGTTTCTATCGGCCATCGGCTTGCACACGCGCGGCATGACCGTGGCCGAGTCACAAAAGCTATTCGTCGAGCAGGCCTACCAAGACGTGGGCACAGCGCGGCAGCAATCGGCGCGCGGCACCCTCGATCCGATGTACCTCAACTACACCCTCGGCAAGCTGATGATCCTGAAACTGCGTGCCGACTGGCGTGCGAAAGTGGGTGCGGCCTTCGACTTGCGCGCGTTCCACGATCGGCTCCTCAGCTATGGCGACGCACCGCTGCCCCTCATCCGCCGCGCCATGCTGGGTGACGACAGTGGTTCGCCGCTCTAACGCGACGGCTGTGGAGCGGCGAGTGGTAAGCCCAGCGCATCGGCTGACGAAGAGACCGGGAAACCGCCGCGGTCACCCTATAGGCACCCTACTTGCCGAAGGCGACGTGTGGCATTCAAAGGCTGATCTGCATTCCGAGTTCCACGACGCGGTCGGGTGGAATGCCGAAGTACTGTGTCGCCGACCTGGAGTTCCGAGAAATGAAGGAAAAGAGCGTCTTGCGCCACCGATGCATTTCGCTCTGCCCGGTCGCGAGCAGCGTTTCGCGTCCCAAGAAATAGCTCGTTCGCTCCGGTGCGTAGGGGACCCCTAGCTTGGCGGCACGGCTTAGAATGTGCGGGACGTTCGGCGTCTGCATGAAGCCATAGTACGCCGTCACCTGGAAGAAGCCGCGGCCGAGGTCCGTTACTGTGAGTCGATCGTCGTTCGAGACCTCCGGAATGGGCTCCGAGAGCACCGAGAGAAGAACGACAGTCTTGTGCAGCACCTGATTGTGCTTCCAGTGGTGAAGCAGAACGATCGGAATGCCCTTGGGGTTCGAAGACATGAAGATCGCTGTCCCCGGTACCCGATGAGGGCGGTGCCGATCGATGTCCACCAGGAAAAGCTCAATCGGCAACATCTTCGAGGCCAAGTTGCGCCCCAGCAGGGTGCGACCCTTCTTCCAGGTCGTCATCACCAGGAACACGCCCAGCGCGATGGCGATTGGAAACCATCCGCCGCTGGCGATCTTCATGGCATTGGCCCCAAAGAACGGAAGGTCGAAGCTCAGAAACGCGCCCACGAGCAGACCGGCTTTCCAGAGCGGCCACTTCCACGTGCGCCTGAGAACGACGAAGTAGATGACGGACGTGATCCCCATCGTGCCCGTGACGGCGATGCCATAAGCCGCCGCCAGGGCGCTCGACTCCTTGAAAGTCAGAACGAGCCACACGCACGCAATCGCGAGGGCGGCGTTGACTTCAGGGATGTAGATCTGCCCCTCCGCGTTGCCGGACGTGTGCACGATCGTGACCCGAGGACAGAATCCGAGCTGTACGGCTTGTCGGGTTAGCGAGAACGCTCCCGAGATGAGCGCCTGGGACGCGATGATCGTTGCGAGCGTTGAGAGGCCCACCATGGGATACAGGAGCGGATGTGGGACAAGCGCAAAGAACGAGTTCGAAGCGGCTTCGGGGTGACGCATGATGCACGCGGCCTGGCCGAAGTAGTTGAGCATGAGCGCCGGCATCACGAGCGTGAACCAGGCGACGCGAATCGGACCACGCCCGAAGTGTCCCATATCCGCGTAAAGCGCTTCGCCTCCGGTGATGACGAGAACCACACTGCCGAGGACGAGGAATCCGCGCCATCCGTTGATGGCCAAGAAGCGTGCGGCGTATCCCGGGTAGGCCGCTGCGAGTATCGCCGGATAGTGCGCAATCTGAGCCGACCCGAGGACCGCCAGGGCCGCGAACCAGACGACCATGACTGGCCCGAAGATCCCACCGATGCTCGCCGTGCCCCGCCTTTGGACCCAAAAGAGGCCTACGAGAATGATCGTCGTGAGGGGCACGACCGCCGGCGTCAGGCGGGTCGTCGCGACACCAAGCCCTTCCACGGCACTGAGCACCGAAATGGCCGGTGTGATGACGCCGTCGCCATACAACAGCGCAGCCCCGAAGATCACGAGGGCCGCGATCCAGCCGATTCGCGTCGTGTCTCGTACCTTTGGGGTAGGCGCCAGTGCGAGCAGTGCCAAGATGCCCCCTTCACCCCGATTGTCGGCCTTCATGATGAACGTGAGGTATTTGACCGCGACCACCATCGTCAACGACCAAAAGACGAGCGAGACAATCCCAAAAAGGTTTTCGCGCGTGGCCGCGATTCCGTGATCCGGATCGACGCACTCTTTGATGGCGTAGAGGGGGCTCGTACCGATATCACCGAATACGACGCCCGCCGCCATCAGCGCCAGCTTGCCGACGCTTTCGTGCAACCCATGAGGCGCAGGAATCGAAGACGACGCACCGGCGACGCCGCGCAATGCGGATTCGGTCGTAGGCGTTTCCGCAGACATCCCTTGCGCGTCTTTATAGGCCGTTAATAGGGGGCTTGTCGCCGCCCACCGTTCGGAAGCTCCAGGACGCGTTCACGAAACGATAGCGAAATATTTTCCGACAGCAGGCTCTCGCCGATCGGCGACCCCGCCAAAAGGTGTGCCGTTCAGTGCGCCGAACGAGGCGCCGACACGGCGATCGCGACGGTGAGCGCGAGCAGTGCTCCGCACACCGTCGGGCCGGCGCCGAACGTGGCGCCGCGCGCGATCGTCCGCACGACGACCGCGAGAAACGCCGGCGACAGAAGAAGCGCAAGGATCGCGATATCCCCGTCGACCAGCCGAGACGGCCGGTGCCGCGTCCGAGTCGCGGCCAAACGATACGGATCGGGCTCTGGGTCGTGCATGTTCGCCAACGCAAAACGTAAGGACGGCCCCATCAAGAAGGCATAAGACTTTGTGCGAGCTCCACGTGGGCAACTCCGCTGCACGAGCGGAGGCGCTGACAACGGCCGACGATAACCGTTGGAACCCGCCGCCACGGCTGGAAAAATGGTCCCGCGGTGGCCGCGGGCGGCAGGCATCGCGCTCGCGCGACGACGCCCCGCAGCACTCACGGCCGAGGTAGACCCGGCCCCGAGCGGCCCCGAGCCTCTGCGGCCTCGAAGTCCTGCGGTGGCACACACTGGCCGAGTCATCCCCGCGAATTTCTGATATTTGCGATGGTTCGGCTTTGCTTGATTGCCAGTTCACGATGCCGTTCGCCTGCTTGCCGTTTCGCCGAATCCGGCGAAACTCGCTGTCCGTCGTCGACGCACCCCACCGTGGCCGCTTTCTCGGGGTCGTGATCGCGGTGTTCGGCTTCCTCGCGGGATGCGAGGGCCGGGTCACGAACGGACCCGCCGACGGGGCGAACGCAGCGGAGGGCAACGGGGCAACGACGGCGGACGGTGTTTCGAGCGCCTGCATCATTTCCGCCTCCCATTACGACCAGTCGTGCGCTGTCGATTCGGACTGCACGTCGGTCTCATCCGGAAACTATTGCGCCAGCAATACATGCCTCTGCGGCGGCTCGGCCATCAACGTTGGGGCCCTCGCGCAGTTCAACGCGGACGTTGCGAAGGAACCGGTCCATTTGCAGTGCCCCTGTCCCATGTCGCCGTCTGGGCCGTGTTGTCGGAGTGGGACGTGCCAGGACGGATGCGGCGCGTCCGCGATTGGTGTCAGCGGCGCGTCCGCGAACGGATCGTCTGCGATAGGCCCAGGTTGCCTTGGATCACCCGGCGAGAGCTGCTCTCCTTACTCTGAGGGCACGGTGTGTCCGGGGCCGCCGACGGTCTGCGTCCCCTGCGGCCCGGGGGTGTATACGCCCTCCGAGTCGTTCTGCCGGTGCACGTCGAGCACCTGGGATTGCGGTCCTCCCGCCGTGGGGCAAGTGCAATGTGCGAGCCCCGTTTCGAACGCCGACTTCTACATCGATCCGTCGTGCTCGGTGCCGTACGTCGCCGATGCGGGGCCGGATACGAACCACACTCCGAACGTCGACGGGTCGGCCGATGCAGCCACGGGTGCGGATTCGGGGACGTGCATGATTTCCGCCTCCCATTACGACCAGGCGTGCACCGTCGATACAGACTGCGCGATCGTCTCGTCCGGCGATTATTGCGTCGCCGGATGTCTTTGCGATGGGTCCGCCCTCAACGTCAGTGCGCTCGGACAGTTCAACGCCGACGTCAGCAAGACGCCGCTCGGGTCAGGGGCTCTCGGCATGGTCGTGTGCTCCTGTCCCGCGGAATTCGGCGCGTGCTGTCGGCAGGGCATCTGTCAGGCGTCGAGCGGGTGCTTTTCACCTTCCGATACCCTTCCCGCATGTGCCAACGCGGGCGGTACCTGCCAGCCACCGTTCGTCACGGCGTGCAACCACCCCGGCCCGGCGGACGCGTGCGCGTATTCCGACGAGTTGTGCTGTCTGAATTAGACTCCGGGCGATCGGCGCTCATCGCTCTTATGGCCCACGGACCCACGCGGCTCATTATTGAGCAAGGTTCACAACGTCCGAACTGATCTGAGTCAAGTCAGGCACGTTGGGACTAATGCTGAAGTCCGTGCCCTGGAAGGTCTGCGCGTTCACGGTGATCGTAATAGCATTTCCCTGCGGGGCAGATGCGCCGGGCGGGAAGCTACAACTGTTGCACGTAAAAAGACCGCCCGTCACCTCTATGACATATACCGGCACATGATCGTTAACGATATCACCGCTAATGACCTCTTGGGCCACCTGATCGTCAGGGGAGTACACTGCAATCATTGTCTTCGGCGACGGTACCCCGTCTGCTAACGAAGCCTGCAAAGCCAAAGCGCGAAGCTTGGCCCTCACGCTCGGGTCGTCCAGGCCATTGCTTGGTCCTCCGCACGCGCCTATCGCAGAGAGCGTGAGCCATACGGCGATTTTGACCCGCATAGCCCAAGCATACGATGGCGGGTGAGAACCGCCAGTCTCAATGGACGCGCTCGCGACAAGCGGGAGCACGACGAGCGCCACACCGAACTACGCGTCCTCAGGCGATCTGCGCGCTCCGGGGCACCGCGCCCGAAACGGGACTACTGAGAGAGCGCTTCGAGCCTCAAGTACTGGGCGAGAGGAAGGTTCTGCGCCTTGATGTTGTTCGCCACGAGACTCGCAAGCTTCTGGGCGCCCACGAGGTTCGTGTGCGTCGCGTCCGAGTCCATCGCGTGAAACTTCAGTGCGGCGGCTTGTGAGCCGAGGGTGTTGTACCAGGCCGTGGAGAGGGAAGTGAGGTCGATGTACGCGACGCCCTCCGCCATGGCAGCGCCCATCGCGGACGCGGCGTGCAAGCTTGTTTGTGGACCGTCCGTCGTTCCGTTACCGAACTGCACGCGGGCCGGCGGAGATACGAGGATCGGAATCACATTCGCAGCCTTGGCCTGGGTGACGTACATCTCGAGGTTGGTCTCGACCTGGGCGTCGTCAATCGTCTTGTCGTTGTGGCCGAACTGAATGATGACGTAATCGCCGGGCTTCCATCGCGATGTGATGGCGCCCCACTTCAAGTCTGAACCGATAAAATCGGCCGAGCTTGCTCCGCTGTTGGCGTAGTTAGCAATCTCGATTGGCGCGTCGAAGAACTCCGGCAGCATCTGGCCCCAGCCCCCGAAGACGCCGCCGGTCTGATCGCAGGCCGTCGAGTCGCTCGCCATGTAGACGACAATTGGCTGGGTCGCGGCGGTGGCGAGGGCGTAGCCGATGCCCGTGATGGCCGGTGGCGTGGCCGTGGGCCCAATGAAGAAGAGGTCGAGCCCTGGATAGCCGCCCGGGCCGCCCAAGTGGTCTGGCTGGCCTTCCATACCGCGCACATCGACCGCGAATGCGTAAGTGGCCTCTTGTCCAGCCGCAGTGGTGACAGGCGCCAAAAGACCGCGGCTCGACTCAGTCCAGATTTCTGTTTGGGCCGCAGCGGGGCCGCCGATCTCCACTGTCACCACATAACTGCCTGCCTCGGCGACGGCCGTCGCCGTGCCCGGCGGGTCGACCGTGTCGTCGTACGTATCTCCGCCGAACAGGCACTCGATGCACGTATTTCCCGCGGGCGCCCCGGCGCAGCCACCGCCCGTACCGGTGAATACGCCGCCGCCTACGCCTGTTGCGCCAATGGGGACCGTCTTGCACATGGAGTAGTTTGCCGCGGTCGGCATGGGGTAGCCGGACGGAATACCACCGTCGGAAACGGCCGCGGTCGGGCCGGCGCCCGCCGCCATCCCACCGTCGCCGATCGGGTTCCCCAAGACGACCATGCCCATGTCGACGCAGAATCCGTTGGGCCCACAAGTCGACGTGCCGGTCTGCTGACAGTCTGCGGAGTTTCCACAAATTTGAGCCTGCGTCTCGTCGCATGCCGTCACGCAAGTGGGTGTGCCCGTCGCCGCGTCGCCACCCCACGTCTGGCAGCAAGAACTAGGCTCGCCGCACATCGTCGCGCCGCATTGAACGCTCGCAGCGCTCATGTCGGCGGCCGTTCCGGTGCCCCCATCCGGTGAGGCGGGTCCGGATGAGCCGCTCGCTCCGCCAGCTCCCGTCGTCGACCCTCCGGAGGTGCCGCTTCCAGCCGTGCCCGTCCCCGTGGTGTCGCCTGGATTCGGCGTCGTACTGACGCCGGTGCCGCCAGGCGCCGGGGAGTTTCCGCCTGTTGATCCGTCGGGTGTAACCGAGCCAGTGGGTGCGCCGGACCCGGTCGATTGGGAGGTCCCCGACATTCCACAAGCCACTGGGGCGACGAGTGCAATCCAGGGGAGGAACGACAGACTTTGCCGCACGTCGACCATAGGATTGCTCGATTTCTACGGTGCGGCTCCCCAGTACCGCCAAGAGCCTTCTACTTACCACACGGAGTAGACATTCAAAAAACGATTGGCGCGATGCCGCGGGCGTTCGCGAAACCGTTTTCGTTCACCTCTGCAAGTTCTCGCGCAAGTTCTCGTCTGCGCTCGATCTTTGGACGCTGTATTTCTCCGCTCCCGCTGAAGATGGCTGCCGCGAGTGAGTATCCTCTGGGGCGTCCGGCCACGGCCGCCGGGCGCCCTCGACGTGCTTTGACATATTCAACGGATCAATCCGTCGCCGGCAATTGGACCTTTGCATTCCCGTTGCTGGGTTCGAATCCATGGCTCGTGCTTAGCCGCCCCCGTTTGCCCGCGCGCCGCGACCGCGCATAACTACGTTGCAGTCGTCGGCGCGGCGGCGGTTACGGTTCGACGACGGTGCTGCCCGCGATGGTGACCGCGGTCTGGGCCAAAAGCCTGCCGTTGATCGACGCGCCGGTGCTGAGCGTGATCGCCGTTTGACTCAGAATGACTCCCTCGAAGTGAGCGGTCGTGCCGAGGTTCGCCGAACCGGAAACCTGCCAGAAGATGTTCTGGGGCACCGCGCCACCCGCCAGGGTGATGCTCGTGGCACTGCTCATCGTGAGAGTTTCGGCAATCTGGAAGATCCAGACCTCGGTGGCACCACCGGTGAGAGTGACGTTCGTCGGGATGAGGAGACCGGTGGCCCACTTGTAGACACCCGGGGTGAGCGTCATCCCGCCGATGTTCCCCGCGCCCAGCCCGGTGACGTTGGGTGCGCGGCCCGCCGCGTCGGTGAATGCAGTCTGCATGTCGCCGACAGCCGTCGTGAGGTTCGAAGGGGTGGGCGTCGCGTGGTCCGCTGCGTACACCTTCCCGGTGACCTGCGGTGAGGTCGAGAACACATTCGTGGAATCCGCGGTCAGCGAGAATCCCGTGATGTAGGTGGCGGCGGCGGGGCTGAGCCCGAGGTTTCCCGCGACCGCGGAGGTCGGCACATTGGAGATTCCGCTTTTCGCGAGGATCACGTAGTTGCCTGCCGTTCCGAGATTCACCGGCAGCAGAGACACTGTGCTCTCGCCGTCGGGCGCGCTGCCGCCATCGGTCGCGCCCGCGCCGCCGGACCAGCTGTCGCCATCGGCCGCGCCCCCGCCGCCGGACGAGCTGCCGCCACCGGAGGCGCCCACGCCGCCCGACGTGCTCCCGCGGTCCCCATTGTCCCCAGCGTCAGTCGCGCTGGCTCCCTCCGAGCTACCGCAAGCGGCACCGACCCATAGCAAGAGGAGGCCTGCCCCCGCTCTCGAGAGGGTTGCTTTCGTCACCCAATTTGAAGTGAGTCGTGTCATGGGGTCCCCGTGTTGCCTTTCTGGCAAACACTCATCCGTGCAAGACCGGAACCGCCGCGCGCTTCTTGCTGTATCGGCCGCGTCTCTCTGTGCTTCTTGGCAACCGAGCGGCGGGCGGTCGCACCTCACCAGACGCGGCTTCGCACATTGCCTGCGACGGCTCATCAACGTCGACGAATCGGACGAATGTTTCCAAACTCGCCCGCATGACGAGCAGCGAGGCCGCGCTCTTCGATCGCATCTGGTCCGATTTGGCCGGACCGGCAGCTCCGCCCGTGGCCTTCGTCGGCCAAACAACACCGTTGCCGTCGGTGTACGCCCGTAAAAGGGTTTTAGGGCAATCCGCGGCGGCGACTTTGCCCCGGGGACTGGTCTGCTGTTTCCCTTCACCCGCAGCGGGTTCTCGGTGGGCGGCGACGGTGGCATCGGCTTCCGCTGCGCCCGGGCACCGTGAGAACTGCGGCTCACCGGGAGCCCCATCGAGGTGTACAGAGTCGCGGGCCGCCGCTTCGCCGGCCGGCGGCGCTCTCGGCGAAGGACCGCGCCCGTCACCCCTCGTGAGAACGAGCGGGTCTCAAACGGCCGGTGAGACCGTTAGCCGCGAGGGCGCAGATACGTCACGTAGTGGTCGGGCGCGAGGATGGGGATCGCCTCGTTCTGTCGGCCCCGTCGGATCTTCGCGCTGCCTAAGAGCAGGTGGTGGCACAACGGCGGCGAGCGATCGTGCAACCGGCGACAAGCGTGACCGACCGGCGGGCCATCGGAGAGGAGAGCGCGAGGAACGCCACGCAGGGACGAGGGGGCCAGTCGCATTACGTCGGGCATCGAAGGCCCAAGGGTTGAGCTCGTTTGCGAAGCTTCTCCTCCTAGCGTTAGCGACGCTCCGCCCAGTAGCCCGGCCGGCGCTTCCCGTGGGCGATCGCGAGAACGATCGCAGTGCCCTGCCGCACGTAGAAAAAGACCACGTAGGGCAAGGGCGGCGGCAGGACCGCACGCCGGACCAGGTAGAAGAGGGGCCGCCCATTCGGCACAGCGAGAAAGCCATGCTCGGGGAACTGCTCGGGGCTCGCTTCGATGCGATCGAAGATGCCATCTGCGGCGCGACGAAACCGGAGTGCCGCGCGTGGGTCGCGCATGCGACGGACAACCTGCCGGCGTTCTTCTCGTGCGTCGGGGTGAAGCCGGAGCGGCGTCGTCAATCGTCGTCGGCCCAGAACTCCTCGCGGGTGAGGAGCTTCACTTCGCCGCGCTCGATCTGAGCCATCCGGTGCGAGAGCTCGTCATTCCAGGCAGCAGTCCATTCCGTCTCGTCGAGCTCGTCGCCGCCGAGCTTCGCACGAAGCTCGGAGCGCTCGTCCTCCGTCAATTCCGACACCAGGTCGAGAACGGCTCGGACGCGCGGCGACATACTCCTAGCGTGGCTCTGAAGGGCGGCGGCGTCCAGTCCTCGAGCGGCCCGGTTCGTGGTGACCGAAGCGGCGGGGTCGGGCTGGCCCTCGAGCTCGCGGCTCATCGACGTGATCCCCTCGGGTGAAGGCTTGACCGCGCTCGAAGCGAGGTGCGTGCGAGCCGCCGTCTGCTGGGCCTTGGTCATGCCCCCGCCGCGCCGCTTCGGCGCGCTGGCTCGCTTCGCTTTGGCGTTCCCGTTCAGGCTTCGCGCAGCCATGGGTAGGAAGTTAGCACGCTCGAAACCTCCGCCTTCTCGAGCGACCGCGGGGAAATGAGCAGATACTCAGAATCAGATACTCATTCGCGCAGCAGATCCCAAACGGCGCGCGATCTCGTCGCCCCGGCCCGCTCGTCCGCGGTTTGCGCCGCTCAAGCCAAGCCATCGAGGCGCGCTGGCCAGCCGAGGTTGTCTCGTGCGATGCGCTGACATCCTGGGCGACCCGGGGGGTTGGCGATGCGCTTCTCGATCTTGAATCTGTCCGATCTGCATTGCGATGTCGCCGACGCAGCCAGCCATACCCGTCGAGGCGCCGGTTGCCGTTCCGGTTGCGACGAGCGGTGCGAGCACGGGTTCGGTCGAGCCTCCGAGATCCTGGCGGGCGAGAGGACGAGAGTGCGCGTTGATCCTTGGCTCCTGAATCCTTGATCTCCGATTCCAAAGATCCACGGCAGAGTGCGGCAAGGGAAAAGGGGTCTCGGGCGTCCGTGGGTGTGGGATTGTCGTGAACTGGTTGAGTGAGAGGAGATCAACTCGGGAATGACTCGTTCGCCCGATAGCCTGAGATTGGCCGATGCGGGCGGTGACAGTCGCCGTGTCGGTCGTTTCCGTCGTGAACGGGTGCGGGTGCAGAACGCCATGTGCAAGCGGTTCAATTACGGTGTATTCGAATCCATCGTCGAATCTCGAAATCGAAGGGAGGTCACGCGTGATCCGGATTCCATTGGCGGCTTGTCCCGGATGCGCCCGGCACGTTCGGGTTAGCGAGCCGGCCTGTCCCTTTTGCCGAGCCGAGTTGCCCTCATCCTTTCGGAAGGTGCGGGCGCCACCGTCACCGGCGAAGCGTCTGAGTCGCGCGGCCCTCTATGCCTTGCGGATGGGGGCGCTCTCCGCCACCGCAGCCGCGTGTGGAGGCCAGTCTCTCTCACCGGCCGAGGGAGACCGTGACAGCGGCCCGACGAGCTCGGGTCCCGGCCACCTACGGCGGCGTCGATGGGTCCTACGGGGGACCGCCGCCGGACGCCAGCGGCAATAGCAGTGGCCAGGACGATTCGCCCTCCCTCCTCGCATACGGAGCCCCACCGAATCCCGCGGACGCCGACGTGACCTTGGATGACGACGGCGACGACGGCCCCCCACCCCGTTGACGTGCTCGTCGACGGAGATCCGGCACTGGAGCTGGCGGGGCGCGCCGGAGGCCAAGCCGCAGATTTCCATGGCTCGCGACCGCGCACTAGCCAGGCGAGAGCCTCCAGAGGGCGTCGCGCGCGTCACGGTGGATGAACGGGTGGTCGTGGGTCAGTCTGGGTCTTCTTGACTCGTGGCGTCGGCTGCATCGACGACGAGGCAGGCTGCATCGTTTTCTGCGGACCACTTACCGTCTGGCGCGCATAGATAGGTCACACGCGGGCACGCTAATAGCGTGACCGTAACGCCCGGATTCGGACACGGGCACGGTTGGCTACCGTCCGATTCACCCGGGCACTCGTTGGGGAGCGTTTCCCCTGGGCAGGCACCGTAGGGGTGCGAGCACGAGCCGCAAGAGCAAACGTCGGTGATGTCGTTAGGCTCGCCGACACCGCACCCTGCGGTCAGGATGCCGACGCAGAGGGCGGCCATGATAAGCGCAATCCAAGACAAGTTTTTCATGCGCCCATGCTGAAGCGCGGCCGAGCGCTGCGCAATGAGTCACGGGCAATCCGTGGTCAAGGTGACACCCCGCGTTCTCAACGTCGCGATGTTTTGCGCCTGCGCCGTGCAGTCGATCGGGTTGCCCTCGGTCGCGATGCCGGTCCCGTAGCCGAGCGAGACGTTGGCGACCAAGGGAGCGAGGTCCGTGACCTGATTGCGGCTCAGGTCGAGACTTCGGAGGTTCGCAAGTGCCGACAGCGACGAGATGTCTTGAATCTGATTCGAGTCGAGATCAACGTCCGTCAGAAGGCTCAGGGGCGCGAGAGGGCCCGTGTCGGTGAGCCCCGCGTCTGGAGCGGAAAGCGTCGTCAGACCGGTCCATGCGGAGAGCGCGGCTCGGGCCTGAGCGGTCGAGAGGTCGGAGACCACCAACTCGAGCACCCTCAACGAAGAAAGCGCCGCGAACACGTCCACCGTATTCGAATGAAGGTCGCCCTGAAAATCCGTCACGTGAGGTAGGCTCGGAATGTCGGTCTCCCACGCTTCCATCAAGTCGAGGACCGTGAGGTTCGGAAGGCGTGAAAGCGGCGTAAGGTCCTAGTAGAAAGCTGGGAATGCTTGCGCTCCGGTCCGTTCCCTACACCCACGCGAATTGACTGCACGAGCAATGACACGCGGGCAGGGGCCCCCACCCGGCGTTCGAGGACCCATCGGCCGATGCGAACGGCGCCGAGGACGCGTTTCGCTTCGATGAGCGTGGCGTGTAGATAAAAGGGCAACGATACGGGATCTTCTTTTTTCTCGATGGCCGGTGACCGAGTATTTCGCCAAATTGGTTCGCTGTTGCGGTGACCACGAACGCCCCAAAGGCATCCCATGTGAACTTGCGGGCTTTTGCGCGTCTTGATCGACTGACGGGCTTTTCTCGTCCGATTCGCTCTAGCCCGGCTCCGACCAGCCACCTGGAGGCACGAGCCGCTCGCCCTCTGCGGGCCCCTGCGAGCCCGGCGCGTACGGATACACCGGCGTCGCGTCGTCGAGGACTGGGTCAACGACGCGCCACGATTCTTCGACCGCGTCTCTGCGGGCGAAAAGGGTCGCATCTCCGTCGATCGCGTCGCCGAGGAGGCGTTCGTAAGCCGTCATCCCGTCCGCCTCGGCGCGGTGAAGAAGCAACTCCGTCGCTTCGCCGACCATCCGTTCGCCGCTGGCCTTCACGTTGGCGCCGAGCGCGATCGCCGTGTCCGGGCCGATCCGGAAGCGGAGATGATTCGGCGCAGGGGCTCGGCTGTCTTCGAGCACGGACGTCGCGCTGCCCTTCCAGCGCACGACCATCTCGGTCGCCGTGGTTGCGAGCGACTTTCCGACGCGGACGAAGAACGGAACCCCGTTCCAGCGGGGTGAGTCAATCGCGAAGCGGAGGATCGCGAACGTCTCGGTCGTCGAGTCCTTGGCGACTCCTTTCTCGTCCTTGTAGCCCCGCACCTGGCCGCGAACGATGTCCCCCTTCGCGAGCGTGCGCACGCGCGCGAGCAGACGGCTTCGCGCCTCACGCACGCCACCATGACCGGTCTCTGTCGGCAGGTCCATCGCGAGACAGGCGATGGTTTCCAGCATATGGTTCTGGACGACATCGCGCACAGCGCCGACGCTGTCGTAGAACTCGGCGCGCCCCTTCACACCGAACGTCTCGGCCATGGTGATCTGGACGCTATCGACTTGCTCGCCGTTCAGGCTCCGCTCGATGAGCGGGTTGGCCGCGCGGAAGTAGACGAGGTTCTCGACCGGCTCCTTGCCCAGGAAGTGATCGATCCGGAAGAGCGACTCTTCCTCGAACGAGCGGTGAAGCGCCTCGCTCAGCGCCTTTGCGGACGCGAGGTCCTCTCCGAACGGCTTCTCGAGCGCCAGGCGCGCCCCGCTCGCGAGTCCGACCTCGGCCAGGTTGGCGGCCACCTTTTCGAAGACGTCGGGCGGCAGCGCGACATAATGAAGGGGGTGCTTCGCATCGGGGATCGCGGTGCGGATGCTTCGAAAACTCTCCGGCGCGTCGAAGTCGACCGCAGCATAGCGAAGCTGGCTTGCGAGCTTCTCGAACGCGTCCCCATCCACCCCCTGCTCGCTCGCGGCGAGGCTCTCCTTCACGCGCGTCCGCAGTTTCTCGATCGAGACGTCTCTTCTTCCGACCGCGACGATCGGCATCGCGAGCCGGCCGTGCTTCACGAGCGCCTGTAGGGCTGGAAAGATCTGCTTGAAAGCGAGGTCACCCGTCGCACCGAAGAAGACAAGCGCGTCGGAGCGGGGATTGTCCGTTTGCGTGGTCATGGGCGAAAAGTACTCCATCGCAGTGCGCGCGAGAGCGTGTGTCAGCCGCTCCAGCGAGCAAAACCCAAGCCGCGGACACCCGGGTCAACCTGGGGCTCGGAGCGCACGCGGCCGACGTTTTGGGCGGGATCGCGCGCGAGTGCGTGCCAACATGTGCCGCCGGGCCCTGCCGATCGCGATATCGCTGCGGAGAAGTCGGCGGAGTGGTCGGGCTCGGTCGCCGGGCGCGAAGACCGGCTCGACGTGACAGCTCGAGCGGCGCGGGTTAAGGTGACACGCGTGAAACCGGGTTCGACCTTTTACGGGTTTGCCTTTACCTGGGCCGCCACGACGCGGCACCAGAGGTCGACCTCGTAGACGATTCGAACCATCTCTCAGGTCAAAGACCCCTGGTCGCCGCGAGTGACCAGGGGTTTTCGCTTTTCTGGAGCCGAAGTCATGCACGCCACGAACGATGTCCACGTTGTCGACAGCCGGCCGCTTCCGACGCCGAACGAGCTCAAGGCCGAATTCCCCCAAACGCCCGAGGCGGCCGATCTCGTCGTTCGGTCGCGCAACGCGATTCGCGACGTGATCGCGGGGCAGGATCCACGTCCTCTCGTCATCGTCGGACCGTGTTCGGTGCACGATGCGCAGGCTGCGCTCGACTACGCCGAGCGGCTCGTCGTTCTCACGCGCCGGTACGAAGACGAGCTGCTCGTCGTCATGCGCGTGTACTTCGAAAAGCCGCGGACGACCGTGGGCTGGAAAGGGCTCATCAACGATCCGCACTTGAACGGCAGCCACGACATCGCCGAAGGCCTTCGCGCCGCCCGGCGAGTCCTCCTCGAGGTCGCGCGGATCGGGATCGCGGCGGCGACGGAAATGCTCGACCCGATCGTGCCGCAGTACCTGGCGGACCTCGTGAGCTGGACGGCGATCGGCGCGCGCACGACGGAAAGCCAGACGCATCGCGAGATGGCGAGCGGACTGTCGATGCCCGTGGGCTACAAGAACGGCACCGACGGCAGCCTGCAGGTGGCCATCAACGCGCTCCTCGCAGCGTCGCAAGCGCACAGTTTCCTGGGCATCGACGGCAATGGGCGAGTCGCGATCATCCGGACGACCGGCAACCCCGACGGCCACATCGTGCTCCGCGGCGGCAGTTCGGGGCCCAACTACTCGGCGGCGCACGTGGCGGTGGCGGGCCAGGCGTTAGCGAAGGCGGGCGCCAAACCGCGTATGCTCGTCGACTGCAGCCACGACAACAGCGGAAAGAATTTCCGCAACCAGCCCGCCGTGGTCGACGACGTGGCCCAGCAGATCGCGCACGGTTCGCCGCACCTGCTTGGCGTCATGATCGAGAGCAACATCGGCGAGGGACGCCAGGATCTGAGCGCCGGGACGGCGCTCTCTGACCTCGCGTACGGCGTGAGCATCACCGACGGGTGCATCGACTTGCCGGCGACCGAGCGCGTGTTTGGGACGCTCGCTCGCGCCGTTCGCTCGCGCCGATCGGTTTTGCTCGAGGCCCGCGAGGCCGGCTGACGTCAGGGCAGGCCCGCGAAGGTCAGGAGACGGGCTGCCCGCGCATCGACCAGATAGATGTTGCCGTTTCCATCCGCAACGGCGTTGCGAGCCCCTTCCGCGGTGCCGCCCAACCCGACGACCGTTGGCGCTCCGTGATCGTTCAGGCGCGCCACCGTCAGCCGCGCCGCCTTGCCCGCCGCGACCACGAGCAGCTTCGCCGCATCCAGATACTCGATGTTGTCGACGCCCGCGCCCGTGTCGAGCGTGCCAAGCGGCGCGCCGTCGTGCGATCCATCGAACACGTTCACGCTCTGGGTGCACGCCACGATGACGAAATCGCGAGCCCCATCGACGGCAACGCCGCGCGGGCCATCGGGCACGCACCCGGAGGCCCAGGTCGCTTTGACAGAATGCGTCTTGATGTCGACCGCGAGGGTGCGATTGCTGTCCTCCAGGTTCGTGTAGAAGAGCCCGCGGGCGACGTCCACGGCATAGCCCTCCGTGTCGCCGTCGGTCTTGATGGCGAGTTTCGGCTTGAGCGTGTCCGGCTTCGAGGCATCGAGCACCGTGAGCGAATGGTCTCTCGGCGTCGTCACCCAGACCTCCTTCTCCGACGCGACGTAGGCGACGCCGTCCGTGGGAGTCGAAAGCTTCAGGCAAGAGCCGAGCTTGAGCGTTTCTTCCTCGACGGCGCACACCTCGCTCGTCGCCCGGTTGCCGACGTAAACGAATCCGTCGCCGACCGTTGCGGCGCTCGGTCCCATCATGCGCCTCTTGCCGCGGACTTCTCGCTCGGCCGTTTTGAAGCCATCGATGCGTCTGAAGGTACTCGTCGCGACGTCGAAGACGTCCAGGCTGCCGGTGTCGCCGACCGGCACGTAGACACGCGCGTGCAGGCCGCGAGACGCCAGGTAGTCGACCGTCACCGGTCCGCTCGCTCCGGGGAGCGGAATGGATCGCGCGGTGAGCTGGACCGGACCCGCCCCCAAAGACGGGCCCCCCTGCGCGGCCCCCGGAGTCGCGGTCACGACGGGCGTCGGTGCGACAACGGTGCCCGACGGCGCCGCGCTCGGCACCGCAGTCGACGCTTTGGTGCACGCGCACAGAGCGGCAAGAAGGACGCCCCCAGGTCTTAACGACATGGCCGTACGATCGCACGCCCCACGCAGCCTGTCACCCCAGGGCGTCGTCGGTCCTGTGCAGCTGGTCCGAAAGTGCGGCGTCGGTGATCGCACCCGCACCCGGCCCAATCGGCCGCTCCAGGCGAGTCTTGAACTCGGCGCGATCAGAACCCGTAGGCGAGCGCCATCCGCACCAGGACTCGGGGCGACAGGTCGGACAAGCCGAAGGCCGGACCGGCGGCGACGGTGAGACGGTCGCCCAAGAGCTGCCAGGACGCGGTCGGGCCAATGAAGTGTCGCGCCCCCCCTTCAGCGCCGGGGTTGATGCTCTCCTCGAGATCCTGGCCGACGTACTCCACTCGGGCGCGCAGCCCGGCGAAGAGACGGTAGGCGGCCCCGGCCTCGACCATCAGGTCGACGGGGTCGCGTCCATTGGAGAACACGTGCTCGCCATGAAGGGTCCCCGCCAACCGAAGGCGTTGAATGTCGCCCGAGACGGCCACCTGCAGCCACGCGCCGTTGTCGCCGTTGGGTGCGCCCGGGAGCCACTTGCCAGTATCGTCGTCGTACACGGGTCCTTGCCACGCCTCGCGCAGGTACCCCCCGCTCGCGACCACGTGAAGGGTGCGCCAGGAAGCGGCAGTAATTGAACGCGAAGACCGGCAACGACGCCCGCGTTCGGGCTGGGGCCCATTCCGCCGAGACCCATTTGTCCGAGAGCCGCGATCGACACCCGGGGCAAGAGCCCCACCTCAGCGACCATGCCATCGGCAAACGGGGTCGCATCGAGCGGGATCAAGAAGGATGGCAGCGCCGGATCGGCGGTATAGCGGGCGAGATCGATGAACGCTCCGTAGTTGCGAACCGTCTTGCCGGCTCCCAACACGGCATCCCACAGGTATCCCGTGCCCACCGCCTCCGAGTCGTTCGAATCGGGCGCTGACACATCGACCGCGCCGGGGAGAAGGTCGGGATCCTCGGGTGTCACCGGATCCGCCGCCAAGCGCGCGAGAAGCGTCGGCAGGCCGACGTTGATATTGCGGTTGGTCCCTTCCCAATCGTAGGTGGTGCCCCCCTTGCCGTAGTTGACCGGTTGATTGCGCTCGATTTCGTCGGTCGCATGCGCCGCCGTCGACCAATTCCACCCAACGCCACTGGTTTCGCCGGTATCCAAGAATGCGTCCAGATTGACGAACTGAGCCGCCAAGGCGTGAAGATTGGGGGTGACCGGTTGCGGGAACATCGCAAGACTGCGATCGCCGTTGCCGGCGTCGAGATCACCGAGGATCTGATCGTAGGTGCGATTCTCCTTGATGATGTAAATGACGTGCTCAACGTGCGACTGCAGGAATGCCATCGTGGCATTGATGGGAGTCCCCGCGGCCGCGAACTTGTCGTTGATGGCCACCTGCTGGGTCAGCCCGGCAAGTGCGGTCGCGGAAGGCGTGGGCTCCGAGAGGAGGCCCGCCGTCTCGAGCTGCCAGACGTACTGGTTGCCATTCCAGCAGTGCTGATCCGGCGTCGGGCCGCCCGCCTCGAGCGTTCGTTGTGGGCCCCAGCTCGGTCGAGGATGTCCGCGCAGGACGGACCGGGGACGCTCTTTGCGTTCGTGATGTAGAGCCACGTTCCGTCGGCGCTCGTGCTGACGGACGTCGGATACCAACCGGTGGGGATCAGGCCAGTGGTGTGCGCGCCGGTCGGTTGGGTCGGATCGCGCTCGACCACGGCAACGGCGTTCGTGGCGCCATCCGTTACGTAGAGAGTGGTTTCGTCCGGCGACAACACCAGCCCATTCGGGTTCGCACCTTTGAGACCCGTCGAGTCGGCGAAGACGCTCGGGGGCGCGAGAACCGGCACGGTCTCGAGGATCGTGTTGGACGCCGTGTCGATGATGGTGACGCTGTCACTATTTCCGTTCGCGACGAACAATCGCGATTGATTCTTGTTCAGGATCATCTTGTTGGGCTGGCCCCCGATCGCAATTCGCTGCGTGACGAGCGGTGCCCCTCCGTCGGGCCCGACCAGGGCACGCGCACCCAGGCTGTTGAGTGTTGCGATGCGTGAACCCGTGCATGGCGCCGCCGTAGAGGTGCATTTGCCAGACGACCTTCGCCGTCGTCATCTCGTCTTCAAACCCCGCGCGGTCCTCGCGCGTGACAAAAGGGTCCGCCGTCCCCGCGCATGCGAGTACCGCTGCGCAGACAGTTCCGGGCTTGGCGGGCGCGCGCGCCTTCAGCCCGCCAAGGAAGCTCACGACGCTTCGTACGCCTTGCCCGCTCCGAGCCAGCTCGATCGCGTATTATCACAAAATCCCTACGAAATTCAATGAGTTCCTACCGTTTTTGCGGGAACCGTCGGCGCCCGCGCATCCGAAGTGGCGCCACTCGTCGGGCTCTGCGACCCGGCGCAGCTCACGCGGCAATTTCCGGCGCATCATCGAGCCCGAGCTCGGCTAGAGTCCGGCCCTTCCCGTCTTAGGCTGAAGTTCCTGAGGTACGCCATGGCGCAGAACACCTTTCGCATCGAGCGCTCGACCACCATCTCCGCACCTGCGGAGAAGATCTTCCCCCTTCTCGACGACTTTCACGCGTGGTCGAGGTGGTCGCCGTACGAGAAACTCGATCCCGCGATGCAGAGGACCTACTCGGGCGAGCCCCGGGGCGTCGGCGCCGCCTACGCATGGACCGGCAAGAAGGCCGGCGCCGGGGCCATGGAGATCACCCAGGCCTCGGCGCCGTCGAGGGTGGCGATTGCCCTGACCTTCACGAAGCCCATGAGGGCGCAGAACACCGCCGAGTTCCTGCTCGAGCCCTCCAGCGGCGGCACCCGCGTCACCTGGAGCATGACCGGTCAGGTCACTCTGATGACCACGATCTTCGGTCTCTTCGTCAACATGGACAAGATGATCGGCAAGGACTTCGAGGCGGGCCTGGCGGCGATGAAGGCCATCGCCGAGGCTGGATAGCCGCAGCGCCTGCCGAGCTGCCCTCGCCGTGGAGCAGACTCTCGGCCCTGCGAAGGCCGGTTCGCGTGCTCGACCCGAAGGGCATTCGTCGTCTGAAAGCCTGATCTCGTACCCCTGGGGCTACTGGGGTACGAAAGCTTTGGGCAGGGCATGCCGTCCCCGCACGCCGTTTCCGTGATCCAAGATCGCTGCCTTGTGCAACTGCGCTCGCGACTTCCTGAGCTCACGCCGCGGTGTACGTCGTCGCCCGCTTCTGTCCCTTCGCCTTGAGCTTCTTCGTCGAAAGTCCTTCCTTTAGAACGCGGGGCATCTCCTTCGCCTGCATCTTCAATTCCCCGCGGATCTGTTATACCGCGTGCTCGAAGTCGTTACGGTGACGGCTTTCTCCTAGCCTCCCTTGTGAACACGACATGCGTAGCCTTCGGCGCCGCGACGTGTTCGGAGACTCGATAGCCCAACCGGAGCAAGTCGATCCCCGTGAGCAAGCTCTCGCCGGTTCCGAGCAAGACGGGCGCGATAGCGAGGTGCATCTCATCCACGAGGCCCGCCTCCAGGTACTGCCGGATCGTGGCGACGCCGCCGCCGAGCCGCACGTCGTGATCCTTGGCTACGTCGCGGGCACGTGCGAGCGCTTCGCGGATGCCTCCGGTGACGAAGTGAAACGTGGTGCCGCCGTCCATCGTGATCGATGGTCGCGCATGGTGCGTGAGCACGAAGACGGGAGTGTGGTACGGAGGGTTCTCGCCCCACCACCCCTTCCACGCCTCATCCGGCCACGGGCCACGAACAGGCCCGAACATGTTCCGCCCGAGTATCGAGGCGCCGATGCCTGCGAATCCGCGTGCGGCGAAGTCGTCGTCGATGCCCGTTGTACCGCCTCCGGTGCCGTGGACCTTCTGAAAGGTGCGCGTCGAGAAGAACCAGTCGTGGAGCGCCATGCCGCCGACGCCCAGCGGATTCTGGAGATCCTGGTTCGGGCCCGCCCCGAAACCGTCGAGAGAGACGCTGAAGCAATTGACGCCGAGCTTTCCCATCACGAACCCCTTACGCGTTTGAGTGTTCCAGGGTACTTCTTCAGGACCCCGCTCGAGAGAAGATCGAGGCCCGCACGGAGGACCAGGGGAAATTCAGGCGAGGGTCACGCCCGTGTTGCGGGGCCGTGCCCGGCGCGGACGCCACCTACGCCGGTGGGTCTGAAGGATCCGCCCGCTGCCGCGGGCAGCGGCGCGTTCACTGCCCCCACGGCGGAAGTCGCGCGCTCCAATCCGTGCTCCAGTACGAGAATCCGACCATCACGACGTTGTGAACGACGTGACCGACGGTCGGGGCGAACAGAAGGAGGAGGCGTGGCGGACGTTCATGGGTGCGGGGAGTTCGACGTAACGAAGCTGTTCGAAGCGCTCGATCGTAAGCGACAGGATGGCGGTCTGTCGTGGTCTGGAGTCGCGCGAGAGATCTGGCGCATGTCCGAGTTGCTCAACGCCCGCCGCGACGACCATCCGATCAGCCCTGAGACCCTCGTCCGCATGCCCGTCCGCCCGCAGCGCAGTTCGTCTACGTGGCCCGCCGGTAGGTCCGGATGGCCGATCGAGAGCGATTGGGCGGTCCACTCGGGGGGTTCTGCTCGAAACGCGATCCCGCGGGGCGGCATCGTGATCCCGTCCGACGAAGTGGGGCGCCCGGGCCAGGATCTGCTTTCGGCTCTGGGCGCGGCGTCGGCGCCGCTCGGTATCCTCGTGCTCGCCTCCAATCGCGCGGATCTCGCTGCTGCAAATCGCTGCCACCCCAAGATTAGCCGGTCGAGACACTGTGCCGACACGGTCGAGAGCACGATCTCGGCGACGTCGAGCGAACTGGCGCGCTTTGGGTCGTGGTGGACCCCGACCCCGACCCCGACCCCGACCCCGACCCCGACGGAGCGATTACTCAGCGTCCTCCGCCAGCGTGTAGCCAACGAGCGCGGTCGCGTGCCCGTGGCCCATCCCGTGCGCGGCCTTGAGCCAGCTCACGATATCCATGTGCTTCGCTGGATGGCGCGAGCGGATCAGTTTCTTCCACGCGGCGATGGGCTTTCCGTACTTCTTCTCGATCGAAGGGAAATACGAGGCGGGTCCCGTCACCTTGGATGTGGGCGAAGTGTTCTTCGGAGAAGGGCGCTTGCTTGCCATCGCGGTTTCCCTAGCCTCCCCCGAACGACGTAGCATGCCTTGTGGCCGGGCGTTCTCGTTGCCTCGGGTGGTCGAAAGCCCAACCATTCGGCGCGGAATTCGCCGAGGTTCAGATCGAGAGGGATCGTCTCGCCGCACAGGGTGTGGCCATTGGCAGTTCGCCCGTTCCGTATCGGCTTGATTACGAGCTGGAGACAAGCCCGGGATTCGTCTCGGTCCGTCTCATGGCGACTGCACGTGGAGATGGTTGGCTGCGGTCGCTCGAACTGTGGCGTGCACCTTCCGGCATCTGGCAGGAGGCGTGGAAGGAGGAGGGCGTGTGTCGGATCCTCGTGGCGCGCGCAGCGACCGACCTCGGCGGACTCGCTGGTGCGCTCGATGTGGATCTCGGACTGTCACCGCTCCTCAACACACCGCCGGTGCTGCGCCACCGGTTGCTACGAGGCAACGGCAGCGTGGACTTCGTGATGGCATGGGTGTCGGTGCCCGACCTCGGTGTGCATCGATCCCAGCAGCGGTACTCGTTCGTCCGCACCCTCGACGAGGATCGGAGCGTTGTTCGGTTCGAGTCCCTCGCGGACGACGCCTTCAAGGTCGACATCACCTACGACGCGGAGGGGTTCGTGCTCGACTATCCGGGGATCGGACGGAGAATCGCCTGAGCGGCTCACGTGACGCGGGCTACGAGCCCTGGCCGCCGGCACGTTCGATTCGCCTTCTCGCCGGAGTCTTGCTGGCTGCACTGGCCGGCCTCATCGTTTGCTCCGGAGGCTGCAGCTCGACTCCTGTTCCCGGCGGCGGGACGGGCACAGGGACGAACACCGGAACCGGCAGCGGCTCGGGAACCGGGACTCGAGCGGGAGCGGCACCGGCACCGGGACTGGCGACGCCGGCGCTCTGCGCTTGTGGTACGGCTGCGGCTTTCCCGTGTGCCAGGCGGCCGACGACGCCGGGGCTGATGCCGGTCTTTCTGACGACGCGGGGACTCCATGTCCTGCGGTGGGCTCGACCGCGGGAGACACATGCGGCGCGCGCGCCGCTGCCAACTGCGGGGTCAATCTGGAATGCTCCGCGAGCGACCCAACCAAGGGATTCGGCGGTTGCCCGATCTCGAGTCGCAAGTTCAAAGAAAACGTGACCTACGTCAACGACGCCGAGCTCGAGATGCTGCACGACGAAGCCATCCACATGAAGCTCGCCACGTACAATTACAAGGCCCAGTTCGACGACCCGAATGCGCGTCACCTCGGCTTCATCATCGAAGACGACCCGCGCAGCCCTGCGGTCGATCGTTCGTTCGATCGCGTCGATGTTTACGGCTACCTGAGCATGGCCGTCGCGACGATGCAGGTTCAGGAGAAAGAGATCGCCCAGCTGCGCCGCGAGCTCGACGAAGCCCGCATCGGCTCCTGCCAGGCGTCGAGCCCGACGTGCCTGAGCCGTCCTTGAGGCTACCCGGCGCGGGAGTCCGCGCTGCCGCGGCCGCCGCGCGATCTTTGCCAAGGCTCGGCAGCGCTCCAACCAGCGACGGAGCAGAGAGGAGAACAGCTCGCGTGCAAGCACCCCGGGGATCCTCGACGGTCGCGATGGCCTTGGTGGCGGACTCGACCGGACGCGGGGCCGTGACGATATCCAGTCGTCGTTGCGCGGAAGCCGATAGGCTAGGTCGCGTCGGGACAGCGCATCCATCCTCGAACGTGCAGAACGACGCTGGCGAGTGACCCTCATGAAACTGCCGAACATCGAGATCGGGTTCCAAATCTTCGTCTCCGACGGAGGACCCGAGGTCGGCGCCGTGCGCCTGGTGGCGCCGTTCGGACGTCCCGAGCTCGAGATCTACGTCGAGAACGCGGGGGACTTCGTCGTGCCGCTGTCCGCGGTCGCCTCCGTTCACGCCAACAAGGTCGTCCTCGACTTCAAAAAGCTCGATCCGAAGCTGCAACGCGCGGTCCGTCACGCGCACGACGCCGAAGAGCCGGGGTCGTAAGGACGATGGACCGCGCCGAGGTGAAGAAGGTCGGGTCGCTGGAGTCGGCTGAAAACTGAGCTCGTTGGTTACGCCGATGCCGAGCTGGCGTGCAGCGGCTTCGTCCAAGATCCCGACCGATGGATACGGCACTCTGAAGACGGCTCACGCCACGGGTCCTTGGCGCCGCAGCGACCAACCCCTTATGAAGGATCCATGGGTTCGAGCTCGATTCTTGACGCGCCGCTGCCTGCTGGCGTCCGCTACGACGTGGCTCCTCTCGAACGAAGGCGCGGCGGAAGCCCGCGCCTCTACTCGTACGTGACGACGCCCGTGAAGACCGAGGCGGTTGTTGCGATCTTCCACGGCTATGCGGATTACGGCGCTCGCTATGACCACGTCGCCCGTGCCTGGGCGGCGCGCGGGTTTGCGACTGTGGCGGTGGACATGCGCGGACATGGCCGCGCCGAAGGGGCCCCGGGTGACTGCCGCTCCTTTCAGGAGTATTTGGACGACCTCGCAGAGGGGATCGCCCTCCTCGAGGCCCGGTTTTCAGGACTGCCACGGTTCTTGTTTGGGCACAGCTTCGGTGCGCTGGTCGCGGTGTCCGCCGTAATAGCCTCGGCAGCAGGCTGGAAGGCGCTCGTCATGACGTCGCCTTGCTTGCGCCTCACGTTGAGGGTGTCGCGGGCGAAGAACCTCGTGGCCGACCTGGCCTCCGCGCTGGCGCCGAGCTTCGGGCTCCCTTCGGGGCTGAAGGGCGCCAACCTAACCCATGATGCGGCGGTCGCACGTGCTTACGACGAGGATCGCAGGGTCTTCAAGAACGCGCGGGCCCGCTGGTTTGCGGAGCTCAAGGCGGCCCAGGTCCGCGCGATGGCCAGCGCGCCCTCGGTGTCGCTCCCGCTGTACGTCTCCATGGGCACCGAAGACCGGGTCAACGATCTGAGCGTCGCGCAGACGTTCTTCAAGTCGGTGCGCAGCACGGACAAGATCTTCGACGTGCGGCCCGGACTCTTTCACGAAGTGCTGAACGAGCCCGAGTGGCACGAGATCGCCGATCGCATGGCCGACTGGATGCGGGCGCGCGCGTCGTAGTCCTGCGAGAAGGCGACCCGATGTCCCGCGCGCGCCGCGGAACAGATCGCGCTCGGTGTTTCGACACGCGGCTATGAACGCAGCTTGGAAACCGGTGGATGAATCGATCGCCACGCCAGGCACCAGCCTGCGGGCGGGCGCGATGCGCATTCATGGCCGTGCCCGTCCTTTCGGGGGTGAGGACGGGGCATCGGATCCGCGTCGCGACGCGGAGCCTCTGCCCGATCCGCTGCTACGGCCCCATGCCCGGGTCGAACATCGGGCGCACCTCGGACTCGCCCTCGAACTCCGGCCAGTGCTTTCGGTGCAGCTCCATGAACTCGGTCGCGACGCGAATCGCTTCGGCCTTCGAGTCCATCTGGAGGATCGCCCAGCCGCCGATGACCTCCTTCATCTCGGTGAACGGGCCGTCGGTCACGGTGAGCTTGCCGCCGGCGACGCGGATGCGAACGCCCTCCTTGCTCGGGAGGAGCCCGCCCGTCTCGACGAGCGTCCCGTCTTTCAGAGACCTCTGGACGAACTCTCCCATGGCCTCCATGAGCGCGGGGGGCGGCCTGGCCTGGCGATACGACTCCGCGTGGCGAATGAACGTCAGGTATTTCACGGTTCTCTCCTTTCAGTTGCCTCTGTAGGCGCGCTCGAGCGTCGCGATGTCCAGCTTGACCATCTTGAGCATCGCGTCGGTGACCCTCTTCGTGCGGGTCACATCTTGGTCGCGCATCATCTCTTCGAAGGCCGCCGGGACGATCTGCCACCGGACGCCGAAGCGATCGATGAGCCACCCGCACGCCTGCGCCTTGCCCCCCGTCTCCAGGAGCCCGTTCCAGTAGCGATCGAGCTCCGCCTGATCGTCGCAGGACACGACGAGCGACATGGCGTCGTTGAAGTCGTGGTGCGGGCCCGCGCTTATGGCCCGCAGCCGCTGCCCGAAGAGGGTGAAGTCCACGACCTTTACCGAGCCCGCCGGTCCGCTCGGCGAGTCGCTGGGCAGCGCGGTCACGTGGTCGATCCGCGAATCGGGGAAGATGGAGGTGTAGAGCTTGGCGGCCTCCTCGGCCTCTTTCGCGTACCAGAGATGCGTCCGAATTTTCGTGCGTCGTGCTTCTGCCATGACCAGCCTCCTCAGGCATCTTCGATCCAAGGACGAACGAGCGGGTACCGAGCCGACACGCCCGCCAAGTTTTTCTCGCAGACCCCTACCCCGCCTCCTTCTTTCGCGTCAGCCGGTCGATCTGCAGCCGAATGTGCGCCGCTTCCGCCGGCGACTTCGCGAGGGCGAGCGCACGATCAAACGCCTCGCGCGCCTCGTCGGGTCGGCCGAGGTCCACGAGGAGAGCGCCGCGGACGCCGAAGAAGTAAAAGTACCCGGGCAGATCCTTCGCCAGCACGTCGAGCACCGCGAGCGCCGCGGCCGGACCGCGCAGCTTGGCCACGGCGACGGCGCGGTTGAGCGAGACCACCGGCGACGGCTGGAGGCGCTCGAGCACGGCGTAGAGCTGTTCGATCTCCGCCCAGTCCGTGTCTTCGAAGCGAGGCGCGCGGGCATGGATCGCGGCGATGGCGGCCTGTACCTGGTACGGCCCTGGGCGGGCGTGGCGGAGTGCCTTATCGAGGAGCGCCAGGGCCTCCGCGATGCGGTCGCGGTCCCACAGGCCACGGTCCTGATCCTCGAGGAGTACGATCGCACCCTGCGCGTCGAGCCGCGCCTTCGATCGCGAGTGCTGAAGGAGCATGAGCGCGGTGAGCCCGAGCATCTCGGGCTCTCCCGGGAACAGTCGGAGGAGGAGCCGGGCCAGACGGATGGCTTCGTCGCACAGCGGCACGCGCACGTGGGCGCTGCCGCCCGTCGCCGAGTACCCCTCGTTGAAGAGGAGGTAGAGGACAGCCGCCACAGCCGCCAACCGCTCCGCGCGCTCCGGCGCGCCCGGCGTCTCGAAGGGGATGTACTCCGCGGCGACGCGGTTCTTGGCCCGTGTGATCCGCTGCTCCATCGCGACATCGGTCACCAAGAACGCGCGGGCGATCTCCGGGACGGTGAGGCCGCAGACGATCCGCAGCGCGAGAGCGATCTGCTGCGTCGCGGGAAGCTCGGGATGGCAGCACATGAAGAGCAGGCGAAGGAGATCGTCGCGGTAATCCGCCTCGTCGAGCTGTTCAGCAAGGGGCCCCTCGGCGTCGCTCAGATCCGACAGCGCCTCTTCCCCCGGCAGCTCGCGCTCTCGCCTGCGCCTCCGCACGCCGTCGAGCGCGGCGTTGCGCCCGACGAGGACGAGCCAGGCCACGGTGTCGCGCGGAGGGCCGTTTCTCGGCCAGCTGTTGAGCGCGCGCAGGCACGCCTCCTGGAACGCCTCCTCGGCCAGATCGAGGCCCCGGAAATGGCGGAGCAGCGCGCCCATCGCCTGGGGACGCGCGCCGCGGAGGGCCACGTCGATCCAGGCGATTGTGCTCACGGCCGGGGCGCCTGCGGACGGAGCAGGCGAAGCGGACGGATCTCGTAGGACCCGTTCGAGCTGTTGGCCTGGCCAAGGTCCTTCGCCGTGGCGATCGCCTGCTCGAGCGACGCGCACTCGACGATGAAGAAGCCGAGGAGCTGCTCCTTCGTCTCCGCGAACGGACCGTCGAGGACGATCGTCTCCTTGCCCTTGCGGAGCGTCGTCGCGGTCGTCGTCGGCATCAGACGCGCAACGGGCCCAAGGCGTCCCTCGCGGGCGAGCTGGTCGGTCACGACGTCGAGCTTGGCGATGACCGCAGCATCCTGCTCCGCCGTCCAGGACTCGACGACGTCTTCGCGGTCGTAACAGAGGATGGCGTACAGCATTTCGCGACTCTCTTTCCGAGGACGAAGGAGTAGGCCGGCGGCCGACAGGGGGTCGAAGAAAAAAAGTGAGCGGGGGGTGTCGGGTCGACCTTTCCGCGTTCGTCCTCGGGACATGGAAGCCATCTTCGACCCGGGTTCAAGCTCAGCCACCCCCCGCTCCGCGACCGCCAAGACCTGGACCGCGCGCATCCTCGGCTCGCTCCTCGTCCTCTTTCTCCTCGTCGACGGGGCCGGCAAGGTGCTCCGCTTCGCGCCGTATGTCGAGGGAACGGCCCGTGTCGGCTACCCGGCGTCGTGCCTGGTTCCGCTCGGCCTCGTTCTGATCGCCTGCACGATCTTGTACGTCGTCCCTCGCACCGCTGTCCTGGGCGCCGTCCTGCTCACCGGCTACCTCGGTGGGGCCACCGCGACCCACGTGCGCATGGGCGAGCCGTTTTTTTCCCCGTCGTCTTCGGCGTCCTCTTGTGGGCGTGCCTAACCGTCCGCGACGCGCGCGTTCGCACGCTTCTCCTTGCGCGCGAGCGTGACGCCGGTGGAAAGGGCTGATTCAATGGAGACGTTGCCTCGCTCGGTTCTCGTTCGAAGTACAACCATCGCGTTCGGAGGTTCACCATGCAACTCGTCCACATTTATTTGAACTTTGCCGGCAACACCGAAGAGGCCTTCAAGTTTTACGAGAAGGTCTTCGCCACACGCATCGCCATGAAGCAGACCTTCGGCGAGACGTCCTTCATGAAGGGTGTGCCCGACGCCTCAAAGAACAAGATCATGCACATTCAGCTTCCGATTACCGAGGCCGTGCATCTGATGGGCAGCGACGCCGTGGAAGGGTTCGGCCCGCCGCTCAAACCAGGCAACAACTTCCACGTCTGCGTGGTCGCGAACGACAAGGCCGAGGCCGATCGCGTATTTCACGCGCTCAGTGGCGACGGCGGGAAGGTCACGATGCCGATCGCGAACGCGCCATGGGGTCCCTACTTCGGCATGTGTGTCGACCGGTTCGGCACGCAATGGATGGTGAGCTTGCCGACGCCGGCGTGAGCCCCGCGTAGAAGTCGCGCCTTCGTCGAGCCACGGGCGAAGGCGCGATCCC
>Ga0116125_1000113_pt1 | contig 33829 bp, 25 predicted proteins | sample June2015DPH_16_1_2_FD_89729 | JGI IMG/M metagenome (GOLD analysis project Ga0116125, IMG submission 89729) | Peatland microbial communities from SPRUCE experiment site at the Marcell Experimental Forest, Minnesota, USA - June2015DPH_16_10 | ecosystem: Environmental > Terrestrial > Soil >...
CACGCACTCTTGCGTGCTGCGCCGAGACTCGTCTCGGCGTCGGGCGGACATCGACACGAGTGTCGATGCAGCACGCAAGAGTGCGTGCGCCACACGGCGTCTTCAACGGAGCGCTACCACGATCGCGCAGCGCTACTAAGGAACTCGCGCAAAACGGCGCGCGGCGCGGGCCAGTTCCTGGTCCGTTTGGCGGTGCGCGCCGCACCCTTTGCGCTTCCTCCCGGTCGCGGGTCAGACCGAAAAGCGCGGATCGCCGTCTAAGACTTGCCCCACAAGCTCCGGCTGCTCGCCCGAGCGCCACGGCTTGGCGCGATGTCTGACTCGATATACCAACGGACCTCCGTCCTCGCGATGGCTGCGCTCCACCGGGCGCGGAATACAGACGAACTCCGTTTCTATCGAGTCACCCGTCGCGCGGACAACCGAATAACCGTGCCCACCCATGTCCACGAACTTGAGATGCGGCGCCAGATCCGGATTCGAAAGCGCGCGTGCCCGAGCCAGATCTCCGCTCTTCGCATACTCCAGGCAGGACCGCACACCATGCCGTAACAGCAGATTGATGGTAGGCTGTGGACCGCTATCTGCGGGAGCCTGGCCAACAAAGAGGCTTCGCAGCGGGTGCTCTTTCGGAAAATTGTGCTCAAACGCTTCGACTAGTCCAGGGGCTGAAATTGAGCCGGTGATAAACGCGATTCCAACCGGCTGAAACGATTTCGGAGGAAGCGATTTGGCCGCGAAGCCGGCCCAGAAGCTGTGCCGATCGCCTGCCACGGTGACGAATCCGGTAATCCCGTGCTGCAGAACCGTGTCATAGATTTCCGCGCGCTCCATATAGGCGCTGCTCGGATCACCCATGACGAAAGTTGCATAGCCCGATCCCGGCCACGGCTTGGTCAAACCCTCGGGCAAGTTTTGCGGATCGGCCCGCATGTCTAAAGTGCCGGCCGTATTTCCCCATATCTTCCAGGTCGCCTTGGATGTTCGCAGTTGTTCGAGAAACCAGGCTTTCTGTTCCGCACCCAGGACGGTTTGCACAGGCTGATCCTTGCGGAAGTTGGGGACCTCGACATCGCCGAAGCGAATGGAGGCCGGCGGGTGACCCCGATCATGCGCGAGCCCCGCGTCCAGGATTTCCATAGCCTCTTCCGGAACAAACTCGGGAAAATCTTTGCTCGAAAACGCCTTCGCTTCCGGTCTTCCGCTGGGGTCCTCGGAACGATAGCTATGCTGATCGGTGATGATCAGATCCACATGGCGTCCCCAGCGAAGTTTCCGATATCCCTTCAAGCTATGGATGGCCGCAAGATTGTTCGGCTCCTGGCCGAGACCGTTCTGGTCAAAACGAGAAATCGCAGCGTCAACTACCGGAGGCGGATTGAAGCGATCCATCCCGGGTCCGCTCGGTTTTGACATCCTGGCCGGCTGATATTCAAAGAACGCCTGATTGGCGGCTACTTTTCGCGTCTGGGCGGGCCGAGTCTGGCCCTTGAAAATCTGCAAACCCTGATATCCCAGCCAACTGAATTCGTGGTTGTCCCACATATTCACGAATGGCCAGCGTGCGCGAGCATCCTGCAGGTCGGGATCTTTGAGATAAGCGCGATAGACCGCGCGATAATCCGCAAGCGTGGTAGGAATGTGGAAATCGTCGATCTTCTCGCCATGCTCATAGCGGACAATGTCGCGTATGCGCCGATCGTACATACCTTGCGGGCGGTCCTCCGGATACCAGACGATTTCGTAAATAAAATCGCCGAGGTGCAAAACGAACCCAAGCTGATCCTGCTCAGAAGCGCGCTGGTCTTCGAAGATCATGCGGCGATAAGCATTCTGCGCGCCGTCATTCGCGTTTTGACAACTGATGAAGGCGAAGCGTACGGGTCTAAGGTCGTCGGGTGCGGGAGCGGTGATGGTTCGCCCGATTCTGCTACCCGCGCCTTCGTGATCCGTGAAGCGGTACCAATAAACACTCGCCGGCTTCAGACCGCCAACCAGTACGCGGCAGGTCCAGTCAGATTCTTTAGAAACGATCGCCCGCGCCTTTGCTACCACTCGTAGAAACTTCGCGTCTTCAGAAACCTCAACTGTCAGTGCTTGATCGTGCTCGGCCGGAAACGGGTGACGCGTCCACAGCAGGACGCTGTTGCTATCCGGATCTGCCGACGCCACGCCTTCCGGATACGCGGCCGGACGCTCACGCCACCGGACGCGCGATTGTTTTGCAACGGGCTCTCCCAACGCCGCCGTCGCGCCCATGGAGGCGGCCAATTTGGCAAAATCGCGCCGGGTAATGCGAGGCATTCTTCACGGTAACATCTTCGAATTGGCGGGCTGTGAGAAAATTGGCATTGAATCCTTTCAGCTCTTCTCGCGCGCGGCCGGGCGCGATGGTTGCATTCCTCCTCTGGTTCGCGGTTCGGGCTTATGCACAAGTACACGGCCAGATCCAGGACGCCAGTGGATCACCGGTAGCCGGTGCGCAAGTGCTGGCGCACAACTCCGCTGAGCATACGGATCGAGCGTTCGCGAGCGCTGCGGACGGAACGTTCACCATCGCTGACCTCAAGCCAGGCCATTACCAGTTCAAAGCGACGAAGCTCGGATTCGCCGACTCTCCGGCGTTCGAAGCAGATTTAGAACCCGGCCGGAACCTGACGGTGAATCTAACGCTTGGTGCGCACCAGGGATTTTTCAGAAGACTCTCGCAGGCCTACGCCCAGGATTGGCATGGCACAGCCGCGAGTGGCCCCGAGCCTCCGCGTCGCGCTTTACCATCGCCTCTTGACTCGCCGCCTTTCCCGAATTCCGATTGGTCCTACGGCGGATCACCCGAAATCGGCGCGCCGGACACTAACGTGCCTCCGCTCATGGAAGCTCTCTACGGCGGATCGAATGGCGACGCCTGGGAGCAAAGCCGAGTGAAAGTGTACGGCTGGGTGGAAGGCAGCTTCAACCTCAGCACATCGCACGATTCCAATTATCCGTCCGCTTACGACATCTTCGCCAATCGGATCGAATTCGATCAGGGCGTGCTCTATGTCGAACGCATTCCCGATTCGGTTCAGACCGATCACTTCGATTGGGGATTCCACCTCACGGCACTGTACGGAACCAGCTATCGTTTCACTACCAACCTGGGATACTTCAGTCAACAATTGCTGGATGAGCATCGCGTGTACGGTTTTGATCCGGCGCTGGAGTACGTGGATCTTTATTTTCCGCAAGCCGCCGAGGGGCTCAATATCCGCGTGGGCCGCTTCATTTCGATTCCGGGTATCGAAGCGCAATTGGCTCCCAATAACTACGTCTACACGCACTCACTGTTATATGCAGTTGATCCGTTTACCGACACCGGTATTCTCGGTACCGTCCGGTTGAATGAAAAATTACTGCTGCAGCTTGGAATCACCGCGAGCCATGACGTAGCTCCTTGGACAAAGGACGCCAAACCATCCGCGACGGCCTGCATCAGCTACACATTCAATCAGGGCAACGACAATCTTTATCCTTGCGCGAACGGGATCAACGCCGGCAAATATGGATACAACAATCTCCAGATGTTCGATATCACCTGGTATCACAAGTTCAGCAAGTCGTGGCATATGGCGAGCGAAGCCTGGTACATGTATCAGCGCGATGTGCCGAGCGTCTTTGGTCCGCTAACACCCGAAAAAGGCACCAACGGCGCATTCTGTTCCACGGGCGAGATTCGATGCTTGGCTCCCGAATGGGCCACGGTCAACTACGTCGAAAAGGAACTCTCGGCGAAGAATTACATTTCCGTTCGCACCGACTTCCTGGATGATATGAAAGGCCAGCGCACCGGCTTTAAGAACCGCTACGCAGAGGAGACTCTCATGTGGGGACATTGGGAGGGAAGCACTGTTCTGCTGCGTCCCGAAATCCGGTTCGATCGCGCGTTCGATCGTCGCGCGTATGACAATGGAACGCGACAAGGCCAGTTCCAGTTGGCGATGGATGTAATTTTTAAATTCTGATGAAGTTCTTACCGGGCTGTAGGCAGGATGGAGTCCCGATGTTCGCTGATTCATGAGCGGCAGCTGAATTGCACCACCTAAGCCATGACCAAGGTCGTGGCGTGTAATTTTCTTAACGGCGGTTGCGCTCCTCGCGCAAGTTCAGCCCTGGCAATTGGCTACCGACGTGTCTCCGTCAATCGATTCCGAGCCGTTGAGCTTGCGTGAGAAATATCAACTCGCGCTGCAGCGCACCTTCGATCCTGTGGAAATATTCAGAATGGGTCTATCGGCGGGGCTGGATCAAGAGCGCAATTATCCCTCCGAATGGGGGCAGGGATGGGATGCTTTTGGCGTGAGAATGGCTTCGCATTTCGGCCAGCATCTGATCCGCGAGCAATTGGAGGCCGGGGTATGGGCCATCGATCATGAAGATCCGCGCCACCGGAGATCCGGATTGACGGGCGTCTGGCCGCGAGCCCGCTATGCCATTGTGCATACCTTTGTCGCCCGCAACGACTCGGGCGGCAGCATGCCGGCTTATAGCCGGTTCATCGGAGACTACGGCGCGGGGTTTATTTCGCGCGAGTGGTACCCGGACCGGTTCCACACCGTTGGCCAAGGTTTGGAAGCTGGAACTATCTCGCTAGGACTGGATGTCGGAATGAACATCCTGCGTGAATTCTGGCCGCGCCATCATGGGCGAGAATGGGCAGGCGTGACACCATAATCATCTAGTCGCGGTAGTACTAGAACTAAAGTTAAGAAACTCCAAGAACATGCTCAGGCACAGGTGTATACTTGCCCGAGAGCCAGAGAGCGTGGCTGCGAAAACGTAAACACCAGGAGGCTCCGATGCTCAGAATCCCCGCTGATTTTGTGAAAATGTCTTGCGTGATCGCCTTGGTGTCTGCTCCAGGGCTTTTGGTGGCCGACGAATACACCCAGATCAACCTTGTGTCCGATATACCTGGCCTCGCGAACACAACCGATCCTAACCTCCTGGATCCATGGGGGGTGTCCTTTGCAGCGACATCGCCGTTTTGGGTCTCGAATCAAGCTTCCGGAACCTCCACTCTTTACAATGGTGCCGGAAGCAAGATCCCACTGACCGTATCCGTGCCTAATCTTGGCGATGCCCCTGGTGGTATTAACAACGGTCCTACTGGCCAAGTCTTTAACATCGGCGGCAGTACCAACTTCCTCTTAGCGGGTGCCGGCAGTGGGGCCAACTTCATATTCGCCAATCTCGACGGCTCCATCTCGGCGTGGAATGGTGGCGCCGGCACTACTGCTGTGATTAAGGCAAATGTGCCAGGCGCCTCTTTTACAGGCCTTGCGATAGCGACAGTAAACGGCTCCCCCCAGATATACGCGGCAGATCAGAACGGCAGCGGAATTGATGTGTTCAATTCGAGTTGGCAACAGATTGGCCAGTTTACCGACCCGAACGTGCCGGCTGGGTACACTCCATTTAACGTGCAGGCCATCGGATCTGTACTCTACGTAACCTTCACTAATCAAAGCTTAACCAGTGCTGGTAACGGCATCGTTGATGAGTTCAATACCAACGGTACCTTTATCAAGCGGGTGGCTACTGGTGGCGCTCTCGACATGCCGTGGGGAGTGACTATCGCTCCGGCCGGCTTCGGCGCGTTCAGCAACGATTTGCTGATCGGCAACAACGGCAACGGTGAGATACTCGCCTATGATCCGAATAATCCGAACGCGTTCCTTGGCACGCTGGATGGCATCAACGGCCTGCCGATCGTTGACGACAACCTTTGGGCTCTCGATACTCGCACTACCGGCCCCAACGTCAACTCGGACGCATTGTATTTCGCCGCCGGCATCAACAGCGGAGCGGATGGACTGTTCGGCGAGCTTGTTCTTGCAACTCCCGAACCTTCCACAATCTTCGAGACCGCAGCGGCCTTGCTTCTAATGGTGCTGTTCAGGATTCGCCGGAGCCGTTTGTCCGCCTGACCGGCACGCAACAAACGCTGTTCTTAAGAAAGGGGCGCGGGCGGAAGAGACCAGCCTGGCACGCTGGGGGCGATGGTATGCTTTTTCGGGCAAATGTGCGGCTCGGACTTGCATTTAGTCCCGCCTGTTCCAACCTTCCCTGGGCAGACGATAGCGTCGGTCTTGCACTTGGTCCCCTCCGTTCCGGGCTTTGGGCAGACCAGAGGCTCCGACTTGCATTTGGTCCCCTCCGTTCCGGGTCTTAGGCAGTGCCGGTCGGACTTGCATTTGGTGCCCTCGGTTCCCGCCTTCTTGGCCGGCGCGGTTTCCAAGAAAAGCTCGGATTCAAGAATCTCGCGATACTCCCTCGAGATTGGACCATCGAAGAACTCTGGTGTCATGTTCGACGTCTCCTTTTTTGTATCGAGTTATCTTACCAGAGTTTCAGTCTGGTAGCTGCAGCATCCATATGCCTCCGGCGCGTTCCTTCAGGCTCACGATGATCTTGTCTTCCGCCAGTGCGGGCGCGCAATGGAACGAGGGAGCGTACATGGTTTGGGACGGCGCATGGAAGTGCCGCACCGCGAACAATGGGCCGCGGGGATGTTTCGTGAATGGATCCAGCCGCTGGGCCCACAAGCACATATAACCGTCCCGGTCGGAGCTGAAGTAGAGCAGGTTCCCATCGGGCGACCAGGCGGCACTTGGGTCCGTTTCCGGAGACCGAACGATCTCCATCCATTGAGACGGCGCCGGTGGCTGGAGCACGGAAAACGGAGCGGCATAGATTGTAAAGTTGCGGGCATCGCGATGAGCGGCGAACACCATCCAGATCCCGTCCGGCGATAGTGCGTTCTCGGCGAATATGAGCGTCGGACTCTTGAGGTACTCGGTCTGCTTGCCGCTCGTGACTTCCAACAAGCCGACGAAGCTCATCGGCGCCCTACTATACGTGAGATAGCGGCCATCCGGTGACCAACCGGTAGGGCCGCCGCACTCCGCGCACACCACTTTTGCTGGGCCACCGTCGAACGGTGTCACGAAAGTCTGGTTGTGTTCGAGAATGTTTTCAGTCCAGGCCACGAACTTACCATCCGGGCTGATTACCGGGTGAGTTTTTTCCGTACCAGTGGTTAAGCCTCGCTCGACTCCCGAAACCAGATCCTTCACCCAAATTTGCGCCGACCCGTTTCGGTTGGAAGTGAAAGCGATCCGATTGCCGTCGCGAGAGATCGAGCGAGCCATATCCACTCCAGCATCTCCCGTCAATCGTTCCAGAGCGCCTCTGGCCTCACCGCGGTTTGCGTCGAGCGGAAGGCTGTAAAGATGCGTGTTCTCAGTAATGCTGGCGAACACGAGTTTGCCGTCCTTGGATACCGACGGCGAATATTCGTTGGTGGTGCCGGCGGTCAGAGTGCGCAGCTCGCCAATGGGGGCCCACTTCTTACGGTCGATCCGAACTTCCCCGATGGTGATTCGGTCTCCGTCATTCTTGTTGAAGTAAACTCGATCGCCTCTCCAGGCGAAGGGAATGACGGAGAAGTACTCGCCAACAATTGCGCATTTGACGGCTGGCAAGGTCCCCTCCGCAGGCGCGATCCACCAATTGTAAGTATCCGGATTGTGAGCATCCTTTAAGCCGAGGAATCCAATATGCGCTCCATCCGGATTCCACACCGGGTGCGCGGCTGCTGCGAAATCCGGCCGAAACCTGCGGGTGGCGGACGTTGCGAGATCCAGGATGAACGCCTGTGCACTTCCGTTGCGCAACGGAAGTGGATCGGTGGGGCCAGTCCAATAAGCGATTTTGGAACCGTCGGGTGAAAACTGCGGCTGCCGGCCTGCGTCCGCGATTCTGCGCTCCTCCCCGCCTAACGCTGGAATGATATAGAGCCCTCCGCCATCCCGTGTGGAGCGAAAAACAATTTTCGTTCCGTCCGGTGAAAAGTTTGGTTCCACGTCGTCCGCGGGGTTTCGCGTGAGGCGCATGGCGTCGCCACCGCCGATTTGCCGGATCCAGATATCGAAGTTGCCATCGCCGCTGCGGTCGGAGGCATAAGCCAGCAACTTGCCGTCCGGCGAAATCGCGGGATCGATTCCCACCCCGCCTTCCATCGTCAACCGGGTAATCTCCGGCAGCGCATTGGTTGCGCCCGAAGGCTGCCGTGTCCGCAGCATTATGAGCGCTGCTACCGTTGTGAGCCCCAGACCGAGAGCAATTGCGTTTCCCCTTATCCAGGCACGCCGCCGTGGAGGAACGGCCGGGGCCGAAACCGGTGTCGCGGGCGTGGGAAGCACCGGAGCGCGAAAGCCAGAGGCACTGGTCTCGGTGCGCAAATCGTCGAGGGCGATCTTGACTTCGGACATGCTCTGAAAGCGCCGCTCGCGATCCTTGCGCAGGCAATGCGCGATCACCCATTCCAGTTCCGGAGGCACGGCGGGATTGATGCTGCTGGGCTTCGGCGGATCGGTCCTGAGGATCGCCGAGAGTATCTCTAATTTGGTCGCGCCCCCGAACGCGGCGCGTCCTGTCAGCATCTCATGCAGTAGCAGGCCAAACTCGAAAATATCCGAGCGCGCATCCACGGGCTTGCCCATGGCCTGTTCCGGCGACATGTAGGCTGGGCTGCCCACCACCATGCCTTCGACGGTTTGGTTCACATTCGCGAAGGTTTCAGTTTCCGCTGACTTCGGTTTGGGATCCATGGCCGGCGGAGAGACTGGATCGTTCAGCTTCGCTATGCCAAAGTCCAAAATTTTCACTAAGCCTCGCGATGTCACCATCACGTTGGCCGGCTTGAGATCCCGGTGCACAATATTGGCTGCGTGCGCCACCGACATGGCGTCGGCTACTTGAATGGCGTAGCGCAAGGCGTCGTCGATCTGCATGGGCCCATCGCGGAGAATTTGCTGCAGCGTGCGGCCTTCCACGTACTCCATGGCGATGAAGTCCGCGCCTTCCCATTGGCCGACGTCGTAGATGTGTACGATGCTCGGATGATTCAACGCCGATGCGGCTTTGGCTTCTTGAAAGAAACGGCGCTTGCGGTCCGCGGTGACGCGCTCCGGTACCAGGAATTTTAGAGCCAAATAGCGATTCAGGCGCAGATCCAGCGCTTTGTAGACGGTCCCCATCCCGCCTTGACCCAATGTTTCTACGATCCGATAGTTCTGGACAGTCGTGCCGACCATGCCGCCGTCTAAACCGCGCTCTTTTCTCGTGCCCTAATGTGAACCGGAGTTATTCCATGTTAGCGCTTCCGTCAGCGCGCGCGACATCAGAAACGAGAAACTAGAGAAGGATGGTGGTTCCCGACCCGCAACTCCTGGATGTCACCTCATTGGACGAGGCGATGAACGCGATTCCCAACAGCGACGGCGTATTTCTGGTCTCGGCTGGAGATCGATCGGCCTATCTGGCCAAGACCAGCATGCTGCGCCGGCGGCTGTTACGGATTTTGAAACCGGCTGGTGCGCCTCGGCGGTCGCTGAATCTGCGTGAAGTTGTTACGCGGGTGGAATACTGGCTGACTGCGTCGCGCTTTGAATCCATGCTGCTGCACTACGCGCTTGCCAAACGCCATTATCCAGACGACTACCTGCGGCTGGTGAAGCTGCGCATGCCGGCCTACGTGAAGCTGGTCCTGGCGAATGAATTTCCGCGCTCGCAGGTGACCACGCGTCTCAGCGGCGGATCGGCGCTCTACTACGGGCCGTTTCGGACGCGCGCGGCAGCGGAGTTGTTCGAAAACCAGTTCCTGGATCTGTTCCAGATGCGCCGCTGTCAGGAGAATCTGGACCCCAGTCCCGAGCATCCCGGCTGCATCTACGGCGAAATGAATATGTGCTTGCGGCCCTGCCAGCAAGTGGTGGGACGCGAGGAATACATGAGCGAAGTTGAGCGCGTGCGCGAATTTCTGTCGGGTGACGGCGCATCGCTTGTGAGCGTCACTTCTGCCGCGCGGGAGCGCTTGAGCCACGAAATGAACTTTGAAGAAGCCGCGCGCCAGCATAAGCGCTTGGAAAGCATTCAACAAGTGCTGGCGCTGCGTGATGATCTGGTGGCTGATATCGACCGGCTTTATGGCGTCGCCGTGGCGCCGTCCGCAGCGCCTGATAGTGTTCTGCTCTGGTTCCTCTGCCAAGGCTCGTGGCAAGCGCCGATCGAGTTTCCTTTGACTTCCCACATCTCACTCGATCACCGCCTGCGCGAGTTGGTGGCATCGCTTGAACCTGTGGCAGCGCTGCTAGCGGAAAAACAGGAGCACTTGGCACTGCTGGCGCGTTGGCACTACTCGACATGGAGCGACGGCGAGTGGATCGGCTTTCATGATCTCGCACAGATGCCATATCGTAAACTGGTTCGCGCGATATCGCGAGTGCGGCAGAAGGGTGCGGACGAGGAGGTGAAGGCTCCGGAATCACCTCTCTAGGACGGGGGGCATGTGGGGCAGCGCCATGCGCTGCCTCGGCCAGCTTCTTCATACGCCGGGCTGGCAGCGCATGGCGCTGCTCCACTGTTTCACGGCCGGATCCTGCGCTCTCCCCCATCCCAACGCCACACGGGCGCGCCTTCACACAGGTGGACGCCGCCTAGCCAGCGGTTGATTCCATTCGCGCGAAGATGGTCCTCTCGCCCCTCGTAAACTCGCCGCCCGAAAGCAGTGGTCTCGAAGACCGAGTCCACGGAGTGAAGCAACGGACGCTTGCCGCCAGTCAGTCTCTGTAGATACTGCCGGAAAGTGGAATCGCCCATCCAGATGTGCTCTTCCATTTTCTGAGCGGCGGAAAATAGTTCGCGAAATCCCGATAGGCCCGACCCGGTGAGCTGAAGAATCTGTCGCTCAGCCCGCGACAGGCCGTTACGCAGCGCAGGGAACTGTTCCAGATGACGTAGCAGAGCGTCATGCAGAAATGGCAACGCGGACGTGTCGGAATTCACCAGCGCCGCTAGCCCGGTTGGTTCGGGAGAACAAAACGCGTCCCACGCCGCTTGTGCCGTCTTGAACTCGGACGCGGTTACCGGATGCCGCGTATGAAAGAGCGTCGCCAGTTGCTCCGGATGCATGTGCCCCAGATAATGATTCCCGCAGATGAGCGAAACCCGCGTGTGGCGGAGATCCTGGTGCGAGAACCAATCCAGTATCTGGATCAATTGGAGTTGGTCGTAAAGATCGTGCTCGAACCAAAGCAACACTTCTTCATGATCGTGGAAGCAGGTGATGGCTCCGTCGCGTTTAACGAAAGAGACTTCAGCAAGCGGCATCCCAAAAAATTCGGCGATGAAGCGCGCTCGAATGCGGCTCAATTCCTCAAGCGGCAATCCGCGCGGAACCGGTCCGTCGTGAAGAATGTCGATCCAATAGATTATTTGGCCGGGAAGGCCGGTTTGGGGAAGCGAGACGGATTCGCCGTTCGTAATATGCAGCATGGCCTGCGCTCCTGAAGATATTTTATCTGCTACTGCGCCAGGCCGGCTTTTTGGAGAAAGTCTCGGGCCACATCGCGGACTTGTTTGTGCTCGGCGTCAACCGCGTAGTTCATGGCGCGCATCGCGTCGTCTGAAATCGTGCCGGACAGTTCGGAAAGATCCTTCCGGACATCGGGATTCGCGGTCACGAGTGCGGAACGGACAACGATGCAAGCCTGATAAGGAGGAAAAGCGCGTTTGTCGTCTTTGAGGACCTTTACGTCCAACTTGGTAAGTGCACCATCGGTGGTGTTGGCGGCCACCATACTCACTTGCTTGCCAAGCAGCGCGGTATAGAGCAGTCCCAGGTCCATGCTCTTCGGCGCAGCAGTCCATTTAATGGGATAGGTTCCGTTCACGGCAGGGTACCCATCGGGTCGCGTCATAAACTCGTAGCCCGCACCCAGCGTAAAACCGGCGGGGTCGCGGGCCGCGTCGCTCAACGTTTCAAGATGCCGCGCGCGTGCGTCTTCTCCACGCACCGTCATGGCGAATGAGCTGTTAAAGCCCAGAGGATCCAGCACGTCCAGGCGCAGGCCGGATGCGTACTCGGTGCGGACTCTATCCAGAACGACAACCGGGTCGGTGACGCCGCTGCGCTTTAGGATGTTAGTAAATGCAGTGCCGGTATACTCCGGATACATGTCGATGTCGCCCGAGAGCAGCGCCTGGTGCGCCAGTTGCGTTCCTCCCAGATTCAACTTGCGATCCACCGGCTGATGCAGCCTGTTCTCCAGATGCTGCGCGATAATTTCGCCCAGAATAACCTGCTCGGTAAAGTTCTTGGACCCGACCGAGATGCGGTGTTTCGAAGAGCACCCTGTGAAGAGCAAGACCGCGGCTAGGCCGGCGAGAATCGTTTTTCGATCCAACTTAATCCTCCGTCCGATAGCAAAGCCAGCAGGGCCGCGGGTACGGCGCCCGCCAGTATCTCGGTGGAATCGACCGATGCAATCCCTCGAAAGATGAACACACCCAGCCCTCCTCCTCCGATGGCAGCGGCAATGGTAGCTGTGCCGATGGTAGTGACGGTGGCAACGCGCACACCTGCCAGAATTATGGGCGCGGCGAGCGGAAGCTCCACCTGCCACAACAGTTGACGGCTGGTCATCCCCATAGCGATAGCGGATTCGCGCACTGCCGCATCCACTCCGAGAATGCCGGCCAGCGTGTTGCGCAGGATGGGCAGCAGCGCGTAGAGTACCAGCGCCACAATCGCGGTGCGCTTGCCGATCCCTCCAATCAGTGGAATCGGTATAAGAAATCCGAACAGCGCCAGGCTCGGAACCGTTTGCATCACATTCGCAAAACCCAGTACCCATCTACGCGCGGCCACTCGGCGGGTGAGCAATATTCCGAGGGGAATGCCGATAGCGAGCGCGAATGCTATGGAGACAAGAACTAGCACGGAGTGCTCCGCGGTGAGATTGAGGATGTCCTCGAAGAGGCCGGGGCGAATCATAAACAACTTACTGGCCACGGATACACACGGGATAACTTATCTGTGTCCATCCGTGTTTATCCGTGGCTCAAAATTCAGCACTGCAAGGAACGCGCACGTCTCCGGCGCCTGCGATTTCAGAAACTCCTCGGGTGTCGCCAAGATCTCCAGTCTCCCACGATCCAGCAGAGCGATGCGAGTCCCAAGCCTTAATGCCTCACCGACGTCATGAGTCACGAAAATGGAGGTCTTCTGCAGCTTGTTGCGCAAGTCTAAGAACTGATCCTGCAGCTCGCGGCGCGTCACTGGATCGAGTGCTCCGAAAGGTTCGTCGAACAGTAATAGGCGCGGGTTGGCCGCGAGCGCGCGAGCCACGCCGACTCTTTGCCGCTGGCCGCCCGACAACTCACGTGGGCGCCGATCCTTGAATTTCTCCGGATCCAGACCAACCTGGCGCAACAGTTCCGTGGTCCGCACGGCGATACGTTCCGGCGGCCAGCCTTCCAGCCGTGGAACCAGCCCGACGTTTTCTCCGATAGTGAAATGCGGGAACAGCCCCACTTCCTGAATCACGTAGCCAATGCTGCGCCGCAGAGCGATGACGTTGCACGCGGTGGTGAGCCGTCCGTCCACCAGCACTTCGCCGCTCGTCGGAAACAGCATTCCGTTGACCAACTTTAGCGCCGTGGTTTTTCCAGAGCCGCTGCGCCCCAACAGCACCAGCGTTTCGCCCGGTTCCACACGGAAGCTCAGTTTATCCAGGATCAGGCAGCCACCAATGCGAAAGGAAACGTCGCGAAACTCAACGGCCGCCGCCCCGGCCGCGGGCATCAACGGGCTACCCACAAGCTCTCAACGAACGGCCATTCCCGGTCCACCCACTGCGCCTCCACACGAAAGCCCGTTTCGACGGCCATCTCGTACAACTCATTAATTTGAAACTTGTGTGACGATTCCGTCCAGATGGTTTCGCCGGCCCGAAAGTGAAGCGTGAAATCGCCTTCGATGACGGAGGCCGTTTGATCTACGCGCGAGCGCAGATGCATCTCGATGCGCCGCTCAGCTTCGTTCCAACGGGCTAGGTGCTCGAAATTGCGCAGATCGAAATTGCCGCCCAACTCGCGATTGATGCGTCCTAACAGGTTCAGGTTGAAAGCCGCCGTCAAACCAATCGCGTCGTCATAGGCACGTAACATTTGATCGCGATCCTTGACGAGGTCGGCTCCAAGGAGAAGCGCGTCGCCGGGCCGCAGGGAGCGCCGCAGAGCGTGTAGAAAATCCATGGCGCGCCGGCGCTCGAAATTTCCGAGGGTGCTTCCAAGGAACAGAATTAGCCACGGCGCCTCGCCGCTGCGTCTCGAAACGGCGCTGGCCATCCCATCCATATAGGAGTGCGGAAGCGCGTGAACTTCGGCGACATCCGCCAGGTCGCGCCGGCAACGTGCCAAGGCCTTAGGTGAGACATCGATGGGAACGTAATGCACTTTGGAGCGCGACGCGCTGAACGCTTCGAGAATATGCCGCGTCTTTTCACCCGTGCCGCTGCCCAACTCGATCACCGCCTCGGGAGCACCAATTAATTGAGCGATATCTCGCGCGTGCGAACGTAACAGCCGCTCATCGGCGCGCGTGAGCCCATATTCGGGAAGACGCGTGATGGCTTCGAAAAGCGCGCTGCCGAGCTCGTCATAAAGATATTTTGAGTGGAGCTCTTTTTGCGGCTTGCTTAAGTCGGCGCGCACTTCCGCTGCGAATTCCTGCAGATGAGCGTCGCTCAGGGCGTCAGTTTTCGAGCAGGCGGAAGCTGGCGTAGACATAAGGGTAGTCGGGCCGGAACCAATTGCGGAAAGAGCGTCGCAGGAAGCAGGCCGCGGTTCGCTGCGATCCGCCTTTCAGCACGTAGTGCTCCTCATCAAAGAAATTCTTGGAATAGCCGGGATAGAACGGAAACGGTTCGAACCCTGGAAACGGACCGAACGGCGTGGAAGTCCACTCCCATCCGTTGCCCACCAGTTGCGAAACGCCGAAGACACTGTCGCCGGCTGGGTTTCGAGTGACGTCGATCGGATCCCACGAGTGAAAGTCGAAATTCCCGTGAGTGATGTCCGGAGCTGCGTCGCCCCAGGGATACTTGCGCTCATCGCCTGTAGCCGTCCCGTACGCGGCCCTGTGAAATTGAGCTTCGGTGGTTAACACTTTGCCGGCCCAGCGCGCGTAGGCGGTCGCTTCCGCATATGTCACAAACACGGGCGCGTTTGCGGGCAACGGAGATTCGGCGAACATGCCTCTGTAGATCCATTCCCGATCGCGTTCGATCCAAAAATGTGGAGGCTTTGCGCCATCTCGCATAAAATCCAGATACTCGCCGTTGGTGACCTTGTACTTGCTGATTGCAAAGGCTGGGACGACCACCTGATGTTGATCAAATTCATTATCCCAGCCGAACTCACCAGCCTTTTGCCCGAGAGTCGCGCAGCCTGAGGGAATCTCAATCATCCTCGGCGACGGCCTCTCGACGCTGTGAACCGGTCCCGCATTCGGCGAAGCTTTCTGATCGTACGGCAAATTGTGGAAGAGATAAGCCAGCGTCTCGGCATGCATCAAGCGGTGCTCGATGGCCACATGCGCGATTTGCGCCGGCGCTTGTTCCAGAGTCTGATCGATGATCGCCCGCGTACGTTGGTTGTAGTTCTGGATCTCAGCTTCGGAGGGCCAATCCGAGGGCTGGTCCTCGGCAGCTTTTCCGACCGGCGGATCGATGCCGAATTCGAACAGGCGATCGAATTCCGGATGGAAGCTAGGGATGTTCAGAGCATTGCGGCAGATCTGGTTCCAGTCGAAAGCTTCCAGATGTCCCAGGTAGAAAATCAGCCGATGCCGCTCCGGGATGGGCCGCGAATACAGAGCGGCGGGTTTGAGGAGCCTGAATAGCTCGTCGGTGCGCGCTCGCGCCGATTCGATGTCCCGAAGCAGCCCTCTACTCACAGCGGAAGTAGCCACGCACTAACAGACTAACACCGGAGCGGCTCGGGCGTTCGCCCGGCCGCGTTCATCGGTTATTCGGTTGTTCGGTTACTCGGTTCTTACTCGTACCGCAGCGCGACCATGGGGTCCACTCGAGTGGCGCGCAACGCCAGTAAGTATGTCGCAAGCAGCGCGCCGGCAGTCAGTAGCAGCGATACTCCGGCGAAGGTGGCCAGCCTTCACTCCCTCATCACCGAGAAACGCTCCCACCACTCCGCCAGCCAACGCCAGCAGAATACTGTCGGTCAGGCTGCTCGCCACACCCGAGCCTGGGATGGTGCTGCCGCCGCAGGAATCGTTGCCGCTGCCTTCGGAAGGCGCAAGCCAGCTACACCCTCCTTCCCACCACAGACAATCTCCTGGTGTACTAGCTCTAAAGAGCTAGTTTCCTAGCCAGCCTGTCACCTCGGGTAACTAATGGGATGGTTTGAGCATCTTTACATCGACGGGACAAGGGCGCCCTGTTTTGGATGGCCCGTTGCGTCCCAAGGAATCCTCTTCGATGTTGCTGCTAGGATAAATTTGGCTCATGCCCTTTTCGACGAACCAGTTAGCCTCCGACACCTCTAGATGTAGCCCGGGTATCAGAACCGGACAGCGACGCCATAGAAGAACCCTGAGATCGGGGAGCTGACATGACGGAAGAGCATCCTAAGAAGTCCACCGAGGCAAATAACCCGAACCCGCCTGGCGCCACGAAACCGAAACGTTCCATGGTCAAACGGGTGATTGTGTGGCTACTGATTCTGCTTGTTTTCGCTGGCCTTTTCGTGGTGGTTTTCCGCCAAAAGAGCGCTCCACAAGCAGCCGCGCAAGGGGGCGGCGGCCGGCGTGGCGCGCCGGGCGGCGGAGGCCCGGTGAGCGTGGTACCTGCCACTGCGAAGAAGGGCGACATCGGCGTTTACCAGGAGGCTATCGGCACCGTTACGCCCGTTTACACCAGCACTATCATCAGCCAGATCACCGGGCAGATCGAAGCTGTCCATTACACAGAAGGCCAGACGGTGCACAAGGGCGATCCGCTGGTAGATATCGATCCCCGCCCCTACGAGGCGAACGTGACGCAGGCCCAGGGGACCTTGGATAAGGACACGCAGGTGTTGGGTCAGGCGAAGATGGACCTGGAACGATACCGCACCGCCTGGGCCAAAAACGCCATCGCCAAGCAAATCCTAGACGACCAGGAGAAGACCGTGTCCCAGGATGAGGGCACGGTCAAGGCCGACCAGGGCCAGTTGCAATTCGACCAGGTTCAGCTGACCTATTGCCATATCACTGCGCCCTTCACCGGTCGGGTCGGGCTCCGGCTGGTGGACCCCGGGAACCTGGCGCAAGCGAACAACAGTAACACGCCCCTGGTGGTGATCACGCAGGAGCAGCCCATCACTGTGATCTTTACCGTGGCTGAAGACGCGCTCGGCGAGATTCAAGCGCAGTATCGCCACGGCGCTGCACTGCGGGTGGACGCCTATGATCGAACGGCGCTGATTAAGATCGCCACCGGCAAACTGCTGACGCTCGATAATCTGATCGATACCACCACGGGCACTCTCAAACTGCGGGCTATCTTCGATAACAGCAACGGGGCGCTTTTTCCCAACCAGTTTGTGAACACACGCCTGCTGGTAAAAACACTCCACAATATGACCTTGATTCCCACTTCGGCAATCCAGCACAACGGCGAGACCGCGTTCGTCTACCTAATTCAGAAGGGGACGGCGCAGGTACGCAACATCAAAACGGGCGTGGCCGATGGAACAGTAACCTCGGTGGAAGGCATTAATCCAGGAGACGTGGTGGCCAACAGCAGTTTTGAAAAGCTGCAACCCAATTCTAAGGTTGTGATCGCCAAAGGCAATCAGCCGGGCGCGCAGGGCGGAACCCAGCCCGCGGCAACCCAGCCCCCCGCAACTAAGCCTACGAAGAGCGGAAACAAGGCCACGCCGTGAGTCCGTCGCGCCCATTCATCCTGCGGCCGGTTGCCACGTCGCTGCTGATGGCCGCGATTCTGCTGGTGGGTGTGGTCTCCTACACGCAACTGCCGGTTTCCGCGTTGCCTCAAGTGGACTATCCAACCATCCAGGTGCTCACGTTCTATCCGGGCGCGTCTCCAGACGTTGTAGCCACCACGGTTACCGCGCCACTCGAGCGGCAGTTCGGCCAAATGCAGGGGCTCAGCCAAATGACGTCCACCAGCTCGGGGACAGTTTCGGTCATCGTTCTGCAGTTCAGCCTCAGCCTCAACATCGACGTAGCCGAGGAAGAGGTGCAATCGGCCATCAATGCGTCGCAAAGCTTTTTGCCCAGCGTGCTGCCGGCTCCGCCCATCTATAGCAAGACGAATCCCGCGGACGTGCCGGTGCTCACCCTGGCCATCACCTCCGATTCCATGCCGCTTTCGAGCGTGGAGGACCTGGTGGACACCCGCCTTGCGCCGAAACTCTCGCAGCTCAACGGAGTGGGCCTGGTAAGCATCAGCGGGGGCCAGAAACCGGCAGTCCGTATACAGGCAAATCCCGCCTCGCTGGCCTCTTACGGCATCACTCTGGAGCAGCTTCGCACGGCACTCATCCAGACCAGCGTGAATGCGGCCAAGGGTAATTTCGACGGTCCCCGGCAGGACTACCAGATCGACTCCAACGACCAGCTCCAGAGTAGCAGCGACTACAGCAACGTCGTGGTTGCTTATCGCAACGGTGCGCCGGTGATGCTGAAGAACGTCGCGAAGATCGTGGATGGAGTGGAGAACAACAACCAGAAGGCCTGGATGAACCAAACGCCGGCGGTCATTCTGAACATACAGAGGCAGCCGGGCGCCAACACCATTAGCGTGGTCAAGAGCATTAAGGCCATCCTGCCGCAGTTGCAAGCCAATCTACCGGCCGCCATTAAAGTTACGCAGATGACCGACCTCACCGTCCCCATCCAGGCGTCCGTGGAAGACGTGGAATTCGAACTGGGGCTGACCGTTGTGTTGGTGGTCCTGGTGATCTTTCTCTTCCTGCGCAGCTTCCGCGCCACCGTGATTCCTGCAATAGCCGTTCCCATATCGCTGGTCGGCACGATGGGCGCCATGTATCTGCTGGGCTACAGCCTGGACAATCTATCCATGATGGCGCTCACCATCGCCACCGGATTCGTGGTGGACGACGCCATTGTGATGATCGAAAATATTTCGCGGTACCTCGAAGCGGGCGATCCACCCTTGGAAGCTGCGCTCAAGGGCGCCGAGCAGATCGGCTTCACCATTATGTCGCTGACCATTTCGCTGGTGGCCGTACTCATTCCCCTGCTGTTCATGGGCGACGTAGTGGGCCGGCTCTTCCGCGAATTCGCCGTGACGCTGGCAGTCACCATCGTCATCTCCGCGGTGGTCTCGCTCACCCTGACACCGATGATGTGCGCGCGCACGCTGCACCACGATCCGAAGGAACAGCAGACAAGATTCTATCGCGTTTCCGAGCGTGCCTTTGAGAGCATGATCGCCTTCTACGGCCGGACGCTGAAGTTCGTCCTCCGCTTCCAGACCATCACATTATTGGTAGCCCTGGCCACCCTGGTGTTGACAATTTTCCTGTATATCATCGTCCCCAAGGGATTTTTCCCCGTGCAGGACACCGGCGTGATCCAGGGCATCTCACAAGCGCCGCAGACCATCTCCTTCGGCGCCATGGCGCAGGAGCATGAAGAGTTGACCAAGGTAATCCTGGCCGATCCAGCGGTCCAGAGCCTGAGCTCGTTCATCGGAGCGGACGGCACCAACACCACGCTCAACAGCGGACGTTTCTCGATAAATCTGAAGGCGCTCTCCGATCGCGACCTGAGCGCGTCGGACGTCATCCGCCGGCTGCAAGGCAAGTTGCAAAACGTTAAGGGGATTCAGCTGTTCATGCAGCCGGTGCAGAACATCACCGTGGACGACCGCGCGAGCCGCACCCAGTATCAGTACACGTTGGAAGACCCCTCCTCGGACGAGCTGCAACTTTGGACCAACCGATTCGTCGAACAGCTGAAGAAGGTGAAGGATATCGAGGACATCGCCACCGACCAGCAAACCGATGGGCTGGCCGTTTCACTGGTGATCGACCGCGTCACCGCCTCGCGTCTCGGCATCGCGCCTTCCACTGTCGACAACACGCTCTACGACGCTTACGGACAGCGGCAGATCAACACGATGTATACGCAGCTTAACCAATACCACGTGATTCTGGAGACGCTGCCCGAGTTCCAGAGGGATCCAAGCAAGCTCGCGAGCCTATACATCCAGGCCAATGCGTCGTCGGGAACATCCGGACCGGGTGCGTCCACCAGCTTCTCAGGATCGAGTTCGGCCTCCGCAGGCTCCAACGCCGTCACCCAAAGCGCCGCGTACACGCCCTCTCCGTCCGTGCTGACTGCGCCTACCAACGCGTTGACCCCCGTTAGCAGCACGTCGAACTCAGCCACCAGTTCTACTCCGGCCAACGCCATACCGCTGAGCACCTTCACGCATTACGAACGCATCCACTCGCCGCTTTCCATCAATCACCAGGGACAGTTTCCCGCCGTGACTGTGTCCTTCAACCTGTCGCCCGGCGCGTCGCTCGGCGGTGCCATTTCCTCGATCAACAATTTGCAAAAAGAAATGAACATGCCGGCGAGCTTGCAGGCCGCCTTCCAGGGCACGGCGGCCGCATTTGAGAAGTCGCTCTCCAATGAAGCGCTGCTCATCCTGGCCGCGCTGGTGACGGTTTACATCGTACTGGGCGTGCTGTATGAGAGTTTCATTCACCCGGTCACGATTCTTTCCACGCTGCCTTCAGCCGGCGTGGGCGCGCTGCTGGCGCTCATGCTGTTCAAGCAGGATCTCAGCGTGGTGGCTATCATCGGCATCATTCTGCTCATCGGCATCGTGAAAAAGAACGGCATCATGATTGTCGACTTCGCGCTCGAAGCCGAGCGCAACGACGGCAAGAGCTCCACCGACGCGGTTTATGAAGCCAGCCTGCTGCGGTTCCGGCCCATCATGATGACCACCATGGCTGCGCTTCTAGGCGGCATTCCACTGGCGGTGGGAAGCGGCATCGGCTCCGAACTCCGCCGGCCGCTCGGCATCTGCATGGTCGGCGGGCTGCTGTTGAGCCAGGCGCTCACGCTGTACACGACGCCGGTCATCTACATCTTCTTCGATAAATTCGCGCAACGCTTCTCCCGCAAGCGCCGGCGTCCGGCTGAGCTCCGTCCCGCCGAAGAAAACCCGTCATGAATCCGTCGCGCATTTTCATCGAGCGGCCCGTAGCAACTACGCTGTTAACCGCGGCAGTTGCGCTGGCCGGAGCGATCGCGTTCACGGTGTTGCCGGTTTCTCCGTTACCTCAGGTTGATTATCCGACCATTTCCGTAAACGCGGGCCTTCCCGGCGCCAGCGCCGACATCATGGCTGCTTCCGTCGCCACTCCTTTGGAGCGTCAATTGGGCCACATCGCCGGGGTCTCGGAGATGACTTCCAGCAGTTCGCTCGGCACTACCGGCATCACCATTCAATTCGACCTTAGCCGCAACATTGACGGCGCGGCGCGGGACGTGGAAGCCGCGATCAATGCGGCCCGGACCTACCTGCCGGCCAACCTCCCCGGCAATCCTACATATCGCAAGGTGAACCCGGCCGACTCACCCATTATGGTGATCGGCCTCACCTCAGCGATCTACGACCGCGGCAAGCTCTATGACGAAGCCTCCACCATTGTCCAGCAGAAGCTCTCGCAGATTCAGGGCGTGGGCCAGGTCAACACGGGCGGAGGCGCGCTGCCTTCGGTTCGCGTGGACGTATTTCCGACCCAGCTCAATCAGTACGGAATCCCGCTCAGCACCGTGCAATCGATATTAAGCCTGCAGAACTCGCACCAGGCGCGCGGCCAGCTCTCCGACGGCATCGTGACCGCGGACATCATCACCAACGACCAGATCCGCTATGCCAACGATTACAAACCCCTGGTCGTCGGATACAACAACGGCGCCGCCGTGCACCTGTCCGATATTGCGAACGTCACTGATTCGGTGCAGAACGTCCGCGCCGCCGGTTATGTCAACGGCAAACCGGGCATTACCATCACCGTCTTTCGCCAGCCCGGCGCCAACATCATCCAGACGGTGGAACAGATCCGCCGCGAGTTACCCTCCATCAAGGCTTCCATCGCTACAGGAATCGACATTACTATCGTTCTCGACCGCACCACCACCATACGCGCTTCCGTGAAAGACGTGGAGCGCACACTGGTGATCTCCATCTGCCTGGTGGTGGCGGTGGTGTTTCTGTTCCTGCGCAGCCCGCGTGGCACGTTGATCCCGACTGTCGCCGTGCCGGTTTCCCTCATCGGCACTTTCGCAGTGATGTACCTGGCCGGCTACAGCATCGACAACCTCTCGCTGATGGCTCTCACCATCTCGAGCGGTTTCGTGGTGGACGACGCCATCGTGGTTATGGAGAACATTACCCGGCACATCGAAGCCGGAATGGACCCTTATGCGGCCGCTCTGAAAGGCGCCAGTGAGATCGGCTTCACGGTGTTCTCGATCAGCGTCTCCCTGATCGCCGTTTTCATTCCCATCCTGATGATGGGTGGCATTGTGGGACGACTTTTCCGCGAATTCGCTATCGTACTTTCTACAGCCATCGCCGTTTCGATGGTGGTCTCACTCACCACCACGCCGGCTATGTGCGCGCACCTGCTGAAGCCGCACTCGGACGACCACGGTTTCCTTTATAAAATGAGCGACCGGTTCTTCGACTGGATCCTTTCCGTATACCGGCGGTCACTGCTCTGGGTGTTGGACAACTCCGTGCTTACGCTGATTGTCCTGCTGCTGGTGGTCGCGCTGAATGTGGCAGTCTTCGTCAAAATTCCAAAAGGCTTCTTTCCCCAGCAGGACACGGGAGTCATCTTCGGCGGTCTGCAAGGACCGCAAGACGCTTCTTTTCCGGTGATGGAGGACTCCGTTGAGAAAATAGTTTCGGTCATCAAAAGCGATCCCGGCGTGGACAACGTGGTGGCCTTCACCGGCGGCCAGGGCAGCAGCAACGGCGGCTTCATTTTCCTGTCCCTAAAGCCGCTCAACGTGCGCAAAGCCAGCGCAACGCAAATTCTGGGCCGGCTACGCCCCAAAATGTTGGCTATGCCCGTGGCGTCGGTCTTCATGCAGCCTGCCCAGGACCTCCGCATCGGCGGAAGGCAGAGCAACGCACTCTACCAATACACAATTCAATCGGACACCGCACAGGATCTGGCTCACTGGGGCCCCATTCTGTTGGCCGAGATGAAGAAGCTCCAGGGATTCCAGGATGTCAATACCGACCAGCAGAACGGCGGACTTGATCAGTATGTGACCTACGACCGCAACACCGCAGCTCGCCTGGGTATCAGCGCGCAAAGCCTGGACTCGACACTATACAGCGCTTTCGGCCAGTCTGAAGTCTCGATCATCTACACCCAGCTGAACCAGTATTATGTGGTGCTGGAAGTGGCGCCCCGGTTCTGGCAGACGCCCGAGGGGCTCAAATATATTTACGCCAGCTCGTCGACCGCCGGCAACGTGCCGCTCAGCTCAGTGGCCACCACGCAATCGCACAACATTCCGCTATCCGTCAACCATACCGGTCTGTTTCCGTCGGTCACCGTTTCCTTCAATCTCGCGGCGGGTATGGCACTCAGCGACGCTACCGAGGAAGTGGCCGTTATGCAAGAGAAACTGAATATGCCCCAGACCGTCCGCGGTTTCTTTGCCGGGACCGCGCAGGCCTACCAGACCTCATTGGCCAGCGAGCCAATCCTGATTGCAACAGCTTTGCTCGCAGTTTATATCGTGCTCGGTATTCTCTATGAAAGCCTGATTCATCCGCTGACCATCATCTCCACGCTGCCATCAGCCAGTGTGGGAGCCATGCTGGCGCTGATGCTGTTCAAAATTGATCTCAACGTGATTTCCATCATCGGCATCGTACTGTTGATCGGCATCGTGAAGAAGAATGCCATCATGATGATCGATTTCGCCTTGGCCGCCGAGCGCAACGAGGGAAAGAGTACACAGGATGCGATCTTTGAAGCCTGCATGCTGCGCTTCCGTCCCATTCTGATGACCACCGTCGCGGCTCTTTTCGGCGCTCTGCCGCTGGCCTTCGGTACCGGCATCGGATCGGAACTGCGGCGTCCACTGGGCATCACCATTGTCGGAGGACTCATCATGAGCCAGTTGCTCACTCTCTACACCACGCCGGTGGTTTATTTATTCTTGGACCGGCTGCGCCTCCGCTTCAGCGGCGAGGAGCGCAAAACACTCCGGCCGGAGGAAGCTGTATAGGCGGCGCTACCATGAAAGTGATTGGCATTGAGTTCGGTATGAAGATCGCTCCCTCCCGGTCGCGGCTCGGTAAGTTGGCCATGGCCGTGCTTTGCTTCGCCCTCACCGGATGCGTGGTTGGGCCCAAGTACCATCCGCCCGCGGCGGCGCAATCCCCGCCCGGCTACAAAGAGGTGAACGTACCGCCGCACCAGCCGGCGGCTGACGTGGAAACGGCGCCCGATCCGACGCTGGGGGGCCTCGGCGACTGGAAGGTCGCCGATCCCCAGGACGCCTTGCCGCGCGGGAAATGGTGGGAGATCTACAAAGATCCTGAACTGAACGCGCTCGAAGAACAGCTCAACATCGACAATCAGAACATCAAGCAATTCTTCGAGAACTTCATGGCCGCCCGCGCGCTGGTTCGCCAGGCGCGCAGCCAGTACTTTCCCACGGCAACGGTCGGTGTTAACTATTCGCGCGCGCGGGGCTCCGCAAATCTTGGCAATAACGTTGGCGCCACCGGAACAACATCGGGGAAGGGCAGCACCTCATTGATCGACCTGCCGGCCGACATTTCGTGGGAGCCCGACCTCTGGGGCAAGGTTCGCAATACCGTTCGCCAGGCGCAGTATTCCGCGCAAGTCAGCGCCGCGGATCTCGAAAATGAACGGTTGACCGAACAGGCCAGCCTGGCCACATTCTTTTATGAACTGCGCGGGCAGGATGCGCTTCAGCAAATCCTCGACGCGACGGTTGTCCAGGACCAGAAGGCCCTGGATTTCAATAAAACCCAATATGACTTGGGGCTCACGGATCGCATCTCCGTGGTGCAGGCGGAGAACACGCTCGAGAGCGCGCAGTCGTCGGCCACCAATCTTGGCATTGCGCGCGCGCAGTATGAGCACGCTATCGCACTGCTGGTGGGCAAGCCCGCATCGGAGTTCTCAGTTCCTGTCAAGCCGTTGCTCGCCACGCCACCGCCCATTCCGGTAGGCTTGCCCTCGCAGTTGCTGGAGCGGCGGCCGGATATTGCCGCCGCCGAACGTACCATGGCCGCGGCGAACGCACAGATCGGCGTCGCCACCGCGGCTTTTTATCCCAACCTGACCATCTCGGCGTCGGCTGGCTTAGAAAGCTCGCTTTGGAAGAGGATTTTCGATTGGCCCAGCCGATTCTGGTCCGTCGGTCCGTCGCTTTCAGAAACAGTCTTCGACGCCGGTCTCCGCCGCGCCACGGTTAACCAATTCACCGCCGTCTATAACGCGGATCTGGCGGCCTACCGGCAATCCGTACTCACGGCTTTCCAGCAGGTGGAGGACTCGCTCGCCGCCCTGCGGATACTGACCCAACAAATTCAACAGCAGCACCAGGCGGTGGAATCCGCTAGAGTTGCGCTCGACCTGGAGACGAAGCGTTATGAATCGGGCCTGGACCCTTATATCGACGTGGTTACCGAACAGAACCTTTTGCTCAGCGCCCAGCAAGCCATGGCGTCGATCGAAATCCAGCGCATGATGCAATCCGTCTCGCTCATCGAGGCCCTCGGCGGAGGCTGGGATCGCTCTGAGCTAGCTACGCCGCAACAGGTCACCGTGAAGCCGACGAAGGCCGAGACGACCATCCAGCAGTAAGAGGAAGCTGCAAATCTACCGACTCCCAGCGGGTCTTGTGGCGCGAAAGCCACCAGCAGGGAGCATTCCAGGTGGAGGCCGCGTACTGCGGAAACAGCGTTCGAGAGCAGCTTTCGTCCGCCGTGCCCAGATAGTCGAACTCCAGCTTGTTACCTTTGAGTGGGGTCTTGAGGAACTTATGTACGGTGACAGTACTCATGGCTGGCCCGCGCAATTCAAACACGCTCCAATCCACCGCGTAGGCGACAGCCGCACCGATGAGAAGGTACCGCGCCGCAAGCCCAACCAGCCTCATCATCCTCATTCTCAGACCATAGCGCACTTCATGGATTCCATTCCGATCCGCGTATAATCGCTGCATGCGCACACTTAGCTCAACGCCCGTGCTGGTTGCTTCTATCGTTCTCCGTGCCGCATTTGCGCAAGGAGATGCGGTGGAAACCGTCGCCACGGGCCGTCTAGATGTTCAGGTGGCCAAGGGCAGTGGCCAGCTTGCGCTATACACCGAGGCAGATTTAAGCACGCCGCATCCCGCCATCTCCCGCGCGATTGTTATCTTTCACGGATTGCACCGCAACGCGTCCGGATATTTGCGCGATGTCGGGGAAGCGCGCGGCAAGGCGGAAGCGTCCGATAAAAACACCCTACTGATTGCGCCTCAATTCCTCAACGAGGATGACGCGCACAAACACAAACTTCCCGTGGAAGTGTTGCGCTGGCACCGTGCCGAGTGGGAGGCCGGAGAGCCCGCCACCAAGCCTGCGGCCATCAGTTCCTATGATGCCATCGACGCCATTCTCACGCACCTCTCCGACCGCACTCTATTTCCCAACCTGCGGAAGATCGTCCTGGCGGGTCACAGCGGAGGCGGACAGATCGTGCAACGCTATGCTGTCACCGGCCACCAGATCGAAGCCGTGGAGAAGGCCGGCATCACGCTCAGCTATGTGGTCGCCAATCCTTCTTCCTATGTCTACTTCGACGATCACCGTCCATTACCACTCATTGCGAACGCCTGCGCAAATTTCAATGAGTGGAAGTACGGTTTCCGCGGAATGCCTGCTTATCTTAAATCGCTGTCTTCCACGGAGCTCGAGATAGCCTATGTTGGGCGCCGCGTCACTTACCTGCTCGGCGCCGATGATGACGACCCCAACGGTCCCGACATCGACAAGAATTGTGCGGCCGAGGCTCAGGGTCCCACACGCTTACGCCGCGGCGCCAACTATTTCAAGTATCTGCAATCGCGCCACACGGCCGGACTGGAACATCGCGTCCTGCTGGTGCCCGGCGTTGCTCACAACGCGCGCAAAATGTTCACCTCCACTTGCGGCATCGATGCGCTGTTTGAAACCGGAGCCTGCAAGGCAGCCAGGATCGAATGAGGTGTGATCACGATCCAACACCGTGATCAAACATCACGCCCGCCCGGTCCCAAACCAGTGGCTTACAACCTCGCTCATTTGGAGACGCAATTGCCAAGGTCTCAGCATGTCCGCCCAACACTGGCGCGCTGCATTGCTCACAGCATCGCTGCTCGTTGCGCCCACCGTCGCTGGACAGAGACCCGCCGCGAGGGTGGAGCTGTTGGGTACAGTCACGATCGAAGTCGTCGATGGAAGCGGCCGTACTGTGCCCTTTAAGGTCCAAAGTTTCCAGGACATGCAAGAAGGGCGTGAAGAGCTCTCGAATTTCGATGGTCTCCACGGCGAGGCAATACCGTATGGAACATACCACTATGTTCTGCAAGGAGCGGCACCCAGCAACCTGGGCTCAGAGTTACCGGGCCGCGTTGAGGTGAAGTGGCCTGAGAACTTTGTGATTTTGAAGTCCAGCTGGTTTACTCCCGGACCCGTGTACGACACGACCGACCATCCGTACGGCTTTGTGATCCACGGTAGAATCGAATCGCTCCCGAAGTTTGAGTCTCCCGCTGCGACGACATGGATTCGGTTAAGCTCGCTGTTTACCAACGACAGCCTGGACGTAGCAGTGGATGCATCCGGGGATTTCAGGATCTACAAGCCGCTGGTAGGCCGTTATCTATTGACCGTGGTTCGAGGCGAGCAGGTGCTCGACATGGAGCAGGTGTGGTTCGACGATGTCTCGCGGTATGAGCTGCTGCATCTGAAGCTCCCGGATAAACCTCCTCCAGTAATCGAGGTCCACGGGTGGTAGGGCGCCCTCGACGACCGTCACTTTTGACAAAGACAACTAAATCCCGAAAAATAAACGCCACTGGCACTTTCGTACTAAGCAACTTATTCGGATAGGACGGGATGGCGTAGTGCCGGCATTTTGTTATAAACTCGCTGGAAGAATTAAATCTGAGCTTTCCAAAAGGAGCACGGAATGTTCAATTTCAAGAAAATCTCTCCTTTACCCGTCGCGGTAATTATCCTGGCGAGTTTTGTGATTCCAGCCGCCGGTCAAATCACATGCAGTGCGAGCGCGGGCGTTCCGCGGCTGGCACGCACGGCGGGAAATACGGAATTGGTGGGTGACATCGTGCTGTCATGCACTGGAGGAACACCTACACCGGCCGGCCTGCCGGTGCCGCAAATCAACCTCACTGTTTTCCTGAACACGAATGCCACCAGTCTTGTGACCGAGCATAACCCCGCCGGTCTCGACTTCAGCGAAGCGCTTCTGCTGGTGGATGAGCCCAATCGCGGCGTCGTCGGCGGTCCGCCGGCCACTCCACTGTTGAACTGTGGGAACGTCGGGGCGCCGGATAACGGCCCGCTCGGTCCGGGAGTGTGCGAGATCACCAGCACCGGCAATCCAGCGCAGACTTACGATGGCACGCCGTTCGTTCCTTTTAGTAATTGCGCCATCATAGGCGCGACTTTTGTTGGAATCGCCAACTACGGGTGCGGGCGTCCGAACGCGTTTCAAGGCTTTGTGGCTGCGAATCCGGAATTGGACAATGTGCTCAACTTTATGGGCGTGCCGTTCGATCCGCCGGCGGCCGGCGAAACACGGACTCTTCGCATCACCAATCTGCGCGCCAATGCCGCGGCGCTCGGCGGCGGAGGTCCTCACTCCATTAACGTTGATCTTGCCGTCACCGGTTCCACTTCCATGACCATCACGCCAACCGTGCTGACGGTCGCGTTTTCGTTTGACGGCCTGATCGCTTCTGCCTTGCCGGGATTTGTACACCTGGAAGAAGGATTCGCGAGCGCATGGGAATACAGGAATATTGCCTTCGCGTTGGCGAATGCCACGCCTGGCGCAATTCCCTACCCTTATATAGTGGGAGACACCAATTACCCCGCGGACGCCGCGCAAAATATTCCGGGTCTTTTCTATAACACCGAGGAAGGATTTCAATGGCAAAACAACGGTCTGAACGCGCCGCCGAGTCCCAATCCGCCCCCGGGTTATGCTGCTGGCGTCGTGACCACCGGAAATTATCCACTTTTCTCAGCCAGCTACGGCGGCTTAAACACCGGCATCGCGAGCGACGGAGTGGCCAGTGCGGGCACGCGGATTGCGCTGGTATTCGGCGCGATCGGGGAAACCGTGGTGGTTCCCAACGTCGTTTACCTGCACCCTGTTGGGACGCCAGGCGTCACCACGGGTGTGATGGTTGCCACGCTCACTGATCCCGAGGGCGCTGGCGCATTTAGCGCAGCGCCTGGCACCACCAGCGCGATTCATAACATTGGAGAAGTTGTGTATGAAGTACTGTACTCCGACCCCTTCCTCAACGAATATGCCGATGTTCCCGTTTTGGTGAGCGGTCCATTGCATGTAGCGGCTGTGCTGCCGCTACTGGCGCCATTTTATATTGACCCGAATGCAAAGTTTGCAACGCCGACCACCGCGCACCCGGCGCCCACGGCGATTCCGCGTTTTGCGATCATTGATCCCACGGTAATTGTAGTAAAATCGCTGCCGGTAACCGCCGCGTCGTTCAACGAGCCGCGGCCGTAAGGAATCGGTGAGCCCTCCACTGTGGCACAGTGGTTGAGTGGTCCGAAGTTTCGCTTTTGTTATCCTCAGCGCCGCCCTGCTAGCCCGAGCATCCGATCAGCGCGACTCGCTGGATCCGGCGTTCGAAAAAATACCTTTCGATCAATGGCTCAGCGAACACGGCCAAGCTCCCTTCCGCTGGACATTAGCAACGCCCCGCGCAGAACTCTCGTTTCACCAACGCCTCATAACGCGAGTTGAAGCCAAAATAGATGGCAGAGGCCTGGAAAGCCGTCGCGGCGACGGCGAGCTGGTGTTCTTCGTCCAAATTACGGATCGCGACGGAACCCGATTTCAAAATCACAGCGCCGTCGAACTCAGCAAGCTGGACCCGAACATCAAAGCCGCCGACCTGCAGTGTATCCAAACCGCGTTCCTTTTGCCGGGCGACTATCGGCTTGCGGCCGGCCTGCTGGATACTCGCACTGGTGAGCATAGCGTCACCCAGTCGCAGTTTCGCGTAGCGTCGCCTCACAACTTCCTTCCCGACGCCTGGCATAGTTTGCCGCCGGTTGAATTCATTGGCAAAGAAGCGTCGCCCGACGATTGGTACCTACCTGGCATTCGCGGGCGGTTGCAGTGGGCCGCGTCCGCGCATTCTCCCGCTCGAATCAATGTCATTCTCAACGTGGCGCCGTCGGTCACCGAGCCAGGAACGCATCAAAGCCAGAGTGGCGACCTGGCAGCGCTTCTGCCCACGCTCAAAGTGATCTCCCAGACTGGATCGCCCTCACTGTGGGAGCATGTCGAGCTGCTCGACCTCGCTCGCCGCCGTGCAGCTTTTGAGCAGGACCAGGTGCACGATCTGGATTGGCCGCGCCTGAAGGCATCCTTAACTGAAGCGAATACGGCTTCCATTGACGTTCACTCGCTCACCGAGCGGCATCACGATGCGCAATTCTTCGTTTCCCAAGTACGCAGCCTGTTGCGCGCCTCGGAAAAATTGCCGTGCGTTCTGGTGGTTCTCACCAATCCCGTGGCGTTCGAATCCGGCGAGGATCTGGAGCAGGTCTCGACGGAAGCCTTGCCCGCCTGCAACGTTTTCTACATTCGCTACCACGAACCGATCCAGAGAGTCTCTCCCTTCGACCCACAGATGAGATATGGCCGGGGTTCGCGGCGAGGTGGTGGCCCTATCCGCAATCGTCCTCCGCAAGAAGTCGTCGATCAGTTGGAGGCCACGCTTAAGCCGCTCTCTCCGAAAGTGTTCGATGTCCAAACGCCGGATCAGATTACCAAAGTCCTGGGCGAGATAGAGAAGTCGCTTTTGGCTTTGGATGGACAGTCATCGCGCTAGGTGCACTGATTCGCGTGTCCCTTTTTTGTGACCGCTTACGCTCACACAACTGAGGGCCAGTAACTGGGCTCACAAAAAGGAGGTTTCTATGATGCTCTCGAAATTTGCGTTGCTCGTTGCGGTGAGCGGCATTTGTTGCGGCTTGGTATGCGCGCAAGACCGCGATGGCAAGGTATTCAGGTTTATCGATCAACGGGCCGGTAATTGCCATCTCAGTGGGGTGTTGACCATCTATCCGGATGGCCGGGCACACTGGGATGCCACCACCTGGACGGACTCAACCCATAACAAGGACATCTGGCATGAGACGCTACGGGTGCTGAACTCTCAGAAACAGGAGTTGTTCGGCTTCGGCGTCTGGGATTCGCCAGGAATGGACTCGCCACCCAACGGCGGCCAGTACAACTGGGTGAAAGAAGGGGGCTTTCCGAAGGAGCTCTTCGATTCGGTCGACACGGTGAATTCGTCGGGAGACTGTTAGTTAATACCCCAGCTTCTGCGCGGCTTCTGGTAATATTGTTCACTCACAGGCATAAACCGGGCGCCGCATGTTTCTGACGGAGGCCAACGTTCTCCACTATCTGTTGAGCGAGCGATTCGCCGCAATCGAGGATGTTGTTTCGGGTAGGTTCACGGTTCGCGGCTTGAGCCGCCGGAATCATAACTTCCGCGTCACTTCCGGAGCGCGCGAGTATCTGGTCAAACAGGTTCGAAAATGGGACGCCGAGAGCCGCCTAAGCCTGGAGCGCGAGGCAACTGTTTACTGGCAGGCCCGAACCAACCCAAGCCTCGCGCCAGTATCGGAGCTGGCGCCGCGATCGCATGCCTGGGATCCTCCGAATGCGGTCCTGATCCTTGAATATCTTCCCGAACATGTGGAACTATACGATCTACCGGATCGCTTCTCGCCGGAACTAGCGCAGTTGGCCGGACAAACCATGGGCGCCTTTCACGGCGCGATGCAATCCGAAGAACATCGAGCATGGTTCCCGGCCGAATTGCCCTCTCAGTTGTCCCTGCACGAAACAAAAGAAGAGGATCTTGCGGAGGAAAGCGCAGGCCGTCGCGCGTTCGTTCGCGCAGTGCGGAAATATCCGGAGTACGGCCGGGCGCTCGATCAATTGCGCTCCCATTGGCGCCTAGAGACCGTGATTCAGGGAGATTGGAAACTCGATAACTGCCTGATCCCTGCCGCGCGCGACCGCATGCGCGTGGTGGATTGGGAATTTGCCGGTTGGGGCGATCCGGCGTGGGACTTGGCAACATTGCTGCAGTCCTATTGGAACTTCTGGGTGCTGTGGCCGGCGCGTTACCGGCTCGATGAAATACAACCCGCTCTGCGCGCCACTCTGGCAGGTTACGGGCAGCCCGATATCGCTGAACGGGCCATCCGCTTCGCCGGAGCGCGCATGCTGCAAACCGCCTTCGAGCGCCTGGATAAAGCCGAGCGGATGACGCCCGAAGCGGTGCGGCTGATGCAGGCCAGCCTGAACATCCTGACGCGCCCCGCGTGGGCTGCCGAGCAACTGCTAGGAACAAGTTGACCATCGAAGAAGAATTGAGAGCAATTCTAGCGGCCGACCTGCCGTCGCAGGATGACCCTGGAAAGCTTGCGGCGATCATTTACAACCGTTGCTATACGACATCGATTTGGCAGGCGAAAGCGCCTACCCCACCTGTCTCCGACCTCTTCTGCGGCAGCGTGGGGCAGGCGCTTTCGCCTGCCAACTTAACGCCAGTCCTGGCTGCCGCAAACCAATCCCGCGCCAGCTGGGACGAGGGCTGGAAGATCGATCAGTTGCTCAGCGACGGACGAATCCTCGCGCGCAAAGGCGCAGTCGCGCGAGCTTTCCAGCCTGGCGAATATTTAACAAATCTCGGCATCGGCTCCGGCCCTAAAGCCGGCGCGCTGGTGAACATCTTCATCGCGCCGGGATCGGCTGAATTACAGCCGGGCTTTTACTACGCTTTCGGAGAAGCGGTGAGCGAGTTTCAGGAAGACGAACAGACCGTTCGCTTCTTCTGGAATGTCACCGTAGAGGGTGCGCCGCGATTGATGGAAGCGATCACGCGCGAGTTCAACCGCTTTCAAATACCGTTTCGATTCAAATGTGCCAGCCGGGCATCGGATTATCCCAGGCGTGACGCCGCGGTGCTATATCTGCACGCGCGCTATTATCCAATAGCCGCGCTCGTGGTGGAAAAAGTTCACGCGCAAGTTGCGCCATGGCTCGCTTCAGGCACGCCTCCGTTCGCCAAGCGCCTGGCGGACGGATTGGCGTTCGCGGAAGATCCAGGCGAGAGCTTCGGCGAAAATCGATCGAAGATTCTGGCCGCTGCGATGGTGGCCACGCGGGGAAAATCAGTCGATGAACGAATGGCCGAAGTACATCGGCAATTTGAGCAGCGAGGGTTGTCTCTGGATCAGCCTTGGCTCAACCCGGGCTCGGTTGATCGCTACGCGTTCCCTTTTCCAACCGCATGAATCCAGCCTACATGGAAACCGCGGAAAGAATCGGTGCAAGGCTGTGCCGCGATGCAGTATGGCACCAGGGACGAACCAACTGGACATCCGATTTCTTAGACGGTGAATCCATCGCGCACGGTGCGCTTGGGCCAGCGCTATACGACGGAACCAGCGGCATCGCGCTCTTTCTCTGGCGCCTGTCGGAAGTTACCGGCGAACGGATTTTTCGTGTCACAGCCGAAGCAGCCCTGAGGCAA
>Ga0116125_1000119_pt1 | contig 33182 bp, 22 predicted proteins | sample June2015DPH_16_1_2_FD_89729 | JGI IMG/M metagenome (GOLD analysis project Ga0116125, IMG submission 89729) | Peatland microbial communities from SPRUCE experiment site at the Marcell Experimental Forest, Minnesota, USA - June2015DPH_16_10 | ecosystem: Environmental > Terrestrial > Soil >...
GACGCGATCAGCCTCTGAACGGAATCGCGGACCGCCGCGTCGTCGTCAACTACAAATACGATCGGATCGGGGCCAGTCATGAGGTTGTTTCAGAGCCGGCTGGCAGCGTAAATTGGACCGTCGCGCCGTAGTCGCTATTATTAGAGGCCCACAAACGGCCGCCATGAGCCTCGATGATGGATTGGCTGATGGACAATCCCATTCCCATCCCTTGGGACTTGGTGGTGTAGAACGCGTCGAAAATGCGTTTTTCGTCGTTCGGACTAATCCCGACTCCGGAGTCACGCACGGCAACCAGCACCTCATCGGAGTTCTGCATTTGGGAACGGATCACCAGTCGCCGTGGCCGGTCCACGACGCTGCTCATTGCTTCGATGCCGTTCAGGATCAGATTCACGATCACTTGTTGTAATTGAACCCGGTCGCCCAGGATAGTTGGGAGATCGGTGGCGAGCTCGGTGTGGAGTGTAACCTGGTTTCTCGAAGCCGCCCCTTCTGTGAGCACTCCCACCTCGCTAATGAGATCGTTAATCTGGACCTTTGTTCTCTCCGCCGTCGTTTTGGTAAACATGGCCCTAATGTGCCGGATTATGTCGCTGGCGCGCGTTCCTTGTTGAGCGACGCACTCCACTGCTGCGCGCGCCTCTTCCAGATTGGGAGGGTCGCTTGCGAGCCACATCATGCAGGCATCCGCGTTGGTGACCACCGCTGCGAGCGGTTGATTTACTTCGTGAGAGATGGAAGCCGCCAGCGCGCCCATCGCGCTCATCCTGGTTACGCGGGCGAGCTCGGCCTGCGCTGCGTAGTACGCGTCTTCCGCTCGCCGGCGCTCGGCCATTTCCTCCAATAACTGCTGGTTGGTTTGTTTCAGGTCGGCGGTCCGCTCCTCTACTCTCAGTTGAAGTTCGTCGCGGGCATACCTGAGCTCGGCCTCGGCTTGTCTTCGCCACGAACTGAACCAACTTATGACCATGGCGGACGCCGCAAACTCAATGAAGATGGGCAGCGACTCTCGATTCACTCTTAAGGAATGAATCGGAGGCATAAAGAAGTATTCAACCGCCAATGTGCCGAGGATGACAGCGATCCACCCCGGCCACTTACCGCCGAACCAAGCACTCGCCACGACGGCAATGTAGAAGAATAGAAATCCTGCCGTCGAAACAACGCTCTGCAGAAAAAAGGTCAGAGCCAAGGCGCCTGCTACCAGGGCCGGCGCCAGTGCATAGCGAAAGATCGCGAATGTTAGCCGGCGCGCGCCGGGAGTGCTTTCCTTGCGATTCATCGATTCTCGGCAGCGAACAATTCGATGAGCTTTCTTGAGGTTACCCGATTCTTCGACTCGAGTGGTGGGATCTGTGGTCGATTCGCGCTCCGTAGAAAAACTGAACCGCGACCGGAAAGAGGCGCCACCACGAACGCGGAGCTAGCCGTACCGATCTCGCAACGCTCCCTACAGGTCGCGGCTCGGCTACGTTTATTGAAAGGCTACAATTTCATGTCCCGCGCCAGAAGGTGCGGCGGCGCCAAAGCCGATCCTTCGTTTTCGGGCTCTGAGCAGGAATCTGACAGACCATCGGCAGGGATGAGTTTGGTGGATCCGAGCGTTTCGGTAGACTGGCGGGGTGAAGCGAGACGACTGGAGCAAAATCCTCGGTTGGCCAGGCTACACGGTGTACCGGGATGAGATTGACGAAAAAGCCAAGACATTAAAATTGTGGGTGCGGCGAAAGCGCGGCAACCGGCGACTGATTTGCTCGGGATGCGGACGCCGGATTGCAGAACCAGCAGACATCACCGAACGGGAGGTGCGGGATTTACCGTGGGGTAAGTTCCGCACCACTGTGGTGATCGAGCTGTACCGGGTACGCTGCCCAGACTGCGGTCTGAAGATCGAGAAAGTAGATCAGTTGCCGAGCAAGGCACCCTTCTCCAAACGCTTCGAAGAGGCCGTGGGCGAGGCTTGCGAGAGTGCATCGGCACGGCGCGTTGCCAAGCAGTTTGGACTCGCCGAAAGCACCGTCAGGGCCGTCGATCTCCGTTACCTGGAGCGCTGGAATGCGCAGCGTACCAGGCCGGCCCTGCGCCAGATGGGCGTGGATGAGATCTATTTGGGAAAAACGACGAAATTCGTCACGGTGGTGAGTAATTTACAGACCGGGGAACCTTTGTGGTTCGGCCGGGAGCGGAAGAAAGAGACCTTGGACGAATTCTTCCGGACGCAGTTGAGCCGGCGGCAGCGGCAACGGATCGAGGCGGCCTGCGTGGACATGTGGGAGCCTTACAAGGCCAGCATCCAGGAGTGGTCGCCGAACTGCGCCATCGTCTACGACAAGTTCCATATCATGCAGCACGCCAACCAGGCAGTGGATGAAGTGCGGCGTGCGGAGTTCTTCCGCAAGGGTGCGCGGATGCGCGGCGTGGTGAAGGGAAAGCGCTGGCTGTTGCTCACACGATGGGTGCATCTGACGATGGATAAGCGACAGCAACTCAACCATCTGTTCGCCTTGAATCGAAGACTCATGAAGGCCTATCTCCTCAAAGAAAGTCTGGAGCGGTTATGGACCTACACCTACGAGGGCGCTATGCAGCGCTATCTGAAGAGTTGGACTTTGCAACTTCGCTGGCAGCGGCTCCCCGCCTTCGAGAAGTTAGCGCACATGTTGATCGATCACCTGAACGGGATCCTGAATTACTGCCGAGTCAAAGTACGCTTTGGGGTCGTGGAAGCGATCAATGGCAACATCAAGGCCTTGCTGAGAAGGGGCCGAGGTTACAAGAATCTACACTACCTGCTCCTCAAGGCTCAGCGTATGGCCGTCACCAAAACCGAATTTGTTGTTTTCAGGAAAGCCGCCTAGAATGGACCTCCTGTCGAATTCCTGCTCAGAGCCGGAAATTGATTGCGTTTCGTGGTGGAGAGGGATTTGTCGTGCTGTGTTCTTCTCGCATGGACAGAATATACGTGCTGGCGATCAGTCCGATTCCTGGCGCAGCGGGCGAGTCTTCGAATTGGCTTGTGTTTGCTCGGGGTTCGGGTCTATACAAATAAATTTGAGGTGTGGTGACTGCTTGTGGCATTCTCATGTTCGTGAACAACCTGTTGCTGGATGTTCGTTATGCGCTGCGCGTGTTGAGGAAGTCTCCCGCGTTCACTGTGGTTGCCTTGCTCACTTTGATGCTGGGGATTGGGGCGAATGTCGTGGTCTTCGGAGTGCTGAACGCGGTGCTGCTGCACCCGTTGGATGTTAGCGATCCTGGGGGACTGTATCAGATTCGCCATAAGCAGTGGGTTGTTGGACGGCTGCTGACTACTTCGTATCCGGCGTTTGAGGATTTTCGGCGGAGAAACACTACGTTCAGCGGGATGGCCGCGATTTATGGATATTCCGGTGCGCGCCTCGGCTGGCACAACGCGGTGAGAAGAATCCATGGCGATGAGGTGACCGGGAATTATTTCGATCTCCTAGGGGTGCAGCCGGAGTTGGGACGGTTCTTCCAGGCGGCCGACGAGCATGGTCCGAATTCCGCGCCGTATTTGGTGTTGAGCGATGCATTGTGGCGAAGCGCGTTTCAGGGCGATCCGGGCGTGGTGGGGACGATTGTGGATCTGGACAAGCATCCGTTCACGGTGGTGGGCGTGGCACCGGCGCGGTTCCACGGGACGGAGCGGTTTGTGTGGCCGGATTACTGGATTCCCATGATGAACGAGGAGCAGGTGGAAGGGTCGGATTACCTGCGTAGCCGGTCACACGTCGCGGTGACGGTGGTTGGCCGGCTGAAGGCGGGCGTGACGGCGCGGCAGGCAACGGAAAATCTGAATGCAATTTCGGCCGAGCTTGGGAGGGAGTATCCGGAGTTTGACGACGGACAGCCGCTGCGGCTGATCCATCCGGGACTCATCGGGGATGAAGGGGACGTAATTCGCGGATTTCTTTGGGGCGTGACCGGGCTGGCGCTGCTGGTGCTGGCGGCGGGATGCGCGAATCTGGCAAGTCTGTTTGCGGCGCGCGCGGCCGATCGCAGTCGGGAGTTGGCGCTGCGCGTGGCGCTGGGATCGAGCCGGCGGCGACTGGTGCGGCAATTGCTGACTGAGGCGGTGATGGTTTCGCTGATGGGCGGAGCCGTGGGCTTGGTGACTGCCGACCTGCTGTTCGGTGTTCTGAACAGGTGGTCTCCGGCCGCGGAGGCGCATCTGGCGGCGAGCGTGGATGCGCGCGTGTACGTGGCGGGGCTGATATTGACGCTGGGAAGCGCACTGCTGTTTGGGATGGCTCCGGCGTGGCAGGTGTGGCGGAGCAGTCCGGTGCAGATGATGAAGGGGGAATCGATGGGGTCCGTGCAGCTTGGGCGATTGGCACTGCGCGACCTGTTGTTGGGTGCGCAGATTGCCATCTGCACATTGTTGGTAGCGGCATCATTTGTGGCGGTGCGCGGCATGGTGCGCGCGCTCGACGTTCCGCTGGGCTTTGAGCCGCAAGGCGCGATGCTGGTGGAGATGGACCTGAGCCAGGTGGAGGGAGAAAACCTGACGCGCGATAAAAAGAGAGCGATGCTGGAGGCGGTGCGGAGCATTCCCGGTGTCACGGCCGCGGGTGCGGTGAGACGCACTCCGTTCACCGGGGGACTGCATGGGATTCCGATTTTCCGGCCCGGAGAGACAGAGTTCAAGCTGAACAATTCTGTGCTGGCGCCGTATGTGTTTCCGATGTCGCCCGGTTACATCGAAGCTGCCGGCACGCGGCTGCTGAGTGGGCGGGATGTTTCGTGGCATGACACCGCGCAGACGCCGTGTGTGGCCATTGTGAATCAAACGTTCGCGCGGAAGATTTGGGGCGAAGCGCCGGCGATAGGACAGCGGTTCATTCTGTCGAGCAAGCTGACGGAAGTGGTTGGGGTGGTGGAAGACGGCAAGTACCACGACCTGATGGAATCGCCGCAGGCTGTGGTGTATGTGCCGATAACGCAAAGCGAGGAGGGCGACTCGGTATTCGTGGTGCGGTCGCGGAGGGCGGCGAGCGAGATGGCGGCGGCGCTGGAACGCACAGTGAGCGGCATCCAGCCGAATGTGCCGATCACGGTGCAGAAGTGGTCCGACTCGCTGGATAGTGAGCTGTTCCCGGCACGGGCGGCGACAATAGCGCTGGGCGTGATGGGGTTGCTAGCGGCGATGCTGGCGGTGACGGGCATCTTCGGCATGGCTGCGTACAGCGTGAGCCGGCGAATGAAGGAGCTGGGCATCCGCGTGGCATTGGGTGCGCGCAGGACGCAAGTGATGGCCGCGGCGGTGGGGCGGCCGATGGTGCTGCTGGGGATGGGATCGGCGGTGGGGTTGCTCGGGGGCGTCTTCGCCAGCCGGTTGCTGGGGCAGATTGTGTATCAGGCGAATCCGTTGGATCCGATGGTGGTGGGCGGTGCGGTGGTGACGATGGCGGTGCTGGGGGTTGCGGCGTCGGCGCTGCCGGCGAGGCGGGCGCTGGGGGTGGATCCGGCGAGGCTGATGCGGGAGGAGTGAGGGGGGTGGATGGACCGACGCGCCAGTCGTTCCGAGCGTGCTTACGATCCGGAGGCCACACCGAGAATCTGCGACGGTGCGGATTCCGAGAGCTCTGGGATGTACAGAGCAGACACTGGATGGGCTTGACTCGTTTCTGATATTCCATCTAAAATATAGGTTGAATATAAAGATGCAAGCTGTCGAATTGAAACTGAAGCAAGCCAGCGCTGTCCTAGGTGTTGAGCCGAAGGACCTCCAGAATCTGGTGCAGTTCAAGGTGTTGCGGCCAACCCGTCGGGACGGCCTCTATTGGTTTGACAATCAGCTCCTACTCGAAGCCAAGGTCGCATTCTACCTGAAGGAGTCGCTCGGTACGTCCACCGAAGTGCTCGCCCGCTTCACACAAGTTCTGTCGGCCAATCTGAGGAAAGCGCAAGTGAACAAACTTCGTTATCTGTGGCTGCGATCTCTTCCGGCGAGAGGCCGCGAGCCGGTGGAGGTACGTATTCCGGTGAGAGATCTGGCAAACGAGATTGAGGAGCAACTTCCTAGGGCCGACGTGCACCAGGATCTTCCGCGGGGTCGCAAGCGACCGGGATGGAAGCGCCAGTTCGCACGCAGTCTAGAAGCGGCTGCAGACAATTTATCGGGCGTAACAGAGTCTCAAATCGTAGAGGCGATCGGCGCCTATCGCGCAGACAAAAAGCGCTTGCCGGAGATCACTGTTGCCAGGTCGAGAAAATCCGCGTAGAGGAGTGATCGATACTTCAGTCCTTGTCGCTGGCATCGCAGGGTTCAAATCCGGACGGGCCCCAGGGAACCCGAGCGCCGAACTTCTGCGCGACTGGCTTGAGAAGGCGATCTTCACGTGGCTCATCAGTGAAGATATTCTTGCCGAATATAAAGAGGTGCTCAGACGCTTAGGCGTGCGGCGCAATCTGATAGGCGAAATCATCAACCTGTTAAGGGAGGAGGCCGAGTTAGTGGACCTTCGCATCACTGCCGACCTGTCACCAGACCCGGACGATAATATATTTTGCGCTTGCGCTGAGCAGGGTCGTGCAGCCTTCATTGCGACTCTTAACAGAAAAGACTTTCCTCAGAAGAGACTCTCAGCTAAGGTCATTTCACCAAGTGATCGAATTCCCACGACGCGACGCGCACCTCGGGCGACCGATTGACTGAGCGCCGAAGCACGTTGCTGGTCCGACGGTCTACCGCATCGGTGATAATTTCGGCGTCGTGAGCAATTTAGAATCTGTAACTTGCAGGTGACACTTCTCGAAGGCAATTCCAACTGGAGGCGGCTTGAAGGGACCAAAGCGCATCGGCGAAGAACTCGCGTATCATACGAGTAGATCCCCGCGTCTCTTACATAAGGGGGCTGTATTGGACGGGTGCGCTCGTGGTTGCGCTCCCTTCCGGTCGCGGCTCGGAATGAGGCGTTGTGGGTATTGCGGGTGTTGTGAGCGTTGTAGGTGTTGTGGTTCGTAGCGTAGTGGTTCGCAGTTTCGCGGTTATCTTCTTTTTTGGGCTGGCGGCACACGCATCGGAAGCGGATGCGCTGGCGATATCGGCTAATATTCAGGCCAAACATTTGCCGTTTGGGACCATTCTGGATCCCATCTATGCGTCATCAACCAGCAATCAGATTGTTGGCTACACGCGCTGTGGCGATTCTGCTTTGTGGACTGGGGCATACCTGGCGGCCGAGGCGTTTCGGTATAACGTCACGCAATCGGCGGACGCGCTCGCGAACGTAAAGGAGGCGCTTGCGGGATTGCAGGCATTGGTGGATGTGACGGGCGACAATCGGTTGGCGCGCTGCATGGTACTGGCCAGCTCGCCGTATGCCGCCGGGATTTCGAGTGAGGAGGCCAGCAATACGATTCACCAGAGTCCGCCATGGATTTGGGTGGACAACACCTCACGCGATGAAGTGGTGGGAGCTTTCTTCGGGCTGGGGGCCGCGTTCGATCTGGTGGACGATGCTGGGGTCAAGAGCGGAATCGGTAGTCTCGCGACGCTGATGCTTGGCTTCATCGCGCATCATGATTGGTCGCCCAACGACGATATCTCGAATACTTTTCTGCTGCGGCCGGAGGAGGTGCAGATGTTGCTCGAAGTGCAACATCACGTCAATCCGGCTGATGAGATCGGCGGGCCGCTGGTGGATTTGCCGATCGATGTGGCGGTTTCCTACGACACGCTCAGCATTAGCTCCTACTTCAAGTTCAACTTGGACTACATGAGCCTCTATAATCTGATCCGGCTGCAGAATAACAGCGATAACCGCGGGGCCTATCAGATTGTGCGCAATTATACGGCTTCGCACCAGAATGCGTTTTTCGACATCATTGACCGCTCGGTGAATGGGCCCGATGATGCTCGCGATGCGGAAATGAGGTTGTTGCTGGATCAATGGCTGGAGCGGCCCCAGCGCGATCCCTACGTGGACGACAGTAAGGTGGTTGCAGTCTGCGGCACGGAGGCATGCCAGCCGGTCCCGGTTCCAATTCGGCCGACTACGGATTTTCTTTGGCAGCGTGACCCGTTCCAACTGGCGGGGGGTGGATTGGGAACGATTGAGGGCGCGGGGATCGACTACATTTTGCCTTACTGGATGGCGCGATACTACGGCGTGATCTCGGGCGCGGTGCAGTCGGCCGCCGCGCCGAGTAACGCTGTTGCGCCAGGGTCGCTAGCGTCGCTGTTCGGGACTGACCTTGCGGCTGTCACGGTGCAGGCCAATGTTCAACCGTTGCCGACAGCGCTTGGAGGAGTGAGTCTTTCGATTATGGATTCAGCAGGGACAGCGCGCGAGGCGTCATTACTTTATGTGTCGCCGACACAGATTAACTTTGTGGTTCCAGACGGAACGGCGACGGGCGCGGCGCAGTTTGTGGTTAGCAACGGATCCACCACGCAGACTTTCAACGGAACGATCGCGAGCGTAGACCCCACACTATTCAGCGTGGGCGGAAACGTGGCGGCCGCCAGCGCGATCATGACGCAGGCGAACGACTCGAAGGTGCAATCGCCGGTACCGGTGTTCCAGTGCAGCGCTTCCGGTTGTGTCGCTGTGCCTATCGATTTGGAAGTGGACACGCCGATTTATCTCACGCTGTATGGCACGGGGATCCGGGGGCGTAGCGCGCTGGCCGATGTCACTGTGACCATTGGCGGCGTTGCGGTTCCCGTGCAGTATGCGGGTCCTACGCCCAATTTTATTGGGTTGGATCAGGTGAATGTTCCATTGGTGCTCGGCCTGCGTGGCAGTGGTTTATGTAGTGTTGTTGTTTCTGTGGATGGGCAAGCGTCGAATGCGGTGATGATTGATATTCAGTAAAGAGCGGCGACTATTTGACTGAATAAATAAGATCCTTGTTGTGGTGGGGAAGGAGGGCTCCGATTCCGGCGCCGACCACGGCGCCCGCGCCGCCGAATATCGCGCCCCCGAATCCGCGCGAGACGCAGATGCCGAGCTGGTTGTGGTCACAGCCGGTAAGGCCTGCGCCTATACCGAAGCCTGCGCCAAATCCGATGAGCGCGCCTACGGCGGCGGTCTTGCCTCGTCCCCAAACTCCATGGCGGTAGCGCTCGATCTTGAGCACGTCCTCTTTTTGGGCGGTGGTGGTTCCGGCAGTCACTTGTTGCGGCGTCCAGGACTGGAATAGGCCGGTGACGGGTCCGGTTTTCAATGAGAGGCGAATGTTATCGCCGGCCTGTAGCTGCGCCAGGGATTGCCAATCGTGACGATCCTGCGCCTCCACCGATGCGGGGATTGCGCAGAGGAGCGCGAGAATCAGGAAGTAAACCATTGGGGTTCATTGTCTCACTATTGATTAACGCGGGTGGGGAAAAGCCTGCTGCAGAGCCTCGATCATACCTTCTATAAATTCGCGCGGGAAGTCCTGGACGAAACCGTTTAAGAACCGCGCCGGGCTGAGACCGCCGGCTGGGCGGGATAATGTCAACGACTCCAACTCGACGTACACTCCGTCGCGGGTTTGTTCTAGGCGCCAGTACTGATTCAGGCGCCACAGATAACCGTAGGCTTCCGCGGGAGTGCGTTCCTGAGCGGCCGGATCTTTTTCTTTGGGATGCGCCAATTCTCCGATGTGCGTTGAATGGAGGATGATATACGCGTGAGTCGGATCCAAGACCACATAACTAGCCGTGACATTGAGGTTCAGGACGACGGTGGCGAACTGTTTCCTTGAAAGCCGCAGAAACGCATCGAAAGTATCGCCATCGCGTTTCACCTGGCGCGAGTCGGTATAGAATTGCTTGAAGTAGTATTTGTAGTCACCGAAATTCAGGGCAAAGTCGCGGACGCGTTCGAGCGTGACGCCATCCAGGACAACAACTCCAAGCCAATCCTGAAGCGAAGCGTCGGGAATCTCGATTTCGTGCTCCTGGTCGAGGGTCTTCTGAGGAGTGATCTGGCTTTGGCCGAGCCATACCAGAGATTGCTCCTTGGGGTGTTCGTCCAGCCAGAGCCAATGATGAGGCGCGGGAGTTTTCTTGAAGGATTCCTCGGTTAGTTTGGCGTAGTGGTCGAAGGCGGCGGTGGTGGCAGGCGACGGCTCCGCGGCGGTCAATGTGGACGCGAGAAGGAATACAGGAGCCAGGAGCCAGAATCCAGAAGGAGGAGGCGCTACGCGCATTTCGTTTTTTGACTTTTGTCTACTGGATTCTGGATTCATTGCGCGGCCCACATTCCCAATATAAGACGCGGCGGTGGGCGGGTTGGCAACCCGCCGCAGGATGCCATCCTGCCCCACGGACTGCGATAATGGGCTTACTGTGTATCACCGCGCGTTTTTGTGCCTGGTCGCTTCGCTCTTTGCGCTTCCCGCGGGCGCGGCCGATATCGGAGCGCCGGGAGTTCCGAATTTCCATCAAGTGAATGAGCATGTGTACCGCGGTGGTCAACCGGGTGACGCCGGTTGGAGCAGTCTGGCGAAGTTGGGAATCAAGACGGTTATCGACCTGCGTCCGGCGAGCGAACATTCCATCGGCACAGAGGCCAGGATGGTTGAAGCTAGCGGCATGGTCTATGTAAGCCAGCCGTTGGCAGGGTTCGCAGCTCCGACTAATGAGGAGATTTTGAAAATCTTAACTTCATTGGATTCGAGCGCCCAGTGGCCGGTGTTTGTGCATTGCCGGCGCGGGGCAGACCGAACGGGCACGGTGATTGCGTGTTACCGGATTGCTCACGATCAATGGGCCAATGAGGAAGCACTAAGAGAGGCGCGGACCTACGGCTTGAGCCCGCTGGAGATTGGAATGAGACACTTCATTCACAGCTTTCACATTGACGGCGCAACCACTGAGGGCGATTCAGGACTCCCTGCCGGCCGGCGCTGACGATTGGCGCAAAGCAGGCGGGTTGGCAACCCGCCGCAGGTTGGCAACCTGCCCCACATCGAGTCAATAGTCGCTTGACACTATCGCCCCAATCTAGGCATACTGAGTCACCGAGTTGAAATTTTTCATCTGCGTGGGATGAAACATCCGGAGGGGCATTGTATGTTTAATCAAAAAACGTCAATTAGTGGGATTGTTTGTTCGCTAACATTTTTTGCGAGTGGGATACTTTATGGTCAGGCGACCGGGAGTATTTCCGGAACTGTATCTGATGCGACCGGCGCTCCGGTGGCTGGTGCGAAAGTTACCGTTGCGGCTCCGGCCACGGGCTCCTCGCGTGATGGAGTGACCGACGGGAACGGTCACTATGTGGTTCCGCTACTCGGCGTAGGCAACTACACGGTGCGTGTGGATCAGCAAGGATTTCAAGCGGCCGAGGCGAAAGACATCCGGTTGCAAGTGGACGAGCATCGCGAGCTGGATTTCAAGCTCACGCTCGCCACGGTGAAAGAAAACGTCGAGGTTTCGGCGACCGTAGTTTCAATTCAGACGGCGGACGCGACGCTGGGCCAGGTGATCACGTCGCAGCAGGTGAATGATCTTCCGTTGAACGGCCGCGACTTCGTGCAGCTTGCCACGCTGACTCCGGGCACCACTACGGAAACAAATCCGAACAGCTTTTTTAATGGCGGGCCGTCGAGCGAAGCGTCCGCGCGCGGATCGTATTCGCTTTCGGTGGGCGGTTCACGCGCGAACAGCACGGATTGGCTGCTGGACGGCAACGACAACAACGAGCTGACTAGCGGCGCGATTTCGATTCTGTCCTCGATCGATTCGATCCAAGAGTTCAAGGTGCTGACGTACAACTATTCCGCGGAGTGGGGAACGCGCGGGGGCCCGACGGTTTTGGTGACGACGAAATCGGGCACCGATCAGTTCCATGGGAGCATCTACGAGTTTCTTCGCAATACCGATTTGGACGCCCGCAGCTTTTTTGCGACTTCGACCGAGAAGTTCAATCTGAACCAGTTTGGCGGCTCGATAGGTGGTCCGATCAAGAAAGACAAGGTATTTTTCTTTGCGGATTTCGAGCAAAAGGATCAACGGCACGGGATTCCGTACACGGGTCTGGTGCCAACCGCGGCGATGCGCCAGGGGGACTTCACCAACGACCCCTTTGGCAATCCGAGCGCCACCCAGCTGCTTAATCCCTGGGCCACGCAGGGGACGAATGCGAATCCGGTATCGGTTCCCTTTATGTGCGGCCCCAACGGCGCGCCTCTTCCCGCGGCACCGAACGGTAGCCAGTCGGCTGGAACTCCCTGCAATATAATTCCGCAGGGCTTGATTAATCCGATTGGGCAAGCACTGATCAATCTGTATCCTCTGCCCAATGCGAACAACTCCGCGCTTGGCTACAACTACACCAGTGAGCCGGTGAGGAAACTGAACGAAGGAAAGTTCGACGGGCGGCTGGATGAAAATTTTTCGAACAAAGATTCGTTATTCGCGCGCTTCAGCTACGATCAGGCTACGTCGTACGTGCCGGGCGGCGCCCCGGGCTTCACCGAACAAGGTACCTTCGCCAGCAATCAGAGCATCATCAATCATGCCCGTAACGCGGCTATTTCGGAGACTCACATCTTTTCTCCCAGCACGGTGAATGAATTCAGGTTCGGTTTTAACCGGATCTTCGATTACATCACGTCGCAAGGAACCGGCAGTTGCTACGCCCAGACGCTGGGGATTCCGGGTGCAAATTTGGGTGGTAACAGTTGTGGTCTGACATCGGTAGAAGTGTTGGGTGGTTATTATTCGATTGGTGATCGCGGTTATACGCCGTTCGTGGGCGGGACGAATGTCTGGACGTTAGCTGATTCGCTGGACCTGGTTCGGGGCAGCCACGAATTCCGAGTGGGCGGCTCTATTCGATGGAATCAGTTGAATACGGTGGCCGTCGGCTTCCCGAATGGATTCTGGGAAACCACCGGAGGCTGGACGGGGAATCCGGAATCGGATCTGCTGACGGGTCTAACCAGTCTGGCGATTCACGACCAGGAGTTTGGCGGCGGCAATACGGGCCGGCGTTGGCAACTGTACCGGCCTTTTGTCGAGGACAATTGGCGCGTCAGTAAGAATTTGACGTTGAACCTGGGTTTGGCCTGGGCGATGTTGACACCGCAAACCGAAGTGGGCAACCGCATGTCTGATTTTAATCCTGCCAACGGACAATTTTTGATCGCGGGTCAGAATGCGGGATCGAGCGCCGGCGTTAATATGGATTGGACCGCGCTTGAGCCGCGCATCGGCGTCGCGTGGAAACCGTTCGGCAAGGGCGACACCGTGATACGCGGCGGCTACGCGATTTACCACGATTCTTCGTGGAACATGGGTGCTCAAGGGCTGTGGCAGAATCCGCCCTATTACGCGGAATCAGATGCATTTTCCTTCTTCCCCACCAACTGTACGTTTGCAACGGCAGCTTGCGCGCAGGCTGGGATAACGCCTTTGGGAATTAACATGTCCTCCGGATTTCCACCATTCACTGCGCCCCCCAACCCGGCTAACTTTACGGGTACGATTCTAGCGCAGGATACGAACTTCAAGCAGGGCAGGATTCAGCAATTCAACGTCAATATGGAACACCAACTGCCCGGCCAGATTGTGTTGACGGTGGGATACGCGGGTTCTCGCAGTTCGCACATTTTGACGTACGGGAATAATATCAACGTGGGGTCTCCTAGCGCGTGCGGGACCGCTGGGTATACGCTTGGATGCGGGCCCGGTGGCGCGGCTTTCAATTTACCGTACACCGCGTTCCCGTTTTCTGATATCCAGAATGTTTTCGACGCGGGCATAGCCCACTACAATTCCTTGCAGGTGAAAGCCGAGACCAAGAGCGCGCGGTATGGCATTTACGCGCTCATCGGATACACCTATTCGCGAGCGTACGATACCGGGTTCATGGATGGTTTGGGAAGCATAACGGGGGCCAACTACTTTCCTCTTCCGAATTGGCAAAGCCTGGATTGGGGGCTTTCGCAAATCAACCTGAATCAGGATTTCACGGCCAGCATCATTTATCAGTTGCCGTTCGGCAAAGGGCGGAAATGGGGAAACACCTGGAACGGAGCGGCCAACGCCATCGCCGGAGGCTGGGAGGTGACTCTCATCGAAAAGGCGACGTCTGGGTTTCCGGTATTTATCGTGGATAGCAGCAACACATCCGGCGTGAATCTTGAGAACAACAATGACCAAAGCTTTATCCGGCCCAATCAAACGTGCAATCCGGTGTTGAGTCATCCGACGCTTTCCCAATGGTTTAACGCCTCGTGCTTCTCGCAGCCGGCCACTGGACAGCTCGGAAACGCAAACCGGACGCCGCTTTCGGGTCCTGATTTCGTGAACACGGATTTCTCGATCATCAAGCATTTTGTCCCACGCGAAGGAATGCGGCTGGATTTCCGGACTGAATTCTTCAACTTGTTCAACCATGCGCAATTTGGTTCGCCGGGTGGCAACGGGACTGGTGCGGACTTCAATTCTCCCGCAACATTTACTGTGATCAACTATACGGTGAATAATCCGCGGCTGGTGCAGTTTGCGCTTAAGTTGGCTTTTTAGGTTGGCAGGCGGAAGCGCCTCCCCACGCTCACTGCGGCTTTCGCAGTTCGATGACGAACTGTTGAACCTCGCGACGTTCGCGCTCAGCTTGTTCGGAGGATTCCTGCACCAACTGGTGGTGGATCTCAAACTCTTTTTGGGCTTTCCCATTTTCGCCGGTTCGCGCGTAGGCTTGGGCCAGGCGGTAGTGGGCTTCTTCCAGGCGTGGATCGATGGCGATGGCTTGCTCGAAAGCGGCGATGGCTCGGGGCAAATCCTTACGCGCGGAATAAATGATTCCTAGCTGAAGATGCGCGTCCGCCAGCTTCGGATCGAGGTGGAGCGCTTTTTCGAGCAACGCTTGCGCTTGCTGGGCGTCGCCTTTGGGTTTCCAGAGACTGGCCGCGTAGTAGAAATTGGCCAAGGCATTCTCCGGCGCCAGCTTGGCGAAGCGGGCCATCCTTTCGAGATAGCCGGCGGATTCCGTGATCGCACTGCTCTGAACTTTTGCTAGAAACAGATAGGGGCCGGGATCTGACGGATTCAAGTCTGAGGCTTCGAAGAATCGTTGGGCGGCTTGATCGTAGGAGCCGTTCGCGTAGTAAGCAACGGCGAAGCCGAGGAGCATCCGGGTGGAACGTGGAAATAATCGATTGCCTTTGGTGAAGACTTCAATGGCAGGTCCAGCGGCGCCGTGGGCCAGGAGTTCGGCGCCCCAGTCGAAGAGGTTTCGTTCGCTCGGATTTTGTTCGGCTGCGTGCTGATATTGGCGAGCTGCCTGGAGCGGGTCTCCAGGTGGCTCCTTGATGTCGCCCAGTGAGGCCGTTGCTTTGGTTAGGGCTTCTGAAGAACGCAAAACCGCGTCTGATCCGTGGCCGCCGCGATTGGTGGTGTCGGTAACGCCAGCCACGATGAAAGTGGGTTGGTCGTAGAACTCGGGCTTTTGAGCGGCGAGGGTGAGGTCGATTATTTTTTCTTCTTTTGCGCTAAGTGCGAAGGGGCCGGAAGTTACCTCGCCTTGTCCGCTAAGCTGAGCGCGCAAGGTGTAGGTGGCTGGGGGAAGCGCCGGGAATTGGTAGGTTCCGGAGGAATCCGTCTTCGCGCTGAGAGTCTGATTGCCGGTTTTGAGTTGTACAGTCACTGCGGCAAGGGGCCGTTCGTGCGCATCGCGAACCGTGCCTCGTAGGGTCGCGCGGTTTTCCTGGCCCCAAAGCGCGATCGAAGCTAGTGCGTACGCGGCAACTCGAAGCAAGGTTGAGGCCATTGTAGCTGAAATTGATATGCTCGAAACCGGATGGACGTTTTGAGAACACTGTCGGGCGGGGATCGCCGCTCGATTGGAAAAGCTGATCGGGTGGTGGAGCAGGTTTTGAAAACCCCGGCGCTGCTCGGCGATGTGGTTCGGGGATTTAGTCATGATGATCCGGTGATACGAATGCGCTCGGCCGATGTTGCCGAAAAGGTATCCGCGGTTCATCCGGAGTGGCTGCAGCGGCACAAGGAAGCTGTGTTGTCGGCAGCGAATACAGTTCAAGAGAAAGAGATGCGCTGGCATATGGCTCAGATGCTTCCGCTTCTGGAGCTTTCGCCAAGCGAGAGGCGAAGAGCGGTCGCCTTGTTGTTGCGCTATCTTGACGATTCAAGCCAGATAGTAAAGACGTGCAGTATGCAGGCGCTGTTCGATATGTCCCAGACCGATGCCAGATTGCGCGGGCGAATTTTGCCGATTCTTCTAGATGCCATTGAGAACGGCGGTGCCGCCGTTCGGAGCCGGGCGAAGAAGCTGCTCAACGCAATTGATCGAGGGCCTGCTGGGCCTGCGCGTGGCCGGGGTGTTGCTTGAGCAATTCGAGTAGAACCGCGCGCGCTTTTTCCTTGTCGCCTTCGATCGCGTAGACACGGGCCAGATTTAAGTAAGCTTGGTCGAACGCGGGCGCAACGCGGATGCACTCCTCGAAGCTTCGCACTGCTTCGTCGCGGCGGCGGGTCCGAAGATACAGCACTCCACGATTGTTCAGAGCTTCGGGATATGCGGGACGAAGCTGTAGCGCACGCTCCAGATATTGGTAGGCGTGACTCGGGTCGTCCATTTGCGCGTAGACCATCGCGAGGCTGTAGTTTGCTTCCGGGTCCTGAGGGCGGGCTGCGACTGACCGTTGCAGGGTCTCTAGTGCTTCCGGCCAACGCTTTTGCTGGCGATAGGCGTTGCCGAGGTTTTCGAGCGCGGTCCAGTGGTTGGGATTCAGGCGCAGCGCTTCCTCGAAATTGCGGATGGCATCGTTCGTGCGTCCTTCGCGCGTGGCCAGGAGACCGAGATTGTTCCAGGCATTGGGGAGCGTGTCGGGATAGGTAGAGCGAAGTTTCAGGGCCTGCTCGAAACTTGATCGCGCTTCGAGCGACTTCTCACGTTTCAGATAGACGCTGCCCAATCCGTACTGGGCTTCGGCGCTGGATGGATCGTCGCGGAGGGCCTGGCGGAAGGAGGCTTCGGCTGGATCGAAGTAGCCGCGCTGGAAAAATGCAGAGCCGAGCGAGAGGTTGTTGCGGCCGAATTCATAGGTCGCGGCATTGCCGGGGAAGGGGAGCGCTTTGGCCAGGCGCTCGGTCGGGGTTTGAGGGATTTGTTGGACGTCCTGTGTGATTTGGGCTTGGTTCACTGGTCCCTGGTAGATCTTGACGATGTTGCCGTTTGCGTCGATCAGGAAGGAGGTTGGAAGTGTGAGGTCGCGATGGCGGTCGAAGAGGTGGCGATAGAGGATGTTGTAGATTGCGGCGATGTCGTCGGATTCGTGCGGGTTGATCGATTGGATGCCGGCTAGTGAAGAGGAAGGTCCGAAGGTGAGAAGTAGTGGCTTGCCTGTCAGGTTCGCGTTGGGGATGTTGGGGGCGGGGATGGGTGCAAGCAGCCAGGTGTCGGGGCGCTCCCTCCCGGTCGCGGTTCGGTTGGTCGCGGTGTGGTTGGAGGCGGTGTGGTTGGGGGTGGGGTGAAATGGATCGAAGCGCGAGGGTGTGGTGCCTTCGTCTACCCAGATTTTGTGATTGATGGGGAGATCGGGTAGTTGTTGCACCTGGCCGCTTGGCCATTTGATTGTTGCTTTCACGCGGCTCGCTGAGCCGAGACCGAAGAATACGTCCTTGCTGTGCTGAGAAAGGAATCCGGAACCGGCTTGCAGCCAGCGCGTCTGGCGGCCTGCTTCGGTTTCGATGGTGACGGCTGCGCCAATGGCGTCCCGATTGCTTTTGACGCCGCGCAGGCGGAAAGCGATGGACGGCGGGAGGTCCGGAAGAATGTTCTTGAGTAGCCTCAACTGCGGACCGTTGCGATTTTTCAGGAACACTTCCTGGCGGCCATCGTGATCGAAGTCGGTTAAAGCGAAGGCTCGGCCGTCCTCCACAAAATCGAGATCCACAGCGCCTGAAACATCGGAAAATATTCCGTTGCGGTTGTTCGCGTAGAATATGTTGCGCTCGAATCCGCTCCAGCTGTAATCGGAGCGAATCAGTTCGTTCACCGCATTCCAGCCTTGCTCGTAGTCTTCAGATGGCTTGGCATCGTCGGGTGACTTGGCGACCACCTGGCGCCAGAAAAAGCTGTTCAAGTCCTCGCGGATTTCGCCGGAGATCATGCCGTTTGCGACGTAGACATCCGGGAATCCGTCGTGATCGAAATCCCAGGAATCGCTTGACCAGGACCATCGGCCGTTTCCGATCTGTGCAGTGGTGGTTGCATCTTCGAAAGCGCCGTTGCCGCGATTCCGGAACAGCGAGTTGCCCATGGCGTGTTTCTGATACAGCGCGCGGATTTCCGGCGGCGAATCTTTCTTGAAACTTTCCTGGGTAGAGATGCGCTCGCCGGCAGCGGTCCACATATCGGCGATATAAAGATCTGGGACGCCGCCGTTGTCATAGTCGAGCCAGGAAACGCTCATGCCCGCGCCGACATCTTCCACTCCGGCTTGAGCGGCAATATCGGTGAAGGTTCCGTCGCCGTTGTTGCGGTAGAGATTCTTGCGGCCGAAGTCGTTCACGACATATAAATCCGGCCATCCATCGTTGTTGAAATCGCCCCAGCCGCAGCAAAAACTGTAGCGGGTGTTGTTTTGGTCGAGACCGGTCTGGCTGGTGACATCTCGAAAAGTTCCATCCCGATTGTTGCGCAGCATGAAATTAGGAGGGCCGTTCTCGGCGGCGTAGTAGGGCGTTGGGTATTTGTATTGATCGGCGCCCTGATAGTAAGCGTAGAGGCAAAAATAGACGTCCAGCCAGCCATCGCGATCGTAGTCGGCGGCGGCTGCGCCGGTGAAAGTGCCTTGCGGAGGGTTCGCGAACTGAAACGCGTCCGGCTTTAGACGGAATTTTCCATCGCCCTGGTTCAGAAACAGCAGCGGACCGTTGGCGCGAACTACGAGGAGATCCTGGCGCCCGTCATTGTCAAAATCTGCAAAGAGCGCACATGCCGTATTTTCGAGGATTCCGACGCCCGAAGTTTCCGTGATGTCGTCGAATGTTCCGTCGCCACGGTTGCGATAGAGCCGATTGGGAAGACCGGCCGGTTGGCAAACGTAGAGATCGTCAAATCCGTCGTTATCGATGTCGCCCACGGCTACGCCGCTGTGTCCGTAAATGTCGATGCCGCTTGCGCCGTCTATGCAGGCACGCCAATAATCCACGCCGTGAAGTAGCTGCTCTGAATACGACTCGTTGTGGCCCAGCGCTTGTGGCGCGATGTCCGCATACCAGGGCTGGGCGGATCGGCTGCGGGTCTCGCTACTCGCGCGCCAACTCTGGAGGCGGTATTCGGGGGTCCACTCCAGGTCCCAGAATCCGACGCGCTGCTCGCGATGGAAATCCGGGCCGGCGCCTACCAGCTCATAGCGGACGCGGGTCTGTAGCGCGCCGGAATTTGTGGAACGAATTCTGGTGATTTGGAATTCAGCGATTAGGATCTTCGAAAAGCCAGTCAAGGTTGATCGCAATCCGGCGAGAAAAGTGTCGCGCGGGAGGGTGGCTTCAGCCGAGAACGCAATCTGCTGAACTTCAAGAGCTCGGCCGGGACGAATTAGCCGTGTTTCCAACGGCTGCACAGAGAAGCCCAGGAATCCGGGGGCAAGAACCTTCTCGATGGCTTGCATTTCCGCAGGCGAACCGACTAGCTTGGAGGACCATTCTGCGAGAATTGCTGCAACTGGCGCGTGATGTTTTTCGCTGACGAAATCGTCCAGATTTGCGTCAGTTTTGCGGATCAGAATGTCGAGGGGAGTCTGAGCCCGCGCAGTGTTTTGAGCGCCTAGCCGGCGGACGAAAGGGAAAGCGAGAGCTTGGCAGAACCGGAAAAGAAAGTTACGTCGTCGCAGATCGCTTTGCGTCCTACTTTCGATCTTTGCATAGGATGGTCTTGGGCGTAACGCCCAGTTGCCGGCGCATATGGTAGGCGAGATGGCTTTGGTGCGAAAAACCAGTTTCGAGGGCAACCTGGCTGATGGGTAGCTCTCCCTCGGCGAGAAGCGATCGCGCGCGCTCCACACGGCGCTGAATCACATACTGATGGACCGGGTGTCCGACCGAGGTGCGGAACGCAGTCTTGAAATACGAGGCGCTCAAACCGGAGATTTCCGCGATGTTCTGGAGGGACAAATCCTGGCTGAGGTTGTCCTCAATATAGGACAGCACCTGCTTCAGCCGGCGCCCGGGGATGCCGCCTTTGGGAGCTGACACTTCGTGGGATTGGGAGGAATGCCGGTTTAGCAGGTGAATGGCGAGCGCCTGCGCCAGGCTCTCCACGTACAGGCGACCATTGGGATAGCCGGTCTCCATCTCCGCTTTCAGCGCCCACCCGATGTGCTCGATCTTGGTGTCGCGCGTCTGGAAACGGTTGAGAATTTCAATGCGGCGCGAATCGTGCCCGGCTTCTTCCGCCACGCTTCTCAATAGGCTCTGCGCGACGTTCAAGAGAAGGACCGTATCGCTTTCCTTCATTTCCCATCGGCTAGGAGTGCCGGCGGGAATAATGTCGGAATAACCATGAACGCATAGTCCCCGATGACTGAGCCCGCCTCTCGAGCAATCCACGAAAACGGACCGCCCGACATGGATTGCGATGGTGGTACTTGCGCGGGCGGGTACTTCCACCACGCCGGCCGGATCACTTCGCAGACGTATCGCTAGCTTGTCTGATATCACACGCAACTCCCTGCCCTTGATTCGTTGGAATTATTATCGCTCGAAATCTCTTGGATGAGAAGGGGTTTCTGACGGAAGAAGGCGGAGAGCAGAAGGCGGCAGTAGGCAGGAGGCAGAAGGCAGGCTGCAGAAGGCAGAAAGCAGAAGGCAGAAGGCAGAAGGCAGCGCACTGGAACATTCTCGCCGCCCAAACTTGTTCCGGCAAGTCAGAATCTGCGCGACCGGCCAATCCGCTGCAATCCGGCCACGCTGGGCGGATCGGGCGCGTCGGCAAACTATACGCGGGTCGGGGTTGGCAGACGAAAGCGTCTGCCCCACGTTTACACTACGAGCTTCGTAGCGCTGACATTGGCTCGATGTTCGTCGCTCGCCGAGCCGGCATAAATCCCGCCAACATCAAAACCGCGGCCAATAGGATTGCCGCACCCACAAATGTCGGCGCGTCCCAGGCCGGCACGCCGAACAGGAGCGACGAAAAATACCGGGTTGCGTACAGCGCTAGAGGCAGCCCGGCAGCCATGCCGATTAATCCCAGCAAGGCTACTTCGCGCAGGACCAATCCGAGAGTTTCGTTCTTTCCGGCGCCCAGTGCCATCCGGATGCCAAGCTCACGAGTGCGCTGGCTGACTCCGTAGGAAACTACGCCGTACAGTCCAACAGCTGTCAGGATGAGGCCCAGCAGACCGAGAGTTCCGACTAACTCTGCGGTCATCTGATAGTTTTGAGCGGAGTAGCGGATCAGTTCATTTTCGGTAGTGATGGTGAATGGATCCAAGCGAGAGTCCACCGATTTCAAGACGCGGCGCGCCGTTTGAGCCAGAGCCGCTGCGTCGCCCTGGGTTTCGATCAGGAATGTTACTTCTTCCTCGAAGTTCGGCCAGTATGCCAGATACAGATATGGTTCGGGTTTGTCGTCGACTTGGTTAATTGGAGCGTTCTTCACCACACCGATCACAGTGTGTAGCCGGGGAGTCTTTGAACCCACGCTGACGGTGTTGCCAATCGGATCCTGGCCAGGCCAGAACCGCTGGGCCATCGTCTCGTTGATGAGCACCGAAGTTGCGCCCGGAATTTCATCGCGCTGCTCGAAGCCCCGGCCACGAAGCACGGGCGTGCCCATGGTGTTGAGAAAATTCCTGGTCACGGAGTTGTATTTGATCTCGAATGGGGGCGCGCTCGCGAGTTCCGTACGGCCAGGAAAGGTAACGTACTGAAACATGCCGCCGCTCGATAGGCTGAGAGGAGCACGCACCGCGGCGGCCACGCTGCGAACTCCCGGCATAGCTTCAAAATGCGTGATCACGTTGCGATACAACGGTGGCTTTGCGTCGTCGGCGTCCAGCCACACCAGCAGCAGCTGTTTTCGCGCAAAACCCAAATCGCTCGATCGAGTATTCGCGAAGCTGCGCACCAAGACGCCGGCGCATATCAGCAGTGTCATCGCAATACCAACCTCAGCCGCTACCAGCCAGTTACGCAAGGGCCAACGCCGCCGGGTGGAAACACCGAACGCGGCATCTCCTTTCAAAGCGGGAAGCAGATCGGGCCGCGCTGATTTCCAGGCGGGCGCGAGACCAAAAAGAACGATCGTGAGCAGCGAGACTGCCAGGCTAAACAGCAGCACTCGCGAGTCGAATTGAACGTCGAGGGTGTCATGGAAGCCGGGTGGCTGCACCATCAAGGCCGGCAGGATCTCAATGAGCCAGGCGCCGATGGCGATTCCTCCCACGAGCCCCAAAATACCGAGCAGAATATTTTCCGCCATCAATTGTTGCATGAGGCGCCAGCGGCCTGCGCCCAGAGCCAGCCGTACAGCCATCTCCTTGCCACGCACTCCCGCACGCGACAGCAGCAAATTGGCTACGTTCACGGACGAAATCATAACAACCAAGAGCACGATGGCGAGAAGCGTCAATCCGTTGGTTCCACCCTGTTCCACGCGGAAGTGGAAATCGGAGATTAGGGCGGCACGGCGATTTTTGTTCGTGGCGGGAAAGGCGTCTGCCATCCGCCGGGCAATCGTTTCAATTTGTATGTTCGCCGATTTCTCGGTGGCGCCCGGAGCCAGCCGTCCCATTACAAAGAACCATCGGTTGCCGCGGGTTTGCAATTCGGTGGTTTGACCAAGAACGGCCCAAGCCTGGCGCGAGAACCACAGGTCGCGATCGCCACCATTCTCGACGCCTCGAAAACTAGCCGGCAATACGCCCATCACCGTGACCAGTACATCATTCGCTCTTTGAATGCGGATCTGTCTGCCGACTATGTTCGGGTCTGCGCCAAAATAGCGTTGCCAGCAGGAATTGCCGAGCACGACGCTGAGCGGCCGGCTGGAATCGGCTTCGTCCTGGGGTGTAAAGAGACGCCCATAGAGCGGCTTCACTCCGAGGGCCGTGAAGAAGTTCGATGAGACCAGATTCAGATTGAGAAGCTGGTGGTTGTTGCCTTGGACCAGCGTCGCTCCCCGGCCGCCGATCGCAACCACTTCGCGGAGATCGGTGGCTTGTTTTTGGAAATCGAGGTATTCCGGATAGGAGAGCCGGCCCTGACGATCCTGGTCCGTAACTGAGAAAATGCGAACGATCTCGCTGGGCTTCGGAACCGAGAGTGGCCGGAACCATAACCCGTCGATGAGGCCGAAGATAGCGGAATTTGCCCCAATTCCCAAAGCCAGCGAAAGCGCTGCCACCAGCGTAAAGCCTGGGCGGGAAGCGAGGACACGAAAAGCGAACCGGAAATCGCGGAGCATGCTTGAATCTGAGCAATCCGGTTGCCACGGCGAGTGTTGCAGGCTAATTGCTGCCTGTAATCTTATGTCCGCTGATGGGAAATTCTGTGCGTTCGCGGACGCGGCGCGCGATAATCTCTCTCATGGACCGCCGTGACTTTCTATATAAATCGCTTTTGCTTCTGCCTGCAGCGCGCGCCGCCTCCGCGCAATCTTTCGATCTTGAGGAGGCGACGCTGGCCGATTTGGGAACCGGATTCGCCTCCGGTCGTTTCACGGCGCGCGCGGTAGCGGAATGGTACCTGGCGCGAATCGACTTGCTGGATAAAAAGGGGCCGAAGGTGAATTCGGTGATCGAGCTCAATCCGGACGCGCTTTCGATTGCCGACGCACTCGATCGCGAGCGGAGCGCCAAAGGGGCGCGCGGTCCCTTGCATGGCGTGCCGGTGCTGATCAAAGACAATATCGACACGGCCGACCGTATGACTACTACCGCCGGTTCGCTGGCACTGGAGGGTTCCATTGCGGCTCGCGACTCGGCCGTCGCGGAACGGTTGCGCGCTGCCGGTGCGGTGATTTTGGGAAAAACCAACCTGAGCGAATGGGCCAATTTCCGGTCCGCGCATTCCGTCAGTGGCTGGAGCGGACGCGGGCGGCAGACGCTGAATCCTTACGCATTGGATCGCAATCCCAGCGGATCTAGTTCCGGGTCCGGTGCGGCCGTATCCGCCAGTTTTTGCGCGCTCGCGGTGGGGACGGAGACCGATGGATCGGTCACCGCGCCGGGTTCCGTGAATGGCGTGGTTGGTATTAAGCCAACCGCCGGATTAGTTGGACGCTCGGGCATCATTCCTATCTCGCATAGTCAGGACACGGCGGGACCGCTTGCGCGCACGGTACGGGACGCGTCAATTCTGCTGGCAGCAATGGCTGAGCCGGGCAAGCTTGACGGGGACTACGTCAAGTTTCTAGATCCGAACGGATTGAAGGGCGCGCGCCTGGGTGTCGAGCGAAAATTCTTCGGCGCCAACGCCGAGATGGATCGTCTGATGGAGGAGTGCCTGGCAGAGATGAAGCGGCAGGGCGCAGTGCTGGTGGATCCGGCAAATCTGCCCTCGCACGGCAAATATGACGACGAGGAAATGGAAGTGCTACTGTACGAATTCAAGGCCGATCTGAACAAGTACCTGGGCGCGCTACATTCCGCAGCGCGCGTGCATTCGCTCGCCGATGTCATCAAGTTCAATCGCGAACACGCGCATGAGGAGATGCCCTATTTCGAGCAGGAAATTATGGAGCGCGCGGAAAAGAAGGGGCCGCTGACCGAGAAAGCCTACATCGACGCCCGCGCGAAATGCGTGCGCCTCTCACGCGCCGAAGGCATCGACGCGGTAATCGCGAAGTATAAGGTGCAAGCGATTGTGGCGCCCACTTGCGCGCCCGCGCCGTTGAACGATTTCGTGTTGGGCGATCCAAATCTGCCGGCCTGCACCACACCGGCAGCCGTGGCAGGTTATCCGCACATCACGGTTCCAGCCGGTTTGGTGCGCGGTCTGCCAGTGGGCATTTCATTTTTCGGCACGGCCTACAGCGAGCCGGTGTTGTTGAAGCTAGCCTATAGCTTCGAGCAAGCCACTAAGGCGCGCCGGCGTCCGGGATTTCGTCCGACGGCGGAAATCGGGTGACGAGATACGCATTCCCGAAGTCGGTTTATGCGACCAAAACTGAGCCGCGACGGGAACGGAGCGTGTCGATAGTGGGCTCGCGGTTGTGGTGGCGCTTCCTGCCGGTCGCGGTTCGGAATGGGGTTCGAGGCGTTTACAAGGTTTGTGCTAAACGCCAATGTCCTCGTTCCACAGTTGCGGATTCGCCTGGATGAAATCCTGCATGAGCTGGATGCATTCCGCGTCTTGCATCACATCCACCTGGATGCCCTGGCTGCGCATGTAATCCTCGGCTCCGAGAAACGTCTGGTTCTCGCCCACCACTACGCGTGGAATTTTGTACAGCACGATGGCGCCGCTGCACATGGGGCATGGCGAGAGCGTGGAGTAGATGGTGCAGCTTTGGTAGACTTCCGCTGGCAAGCGGCCGGCGTTGCGGAGGCAATTCATTTCGCCATGATCGATCGCGCTGCCCGTTTGGACGCGGCAGTTGTGACCTTGGCCGATGATCTTGCCTTCGTGCACCAGCACAGAGCCGATCGGGATGCCGCCTTCGGAAAGACTCTTCTTGGCTTGCTCAATGGCCGCGTTAAGATAAGGATCTGTTGTCATCGCGTGATCTCATGCTATTGTACAGGGCCATCTTGATTGCAGCGCTGATCGGCATTGGGTGCGAGGGGAAGAACATCGTCTTAATCGCGGGCGATCAGGAATACCGGTCGGAAGAATCCATTCCGGCGCTGGCTAGGATTCTTGAAACCAGGCACGGCTTCAACTGTACAGTGTTGTATTCCATCAATCGACAAACCGGCGCGATTGATCCTTCCACGACGGATAACATTCCGGGGCTCGATGCATTGCGCAAAGCGGATTTAATGATCATTTTCACGCGCTTTTTGGAGTTGCCGGACGAACAGATGAAGGAGATCATCGACTACACAAATTCCGGCCGGCCCATCGTCGGGTTGCGAACTTCCACGCACGCGTTCAATTACGTTAAGCACCCGGATAGCCCGTATGCGAAATATGGCGCTCAAAGTAAGGATGGCGGCTTTGGGCGGCAGGTGCTGGGTGAAACGTGGATCGCGCATTATGGAGCGCATCAGAAGGAGAGCACGCGCGGTGTGATTGTCGCGGAAATGCAGGATCATTCCATTCTGAGGGGCGTGCGGGATATCTGGGGCTGGTCGGACGTGTATGAAATCACTTCGCTCTCCGGAGACAGCCAGCCGCTCGTGATGGGGCAGGTGCTACTGGGCATGGACCCGTCCTCGACGCCCGATCCCGGCAAGAAAATGATGCCGGTGGCCTGGATCAAAACGTACGCTGGTGCGCGGGTGTTCATGACCACCATGGGTCATGTCATGGATTTCAAGAACGAGGGCTTCCGGAGATTGATGGTGAACGCGTGCTATTGGGCCATGGGAATGGAAAAACACATTTCGCCGGCGAGTAATGTGGATTTGGTTGGCGAATTCTCGCCCAGTCCGATCGGGCTCAAGCCCTAGCGCGGGGGATCGACGCGCACCGGATAACTCGGGCTCTTATCGTAATTGCCGATGAGATGCGTCCGCGGAAAATAGTAGTGGATCATGGGAAGGTCAGCCTGTGGGACCAACAGCGTTTTATCTTCGAAGTGATTTTCTCTAATGTAATTCAAGACGGCGGGCGGATGAGGGTCCTGAGTGCGGTTGCGAGTGAACAGCCGGTATTCGTCGATCCCCAAGAAGCCGCAGAACAGTGCCAGCGCGGCATATGCCACGCGCCGGGGAGCTTCCATCAAGAATGGCACCAGAGTCAACGCGGCGAAAATATCCAGCGCCGGCATGAATAGGAGCGAGTATCGAGGTGAGCTCGAGACCACGCGCGCTGTAGCGGCCAGCATTAGGGCGGCATAAAGGAGAAAGGGATGCGTTCGATGCGTTTCGCCAACTCTTCGAAAGTAGAAAATCACGCCGGCAAGAATCGCGGCCCACTCTAGCGGTGAATCCAGCAGGCGGGTTCGCCAGACTTCGAAGAACCCTTCGGTTCCCCAGGGGGATTTTCGAAACAGAGCCAGGTACGCCATGAACAGATAGCCCTTCACGAAGGATAGTTTGTAGATGGCTGCCGGCCACACCACAAGCACGGTTGCGATGAATAATGCCGGTGACTCCAGCCCGATTTTTCGGCGCGCTAGAAGACTGCCGATAACCAGCGTCACGACCAGAACGAACGCGATTTCGAGCGTGCAGAACGCGAGGGCCGCGGCGACCACGGCCAAATACCAATGCAGGGGTTGGCCGCTGGCGATGGACTTCGTAAAGAGAAAAAGGCAGCCGACAGAAAAGAGTGCGAAGAGATGATGCGGGGCTAACTCCGTGGAGCCGATGACGCTGTTGCTCGAAAGAAAGAGAAGACTGCTTCCGAGTGCCGCGAATGTTCCGGCGCGCCCCGGGATTAGCCATAGGCATCCGCAGTAAATCGCTACCAGCGTCAGGGCGGGAATTGCGAGCATCGCCGTTCGCACCTGCCGCTCGCTCAATCCCAGCCGCGAAACGGGAATCAAGAGGTACAGATAAAGTGGACCGTGCCAGTGGCGATAGAAAACCACATCGTCGCTTGCGCGAATTTGTTCGGAAAGGGCCTGCTGTTGACTCGAATCCCTTCCGCGCGTTAAACCGGTTCGGACAAAATCCGCGATTGGGAGCGTCGGAGTATCGGTGTAGTTAGCGGCAAATCCGAGTGAGGCCGCGTACATGTAGTCTGCTTCGTCGTAGACATATGGATCCGGCGCAACGTTGCGCGCCATCACGAACAAAAGCAGGGCCAGCAGGATCAGGATGGCCGGAACGTGCTTCATGACGCGTTCCAATGTAGCATTTATACGCGTTCATTCGCGTTCATTCGCGGCCTAAGCCTTACAATTGATAAGTGACCACGAATACGCCGGAAGTCAGCCGTCCGGGCCTGCATAATCTAACGCGCCGCCAGTTGGCCGGGACGCTCACCGGTCTGCTGCTGACACTCCTGCTGGCGGCGCTGGATCAGACCATTGTCGGAACCGCGATGCCGCGCATCATCGCGCAGTTGAATGGGTTCGACCGCTATCCGTGGGTGACCACTGCGTACCTGCTCACTTCCACGATTGCGGTTCCCATCTTCGCCAAGCTATCCGACATCTACGGACGAAAATGGTTTTTCCTCTCCGGGACGCTACTGTTCGTGATTGCGTCAGGTTTTTGTGGTGGAGCCGGCCAATTCACTTGGGTTCCCGGCGACGGCATGACGCAACTGATCGTCTTTCGCGGCGTGCAGGGGCTGGGCGCCGGCATGATCATCGGATTGCTGTACACCATCATCGGCGACATTTTCGCTCCGGCTGAGCGTGCCAAGTTCCAGGGATTGTTCGCAGCCGTGTGGGGGCTTGCGTCCATTTTCGGCCCCACGCTCGGCGGATGGATTACAGATGAGTTTTCCTGGCGCTGGACATTCTGGGTGAACCTTCCGGTGGGAGCGCTGGCCGCGGCCGCGATCCTGGTGGAGTTTCCGTATTTCCGGCCGCACGGCGTCCGGCGGCAGATTGATTGGTGGGGCGTTTTCACGCTGACGTCGTGTTTGGTTCCGCTGCTGCTCGCGCTCACCTGGGTGACGAATTACGGGTGGGCGTCCCAGCGCGTTATAGGATTGCTGATTGCGTCAGCGATCATGCTCGCGGCATTCCTGACCGCCGAGCATCGCGCGGCCGAACCGCTGCTGCCGCTGTGGCTTTTTCGCGATCGAACCATCGCGGTCTCCTCCGTCGTGGTGTTTCTGCTGGGGATTGGAATGTTCGGAGTGATTCTGTATGTGCCACTCTTCATGCAGGGCGTGCTCGGGATCTCGGCCACGCGTTCCGGATCGCTACTGACGCCGTTATTGGTCGGCGCAGTGGTGGCTGCGGTCGCGTCGGGAAACATCATCGCGCGTACCGGCCGATACCGGACGCTGGCACTGTGCGGCTCGGCGCTCGCAACGGTAGGGATGTTTCTGATGGCCTCGATGAACGCCAGTACCACGCATATGGAAGTGGTGCGCAACATGGTAATCGCCGGTTTGGGGATCGGATTCATGCAGCCGATTTACACGCTGGTGGTGCAGAATGTCGCGCCTCCGGCCCACATGGGCGCCGCGACTGCATCCACGCAGTTCTTCCGCTCCATCGGCGCTACGGTTGGCGTGGCAGTTTTCGGATCGATTATGTTGACCCGATATCACGAGCGTTTTGAGAGCAGCATCCCGCCAGGCACTCCGACGATCGCGCTGAAACCGTTTAAAGAGCCGTTGATGCTGATGCAGATTCGATCGCAACTCGAAGCGGTGTATAGCTTGCAGCCGCATGGCCGCGATCTGTTGCACAAGTTACTCGATAATGTTCGCGTCGCGCTATTGGATGGGCTGCACGACATTTTTCTCGCGGGAGCGATTCTGATGGTGGTGGCGGTGGGAGCAAATTTACTGCTGCGGGACATTCCTCTGCGGAAAAAGGCCCACGGCCATGCGGCGGAAGCATCCTGAGCCGTCGAGATGAGTCTCGACGCGGCAGACACGAGTGTCTGCGCCACGGTTAGCGGGCTTCTTGGGCGTCTACCACGGCGATGGCCGCTACGTTGACGATTTCGTTTACTTCCGCGCCGCGCTGCAGCACGTGAACGGGTTTGGAGAGTCCGGTGAGGATGGGGCCGATGGCTTCGGCGCCTCCCAATCTTGAAAGCAGTTTATATGCTATGTTGCCGGCTTCGAGATTCGGGAAGATCAAAACATTAGCTCCGCCACGGAGCGGACTGAACGCATAATCGCGCTCGATGATTTCTGGCGTAACGGCAGTGTCGGCCTGCATTTCGCCATCCACCATTAATTCCGGCGCGCGCTTTTTCACTAGCTCCACGGCCCTGCGGACCTTATCGGCCAACGGATGGCGAGTGCTTCCGAAATTGGAAAATGACAGCAGGGCCACGCGAGGCTTCACGTTGAATCGCTCGGCTGTTTCGGCGGCGGAAATAGCGATCTCCGCCAAGTCCTCAGCGGATGGCTCAATGTTCACCGTGGCGTCGGCAAAAAAGTAGATGCCACGCTGGGTGATCATCAGGTAAATTCCACAAACGCGGCGGAGTCCGTCGCGTACCGGGATGACTTCGAGACCCGGACGAATTGTATCGGGATAATGCTGCGTCAGCCCTCCCACCAGCGCGTCGGCATCGCCCATGGCGAGCATCATCGAAGCGAAATAATTGCGATTCCGGATCAATTCATCAGCCGCGGTGCGCGTCACACCTTTGCGCTGGCGCAGACGGTATAACTCTTCGGCGTAGCGCGTCAGATCCGGCGATTTTGCAGGGTCCACGATTACTATTGAATCCAATGAGAGATGCAGATGCGCCAACCCTTGGTGAATGGCTGCTTCCTTGCCTAGGAGGATAGGTGTTGCGATTTTCTCGTCAATCAAAATCTGCGCGGCGCGCAATATTTTGTGCTCCTCGCCTTCTGGAAACACAACTCGCTTGGGCGCCCGCTGCGCTTTGTGGATCATGATGCGCATCACGCCTTGCACTTTGCCCAGGCGCCGTTCCAATTGTTCGCGATATTCGAGAAGATCCACGGGTTCCTGCGCTACGCCCGAGTCCATGGCAGCCTTGGCCACCGCAGCCGACTCGCGTAGCAGAACTCGCGGGTCAAACGGCTTGGGGATGATGTATTCCGGCCCGAATTCCAGACGATCCACGCCGTAAGTGCGGCTCACGAAATCCGGAACCTCCTCGCGCGCCAGCTCGGCTAGTGCGTAAGTGGCAGCCAGCTTCATCGCGTCGTTGATAGTGGTGGCCCGTACGTCCAGCGCGCCGCGAAAAATGAAGGGAAATCCCAGCACATTGTTCACTTGGTTGGGATAGTCCGAGCGCCCGGTGGCGACAATGGCATCCGGCCGGGTCTTCACCGCGACTTCGTAAGGAATCTCGGGATCCGGATTGGCGAGCGCGAACACGATGGGGTGGTCGGCCATGGCGAGCAGCATGTCAGGGGTCACGCAGTTGGCTACGGACAATCCGAAAAAGACGTCGGCGCCGGACATTGCGTCGTACAAAGTTCGCTTTTCGGTTTTTAAGATAAAGCGCGCTTTATAGGGATTCATTCCTTCGGTGCGGCCTTCATAGATCACTCCGTGCAAATCGCACATGAGAATGTTCTCGCGCCGCATGCCGAGCTGAATGGCATGCTCTGCGCAGGCCAGTGCGCTCGCGCCGGCCCCATTGAACACGGCTATTACATCGCCTATGTTTTTCTTCACCAGGATTAGGGCGTTGATCAAGGCGGCGCCGGAAATAATCGCGGTACCGTGCTGATCGTCATGAAAGACCGGAATGCGCATGGTGCGCCGCAATTCTTCCTCAATCACGAAACAATCCGGAGCTTTGATGTCCTCCAGATTGATGCCGCCGAAGGTTGGCTCTAACATCTGACAGGCGCGAATCACATCCTGGGGATCGCTGGCGGCCAGTTCGAGATCGAAGACGTCAATATCGGCGAAGCGTTTGAAGAGCACGCCTTTGCCTTCCATCACCGGCTTACCGGCCAGAGGGCCGATGTTGCCGAGTCCCAGCACGGCGGTACCGTTGGTCACCACCGCGACCAGATTTCCCTTGGCGGTGTAGCGGTACGCCAGATTCGGTTGCTTCTCGATTTCAAGACAAGGAATCGCGACGCCGGGCGTATAGGCAAGGCTCAGATCGCGCTGCGTGGCGCAGGGTTTGGTCGGCGTGACCGATATCTTCCCAGCTGGAGCAGACGCGTGGTACTCCAGCACATCCTCTTTGCGAATGTTCATTTGAACTCATTGTATTCTGGCTGTGATGGATGATTCTCAAGCGTTGTCTGAGCTGCGTTGGCATCCGTTGCTACGGCAGTGGGTGGGAGTGGCCGCCCAGCGCCAGGGCCGCCCGCAACTTCCCGAAGACTGGTGCCCGTTCTGCCCGGGCTCGGGACATGTACCGGAACATTACGATGTCCATCTTTATCCGAACGATTTTCCGGCGTTGAGTTTCGAGAATCCACCGTTTTCGGATGGCGGCGAGCTTTTTGTATCAACGGGCGCGCGCGGCGCTTGCGACGTAGTGCTGTATTCATCCGATCATCGCCGGCTTCCGTCTGAGTTGACCGTGGATCAATGGGAAAAGGTAATCGAGCTGTGGAGCGGGCGTACTATCGAACTCTTTCATCAAGACGATGTGCGGTACGTTTGCGTTTTCGAGAACACCGGGATCGCGATTGGGGTAACCATGGCCCATCCGCACGGCCAAATCTATGCGTTCCCTTTTATTCCACCGCTGGTTCAGACGGAGCTGGATTCGGCATCGGCGTATTCCGAGGAACGCGGCGCTTGCTTGTATTGCCGTATTCTCGAAGGCGAGATCCAGGATGGACGGCGCCTGGTAGCATCCAACGATTCCTTCGTGGCTTTCCTGCCATTTTTCGGACGCTTCCCGACCGAGATGCAGATTTATTCGCGGCGCCATTTTCAGAGCCTCGCCGATCTGGATGATCGGGAGCGGAGGGAACTAGCATCGCTTCTCAAAATCGTTCGCCAGAAGTACGATAACCTGTACGGATTACCGATGCCTCTGATGATGCTGGTGCGGCAACCGCCCGCCCAAGGGACACATGGTTATTTTCACTTCCACATTGATTTTCTGCCGATCCAGCGCAGCCCTACCAAGCTAAAGTATCTGGCCTCCATTGAGAGCGGATGTGGTACGTTTCTGAACGACACGCGGGCTGAGCAGCAGGCGGAGTTGATGCGAAATGCGGAGCCGATATCAGTTCCTAAGTAGTGGTTGTGCTACTGGGTGTATAATCACCAAGTGGTCCCGCGAACATCTCTGGAACCCGCCAAAGCACCGGGGTTTTCCACCCACGAGCGCATTCTGCGCGTAGCCAAAACCCTGTTTGCCAATCGCGGTTACGAACATACCAGCACATCCGCGATCGCCCGCCAGGCCGGCACCAGCGAGTCGCAGTTGATGAAGCATTTCGGAAGCAAAGCCGGGCTGCTGGAAGCGATCTTCATCGAAGGCTGGACCGAGATCACCGAAGAAGCTCGCAACGCTATTGAAGGGGTGCCCGCACC
>Ga0116125_1000122_pt1 | contig 33031 bp, 26 predicted proteins | sample June2015DPH_16_1_2_FD_89729 | JGI IMG/M metagenome (GOLD analysis project Ga0116125, IMG submission 89729) | Peatland microbial communities from SPRUCE experiment site at the Marcell Experimental Forest, Minnesota, USA - June2015DPH_16_10 | ecosystem: Environmental > Terrestrial > Soil >...
CTCGACCCCGACCCCGACCCCGACCTCGACCCCCCAGCGAATGCTTGGCGGATCGGCCAAGTAGCCAGACGTCGACCCCGCGCGAGTCGATGGGGGGCAAAGCATCGGCGCGCGCGGAAACGTGGCCGGTCCGGCCCGGCTACCCGCCCTCGTCGGATGCTTTGCCCTCCGCCGCCCGACGTCACTTCGACGCGGTCTTTTCCTTCTTCTTTTTTTGCCTCTCTTTGATCGACACCTTCGGCTTGTTGTTCTTCTTTCCCTTTTCGATTCCCTTGGCCATCGTCGTCTCCTTCGCGCGCTCGCTAGAGTAGCGGCGACCGGCGTCGCGGGTCACCATTGCTGCACGTTTTGCGGGGTCGCTCCGAGACCTCGTCGCCGCGCCGACGTCCGCCGACTATCCGTCCAGCCGCTCTCACGTCGCTGTCACCGCGCGGCCGGCGGCAGACGCCACGAAGCGAACTCGCCACGAGTTGTCGTCGGGGTCCCGGGCTTCGATTCCTTGGTCTTCCAGCCGCAGGCGCACACCCGCTCGCCGGAGGGCGATGGCTGCGTCGCCGACGTGCCGCGGCTCGTTGACGACGAGGGTGTACCGAAAGCCCTTGGCGGGTTCCGAGCCGTGTCTGCCCGCGGCAACGTGCGCCCGGGCCATCCGCTGCCGATCGGACGCAAGGCCCCTCCGCCGGCGCTGCTTGACGGTGAGAACGAGCGGAGGCGAATCCAGATCGAAGACAGCCGTCGTCTCGCTCCTCTGGCCAGGCGGCACGCCAAGGAGAGCCTCGTAGAACGCTGCCGAACGGTCCGTGTCGTCGGCTTCCACGACGATCTGCAATTTGCTCGACATGACCCCTGTTCCTTCCGCACGCGGATCCCGCGCGAGCGCGCGCAACATCATCGAAACGCGCCAACCGAAGACGCGACCGACCCTCACTCGGATTGAAGAGACAAAAACGACGAAGGCCGCCTCGGGCGGTTCCCCGGGCGGCCTTGTTCGTGCGCTATCGCGCGAGGCTACCGCCTAGGGGAGGAGGGCTCGGAGGCCCAGATGACGCAAGCGCGCTTGCCGATTCGGTCCGCAGTCGGCCGAACGCCCCTCGTCGCAAGGACGAGCCGCGTCCGACGAAGAGAATGCATGAATGCGGATTGACCGAATGGCGCGCGAGTCATGATTCGTTTCCGTAGCGCCCAGATCGCCGATCGTCAAGAGACGATGGGTCGGCGCGAGATGGCTTTCCGCCACGAGGCTGCCGCGCAGGGCCCGAATTGGATCCGGCGAATTCGCTGGTGCACAGCTCGCTACGATGCGGATCGCTACCTCCACCCCGCTGCACTAGCGTACGCGCAAACGATGGGGCTCTTCGAAAAAGACTATGTCATCCGCCAGATCGAGAAACTCAACGAGTTTTTGGCCGCGATCGCCGCCCATCTCGCCGGCGGACGACCGAGCGAGGCGCTCGCCTTGACGATCGAAGCCCAAGCCGATCTCGCTGGCCCGTTCGCTCGATCGCTCGATCGGCTCGATGCCGCAAGTGTCGTCGCCGTGCTCGGTCGGGACAAGGCCAAGGGCTATACCGAGCTTTTGCATCTCGAAGCGGATGCGCGACGCGCCCTGGGTGAAACAGCCTCGGCCCACTCGCTCGCTCTGCGAGCCGACGCCATCGCTCGCGTTGCGTGAACGCGGCCGCCTCGTCGGGGGCGCTCGACGAGGCGCGAGGTCGCGACATCACTCGGCACGGGCGGGTGCCGCGTGAGAGTCGCTCGCGATCGCGACCTCCGGGTCCACGGACCCCGGCTGGCGCTCTCGCGCCGTGAGGCGTTCGATCGTCACGAAGAGGGCGGGAATCAAGAAGATGCCGAGCAGCGTCGCCGCAAGCATCCCCGAGACGACGGCCGTGCCGAGCATCTGCCGAGCCGAGGCGCCCGCCCCCTTGGCGACCCACAAGGGAACGCAGCCGAAGATGAAGGCGAAGGACGTCATCAAGATGGGACGAAGTCGCAACTTCGCTCCTTCGAGCGCAGCCTGGACGATCGAGCGTCCCTGATCGCGTCGGTCTTTGGCGAACTCGACGATCAGGATCGCGTTCTTCGCCGTGAGTCCGACGAGCATGACGAGGCCAATCTGCGCGTAAATGTTATTGTCGAAATGCCGGGATAGCAAACCCAAATACGCGCCGAGAACCGCCACGGGCGTACTCAAGAGTACGCTGAACGGTAGCGACCAACTCTCGTAAAGCGCGGCAAGAATGAGAAACACGAAGACGAGCGAAAGACCGAGCACGCGCGTCGAGCTGCCGGCCGACACCTTTTCTTGATAGGACAACCCGTTCCACGCAAAACCCATCTCGGGAGGTAGGGTTTTGGCGGCGACGTCCTCGAGTGCATCGAGCGCTTGGCCGGAGCTGTAGCCCGGGGCCTGGCCGCCCATGATTTCGACCGCGCGATACAGGTTGAATCGGACCGTGTACTCGGGGCCGGCGGTCATCCGGATGTGGACGAACGACGAAAGCGGCACCATCTCGCCGCGCCCATTTCGGACGTAGAACTGATTGATGTCCTCCGGGCTCGTTCGGTAGGAGGGCTCTGCCTGCACGAAGACACGCCACTGGCGGCCGAATCGCGTGAAGTCGTTGACGTAGGACCCGCCGAGAAACGTTTGTAGGGCGTTGTAGATCTCGGTTACGGCCACTCCTTCGGTCAGCGCCTTGTCCTTGTCGACGTCGGCGAACATTTGCGGCACCGCCGGTGAAAAGTTGGGCCGTACGCCGGCGAGCTCCGGCCGCTTGCGCGCCTCGGCGACGAAGCGCTGCACGTTTCGAGCGAGAAAATCGTACGAGCCGCCGCTCCGGTCCTGCAGCATCATGCTGAAGCCGCCCGCCGTGCTGATGCCCGGGATGGCCGGTGGGCCCACAGCAAACACGCGTGCCTCGGGAATGCGCGAGAACGCCGTGTTGATTCGGCGCAGGATCGCGTCGGACGTCATGTCGGCCGAGCGCCGCTCGTCCCAGGGCTTGAACGAGGCGAAGCCGGTGCCGGTGTAGCTCGCCGCAGTGCGCGTGAAGAAGCTGAACCCGGCGACCCCGTTGTACGTGCGGATGCCAGGCTCCTTGCCGAGGATGTCGTCGATCTGACGGTACACGGCCATCGTGCGCTGCAGCGACGCGCCGTCGGGAAGCTGGACACCGAGGACGACATAACCCTGATCTTCGTCCGGAACGAATCCCGTCGGGATCTTGCGGCCCAACACGACCGATATCCCGGCGACAGCCGCAAGAAGAAGAAGCGGGATCGCGAGCTTGCGCAACAGCAGCCGGTTGACCGAGACGTACCCGTCGGTGGCCCGGACGAACCACCGGTTGAACGCCGCGCCGAGCTTGCCGAAAGCGGTCTTTGGTTCGCCACGCGGCCGCAGAAGCATCGCGCTCAGAGCCGGGCTCAACGTCAGCGCATTGAACGCGGAGATGAGCACCGACACCGCGATCGTCAGGGCAAACTGCTGGTAGAGGCGTCCGGTCACACCGCTCAGGAAGGCGACGGGAATGAAGACCGCCGCCAGGATGAGCGCGATGGCGACGACCGGACCCTGCACCTCGGACATCGCTCGCAGCGTCGCATCGCGCGGCGTCATGCCTTCTTCGATGTGATGCTCGACCGCTTCCACCACGACGATGGCGTCGTCGACCACGAGGCCGATGGCCAGGACGAGGCCGAATAGCGAAAGAGTGTTGACCGAAAAACCCAACAACGGAAATACTGCAAATGCTCCGACGAGCGACACCGGCACGGTCAAAAGGGGAATGAGCGTCGCGCGCCAGCTCTGCAAAAATACGAAAACGACGAGCACGACGAGCGCGATGGCTTCGAACAGCGTCTCGACGATCTCGCGGATGCCCGCTTTGACGGGCGCGGTCGTGTCGAGCGAGACCTTGTAGTCGACCCCCGGCGGAAAGCGGGTCGCCAGCTCGGCCATCGTTTTTTTGATGTCGTCGGCAACCTGCAGGGCGTTCGATCCCGGCGACTGGAACGCCGCGACGACAGCGGCAGGCTTGCCGTTGAAGGTGCCGTATTGCTGGTAGTTGAGCGAGCCGAGCTCGGTGCGGGCGATGTCCTTGATCCGAACGGCAGACCCGTCCGGGTTCTCGCGCACGACGACGTTGGCGAATTCCTCGGCTTCGATGAGCCTTCCCTGCGCACGGACCGTGTACGTGAGCTGCTGCCCGGCGGGGGCGGGCTCGGCGCCCACTTGCCCGGCCGGATTGACGACATTCTGCGCGCGAAGGGCGTTCTGAACGTCGGTGACCGTGAGTCCGAGGCGAGCGCAGAGGTCCGGCTTGAGCCAAATGCGCATCGAGTAGTCGGAAGACCCGAGATTTCGGATGTCGCCGACGCCCTTCACGCGCAAGAGCGCATCGTTCACGTTGATGAGGGCGTAATTGGCCAAAAATGCCGGGTCGTACCGGCCGTCCGGTGAGAACAGCGAGATGACCATCAGCGGGAAAGCCAGAGACTTCTTGATCGTGACGCCGAAATTCTTGACGTCCTGGGGCAAAAACGGCTGCGCTTGCGAGTAGCGGTTGTTGACGAGAACGTTGTCGACGTCGATGTCGGTGCCGACGTCGAACGTCACGGTCTGATTCATGGAACCGTCGTTGGCATTGGTCGATTGGATGTAAAGCATCCGGTCGACGCCGTTCATCTGCTGCTCGATCGGCGTCGCCACGGACTGCTCGATCGTCAGCGCGTCGGCCCCGGTGTACGTCGTCGTGAGGTTGATCTGGGGCGGCAGGATCTGCGGAAACTGGGCAATGGGAAGGCCCAGCAGCGACACGGTACCGAGCAGGACCGTGAGGATCGCGATGACCATCGCGACGATGGGCCGGCGAACGAAGAAGGCGGACACCATCCGGCTATCCTCCGTTCTAGTTTCTGGCCGCCGCCGACACGGGCGCCGTCGATCCACCCGCAGACGAGGCGGCGGGCATGCTCTCGGGAGCGGGCCTTGGGTCCACCCGAGCGCCGTCGGATACCTTCTGCAGTCCTTCCACTACGATGCGCTCCCCGTCGGCGATGCCCTTCTCGATGATCTGACTGCCGCGCGCGCTCGGCCCGAGCTCGACTCGGCGCAGCTCCACCTTGTTGTCCGGATCGATGACCGCGAGCGAATAGGTCCCTTGAACCGAGATCACGGCCTTGTCGGGCACGACGAGGACGTCGTGGCCCGCTTCGCCGCGCGGGATACGCACGCGCGTGTACTGGCCCGGGCGCAGGAAGCCATCGGGATTCGCCGCCAACGCCTGGACCTGAACCGTGCCGGTGCTCGCGTCGATCTGCCGATTCGCCATGACGATGATCGCCCGATGCGGGTACACAGTGCCGTCCGCGAGGACCAGATCGATACCACGCTCGTGGCCTTCGGCCTCGCCCCCCGAATCGAGCCGGGCGGTCTGCCTTTTGACCCAGGCCAGATCGCGCATCTCGAGGTGCCGGAAGCGTTCCGGATGTTTGACGTACTCCACCTCGCTCAGCGCGAAGTTCACGCGGATGGGATCGATTTGAGAGACGGTCGTCAGCAGCGTCGGGCCATCTTGACCGACCAGGTTGCCGACCCGGACGAGAGCAAGCCCCGCGACTCCGCCGATGGGCGAACGAATTTGCGTGTACGACAGGTTGAGCTCGGCCGTCTGGAGTTGTGCCTGCGCGGAGAGCACCTGAGCCTCGGTGTCGGCGAGGCTCGCCGTGGCGTTGTCGATATCCTGCTGCGAAATCATTCCCGCTTTGAGCAGGCCCTGGTCGCGTTCGAGCTGAATCCGATTTCGGTCCCGGGCCACGCGCGTTCGCTCGAGGTTGGCCCGAGCCGAGGCCACCGCAGCCGCGTATTCGTTGGGCTCAATCGTGAACAGCAGGTCTCCGGACCTTACCGGCGACCCGTCTTTGTAGTTGTCGGTCCGCAGAAACCCGCGCACGCGAGCGCGGATGTCCGCGTCGACGTAGCCGTCGAGCGTGCCCACCGCTTCGATGTAAAGCGGCACGTTGCTCCGCATGACCGTCGAAACGAGTACGGTCGGAGGAGGCGGCGCCGACGCAGGCCCCTTCTTGTCTCCGCAGGCGGCCGCACCCGCGAGCAGCCCGATCGCGACGAGCACTCTACCCAAGGCGTTCAATAGACACACTCCGCGTTGATGAGAACCGAGTTGGCGCGCGCCTCGTCGACCTGGAAGTCGAGAAGTGCAAGCTGGATCTCCGCCTGACGCAATGCCTGAGCCGAGATGACTAGATCGAGGCTGGTTCCAAGCCCATGGGCATAGCCTTCGCGTGTGCGACGATCGACCTCGGCCGCAAGGTCGCGCTGCCGGAACGCGACGTCGCGCGACGCCCGAAGGACGTCCACCGAACGAAGCACTTGAGCCGAACCGACGATCGCGCTCAGACGGGTGCGGACGAGTGCCTGTCGAGCTTGCTCGAGAGCGGCGCGGCTGTCGCGCAACGCGCCGTACCGCGCACCGCCATCGTAGAAAGGAACGCTCAACACGCCGGCGAGCGACCAGGTCGTAAAGGGCGCCAACACCGGCGCGGTCGTGTACGCGAACTGCGAGGTGACGGCAAACGACGGAGCGAACTGAAGCTCGGCATCGCGAACGGCCCGCTCGCCCACCTCGACGCGCGTTCGCGCCGCGGCGACGTCGGGGCGCCGCTCGATGTCCTCGTTCAATCGGCAGGTCCGTTCCACGGCGGCTTCGAAGGCCTCGAAGTCGAGGCCGACGGGCGCCGCGAACGGAACGGCTGAGCCGAGCGCCGCGCCGAGCGCTTCGCGCGACTGGCGCAGGCCCTCGTCGCCGTTGATGAGGGGGGAGCGGGCAGCGGCCACGTCCTGCCGGGCACGGTCGACGTCGACTTCGGTGCCCTGGCCGAACTGCAAGCGCACTTGGGTCAGCCGCAGACGATCGAGTGCCGCGCGCAAGCCAACGCGATTGAGATCGGCCACGCGCGCGGCGGCCAGCGTAGCCAGCATCGCGTCGACGACGTCGATGGCAATCTGCTTGCGGCTGTCCTCGAAAGACAGCTCGGACGCCTCGATGTTCTTGTCGGCCGTCCCGACCCCGAAGATCCCGCGCGGATTGATCACCGGCCACGACGCGGCGGCCCCGAAGTCCCAGGCGTTCGCGGGCGGCGTTACGACCGAGAGGCCCGCGATCGAAAACCGCAGCGGACGGGCGAGCTGATGGACAAACGCCACCTGCCCATTGACCGAAGGCAAGACGGCCGCAAGCGCCGTTTCGCGCTGGGCCTCGGCCCTGCGAACCGCCTGGTAGCTCGAGATGTATTCGGGCGAGCGGGTGCGGATGAGCTCGAGAGCCTGTTCCCAGGATGCGATCTGCTGCGGCGCCGGCGGCGGCGGCGCGAGCATGGGATCCGCGATCGGTGGGCCTCCGACCCCATCGCTTTGGACTTCCGCCGGTTGCGCGTGCACTTCGCCGGCGACGGCGCCGAAGCCAACCAGGATCGCAGCGGCGATGCCGCGGGATCGACGAACCACTTGCATTGCGTCTTGTCTCACGATCCGTCGACGATTCCATCTCGGATGCGTCGACGCCGGGCACGGTTGCGTCCTGAGCTCATGCGGTTCGATTGGCCGCGCTCGAGAAGACCGAGGTTTCCGGTCCTGCCCGCCTGGCCACCCATGGGCGCTTCGAAAAACTCCGGCTTGGACCACCCCTTGCTTTGAGCGATCACCCGGGGGCCGGCCGGGGCCGGACGACGCGTTCGATCAACCGCTCAAGAAGGGTTTCCGGGGATGCGTCCAAGCCTGGATGAGGCGACGAGGTCTGCACTATCGTGCTGCGCGGCGCGACGAGCCAGTGCCAGCGCTCCCGCAGGGTCATCCGGCCGATAGGCCCGGAAGAAGGTCCGCCCGCGCAAATGCGCGGGATGGCGTCGAGGTGACGTCGCACCAAGTCGACGTCGACGTCAGGCGAAAGCGCGCGGAGCCGCGCCGCGTCGAGCTCGACACACGCCGCCAACACATCCCTCTCGTCGCAGAAGACGATCACTCCTGCGTTCACGAACTCCTCTCGATCGACGTGCGGAACGACCCGCACGACGGCGTAATCAAACGAGCAAAGTGCGGCCATGCTCGGCACCCTTCAAGAAAATGGGCATGGAGGCCATGCGTTCGCGCAGCCAGGCGACGTACGCCGCCCGGTGAGCGGCTGCGTCGGCGAACCCGTGCTCGGCACCCAGCCAGCTCTCGGGAATCGCGTCCACCACCCGGCCGATCGCTTGCCCGTCGAGGGCCTCGCGGAGACGTACCGCGGCGTCCGTGAGCGCCGACGCCCAGGGCCAGAGGACGTGCTGCCGCGCCTCAGTGAACGGGTCCCGTGTGCCGTCGAGCGCATGGTCGGGGCCCCAGGCGTGATGAAAATAGAGCGACGCACCGTGGTCGATGAGCCACAGCCGTCGATGCCACGACAGCAGGTTCGGGTTACGCGGCGTGCGATCGACGTTCATCACGAACGCGTCGAAGAGCACGATGAGCGACGCCGTGGCGGCGTCCGGTGGCGGCCCCACGATCGAATCGAATGTGATGCTTCCGGGCAAGTAGTCGAGGCCGACGTTCAGCCCCGCACTCGCTTCGAGCGGCGCACTGAGCTCCGGATCCGGTTCGCTCCGTGCGAGGACGCGGTCCACCTCGACGAGCACGATTTCGGGAACGGCCAACCCGACCGCGCGCGCCAGCTCGCCGGCGACGAGTTCGGCGACAAGAGCCTTGGTCCCCTGGGCCGCTCCTCGCAGCTTGACGACGTAGAGGCCGAGATCGTCGCCTTCGACGAGGGCGGGGACCGACCCGCCCTCGCGAAACGGCATGACGTACCGAAGGGCGCGAACGGTGCGCAGCATGGCGCGTCAAGCTTAGTGGAGGCTCCACATGCTGACGATCGCGTCGATTTCGAACTCGTGTTTCGGGCGAGTGGGGTCCCCGAAAGGGCCGTCGCCCGCCGGTCGCAGGGCACACCCCCAAGTCCAGCATCGTAGACCGAATGCGCGCGCAAGCGGCGCGCAGACCCAGGCCGAGGTGCTCGATTTCGAATCGTTCCGGGGGCTTGGTCGCAGCTTGACGCGCTGTCCTCTTTGGCGAACACTCGGCCGGCCTTGAACCTCCGAACGGATCACCCGGCCGGCGCTCCGCCCGAGGCGTCGGTCGGAGTGACGCGCGTCGTCGGCGAGAACCTCCGCCGCCTTCGTACCAAACGCGGGCTTTCGCTCGAGCGGCTCGGGCGCGCGTCCGGCGTCAGTCGGGCCATGCTCGGGCAGGTGGAGCTCGGGCGCAGTACGCCGACCATCAACGTCCTCTGGAAGATCGCACGCGCCCTGGCCGTGCCCTTCTCCGCCCTGATCAGCGATCCCAGCGATGCCCAATCGACCGTGCTACGGGCCGGCAAGGCGAAGGTTCTCACGTCGCAGGACGGGTCGTTCAAGTCGCGCGCGCTCTTTCCATTCGACACAGCGCCGGTCGTCGAGTTCTACGAGCTCGCGCTTGCGCCCGCGTCGATCGAACGGGCGGACGCGCACGCGCCCGGAACGAAGGAGCATCTGGTCGTGGCCGATGGGACGCTTGCCATGGTCGTCGCCGGCAAACGCCACGAGCTTGCCCGCGGCGACGCGATTCTCTTCGACGCCGACGTCCCGCACGAGTACCGCAACGAAGGGTCCGACCCGCTTCGCATGTACCTGGTGATGACGTATGGCGATGCCGCACCGCGGCGCCGGTCCAAAGCCCCCTCCAAGGGGGGGTTGCCGCGTCGTCCGAAGTCCATTATAGTGGACACGTGATTCAGCTAACGCCCCAAGCTGCTTACGAACTGGTCGCACGCGGAGAGCTCCACGTGATCGACGTCCGCGAACCGCACGAGTGGCTCGGCGGGCATCTGCCGGCTTCCCGCCTGGTGCCGCTCGGTCAATTCAGAGCGAATCCGAAGGGCGCACTGCCGGGCGACGGGATTCTATTCGTGTGCGCGGCGGGCATCCGCAGCCAGATGGCATGCGGGGTCGCCGAAGCGCATGGACTGACGCGCGTCTTCAACTTGAGCGGCGGTACGCGCGCTTGGGTTAAGGCGGGCCTGCCGCTCGTCCACGACGAACTGAGCGCTGTCTCGTGAAGGACTGAGCCCCGTCTCGTCAAGGGGTCCGGCGACGATCCGCGCGAGCGGATAAGTCCGGGTTTGCGAGCGGAGGAAAGCGCGGCGGTCACGGCAGCCTACCTTGCGGGAGAAGGGCCGCGTGCCTTAGGTTCGCGCTGCCCGAAAGACGGGCTCACCCCAGGAGCTCATTCATGACGCAAGGATCGCATCCCACGCTCGGCGCGCCCGCGGCACGCCAGCTGGCGAACACCACCAAGACACCGCCGCAATGGGTGGGCACGACCCCGCGGTGGCTGGTGACTCTTTTGCCCTGGGTTCCGGTCGAAGCAGGCACGTACCGGGTCAACAAGGTGAAGGACAAGGAGGCGGCGATCGGAATCGAGTGCAGCCCGAGCGACGGGGACGACCTGCCTGTCGCGTTCGTCGATTACGAGGAACATCCGCGCGAATACACGCTGAGCACGGTCACCACGACGATCGAGGTTCAGACGCGCATCTCGGACCTTTATCGAAGCCCGATGGACCAGGTGCGCGAGCAGCTAGGCGTTCTCGTCGAGATGGTGAAGGAGCGCCAGGAAAACGAACTCATCAACAACGCCACCTACGGTCTTCTGCCGAGCGTCGCGCCGAGCATGCGCATCGCGACGCGAGCCGGCGCACCGACCCCCGATGACCTGGACGAGCTCATCGCCAAGATTTGGAAGGAGCCCGCGTTCTTTCTCGCGCACCCGCGCGCGATCGCCGCCTTCGGACGCGAGTGCACGCGTCGAGGCGTCCCACCGCCCACGGTAACGCTTTTCGGATCGCCGTTCGTGACGTGGCGCGGAATCCCGCTCGTGCCAACCGACAAGCTCGGCATCGACGGAAACGGGCGCACCAACATCCTCTTATTGCGCACGGGCGAAAAGAAACGAGGCGTGGTCGGGCTGTTCCAACCCGGCATCCCCGGAGAAGTCAGCCCGAGCCTCTCGGTGCGCTTGATGGGCATCAACCAACGGGGCGCGGCCGCGTACCTGCTGTCGCTTTACTGCTCCGCGGCCGTTCTTACGGACGACGCGATCGGCGTGCTCGAGAACGTCACGCTGCAAAGCTATTATGAGTACACGTGATCCGGGGTCGACCGTGGCGCGCCCGGATGACGCTCCGATCGAACCGGGCGGCGACGTCGTTCGCGCCGTCTCGATGGCGGGCGAGATCGAGCGGCTGGCCAATATGTTTTTCTCCGGGGTGCCGGGCCCGGTCCTCGGCCCGACGAGCGTTGCCGCCCCGGGTGCCGCGCCGGACCCCGCACTGACAGCCACCGCGCCCGCACCCCCGAGAGGCCCGAGCGCGCTCGCTCCGGGCGGCGCTTCCTCGGCCGTTGCGCTGCCCCCCGTGCCCGGACCGCTTCAGCGGCCGCCGCCCGTGAGCGCGCCGGCTCCCAAGGAGAGCGACTTTCGTCCGATCGCGACGCTCTTCTCGGACCAGTTGGGATTGCCTTCGGCGTTCTCGCTCGCCGCGCCGTCGCCGCCCCCGTCGCAAGCTCCGTATTTCCTGGATCTCGCCGGTTTGCCGTCGGCTACGCCCTCGGTTCCGGCCGGCATAGCCCCTGGCGCGCCGGCGGCGGCCGTGCCGCGTCCGGAGACAGAGGCTACGGCGCCGGACCTGCCCACGGCGCCGACGCCCGCGGCCCCTGGTTACGACTTTCAGCCCGAGCTCAACCCTGCGCCCCCATCGGCCCCGGGGATGTTCGATCCGAACACCATCCGCCGAGACTTCCCGATTCTCGACGAACGGGTCCACGGCCGGAGGCTCGTGTGGCTCGACAATGCCGCGACGACCCAGAAGCCGCAGTCGGTGATCGATCGGGTCTCGTATTTCTATGAGCACGAGAATTCGAACGTGCACCGGGCCGCACACACGCTCGCCGCACGCGCCACCGACGCGTACGAGGGAGCGCGCGACAAAGTGCGACGCTTTCTCAACGCTCCGTCGGCCAAGGAGATCGTCTTCGTGCGAGGCGCCACCGAGGCGATCAATCTGGTGGCTCAAAGCTGGGGACGGAGAAACGTCGGCCCCGGCGACGAGATCGTGATCACCTGGCTCGAGCACCACGCCAACATCGTGCCCTGGCAACAACTCTGTGCCGAGAAGGGCGCCTGCCTTCGCGTCGCGCCGGTGGACTCACGCGGCGAGGTGCGACTCGACGAATACGACAAGCTTTTGGGGCCTCGAACGCGCATCGTCTCGTTCGCTCACGTCTCGAACGCGCTCGGGACGACCCTTCGCGTGCGCGACATGGTCGACATGGCTCACCGTCAGGGGGCGGTGGTCCTCGTGGACGGCGCCCAGGCCGTGAGCCACATGCCCGTCGACGTGCAAGCGATCGATTGCGATTTCTACTGCTTTTCGGGGCACAAAGTGTTCGCGCCGACGGGGATCGGGGTTCTCTTCGGCAAGCAGGAGATCCTCGACGCCATGCCACCCTGGCAAGGCGGGGGCAACATGATTGCCGATGTGACGTTCGACAAGACGACGTATCAACCGGCGCCCTCCCGATTCGAAGCGGGCACCGGCAGCCTCGCGGACGCCGTCGGACTTGGCGCGGCGCTCGACTACATCTCCGGCATCGGCATGCCCAACATCGCACGCTATGAACACGATTTGCTCGAGTACGCGACCGAGTGCCTGGCACGCGTGCCCGGATTGACGCTCATCGGAACCGCGCCGGAAAAGGCGTCCGTCCTTTCGTTCGTGATCGACGGGGTGCGGACCGAAGACGTCGGCGCGGCGCTCAATCTCGAGGGCATCGCGGTGCGCGCAGGACACCACTGCGCGCAGCCCATCCTGCGCCGATTCGGTCTCGAGAGCACGGTCCGGGCCTCGCTCGCCCTTTACAACACGCGGGGCGATGTCGACGCCCTCGTGGACACGCTGCAGCGGATCCAAGGGGGACGGTGGCAACCGCGTCGTGACGGAAGCGGTCGGCCCGCGTAAGCGCAATCGCGGGCCGGCCCCCATAGCCGACCGCCGATCCGCGCCGTAGGCCACGCGACGTGGATCGATGCTTATGCCCTTGTTTACGCTCGTGTTTTCGACGCAGTCGACAGGAGCTCGGACCGGGTTCATGGTACCTTGCGAGTGTGCTGGTCCACAGGCCTGACCCCTCCGCGCCCATCGGCCGACCCTCGCGTCAGACTTCACGAATGGTAAGGCCACTTGATATCCCGACCAACCGGTGTACTGTCTTTTCATCACCGATGCGGACGGGACATGCCCCCCCGAGGGGGACCGGCGCGTGAAACAGCTCGGCGTCGCGGGCGGCGACCCGGAACCGGCGAACGCGGGTCGGGCACTCCGAGGCCCGGGCGATCCGCAGCGGTTCGACAGCTCGAAATCCGCGACCCCGGTGCCGAGGGAGATGGGGCGGGCGCAGCTCGATCCATGATTGGCGTTGCGCAAAACGATGCCGGGATCGAGGAACCGGCGGTTCGCGCGCTGTGCGCGGCCGAGGTGGCGCACTGGAACGTCCGCGGCCGCCGCGTTCTCGTCATCGTCCCCGACGGTACGCGGACCGCGCCCATTGATCTGCTCTTTCGGATTCTGCACGATCTGATGGCCGACGACGCGGCTTGCTTCGACGTGTTGATTGCGCTCGGCACGCATCCGCCGATGACCGACGAAGGCATCAACGAACGGTTGGGCATCACGGGGCACGAGCGGCGTACCCGCTACGGCCGGACCCGGTTCATGAATCATCGCTGGGACGACCCGGGCCAGCTCGTCTCGATCGGGGAGATCACCGAGCCGGAAGTCGAGGCGCTCTCCGCCGGCCGCATGCGCGAACGGGTCAACGTGACGATCAACAAGGTCGCGCTCGAATACGATTTGCTTCTGATCATCGGGCCCACCTTCCCGCACGAAGTCGTCGGTTTCTCGGGCGGCAACAAATACCTGTTCCCGGGCATCTCGGGACCCGAGATCATCGACATGTTTCACTGGCTGGGAGCGCTCATCACGAACCCCGGCATCATCGGTGCGAAGCACACCCCGGTTCGATCGATCGTCGACCGCGCCGCGGCGCTCGTGCCGGTCGAGCGCAAGTGCGTGAGCCTCGTCGTCCACGATCGCGGGCTCATCGGCGTGTTCATCGGGGCGCCGGAAGAGGCGTGGAGCGCCGCGGCAGACCTGTCGGGTCAGGTCCACATCCGCTACGCCGAGAGGCCCTATGATCGCGTACTCAGCTGCGCGCCCTCGATGTACGACGAGCTTTGGGTGGGCGGCAAGTGCGCCTACAAGCTCGAGCCGGTCGTAGCCGACGGCGGTGAGCTCATCATTTACGCGCCCCACATCGCGCGTCTGTCGATCACGCACGGGGAAATGATTCGCCGAATCGGCTACCATGTGCGCGACTATTTCGTCGGCCAGATGGATCGCTTTCGGGACATCCCCAGGGGCGTCCTCGCGCACTCCACACACGTGAAAGGCATCGGCACCTTCGTGAACGGCGTCGAACGACCCCGCATCCACGTCACCCTGGCCACGCAGATCCCCGAGGCCGAGTGCCGGGCCATCAACCTCGGCTATCGCGACTTTCGCACGATCGATACGCGGGAGTGGATGGGGCGCGAGGACGAGGGAGTCCTCTACGTGGCCAAGGCGGGAGAGCTTCTCTTTCGCATGCAAGGCGACTCCGCCCCGAGAAGCGCGGCAACGTTCGTGACGGAGGCACACGCCGGAGACGCGCGATGAGTATCGAAAGGATCGTTGCCCCGAGCGGGGATCTCGATTTCGTGAGCCTCGGGGCACTGGTTCACCGCCTGGACCCCGGCATCGTGCCGTTTCGCAAAGCGACGCACTTCGACGTTCACGTAAGCGGCGGCGAGTTCAACGTCACGGCCAATCTGGCCGACTGCTTTCGAATGAACACGGCGATCGTGACAGCGATGGTGGACTACCCCATCGGCAACCTCATCGCGGACCGCGTCCGCGCCATGGGCGTTCGCGCCTTCTACAAGGACTTCGCACACGACGGGGTGCGTGGGCCCAACATGGCCACCGTTTACAGCGACCGCGGCTTCGGTCTGCGTCCCCCGGTGGTCTTCTACAACCGCGCGAACGAGGCCGCGGCGCGGCTCAAGCCGGGCGACTTCGATTGGAGTCGGATATTTGCCGGCGGGTTGCGATGGTTTCACAGCGGTGGAATTTTTGCTTCTCTTTCGGAGACGACCGGAGAACTGATTCTCGAGGGAATGAAGGCCGCCAAAGCGGCGGGCGCCATCGTCAGCTTCGACCTGAACTTTCGCGAGAAGCTGTGGAATGTCTGGGGCGGGGCGAACAAGGCGGCGGAAGTCATCGGCCGGATCGCGAATCATGTCGACGTCCTCGTGGGCAACGAAGAGGATCTGCAGCGCGGGCTCGGCGTCCCGGGTCCCGACGTGAACGACCGGTCCGGCCTGCAAACGGATGCCTTCTTTCGCATGATCGAACGGGTGATTGCGAAGTATCCCAACGTCAAAGCCGTGGCGACGACGTTGCGCGAGGTCCGCTCCGCCAACCGCCACGGATGGAGCGCTGTCGCGTGGATCGCAGGACGGCAAGTCACCGCGCCCACCTGCGACATCGACGTGTTCGATCGAGTCGGCGGGGGCGACGGCTTTGCGGCCGGTCTGTTCTACGGTCTGCTCACGGGCGAGACCCCCGAGGACGCCGTGAGGCTTGGCTGGTCTCACGGCGCGCTTCTGACGACGTTTCCGGGGGACACGACGATGGCGACGATCGAGCAGGTCCGAGCCTTCGCTCGAGGAGCGTCGGCGAGAATTCAGCGCTGAACCGATGCATGGGATGACAAAGCGCGATGATCATCGAAAAGTACTCGCTGGGCATCGGGGATCGGTTCGGCATGGAGGGCGTCGCTCAACTGGCTGCCCTTCGGAAAGCCGAGGAGCACGGTGTCCTGATCGTGCCGGTGTGGAACAAGTCGAACCGCGAGCACTCGCTCATCGGGACCCAACCGGAGGACGTTCGCGCCGCCGCCGACGATGCCGTGCGCGCCACCGGCTGGCAACACACGTACTACGTCGATGCCGATCACATCGGGGTGAAGACGGTCGATCGGTTCATTGCGTCGAGCAACTTTTTCACGCTCGACGTCGCGGACTTCATCGGCCAATCCGCAGACGAGCGCGCCATCGAGTCGTTCGTCCGGGACATGCAACCTTTTCGCGGTACGTTGCGCATCCCCGGCGTCGAAGCGGCCTTCGAGGTGACCGAACCCATTGTTCGGGAAATCGGCCGCCGCTACGTGTGCGCAGCGGGAGAGGCCGGTCGGACGTACCGCCGGATCGAAGCCGCCAAGGGCGCGGATTCGTTCGTCACGGAGGTATCCATCGACGAGGCCTCGGAGTCTCAGTCGCCGCTGGAGCTCTTCTTCGTGCTCGGAGCGCTCGCCCGGGAGCGCATCCCCGCGCAGACCGTGGCGCCCAAGTTTTCGGGCAAGTTCCTCAAGGGGATCGACTATGTCGGCGACACGCGCATTTTCGCGCGCGAATTCGAGGCCGACCTGGCCGTCGTTCGCCATGCGATCGACGTCTTCGGCTTTCCGCCATCGCTCAAGCTGAGCGTCCACACGGGCAGCGACAAGTTTTCCCTTTACCCGATCATGCGCGCCGCTCTGCGAAAGACCGATCAGGGATTGCACCTGAAGACCGCGGGGACGACGTGGCTCGAGGAGATCGTCGGAGTGACGCTATCGGGCCCGGCCGGCCTCGACCTCGCCAAGCGGATCTATGCGCAAGCGTTCGCGCGCTACGACGAGCTGTGCGCTCCGTATGCGGCCGTGGTGGCGATCGACCGGGCGAAGCTCCCGACGCCGTCGGAGGTATCGACGTTTGGCGCGGAGCGACTGGCCAACCACATTCGACACGACCCTCGCTGCGCCGACTTCAGCATTCACGTGCGCCAGCTGATGCATGTCGCATTCAAGATCGCCGCGGAGCTGGGAGAGGAATTCCGGGCCGCGCTTCGTGACGGGCGACAGACCGTCGCCCCGTGCGTCACCCGAAACCTGCAGCGACACATCGAGCCGCTCTTCGGTCGCGATTCCAGTCCGTTGCCTGCCGCCGCCGGCGGCATGGGGACTACTGGTTGACGCCGCTCGCGAGAAAGCCCCCGTCGATGGCGAGGACCTGCCCATTGACGAAGCTTGCGCTCCGCGACGCGAGAAAGACCACGGCTCCCACGACCTCTTCGACCCGCCCGAATCGCTTGAGGGGCGTGCGCATGAGAAGCTCGCGCCCTCGCGCGGTGCCGTTCAAGAGTTCTTCGTTCAGATCGGTGCGGAAGATTCCGGGTGCCACCGCGTTCACGCAGACCCCTTTCGATCCCCATTCGACCGCGAGCGACCGGGTGAGCGCCACGACCCCCGCCTTGCTGGCCCCGTACGCCGCGACCTCGTAGAGGGCGACGAACGACGTGAGCGAGGCCACATTCACGATCCGGCCGTACCCGCGATCGATCATGTGCTTGCCGAAAATCTGACATCCGCGCAGCGTGCCCGTGAGGTTCGTCTCGAGGATGTCGTTCCAGTCCGACTCGGCGAGATCCAGGGTCGGCGAGCGCTTGATTTTGCCTGCGCAGTTGACGAGGATGTCCACCTTCCCGAGCGATCCGACCGTAGCCGCAAGCAGGCGGTCGAGAGACCCGCGGTCGGTGACGTCCGCCGCGACGCGCAGCGAACGGCGTCCGACCTGCTCGATCTCCGCTGCGGTCCGATCGATGTGATCGATCCGACGCCCGGTCGGCACGACATCGGCACCCGCCTGCGCGAGCCCCAGCGCGAGCGCCCGTCCGATACCACTGGTCCCACCGAGAACGACGGCGACCTGACCGCCCAGATCGAGGCCCGACCCGGTCACGGGCCGACCCCGCACACGGCTTGCCGACCCACCTGGACGGGCTTCGAGGGGCCGCGCGGACGCCTCGCCTGCCCGCACGTCGTCTCACGCCCGTCCGCCATTTCGCCGCACCGTGCCATCGCAGAACTCCATGGTCAGGCCACTTGATATTCAGACCAATGGCCGGTAGCTTTACACTGACTTGGACGAATGTGTCCAACCCAGACCGACGAGGATAGAGACTTCGGGGCGCGACGTCGTCCACCGACAGCGCCGGATCGTCTCACCCGGGAAGCATGTGGGACATGCCGCTGCAAACCATCGAGAACCAACGCCTTTATCGTCAAATAGCCGATCAAGTCTCGAGGCTGATTGCGTCGGGCGAGCTTGCCGAGGGTGAGCGACTGCCCTCCGAACGCGAGCTTTCCGCCCAGCTCGGGGTTTCCCGTCCGTCGGTGCGGGAAGCCCTGATTGCCCTCGAAGTCGCCGGCAAGGTGGAAGTTCGCGTGGGATCCGGGATCTTCGTGGCCAGTCGGTCGGTCCCCGCCACCGACCTCGCCTCCGAAGGACAAGGCCCCTTCGAGTTGCTGCGCGCTCGTGCACTCATCGAAGGCGAGATCGCCGCGGAAGCGGCCCGGCACGCGCATACCCAAGACGTCGATGCGATCCGTGCCGCGGTGAGCGAGATGCGGCGACGCCACGCGCACGGTCGGAACGCCGACGAGAGCGACCGCGAGTTCCACGTCGCGGTCGCCCGCGCGGCTCACAACAGCGTGCTCGGCGCGGTGGTTCAAGACGCTTGGGATCGAGGGCGCGGCTCGATCTGGAAGAGGATGGAGCACCACTTTCAGACGCCTCGGTTGCTTTCGGACATGCTGGGCGACCACGAGGACATCCTGCAGGCGATCGAGGAGCGCCATGCGCGCGCCGCCCGAAGCGCCATGCACCGGCACCTGAAGCGCGTGCATCGTGAGTTCAGCCGGGGCTGGGAATCGCTCAAGGAGGCGGCGGACGAGAAGCTCTGCTCGGACCGGCCGGCGCGTTTGCAGCCGGCGCGGGCGTACGCACGAGCTGCGCGCTAGACTCGGTGCCCACGACCTCGGTGCTCTCCGACGATCGACTGTTTCCAGCGGATCCGCCGACGCGCGAAGTCGCGCGCCGCCTCTACGGCCTTTCGCGAAAGCTTCCCATCCTCAGCCCGCACGGACACTGCGATCCGGCGTGGTTTGCCGACAACCGGCCTTTTGCGGATCCGGCAACGTTGCTCGTCATCCCCGACCACTACGTGTTTCGGATGCTCTACAGCCAGGGGGTACCCCTGGAGGCGCTCGGTATCGCGCGCGTGGACGGCGAGCCCGTGGAGCGAGACTCGAGAAGGATCTGGCGGTTGCTCGCCGACCATTTTCACCTGTTTCGCGGCACTCCATCGCGCCTGTGGCTCACCCACGCGCTGCGCGACGTGTTCGGCGTCGACGAGCGGCTCACGCCCGAATCGGCGGACCGGATCTACGATCGCATCGCCGATTGCCTTCCACGGCCCCAGTTTCTCCCGCGCGCACTCTTCGAACGATTCAACATCGAGGTGCTCGCCACCACCGAATCGCCCCTCGACGACCTGGTCCATCACGCCGCTCTGCGCCGGTCCGGCTGGAGCGGTCGCGTCATCACCGCGTTTCGGCCGGACCCGGTGGTGGATCCCGAGTTCGAGGGATTCGCGCACGGCGTAGAGACGCTCGGCGCGATCACAGGCGAAAATACCGGATCGTGGCAAGGGTATTTGCGGGCCCTCGCGACGAGACGGCACTTTTTCGCCTCCCACGGCGCCACCTCCACCGACCACGGGCATCCTACGGCCCTCACGTGCGATCTCTCGCGATCCGAGTGCGAGGCCTTGTTCCGGAAGGCACGCGCATCGGCAATGTCGCCGAGCGAGGCCGAATGCTTCCGCGGCCAGATGTTGACCGAGATGGCACGAATGAGCCTCGACGACGGCCTCGTCATGCAAATCCACCCTGGATCGTTCCGCAATCACAACCGCGACATTCTGCACACATTCGGAAGAGACAAGGGAGCGGACATTCCGACAGCGACCGATTACGTCCGCCATCTCAAGCCCCTGCTCGATCGGTTCGGAAACGACAAGCGGCTGTCGCTCATCGTCTTTACTCTCGACGAGTCGGCGTACTCTCGTGAGCTCGCTCCGCTCGCGGGCCATTATCCCGCTCTCAAGCTCGGCCCTGCCTGGTGGTTTTTCGACAGCCCGGAGGGAATGCGCACCTACCGGGAGCGCGTGACCGAGACGGCGGGCTTCTACAATACGGTCGGCTTCAACGACGACACCCGCGCCTTCCTTTCGATTCCCGCGCGCCACGACGTCGCTCGGCGCGTCGACTGCGCCATCCTGGCCAAGTGGGTCACCGAGCATCGTCTCGACGAAGACGAGGCGGCCGAGGTCGCCGTGGACCTCGCCTACAACCTTGCGAAACGTGCCTACAAGCTGTGAGACCGTCGGCGCCGAAGCACACGTGGCGAGCGCCGCTCTTCGTGGACCGCGTCGCGACTGCGTTGCGGCAACCGCTGCCGCGGCGCCGCGCAGGGGACACGAGCGTGTGTGCCGGAGTAAGTCAACTTGACACCCGAGAGCGACCCGTTACCGTTCACGTCGAAGGACATTTAGCCAAGTCCAGACAGAGGCGGCGCGTGGAGGAGGGTCGATCCCTCGCTTGCAGGCCCTGGCGAAGCGCCGTGGATACTTCGGAGCCGTCGGGATGCCCATTCAAGTCGTCGAAAGCCAGCGCCTCTACCGCCAGATCGCCGGGCAGCTGTCCTCTTTGATTGCGGCCGGCGAATACCCCGAGGGAGCGCGCCTTCCGTCGGAGCGCGACCTTGCGGTCCAACTGGGCGTGTCGCGCCCGTCGGTGCGCGAAGCGCTGATCGCTCTCGAGGTCGAAGGCAAGGTGGAAGTCCGCGTCGGCGCCGGCATCTTCGTCGCTCCACGCCGACCCGTCGCGGCGGTCGATCCCACGGCCGAGGGTCAGGGACCGTTCGAGCTTTTGCGCGCGCGCTGGCTCATCGAAGGCGAAATCGCGGCGGAGGCGGCACGAAGCGCCAAGCCCGGAGACTTGGAGCCCGTCCGACACGCCGTCGTGGAAATGGAGCGGGGCCACCGGCAGACGCGCGACACGGATCCCGCCGATCGGGAGTTCCATCTCGGCATCGCTCGGGCGGCTCACAACAGCGTGCTCGTCGCCGTCGTCCACAATCTGTGGGACCAAGGCCGCGGCGCCATCTGGAAGCGCATGGAGCACCACTTCCAGACTCCCGAGCTCCGAACCGCCACCCTGCGCGATCACCAAGCCATCCTGACCGCGCTCGAAGCCCGCGACGGGCGCGCGGCGCGGACGGCGATGCGTCTTCACCTCGGACGAGTCGACAAGGAATTCACTCGCGGTTGGGAGCAGCTCAAGGAACGCCAAGCGGGAGATCCGGGAGACGAGGTCCGGACGGCCCGGAGCACGCGCGCAGCCCGATCCGGCGCTTGACCTAGAGCGTCGCCGAGGCCTTCCCATCCGCCCTCTCGATGATCAACGGCTCGGGAGACAACGATCATGACGACCCGAACGCTGACACCGGATCTCCTCCAGAAGATCGACGCCTACTGGCGCGCCGCCAACTACCTGTCGGTCGGCCAGATCTATCTTTACGACAATCCGCTGCTCAAGCGGCCGCTCGAGATCGCCGATGTGAAGCGCATGCTGCTCGGACACTGGGGCACGACCCCCGGGCAGAACTTCATTTACGTGCACCTGAACCGGATCATCAACAAGTACGACCTCGACGTGATCTACGTCTCGGGTCCCGGTCACGGCGGTCCGGCCGTGGTGGGCAACACCTATCTCGAGGGCACGTACAGCGAGATCTATCCCGACATCAGCCAGGACGAGGCCGGGCTTCGGAAGCTCTTCGTTCAGTTTTCGTTTCCCGGGGGCATCCCGAGCCACGTGTCGCCGGAGTGCCCCGGTTCCATTCACGAAGGGGGCGAACTGGGCTATTCACTCAGCCACTCCTTCGGCGCGGTGTTCGACAATCCCCATCTCATCGTCGCCTGCGTCGTGGGCGACGGCGAGGCAGAGACCGGACCGCTTGCGACGGCTTGGCACTCCAATAAATTTCTCAATCCCGTCACCGACGGCGCCGTGCTGCCGATTCTGCATCTCAACGGCTACAAGATTGCCAATCCGACGATCCTCGCCCGAATCAGCCGAGAAGAGCTGGAACAACTGCTTCGCGGCTACGGATGGGTTCCCCACTTCGTCTGCGGCCACGAGCCGGAGCCGATGCACGAGGCGATGGCCACGACGCTCGACACCGCGGTCGAGCAGATCCGAAACATCCAAGCGAACGCCCGCATCCACGGCGACCTCACCCGCCCCCGCTGGCCGATGATCGTCCTGGATTCACCCAAGGGGTGGACGGGCCCGAAGACGGTGGACGGACTGCAAATCGAGGGCACGTCCCGATCGCACCAAGTGCCGCTGTCCGACCCGGCCACCCATCCCGGGCACCTGAAGCTGCTCGAGGACTGGCTCCGAAGCTACAGACCCGAGGAGCTCTTCGACGAAGGCGGACGTCTGAAGCCGGAGCTTTCCGAGCTTGCACCCAAAGGCGCCCGACGGATGGGCGCGAACCCGCATGCCAATGGCGGCATTCTATTGCGCGACCTCCGAATGCCAGATTTTCGCGATTACGCCGTCGCCGTACCCTTGCCGGGAGTGCGCGGCATCGGCGACACCCACGTGCTCGGATGCTTCCTGCGCGACGTCGTGAAGCTCAACGTCGAGCCGCGAAATTTTCGGGTGTTCGGGCCCGACGAGACGATTTCCAACGGGCTCGAGTCCCTCTTCGAAGTGACGGCACGCCAATGGGAAGCCGAGATCCTTCCGGGCGACCCGTTTCTCGCGCGCGACGGCCGAGTGGTGGAAATGCTGAGCGAGCACCAGTGCGAGGGATGGCTGGAGGGGTACTTGCTCACCGGTCGGCATGGACTCTTCAACTGCTACGAGGCGTTCATTCACATCGTCGACTCGATGTTCAACCAGCACGCCAAGTGGCTGAAGGTCACTTCGCAGCTGCCGTGGCGGCGCAAGATCGCTTCGCTGAACTATCTGCTGGCCTCCCATGTATGGCGCCAGGATCACAACGGGTTCACCCACCAGGACCCCGGCTTCATCGACCACGTCGTGAACAAGAAAGCCGAGGTCGTCCGCGTCTACCTGCCGCCGGATGCGAACTGCCTGCTGTCGGTGATGAACCATTGCCTCCGCAGCCGGCACTACGTCAACGTCGTCGTCGCCGGAAAGCATCCGGCGCCGCAATGGCTCACGGTGGACGCCGCCATCAAGCACTGCAGCGAGGGCATCGGCATCTGGCAGTGGGCGAGCAACGATCAGGGCGCCGAACCCGACGTGGTGATGGCCTGTTGCGGGGACGTGCCCACGCTCGAGACGCTCGCCGCCGTATCGCTTCTGCGCGAGCATCTGCCCGACCTGCGGATCCGCGTGGTCAACGTCGTCGACCTCATGAAACTGCAACCCCAGTCGGAGCATCCGCACGGACTGAGCGATGTCGATTTCGACGCCATCTTCACGCGCGACAAGCCGGTCATCTTCGCATTCCATGCCTACCCCTGGTTGATTCACCGCCTCACCTACCGGCGCACCAACCACAGGAATCTGCACGTCCGGGGGTACAAGGAAGAGGGGACCATCACGACGCCGTTCGACATGACCGTACTCAACGACTTGGATCGCTTTCACCTCGTGATGGATGCGATCGATCGCCTCCCCCAGACGGGCGGAGCGGGGGCCTACATCAAGCAACAGCTCCGAGACAAGCTCGTCGAGCACAAGCTCTACATCGACCGGTACGGTGAAGACCTGCCGGAGGTCCGCCATTGGGCATGGCCGGGGCAGGCGCCCTCCGGATAGTCGCCGCGATCGGACTCGCCGAGCGATCCGGTCCGAAAACCGCCAGCACCGAGGGCCCCGGAAGACTAGGTTGGGTCCGCGATCATGCTCGATCCCCGGGGCTGTTACCGAGCGCTTCAAACGCGCGACGTGCGATTCGACGGGCGCTTGTTTGTCGGCGTCACGACCACGGGCATCTACTGCCGTCCGGTTTGCCCGGCGCGTCCCGCGAAGTTCGACCATTGCCGCTTCTTTGCGTCGGCCGCAGCGGCCCAGGAGGCGGGGTTTCGCCCGTGCCTTCGCTGTCGGCCCGAGACGGCGCCCGACCTCGGATCGTGGCGCGGAACATCGAACACCGTATTCCGGGGCCTCGCGCTCATTACTGCCGGCGAGCTCGATGGCGAGCGGGCCAGCGTGGATTGGCTCGCGGAGCGCCTGGGCGTCGGCGCCAGGCATCTCCGCCGCTTGTTCATGCAGCATCTCGGGGCCTCCCCGGTCGCCGTGGCCCAAACGCGGCGCGTCCTGTTCGCGAAGCAGCTCGTTCACGAGACCCGAATGCCGATGGGCGAGATCGCCCAAGCCGCGGGCTTCGGGAGCATTCGCCGCTTCAACGAGACATTCCAGCGGCTCTTTCACGGACCGCCGAGCGCCCTTCGCCGGAAGGTCGGGGTCTCGCAAGAGCCCCAGCTCGTGGCGACCGGCGTGACCGTGCGGCTTCGGTATCGGCCCCCGTACGACTGGGCGGCCATGACGGCCTACCTCGGCGCACGCGCCATCGAAGGCGTCGAGCGCATCGATCGCGGCATCTATCGTCGAACGGTGTCGCACGAGGGCCAGACGGGCACGGTCGAGATCGTCCATCGGCCGGACGTCCAGAGCCTCGCCGCGACCCTGCGCTTTCCAAACGTTCGCGCGCTGCTTGCGCTCGTCGCACGCATCCGGAGTGGTTTCGACCTCGGCGCAGACGTCGTGACCCTCGGCGCGCACCTCGCGGGGGATCCGTGGCTCGCTCCGCTGATCGCCGAACGACCCGGATTGCGCGTGCCCGGGGGCTGGGACGGATTCGAGCTGGCCGTGAGGGCCGTCCTGAGCCAGCAGGTGTCGGTCGAAGCCGCTCGCCAGCATGCGGGGGATCTCGTGCGCGCGTGCGGCGCGCCGGTCGTGGCCGGCCATGGCGACGATTTCGGGCTCGATCGCGCGTTTCCGAGCCCCGCCGAGGTGGCTCGCGCGGATCTCGGAACGCTGCGGGTGCCGAGGCTCCGCCGTCAAACGATCCAGGGTCTGGCCCACGCCGCAGCGGCCGACCCGCTGCTTTTCCAGCCGCTCGAGACCGTCGAGAAAACCGTGGCGAGGCTATGTGCCATCCGGGGCGTCGGGGAGTGGACCGCGCATGTCATCGCGCTCCGAGCCGCCCGAGAGCCGGACGCCTTCCCGGCCGGCGACGCGGGCCTGTTGCGCGCCGCCGCGAGCCGTGGGGGCACGCGTCTGTCCGCGGACGATCTCGTCGGGCACGCCGAGCGCTGGCGCCCGTGGCGCGCGTACGCCGCCCAGCACCTCTGGGCGGCCGATGCGGCATCGCGGGCCCCTCGCCTGCCCTCAGCGTCCGGGCGAAGGACCCGTCATGATGGGTAGAGTCCCTGCATTTCTCCTCGATCACACGGATACGCCTCTCGGCCGGCTGGCCATCGTCGCGGACGACCGGGGATGCCTGCGGGCGGTCGGATGGACCGACGGCCGGGCGATGATACCTCGCCGGCTGCGTGCGCGGGCCGAGGAGCCGTCGCTCGAGCCCGCATCGGATCCCGGCGGTTTCACGTCGGCCATCCGCGCCTACTTCCGGGGCGACTGGGGCGCGATCGACGCGTTGCCGGTGACGCTGGCCGGCACGCCGTTCCAGAACGCCGTGTGGCTCGCGCTTCGCACGATTGCCTGCGGCGAGACCCTCTCGTACGGAGACATCGCCCGACGCATCGGAAGTCCGACTGCCGTTCGAGCCGTCGGTCTCGCCATCGGGGCCAACCCGGTCGGCATCGTGGTGCCCTGCCACCGCGTGATTGGAGCGGATGGTTCGCTCACGGGCTACGGTGGCGGCATCGAGCGCAAGCGCTGGCTTTTGGCCCACGAGCGACCCGCCCGCAACGGCGCCGAGCTGGCGTTCGGTCTATCGGATCGATCCTCGTCGAGCGACCGCGGCCTCGACGCGCGAACCCCGGCACGTGAAAAGCCGTAACGTGCGATCGCGCCGGTGGAGTCCTCCTCGGTCGGCGGTTCGCGCTTTCGCTGGCCCGTTGGCCGTGCGTTTCCTGGGTGGCACGCCTCGTGCGTCTCGGTCCGGACGATGACATCGCATCGGTAGTCGAGTGCCTGGATGGCGGGCCTGATGGGGTGCCTCGACGGTTGCGAGGCCCCTCGCAGGCGAATCGTATCGCTGCGCGCGTCAGGGCGCCCGGGCACACCGGAACCCGATGCCGACGTCGCGGTAGGTGGCGACGTTTCCGCCCCGCTGCGGAATCGAATCGATGTCGCCGTCGAAGGCGACGCCCCCTCGCTCCCGCGTGGCGAGAGCGAGGGACGTCCGCTGGGTTAGATAGGCGCAATTGGGGCACGGAGGGGAAAGAGCCGACCACGTGAGCATGCCGCCGTAGCCACCCGCAAAGTCGAGGTTCCATTCGAGTACCTCGCCCACCATGTCGAGCTGGCCCCAGTAGGCGATTCCCAACGACGCCGTTCCCACCGGCGCGATGCTCGCTATCCCGCAGGGCCGCGAGCCATACGAGCAGCCCCAGATCGCGTACTGGTTGCTGATTCCCGCAGTTCCCGGGACTACCGAGCCCCACGGCTCCTCGAGCTGCTGGCTGCCGCCCACCTCGACGAACTGCCACTCCGCCTCGCTCGGCAAGAAGCCCCCGTCCCAGATGCAGAACGCGTAGGCCTCGTACCAGTCCACGCAGTTGATGGGCAGATTCTCTTGGCTTCCGGCCACAGTGGTCCACGTCGCGGCTGGGAGGATGGACCCGTACGCGCTGATTAGTTCGCTCGACGTGCCGCACGAGAGATTCGTGCTCCACGTTGCCGCTGCACCCGATCCGGTCGCGATTTGCGCATTCCAGTCGGTCGCATCCCAGCCCGTCTCGTAAATGGGTGCTCCCGGTGGTCCGAACAGACTGTCACTGACCGACGGCACGCTCAACTCGCTCACCAGTCCCAGGCCCCCGTTCACGTGCGTATGAATGCCGCTGCTGTTCGCAGGCGGTGCTCCGCTCGCGCTCGTCAGGTAGTTCACGTACTGCCGAAAGCGGCCTACCGTGACCAAGTACGTGTCCAGCCGAAAGCCACTTACCGAAGCGGGATCGGCGACGTCTATCGTGCTGCCCCCGTCCTCGCCGATCAAGAGGTCATCGGACAGGTAAAAGGTCCCGCCCGTCACCTCCGGGCTCGTGCAACAGCTTTCGGCCCCGCTGCCCCCGAGGCCGCAGTTGGTCATCCCGGGCCCGCCCGGCGCACAACTCGGAGCGGTTGTCGTCGAGCCCACGCAACCGCCGTCGGTGCAGGTGCCCGTCGCGCACGTCCACGGGGTGCCCCACACGCCATCCAGACCGCACGTCTCGACAGCGTCGCCGGAACACTGCGTCGCCCCGCCCTCACAGCTGTCGGCGAACGCGTCCACTGGGGTGGCGTCCTCTGGGGTCGCGTCCACGCTCGCCGCGTCGCCGTCACTGCCGGCTTCTGCGGGTTGCGCGTCGCCGCCGTCGCCGCCGGCTTCCACGGGTTGCGCGTCGCCTCCGTCGCTTCCGGCTTCCGCGGGTTCGGCGTCGCCGCTGTCTCGGTCCGCGCTGGCGCTCGAGCCTGAATCACTCGAGGCGAAGCTCATGGATTCCGAGCTGCCCGAACCGATGCCGATCGACGCGGTCGAACCCGACGCGGTGCTGCCCGCCGCGGAAAGGTTGGGCGGCAAGGGTTCGGGCTCCTCAGGCTCTTCCGCAATCAGACCACAGCCGACAAGAACGAGGGCGGCGGTACCCGACGCGAAGACGCGGTTCATCTTTCGACAGTAGTGGCGGCCCGCGCGAAAGGCCCACGAATCGTCGCGTCACCTCGCGCGCGTTCAGGCTTGCCCCGGGTCCTCACGGCCCTCACGAAAGGCCCCGCCGGACGGGACGGCAGGTCCTGCCCTGCCCCCAGTTTTTGGGGGCCATGGAACGAGCGCAGTGCGTATCCCTAGGTGGTCGCTGGTGGCGGTAGCTGTCATTCGCGATCTTTGGGTCGTTTGCGTCCCGCTGCACAGGTGCAATCCGCATTTGAATGTGTCAGAGCTATCTCTCTCGCGTGATCGCGCGCGGAGCGCCCTGCGCAGCCTGCTCGAAGGCGGCCGGCGTGCGGGAGCGGGAAAGCGGCTGAGCAGGATGCCACCATCCGCGCAAATATGCATCGGTAGCGCAATTTGCGTGGCTTTTGAGCCGATATTCCGCGAATTGACCACTGCGAAACCAAAAGGGAGTCTATGAAATGCGTGTGACTTCGCCCGGACAAATCGGTCTTAAGTGCCTGAGCTGGCGGGTCGCGCGACGAACCCCGATGCCTCTGCTTGCGCTGCTGTTCATCGCGCACCCGGCATGCACGAACGGAGCAGTGGGATCCTCGGGGCCGGGGTCGGCAACGGCTGCGGGAACAGCCGGCGACAACGACGCGGGGAATGCCGGCGCTTCGACCGTCACAGCAGGGAATGCTTCCCTCGGCATGAGCAGCGCCAGCTCCTCGTCGACCGGTGGATCGGCGGGCGCATCCAGTGCGGCGCCCAGCGGCAGTTCGGGCTCCAGCGGATCAGGCACCAGCGGGTCGACGAGCTCGCAGTCCAGTAACGGCAGTTCGTCATCGGGCGGCGGCGCGGGCAATGATTCCGGAGCGGTGGTCAGCAATCCAGTCAACCAAGTCGATGGGGGCGCATTCCCGACTTGCGCCGGGTCGACGTACAAGCTCTGCGAGGACTTCGAGACCGGCGCGGTCGGAGGCTATCCGACCGGGTGGACTGAATTCCAAGGGTATGGCGCGGTTGGCCCCACCGATGTCGCGCTTGCAAGCAATGAGTTTCACTCCGGGAAGCAATCCTTGGAGAGCGACTCGATGGACAAGGGGCAAGCCCGGGCTCAGAAGGCCATCGCCAGTATCGGCACGGCGGCCTACAACCATTGGGGGCGGATCTTTTACAAGGTGCAGTCGCCGTCGCCCAAACCGAACACCTATCTTCACGTCACGTTCGTCTCGCTCAATGGGTCCGGCGGCGAGGATCGCATCGTCGATACCGTCGAGATGACCAACACCAACGAGCATCAATGGCTCTTCAACGTGCCGAGCGACAGCTGTTGCACGTCGTCGGCGTACAGCTGGACTTATGATGCGGCGTGGCATTGTGCCGAATGGTACGTGGACGTCACGACTCAGGCCTACCGCTTCTTCACGGATTCCGTAGAGGTGCCTGCGCTTGCGTTCGGTCCAGGACCGGACGGCGGGGCCGGTAACAAAGCCAACGGCAATACCGGAATGTCCGATTACACGGCGGTCATCGTCGGCGCGACCTTCTACCAAGGGACGGGCGCCATCGCGAGCCCGTTCGTCATATGGTTCGACGACCTCGCCATCGATGACGCGGCCAACGGGCAAATTGGCTGCACGGGGATCCGATAGCAGCTAGGACCGGCCCGCGGACGCCGGGGGGGATGAGGCTAGGCTCTGAGGCGCCCAAAGCGGGCCACCCGTGCACAAGTGCGGGCGACACCGACGGGGGGGGCCGCACTTCGGGTGGGGGACATATGCGGAGCGGCTTGGCAAGCGCGCGGTCGGGGCGTGCCGCGCGCGTATTCGTCCCCCCCCTTAAATGCCGTGGGCACCCGGATCGATCACCGGAAAGCGGCGACGCGGTGGATCACGGGCGCCATTCGAAGGCACCTACATCCGCTTTGGATCCGTAGGGGGCGCAATAGAACCGTTGGTCCATGAGGGACCTCGGGAAGGGGCGCGACGCGTCGATGGCCGGAGACTTCGCGAGCAGCGCACAGGTCTGTGTCGGCCCGCCGTTGTCGCTCAGGACACCGAGTAACGGGTCTTTGACGATGTCGATGAAGGCTTTTCCCGTCGTCACCCCCGCCGCGCTGCCCAGAACGTCCGCATCGTACAGCTGAGTGTACGGGTCTCTCAGGAGTCCGGAGTAGTCCGGAGCCGCAGACGATGCGGTATTGTGCGCGATGATCGACGAATTGATGTGAACGTTGGCTTGGATCGACGGATCGACGTAGACGCCGCCGCCAAGACCGCCGTAGGTCGCGTCGTTGAACGCGACCGTGCAGTGAGCGGTTTCGAGGTAATCATTTTTCATGTAGATGCCGCCCCCCTTTCCGCCCGTCGCGGTATTTCCCGCAATCGTCGAATACATGAGATTGAGGTAACCGAGATTGTAGATGCCTCCGCCGAGGACGGCACTGTTGCCGGAGATCGTACTGTAGTTGATGAAGGTGGTCGGAGTGGCCGTCGCGTCCTGAGCCGCTTGGTAGAGACCCCCACCGAATCGGCTGTTCGAATTGCCGTCGATCGTGGACGCCATCACGGTCAGTGTGGCATTCGCATTCCACACTCCGCTATCGGTGAAGCCCGTGACCCTCACGTGATCGAGCGTCGCCAGGGCATTCTGGTCGAGGCGAATTCCAGTCGTGGCCGCGGTCGTCAGCGGTGCCGTTTCGCGCACCGTGAGCTGAGAGAGCGTAACGGTCAACCCATCGATCTCGACACCGGGGCTGACTGAGCCGTTCGTGTCGAGGATCGTCATGTCGGCACCGTGGCCGATGAGCGAGATCGCCGTCGGCATCGCGGCCGACAGCCCGAGCGTCAGACCGCTCGAGATGTCGAACGTACCGCCGGGGATCGAAATCGAGGTCGCGCCTCGGGCGTTCCTGCAGCCACCGTAATCCGCCTGACGCTCGAGCGCCGTGACGGCCATGTCGAGCGAGCACGCGCCCTGAACGGGACCGATCTCGGAGTCGACCGTATCGACGACGATCGGCGGTGGGCCTGCCGAGGCGTCTCCGCCAGCCTCCGGTTGGCCGGTAGGCGTGCACCCACCGGCGTCCGCCGACGCGATCGCCGTAACGCTGGCCCCGGTCGGAGACTCGCCGGAGGACCCGCAGCCGGCAAGAATCGCGGCGATCGCGACCCAGCCCACCGCTTGCGGGATCCCGCCGCGTCCATGGGTGTCGGGCGCCTCATGTTCTACCCGCGCGAGCCGACCCGAGCGGCGCGCCTTGCCTTGCCAGCGGGAACTTCCAGGCGCCCGTCGCTGCTTCACTCCGCGCCGGACGGTGGTCGGTCGACTCAATGCCGGACAATCACGTCAACGACGAGTCGACATCTCCCGTGTACTTGGCCTCGCCGACGCCGGCCACTTGCAGCCCCATCCCGTGACAGATCGTCGTCAACAGCTTGTTGTTCGGGGTATCGGCGAGCGCGACCCACTGCCCGGTGCTGAAGTAGCCGCCCAAGCTGCCAATCATGACGAAGGCGATTTGGGCAGAGTAGTGGTCGTTGCCTTCACGCATGTCGTTGCATAGGAAAACGAGACTGTTGTCGAGCGCCGTCGAGGACCCTTCGGTCGAGGCCTCGAGTGCGGCGAGCAGCGTAGCGACCTGCGTGTACCACCACGTGTCGATCGCGGTCTTGTTCGTCGCACCGGCGGCACCCTGGTGCGCAATCGCATGGTAATCTGGACTGTTGATCGGCGGGGTCAGCCAGGGGAACGTCAAGATGTCGCCGCCCCCGTCGTTGATGAGGTCCAGCGTCACGGCCCGCGAGATGCCGCAGGTCACCGCGGCGGCCGCAAGACGCATCATGAAGTTGACCTGGCTCGTGTAGTTGGTAATGCCGCTGAACGCCAGGCCCTGAGGCGTCAGCGTCGGCGGGCTGCACGTCGCCACGGCCGCCTGCAGATCCATCTCGAGCTGACGGACCGAGTTGAGGTGACTCTGAATCTTCACCTTGTCGTCGGTGCCGACGACGTTTTGAAATGCCGTGAGCTGCGTGGAGACGAGGTCCAGCACGCTCGCTCTCCGCTGGGAGATCGCGGACAGCTGACTCGTCGACATCGTCGCGTTCGGGAAGAGCTGGTTGAACAGGGTGTAGGGATTCGTGATCTGGGTATTGTGGCCGGTCGTGCTCCAGCTCGTGTAGCTGCCCTCCGGAAGACACCCGAGGTTGAGCTGCGGTTTCACCACGCCTTGAGACGTCAGTTGGGTGGAGATGAGCGAGTCGATCGACGGGGACGAGCCGTTTTGGGTGCCCGTCAGGATGCACGGGTAGCCAAAGTGGCCGCCGTACTGGTTCACGTCGAACTCGGCCTGGAGATTGACCCCGCGAGGCAGAATCATCTTGGCCACGTACGGCGACAGAGGCGACATAATGGCCGGCAGGTTCGCCGCGGTGAGCGCCTGCGTCGTGTTGCTCCACTTGCTGCAGCCGTAAATGCCGTTCGTCCAGGTGACGGTGATGAGCCGCTTCGGAAATCCGCCGCTCGCCAAGCCGGCATCGGAGCCGCCATCGGCGGCAAAGGCCTCGTTGTTCAAGATGGGCAGCAGAGCCGCGCCTCCCCCAATGGCCTTGAGGAGGGCTCGCCGCGAATATTTCTCTTTCAAAATCATTGGAGCACCTCTCCCGCAGACGGGGTCCGGTAGCGGAACGTGCGTGAGCTCGCCAGGCTCGACAACAGGGTGGTTACTTTGAAATCGGCGCTCTCGAATGCGGCTTGGGCTGCTTGGGCCGACGCGGCATCGTCGCTCGTCACGGTTCGGCCCAAGCCGTACGTCAGCCACTGGGCCGTAAAGCACTCTTGGGCGGTGGGGCTCGTGGCCAGGAGTGGGGTCATGGCGATGGCATTGGCGACGGTGACGCTCTTTCCGTCCAGCGTGATCGCGATCGACGCATCGACCGGGAGATTGTTGTCCGTCGTCCGCCATTCGCCGAGGCCATCGTAATTCTCGAAGGTGTACCCGTACGGGTCCATAAGGCTGTGGCACCCGACCGC
>Ga0116125_1000124_pt1 | contig 32876 bp, 17 predicted proteins | sample June2015DPH_16_1_2_FD_89729 | JGI IMG/M metagenome (GOLD analysis project Ga0116125, IMG submission 89729) | Peatland microbial communities from SPRUCE experiment site at the Marcell Experimental Forest, Minnesota, USA - June2015DPH_16_10 | ecosystem: Environmental > Terrestrial > Soil >...
GACGTCTTGCCGCAGCACCCTGCGGTACGTCACGTGGACGGTCGTCTCGGTGATCCCATACATATTGATCAACTGCGGCGTCTCGTCACCGTGTTGGCTGATCCACGGCCGCAGCTCTTCGAAGTTGAGCGCTTCGCCACCGAAGATCACGTAGCGGAGGCTCAAGGGACGCGGCGTGCGCCGGTCGACACGGCACAACTGCCGAAAAGCGCCTGGAGTCTGATTCAAGACAGTGACACCTTGACGGCTCAGGAGCTCGTGGAATTGCTCCGGTGACCGCGCGATCGAGGAAGGCACGACGATGAGCCGCCCGCCGTGTAGCAGCGCGCCCCACATCTCCCAGACGGAGAAGTCGAAGGCATAGGAATGAAACAGAGTCCAGACATCGGAAACGCCGAAATCGAACGGTTCCGCCGTGGCTGCAAACAGCCGAGCGACACAGCGGTGCGTGATCGTGGCGCCTTTCGGTTGCCCGGTAGAGCCCGAGGTGTAAATAACGTAGGCCAGGCTGTCCGGATGCGTGTTGCAACGTACAGACTCCCGCGGTCGCTTCGCGATCTGCGGCCATTCTGCATCGATGCAGATACGCGGTATGCCCGCTTGCGGCAACTGCTCCAGCAGGTGCTGCTGCGTCACGAAAACCCTCGGCGCGGCGTCCTCCAGCAGGAAGCGAAGGCGACCCGGCGGATTCTCCGGGTCCAATGGCAAATACGCGCCACCGGCTTTGAGCGTCGCGAGGATGGCCACCACCAGGTCAAGGGAGCGCGTCAGGCACAGTCCTACGAGGGCTTCAGGCCCCACGCCGAGCGCAACGAGGTAATGCGCTAATTGGTTGCTGCGTTCGTCGAGCTCCCGGTAAGTCAGCTGCTGGTTCTCGTGCACGAGCGCTACAGCATCTGGAGTTTCTGCGGCCTGCGCCGCGAAGAGCTCATGCAACGTTTGCGACACTTCAAACCGGCAGCGCTGATCATCCTCACCCAACAGCGTGTGACGCTCATCTGGCGTCAGAATCTCGAACTGGCTCAGGCGCGCCTGCGGACGCGCCACGACCTGCTCGAGCATCTGGCAGTAGTGCTCGATGAAGCGCTGAATCGTCGCTTCGTCAAATGCCGCGGTGGAATACTGGAACTCCAGGCGCAGCGTGTTCTGCGCTGGTGCGACCGTCAGCGAGAGGTCGAACTCGGAGCGCGTATCTGCATATGGGATTTCGCTTGCCGCGATCCCTGACAGCGTAAACGCGCCGCGAGGATAATTGCGAAAGCCGAACAGGACCTGAAAGATCGGGTGTGTCGGCGCATCAATTGAGCGGGGCAGCGCCTGTACGAGCTTTTCGAATGGCAGATCCTGGTGTGCCAAGGCCCCATGAACGGTATCCCGCACGCGACGAACAAGTTGGTCGAATGGCGGATCTCCGCGCAGGTTACCGCGGATCGCGAGCAGGTTGACGAAGAACCCAACCAGGGCAAGCGTTTCGCTGTCGGTGCGCCCCGCAACGGGCGTCCCCACCACAATGTCGTCTTGACCGCTCCAGCGCGACAATAACGCCTGAAACACGCTCAGGAGCAACACGTAAAGGGTGACATTCTCTCGGCGCGCAAGTTGCCGCAATGCACCGCTCAATGGCTCCGGTACCTCCACGATCCGAGTGCGTCCAGGTGCTGAGGGCAGGAAGGCCGAACGCCCGGTGGTGGGCAGCGTAAGCGTGGCGGGTGCTCCTGCTAGCTGTTGCCGCCAGTAGTCAAGCCGCTGTTCGAGGGTCGGACCGGCGAGCCGCTCGCGCTGCGCCTGCGCGTAGTCCGCGTACTGTATCGAAAGCTGTGGCAGGGAAGGTTGCGTAGCGGCTGAAAAAGCAGCGTACAGCTCGCACAACTCTCTGCCCGTGACCGCCCATGACCATCCATCCCAGACAATGTGGTGTACGGCGAAAAGCAGCGCATGCGTGTTGGCGCCCAATTTCAGCAACGCAACTCGCACCGGCGCCGCAGCTCGCAAGTCAAACGGGCGTGTCGCTTCATCGCGAACCATCTCCTGCACGAGTAGTGAATCAACATCCAGTTTCAGTTCGGCAAGGTCGCGGAAGGTCCAGGCAAGGTGAGCTTCCGGCATCGCGATCTGAACCGGCTCGCCGTCACTTTCGCCGAAACGCGTGCGCAAGCTCGCCTGCCGCCGCACCAGTTCACGGAAACTGCTCTCGAGCGCCGCCACGTTCAGGGGTCCGTGCAGCCGGAACGGGTACAGCAGATTGAATGTCCCTCCGAGCGCGGCATTCTCCAGGAACCACAGTCGCGACTGCGCGAATGACAGCGGTGCGATTCGCTCCACGCCTTGCTCCACCACCCGACGCTGCACATCGATTGCGTTAGCGCTCACATTTCTCTCCGTGATGGACTGGCACGCCTATTGGACGCCCCTCCGCGCCGTAGCGAGAACGTGCGTCGAGCAGGGAAGCCAGGACCTTTCGCGGCCCGCGAAAGGGACGGCGTCCGTGTGCGACCTGCATGTTATCGAGCAACAAGACATCGCCGGGCTGCCACGGGAACGAAACTTCGTGCCGGCGAAACGCGGAGCGCACCTGCTCCAAATCCTCCGAGGCAATCTCCGCGCCGTCGCCGTACGTGGCATGACGCGGCAGGCGATCGGCGCCGAACAACTCGATAAGCGATTTCGCGCCAGCGGATCCGAGACTCGTTACATGGAACAAATGTGCTTGATTGAAATAAATTCTCTCGGCGGTAACGGGATGCACGGCCGCCCCGTGCGCGACCTGCGTGGTACGCAGAATCTCCGAGTCGAGCCACTCATGCGCGATGCCTTCAGCGCGGCAAAACTCGGCGACCAGTTCGGGCTCCTGCGTCTGAAAGACGACCTGCCAGGACAGATCGATGTGCCGCCGGTAATGCCGAACGTAGCACACGCCACGCTCGGCGAATCGCTCCAGCAGGCGCGGCCCGATCGCCGCCGTGATCTGACGCATGTCGCCCAAGGGCGTTGCGCCGCCCGACTTAGCCGGGATCAGGCAACAGAAGGCTACCTTCAGCGGCCAATCGCGCTGGTATGCGTTCTCGTTGTGAAGAAGAATCTCCTGTTGCGGCGGGTATTCCGTCGCGGTGAATATCTTGTCCCCCACTGCGGTGCGCGGCGTCGATCGATAGACATACTCGATTCGCTTCAGACCAGTCGCATCGATGAAGCGCGCGAAGTCTTCGACGCCGCGCACCTCAAACCCGCGCAACAGTACGGCGCCGTGCTCAAGCAATGCGGATTGAATCTCCGGACCGTGTGCCTGCACGAAACTCGCGATGTCGCGACCTCCTGGCTGGGCTCGCGCCAGTAACAGCATGCGTTGGTCAGAAAACATCAGCGCCGCGTTCAAGACATGCTCCCTCTTGGTCAAAAGATAAGATAGGTGCGCGATGCCGCCTACGCACATCAGGGCTGCGTGTGGAAGATGAAGACTAACCGACTTATCTGTAACTTATCAACACTATAACACCGAGCTATGGATTTGTAGCCGTGACAACTATTCTCAGAAGGTTCCACGGCATTAGCTTTCGTCATAACAGTAGACGGGGTGCGCGTTGAAGATTATTTACCTTAGCAGTAACTTTAGCAACTACAAAATTCTCAGACGGGCATTGTACACGGTTACATTTATGAACAGCATCATAGGTTACCCACAAACTCACGATATGTGTTATAAGTGTGTGCTCACGACTTATTAACATCAACGACTAGCAAGTAGCACTGGCTTAGTACATTTGGCGTACATCCTCGAAGGCTGCTTTGTTCCGCCCGGCGAGTGGTGGTTCCACTTATAGAGGAGAGGCTTCGTAATGTTGGTTCTTGGCTGGCACGGCAATCCTCGTTGGCGGGAAGGCGACGAGGTTCCCGGCTACAGCTTTCATGATGCCGCTGCCGTCCTGGTTCGCGACGGAGAGGTCGTGGCAGCGGTCGAGGAGGAGCGTCTCAACCGGGTCAAGCATTCGAACCTCTTCCCAGCGCGCGCAATCCGCTACTGTCTGACGCATGCGGGCGTCACGATCGAGGACATAGATGCCATCGCCACTGACAGTTCAGAGGATTTTTACGAGTTCCTGACTCTGCACGAACTCGCGCACGATCCGCGTCTGCCTCGGCTCAGCGGCCGTGAGGTCATTGCCACGGCCTTCCGCCGAGAGTTCGGCGTGGAGGTAGGCGCCAAGTTGTACTTCTGCAAGCACCACTTCGCTCACCTCTGCAGCGCGTGGTATCCCAGCGGCTTTTCCGAAGCGCTCGTTGTGTGCCTGGACGGAGACGGAGACGGCCTGTCCGGCCTCATCGCTCACTGCCGGGGCGATCAAATCAAGGTTCTGCGCAATTTGCCCGAGGCCTATTCGCTCGGAAATTTTTACACCGCGCAAATCGGCGTGCTCGGTTATCAGCGTTTCGACGAGTACAAGGTGATGGGGCTCGCCCCGTACGGTAATCCCAAAACCTTCGAGGTATTGTTCCGGCGCATGTTTGAACTGCACCCGGAGGGGCGTTTCACGATCGTGTCGGATACGCAACGCCTCACGCTTTTGAAGCAGGCGGGACTTGCGGGCCACTTCCGCGCCAAGGGCGAACCGTTCACCCAGGTGCACAAAGACTTCGCGGCCGCGCTGCAGGCCACGATCGAATGCATCGCCTCGCACGTCGTGGACTGGTTTCAGAAGCAGACCGGCGCACGATGCCTCTGCCTTTCCGGGGGCGTGGCGCACAACTGCACACTGAACGGCGTGCTGCTGCGATCCGGGCGTTTCAAGCAGATATACATCCAGCCCGCAGCGCACGATGCGGGCAACGCATTTGGCGCTGCGCTGGCGACTGCGCGCGCGTCCGGCGCAGCTGTCACTCGGCTGCCGCTGCCGCACCTTTTTCTCGGGCCCGACATCGGCACCGACGAGCAAAACGAGTGCGAGTTGCGCCGCTGGCTACCCCTGATCGATATACAGCGCGTTGACAACGCGAGCGAAACCGCCGCGGAACTGCTCGCGCAGGGCCTGGTGATTTGTTGGGTGCAGGGCCGCTCCGAGTTCGGCCCGCGCGCCCTCGGCAACCGTTCGATTCTCGCTGACCCTCGTCCTGCCGAGAACAAACGCGTCATCAATGCGATGGTGAAGAAACGCGAGGAGTACCGGCCGTTTGCCCCGTCCGTGATCGAAGAGCGCTTGCGCGATTACTTCGAAGTCCCCGAAGGTACCGAGCGTGTGCCGTTTATGATCGTCGTTCTACCCGTGCGCGCTGAGATGCGCGAACTGCTCGGAGCCGTCACGCACGTCGACGGCTCAGCCCGCGTGCAAAGCGTCTCCCACACTGATAATCCTCGTTATCATGCGCTCATCGAGGCATTCGAACGGCGCACAGGCGTACCGATCGTGTTGAACACCTCCGCGAATAATAATGCTGAACCCATTGTCGATTCAGCTCGCGACGCGATCGTGATGTTCCTGACAACCGGCGTCCATGCCCTGGTCATCGGCGATTGGCTGGTGCGCAAGGTGGACGAGCCGGCGCGTCACGCTGCCTTCCTCGATCTCGTGCCCGAACTGCCTGTTACACGAAAATTGGTCCGCCGCACCGTCGGTAATGGCAAACCTGCTTACTTCATCGAGAGCACCGCGCCACGCTACTTCGGGACGACGTCGTTGGCACTCTCGGCTCGGCTCGCACAGGTCCTGCTGTATGACGATTGTTCGAGCGTGCGCGCGCGATTCCATGCCCTGGATATTAGCGACTCGCCGCTGCGTGGACGGCTGACCGAAGAGCTGTTCGAGTTGTGGGTGGCAAGAGCGTTGCAGTTGTCGCCGGACGTGCGCGCTCCGCGAAGGCCCACCGTCGACGTATCAAACAGCGAAAATGCAAACCTGGGATATTCCGTCGAGACATTGAACGTGTAACGAGAAGATCATGGTAAAACATCCCCCGAAGACGCGCAGCCTTAGTCGGCGTGGCAGTGAGCCGCAGCCAAGGTGAGAGATTGAATATCATCGGCATCTCTGCTGGCTACCACGACTCGGCCTGCTGCCTCCTGCAGAACGGCGCACTCGTTGCCGCCGTCCAGGAAGAGCGCTTCTCGCGCGTCAAGAACGACCGGGCGTTGCCGCGCCAGGCGTTTCGCTATTGCCTTGGCGCTGCCGGGTTATCGATCGCCGATCTGGATTGCGTCGCGTTCTACGAGGACCCCGTGCTGAAGCTCGGAAGACAGATCTGGATGTCACTACTGCCCGGGTTGGATGCGGCGCGCCGCGAATCGCTCCGACAGCGTTTTCTAAGCCCGCCTCCCCAGGACGCGATCCGGCGGACGTTGGGCTATGAAGGGCCGATCGAGATCGTCGACCATCATCTCTCCCATGCGGCGAGTGCCTACTACTTCTCCGGCTTTGATGAAGCCGCAATTCTCACTGTGGACGGTGTCGGCGACTGGCCGACCACAACCTACTCGCGCGCGAACGGCATTTCGGTCGAACGCTTCGAGACCGTAGACTTCCCCGACTCACTCGGACTGTTTTACAGCACGGTGACCGGCTATCTCGGCTTCGAAGTGAACGATGGAGAATACAAGATCATGGGACTGGCGCCCTATGGCAAACCCCTGTACGCAGAGGCGCTGCGGTCGCTCATCGAAATCGGTTCGGCGGGCCAATACCGGCTGGACATGAAGTACTTCGGATATCTCCACGGGGACTGCATGTATACGCCGGAGTTCGTGACCCTGCTCGGGCGCCCGCCGCGCGAGCCCGAATCGCCGGTCGAGCAATTCCACCGCGATGTTGCGCGCAGCGCGCAGGTCGTTCTGGAAGAGGTGCTGCTGGAGAAAGTGGGGTACTTACACGAACAGGCGCCAAGCGAAAACTTATGCCTCGCCGGCGGCGTCGCGTTGAACGTTGTAGCGAATGCCAGGATCCTCAGGGAAGGGCCCTTCAAGCGGCTTTTCGTGCAGCCTGCCGCGGGGGATGCGGGTGGTGCGGCAGGAGCCGCCGCGGCGGCGTTCGTGCGGAGCACCGGTCAGCGGCCTTCACACACACCCCTGCGCAGCGTCTTTCTCGGGCCGCAAACTTCGGCCAAAGAGGTGCACCGGCTGCTCAAGGGCTCAACGGCGAAATTCCTGGACTTCCGCGACCGGGAACCGGAGCTGCTGGAGTGTGTGGCCGAGCATCTGGAGGCGGGCAAAGTCGTCGGCTGGTTTCAGGGCCGCTGTGAATTCGGGCCGCGAGCGCTTGGCGCGCGCTCCATCCTCGCCGATCCGCGGCTGCCCGAGATGCGCGACCGCATCAATGCCTCCGTGAAGAAGCGCGAGTCCTTCCGGCCATTCGCGCCGTCGGTTCTGGAACAAGAGCAGTCTCTCCACTTCGATCTCCACCATCCCTCGATCTTCATGCTCGAAACTTGTCAGGTGATCTCACCGCTCGAACTGCCGGCGATCACCCATGTGGACGGCTCTGCGCGTATTCACACGGTCAGATCCGAAGACAATCCGCGCTTTTGGCGGCTGCTCAACGCCTTCAACCACCGCACGGGCTGCCCGATCCTCCTGAACACTTCGTTCAACCTGCGGGGCGAGCCAATTGTCGGCAGCGCGGTTGATGCGCTTGCCTGCTTCGCATCGTCGTCGATCGACATTCTTGTACTGGAGGACTTCGTCCTGGATCGCGGTTCGGTCACGACGCTCTGGGAGCTCATGTCGCAACGCCGGTTCGCGGCCTTACTGTCGGCCGGCGAGTCGGTCGGTCATCTGGTTTACACACTCTTATGACGTCGATGCCCATCACCCGCCCACCCGAACACTTGAAGCCGCTTGCGAACCGGCTCGCCGTAGCGGCGTCATGTTCGGATGGCGCGCGTCTGATGCAGTTACTCCAGCAGGCCGAACTGCTCGGTGTACAGACAGACGCACAGAAAGAGGCGCAGCCAGCCCGCAAGCCGGGACGCATCGGCATCTGGGATCCAAAGAAAAGCAGCGACGGGCGTGTGAGCTACGTTCGCAGTACGGACAGCATCGCCGAGTGGCCGAGGTGGGCGAACATCGCGCGCATCAGTCCCAAGCACACGCGCTGGCGCATCCTGTTTCTCGGTGAGTCGGTCGCGCGCGGCTTCCTGTATGAGCCGCTCTACACGCCGGCGATGGTTCTGCAGTCGCTCCTTGAAGCCGTGCTCGGCAAGGGCTCGGTCGAGGTCATCGATCTGGCCCGCACCGACATGGGGACCGAGATCAAGGACCTTGCCATCAGCGCCGCGGCGCTCGATCCGGACGGAATCGTGATCTTCGCCGGGAACAACTGGCGCGCTGTGGAACTCGTCGCGGAAAACCACCGGCCCGAGGTGGATACGATCCTTCGCGCCGAAGGCATTGCACAGCTCAAGAAATTTGCGGAAGATCACATTGGATTGCGCGCCCGCGCGGTCGTACAAGAAGTGCGTGACTTCTACTGCGCGCGTAAAACTCCGTTGATCTGGGCCCTCCCCGAATTCAACCTGGGCGATTGGCGAGATTGGCGCACCAACGCCCCGCATCTGCGCGGCAGCGCCAATAGTGAGTGGCTCGCCTGCTGCGCGGAAGTGGAGGGTGCGCTTGCCCGGGAAGATTTCGTGGCAGCTGAAGGTCGGGCCCAGCGGATGGTTGAACTGGACGAGCGCACCAATAGCTTCACCCTCGCGACTCTGGCGCGATGCCGGCTGCATGCGGGAGATGTGGCCGCAGCGCGCACCTATCTGGAAGGGGCAGCGGATGCCAGCGTCTGGGACTGGTCGCAGTCGCTGTCGCCGCGCTGCTTGACCGTGAGTCGCGAAACGATCCGAGCACACGGCCAATGCGGCATCTCCGCGGTCGTCGACCTCCCGGAACTGTTTCGCGAACACCTCGGCGGCGCGTTGCCGGACCGTCGGCTGTTTCTCGATTACTGTCACCTGACCGTCGAGGGTATCGCGCTGAGCATGGCCGCGGTCGCTGCCCGTCTTGCCACCGCACTCTTGCATCGAGCAATCGACTGGCGTGCGCTATTTACCTCTGCGCCGCGGCCGGACGCGTCCGTGGAAGCCGAAGGGTTGCTGCTCGCTGCCGTGCACAACTCTCATTGGTTCCAAACCCAAGAGGTCGTGGAATACTTCTGTTCGCGCGCACTCAGGCTTTCACCGCACACGGCGGACATCATGGCGCGCTTTATCGAGTTGCAGACAACTCCGACACCCGCATTGTTAAGCCGGTACGCAGCCCAGTTGTCGCACCTTGGCGGTCAGGCCGCCCAGTATCTGCTCGGTGGCTACAACATCCAGCAATTGGATGTGGTGCTGCTCACGAGCATGGCGTGCGCCCTGGAAAAAACCGGTCGGCCGGCCAATGCCACGCTGGGGCAGCTTTGGTTGGCCGACCATGACGCAAGCGCGCGCCCGACCAATCTGCTCGATTACTACTATCTTTCGTCGGCCGGTCAACCGCAAGAACTATTCTGGGCATCACCACCCGAAAGACGCTTGCGCGAGTTCGCGATGACGGACTATTACCGCGCCTACTGGATGGAATCGACGTTCGTCTTTGTCGCGCGCGGTGACCACAGTGTTCAGTTCGGTCTGACGTGCCGTATTCCGGATGCCGACGCACCAGCACAGACCATCCAGGTACTCGTCAACGAGGAAACGATCGCCAATCTGCCGGGCGAACGCGTCTGGCACAAGCACACGATGCACGCGCAATCGTGCGCTCTGCACGAAGGTCTGAATCACCTGCGTATCCGCTGGCCAGCGCGCGATGCCGATCAACGCACGAAACTGATGGCCGCAGCAGACTCGCTGATGCACCAGCCGAGACAGCCGCTGTTTCAGGTATTCGGTGAAATTCACTCCTTGACGGTTTCGCCGGTTGGAGCCGCCGACCAGGGAGATTCAGCTGTGCAAACAAACTGAGGCTGCTAGGACGGGCCCCATGAAAAAAGGAGAACAGAATGTACTCAGATGACGAAGAGGTTCCGCAAACCTACATCGTGCTAGTCAACGAGGAAGAACAGTATTCATTATGGTTGAGCCACAAGGACATTCCTACCGGCTGGACGAACGTCGGGTTTAGCGGCACGAAAGGCGAGTGCATGGAATACGTGGACAAGATATGGACCGACATCACGCCGCTGAGTGTCCGCAAGCGACTGGCGGAGCAGCGGGCGGGATGACCGCCAGCATTAGTGCAAAGCCTCGAATCCCGATGTCTTCTGCAGCCGTCGAGCAAGTGGTGATCGATGCAGTGCTCGTTGCGTCACCCGACAAGTCGGTCCGGGTGTCGCGGGACACCGACGTGTTGCAGGTCGTGGATTCGCTCGGGCTTATGATGAGCCTGGTTGACATCCAGGCGGCGCTCAACTTCAGGCTCGAGCCTAAGGAACTCATTGCGGCACTCCAGGCCCATTCGGTTGCGGACCTCGCGCTCGTCATTACGATGGCCCTGGGGGCTCGCAGCCCGCAGGTAGTTTGATGTCACGCGTTGCGGCTGCGCGGCTCGAGCAGGATTGCGCCGAAGTGGCCATGAGCTGTTGATGTCAACAATGCGCGGCTAACGGCGCGATGTTCTGCGGCAAGATGGAAGTCGATCAGGTTGATGAGCGGATCTGCGCCCGCACAGTGTCCGTATCGGGCGGTGTTTGTTCGATCGGTGATCAGGCCTTTGACTGGCATGACCGAGAATTCCAGTTCCTGGATTGGCAAGAAGACGTTACTGCTAAAGAAAGCGCTGCCATCGAGCAGCACAGCGGCACGCGCGGTGAGCCGATCGAGCACATCGTAAATGAGTTGGCATTTCTGCCCGAGGTCCTGTCCGGCGGCCGTCAACGATGCGAGCGAGAATGACACCTCGACGCCGAGAATTTCATAGTCAATCTCTGCGTCCTTGCGCACGATGAAGCTGCACGCGCCGTCGCTGAACACGCCGAAGCGCTGAAACCGATCAGCCTCCTCTTCAATCTTGTCAACGGCAATGACCAGGACGTTCGTGCACGATCCACTGCATACCAGCGAGCGTGCGACCTGCACCGCGGAGAATAACGAGGCGCATCCGGCGCCGCCGATCCAGGTAAGGAAGCCGCTGCGCACGCCCAGTGCACCGGCGACCTCGCTGATGAAAAGGTTCTGCCCATAATAGTTCAATCCGTCGCCGCAGCAGACGATGAGCGCATCGATGTCCGTGGCACTTAACCCACTCTGCGAAATCGTCTTGCTCATGCTGGCACACGCGAGCTGCGCACGGCTGCTCCGAGTCTTGCGGTAGTATCCCCATCCCCACAAGCCTGAATCATCGGGCATGTTGTACTGACGCAGGACGAACTGCCGGTTCGCGAGGCTGTCGACGCTCAACTCCTCTTCACCGAGGACATAGGCTGGCGCGAGCATTCCAACGTGTTCAGACATCACAGTCTTTCTCCGAGGCGAAGGCGGGAAACATTGCTACGCGGCAGCAGGGGCGCGTGCCGAGATTTCGCGCACCATGGGGCGAAGGAACGTGCTGCCGATCTCTACAAAGTCGACCTCACCCTGGCTTTGCACGTACCGAACGCTATCGGCCCAGCGGACCGGGCTGGTAATCTGCGCGGAAAGGGTCTCCAAGATGCGTTCCGGTTCGTACGGACGACCCGTAACGTTCGCGATCACCGGGATGCTTGGCGCGGTAAAAGTCAGTGCCTGCGCGTATTCGATGAAGGATCGATGTGCCTCACTCATGTAGCGCGAATGGAATGCGCCGCTCACCCGCAGCCGCCTGGCCTCGATGCGTTGCTCGGCGAGCATTCCCATGGCCCGCTCGATGCTTGTTGCCGGGCCCGAGATCACGGTCTGCGTCGGCGTGTTGTAGTTCGCGAGATCGATGTCATTAAGGCCACTGCCACCGAGTAACTCGCGGATGCGTTCGGAACTTGCACCCAGCACCGCTGCCATCGCCCCACCTAAGATCTTTCCCATCAGTTCCCCGCGCTTCATAACCAGGCGGAGACCGGTTTCGAAATCGAAGACCTCCGCCGCCAACAGTGCGTTATACTCCCCGACGCTGTGCCCCATCAGGAATGCGATCTTGCATGGTGGAGCGGCCCGTAGTAACTGGTAATAGCCCAGCGCGTTGACAACGTAGATCGCAACCTGGGTATAGCGGGTTTGATCGAGCAGTCCCTCTGGATCCTCCAGGCACAAGCGTTCGATCGAATATTCAAGCACCTGCGAAGCCAGGTGCGTTTCCTTGGAAAACGCCGCAAATAGCTCACGCCCCATGCCCTTGCTCTGCGCCCCTTGACCGGGGAACAGGACTGCAACGCGCTTACCCGCCGCAATGCCCGGCTCCGCCACCGGTTGCACCTGGTCCAAGTCGAAGTAACCGCTGAAACCTTCCAGGTGGATCACCGCTTTGCGCTGGAATAAAAGCGTCGCCAACGAGCGGGTGCGATGCACGCGGCCCGGGTACGCCTGGCAAAGCACCGCTGTGCCGGGGGCATGGAGCCTGTTCCATCGTGCGATCTGCTCGCGCTCCTTTTCGTATCGATTTCCGCTCGGGGACATTAGCCTATTCCTAATTGTTGGCGGTGCGGCCCGTAGCCGACAATGGCATATGTGGCAGGTTGACTTATGAAGGAACGTATATCCATTTAATATTGACTTAATATAGATACCAAGCCTAACTAATAACTAATCATATCAGCGCTCAACCGCGTATGATAACTATGTTTGTGGCACTAAGTCGCTCGCACAGGTCAGTACCGCTGCTCCCATGGATCCACAACTGTTATCACCGCTAAACCAATACCTCGCGGCAGAGCTGCGCAACGACGCCGCGCTGGCATCCGTCCGCTTCGACATCCGCCACGAGTCGGTACCGGAGTTCCTGCGTGGATACCCGTATACCTCCGGCACGTGGCCGGTCTTCGTAACCCGGCAGTTCGTTCGCGAGTACTTCGAGCCGCTGATCGCCGGGATGCCGCGACTCCTTTATTCGGCCTTGCGCGCACGTTTCAGCAGCAGCGAATCCCTTGCGGAGTATTTTGGCTGGCCGGACATAATCTGTGAAATCGCGGCGCAGGCTCTGGTAGATCCTCGCGATATGCTCATCCGTTTCGACGCTGTGCAGGGTTCCGCGGGTCTGAAACTATTGGAGAGCAATTGCGGCACTTCCGCTGGCGGTTGGCACACCGACTACTTCCATTTGCAGATGCGCACGCGCCTGGCTCGCTTCGAACAGTCTCATGGGTTGAGCTTTGGCTATCACCCCATCTTGCGGTCGATGTTGAAGACTGTCGCCGACGGGATTTATCGGCGCAGACCTGCTGGCTCGACGGGAAATCTGCTGGTTCATTGGACGTTTTCGTCAGGGGCTCCGGACCTGAACGTGGGCAACTTTCGCGATTCGATGCAGGCGGTTTATGACAAGGTGAAGCCGCCAGCGCTCGCCGACGGGCGCGTCTTTATCTTCCGGGAGTACGAGGAAATCGGCTTCACCACGTCCGGTGAAGTGACTGCCCATGGTGAAGTCATGGATGCGATTATCCTGGGCGATGCGCTGCTTACCAACATGCCTCCCACGCTGCTTAACCGCTTAATCGCCGCGTACCTGCGACAGCAACTGGTTTTCCCGGACAGTCCTTTCAATATGCTGCTGAGCGACAAAGGCCTGCTCGCTGTGTTGCATGAGTGCCGAATGTCCCGACTCCTGGATGCCGACGCCTGCGCTCTGATCGAGCGCTATGTTCCCTGGACAACGCGGCTGCTCGATGAAGAAGTGCTCCTCGAAGGAGTGCAAATCCCGCTCATCCGGCACCTGCTGACGCACAAAGATGACTTCGTCATCAAGAAGTTCGATTCGAGCGCCGGACGGGCCGTCGTCGTCGGCCGTCACGTTGATGCGGCAACCTGGGAACGCATCATCCCGGCTTACGCGAACTCTCAGACTCGCTGGATCGTGCAGCAGTACTGCGCGCCCAGCCGGCTAGATCTGCACGACGCGGAGCAGGGCGTCGTTCCGCACGCACTGATCTGGGGGATCTTCAGCTTCGGCGCGGCGTACGGAGGCTCATGGATCCGGACCGATCGCGGCGTCGGGCTGCAGGGCATCATCAATTCGGGGACCGGCGCCACCGACATGCCTGTGTTCGAAGTGGACTGACTTTCCGGCTGAACTGCTGCCAACGGCGCCTCGCGCGTCCATCGACTTGCCTCATCACACCTTCGAGCACGATAGCGCTCGGGCCTGATCTGCGATCGTATGGCAGGACAACATGCTGGTGAGGTCGATGCGCCGGCCAAGCCTTTCGCGCATGCGTGTAAACAGCAGCAAAATTAGCATCGAATGTCCACCTAGCGCGAAGAAGTTGTCTTCCACTCCCACGTGCTGCAGGCCCAGCACTTCCATCCAGATTTCTGCTACCGCGCGCTCCATCTCCGTGCGCGGCGCGTCCAATCCTGCGCCCGCGCCCCATACGGGCTCCGGCAGCGCGCGCCGGTCCAGCTTGCCGTTCGGCGTGAGCGGCAGCTGGCCGATTATTACGATCGCGCTCGGCACCATGTACGACGGCAACCGCGACTTGAGATACTCCTGGAGTTGACTTCGTAGTTCGGGTTCGCTGTACGGATCTGGGCCAGGCACCGCATAGGCCACCAACTCGGACTCGCCGCTCGCCCGCTGCACCGCAAGCACCGCGGCATCCTGCATAGGGGCATAGCTGCGGATGTGCGCCTCAATCTCGCCGATTTCGATCCGATAGCCGTGGATCTTGACCTGTGTGTCCTTGCGCCCGAGCGTCATTATGATGCCGCCGGGCAACCGGCAACCGATATCGCCCGTGCGATAGCGCCTGCGCCCGTCCGCCAACTCGCTGAACACCTGGCTCGTCAACCGCGCATCATTGAGGTAGCCGCGCGATAACGCATAACTCTCCACGATGATGTCGCCCATCTCGCCCAGGCCGCATCCGATGCCGGCAGCGTTGAGCACGCGAACTACCGTGTCAGGCGAGGCTTCGCCGATGGGCACCAGTGCGGTGCGGATATCACCCTGCGATGCCACGAAGTAGGTGGTGGCGCGCTGCGTTTCAGTGGTGCCGTAGGAATTCAACACGCACATCGAGCTGTTGTAGCTCACGAGCCTTCTCACCGTCTCCGTTCGCAGTTTGTCACCCGTGACAAACGCGACGCGCAAGCTCGGAAACTCGGTCTCGTCAGTCGTGCACAGCATCTCGACCATTGCCGGCGTCAAGTGCGCGAAGGTGATGCCGTTGCTGCGCAGCCACTGGGCAAGCCGGTACGGTGCAATTACCTCTTGCGGAGGAATCACGAGCGTTGCGCCAATGCACAGCGATCCGAAGACATCGCGTTGCAGCGGGTCGTGCCCCAATCCGGAAAGGAGGCTGAAGCGGTCGTCCTGCGACAGCTGCAGCCACTGCGGCACCCAGCACAGGTAGCCAGCAATACCGATATGCGTTCCGGCGACGGCTTTGGGAACCCCAGTCGTTCCGGACGTGAAGGTCACGCACGCCAGCTGTTGCGGTTCCACGTTCGCAGGCATGAAATCGACCGCCTCGGAATCAGATGTGCGTGCTGGCACGGGGACGTACATGCACCGGCACATAGCCTCGATTCGCGCCACGAGTTGCGCCTCGAACATCGACCGCTCTCCCGCGAAGAGCACGCAAGCCGGCTGGATGATCTCCACCAGCAGACAAATGCGCTCGACCGGATATTCGGGATTGAGCAAGGAAAATGCTGCGCCCGCCTGCAGCACACCGAGCATGCTGACCGCGAGAGACGCGCGACGCGACGCGACGACCCCCACCACGTCCTCCCGCCCAATTCCCTGCCCCACCAAAGTGTGCGCCAAACCAGTGGATGCACGGAGCACATCGCCATATGTCCACTGCCGATCCGCTTCCACGATGGCCAGCGCGTTCGGCCGCTCAAGGGCATGTTTGCGAAAGACGTCCTGCACCGCGCCGTTCCAATAGTACTTTGGCGTGAGGTCGCCGCGATCCACGTCCGGAGCATCCGGGCGAAGCGAATACTGGCTGCAGGAAAGCTGCGCATTTCGCGCGACCTGCTCCAGCAAGAACGCGTACTGACGCAGCAGGTACTTCATGCCACTGGGGGAAAACAGAGAGCGCTTGTAATGGCACGTCAGCCGGATCGCATCGCCATCATCCTCGACGTAGAGCGTCAAATTGAACTTGGGTTCGATCTCCACCGCGTCCACGAGCTGCGCCTCGAACAGGCGCGGTCGTGCGCTGCGCGGCGCGCTGAGCATATTGAAGAACACCTCGAAGATTGATGTCGCGTCCCCGCTTCGCAAGTGCGGCGCCATCTCCAGTATCTTTTCGAAGGGATAGTCCTGGTTCGAAAGCACCCGCTGCAGATTCGCAATCTGCCCAGTCAGGTATTCGCAAAACGGCTGCTCCGGCTGCCAACACGTGCGCACCGGCACATTATTCAGGAAGTTGCCGATCACATCTTGCGTCCCCGGCACGTGACGGCCGCTGACTGGGATGCCGATGGTCAGATCGTGCTGACCTTCAAGACGTCCGAGGAACAAGACGAAGGCGCTGTAAAGCACCGTGAACAGCGTACCGTGCATGTCATGTGCCAGCTGGAGCAGGCTCTCACGCGTCGCTGGGGATACGCACTCCGACACTCGCGTGGTCGGATCGTCGACCTCCCGTGACCATGCGGCCTGACCCGCCAGGGACAAGCGCTCGGGGCAACCCTGCAGATACTCCCTCCAGAAGGCGGCTTGCGCAGCGGCTTCGTCGCTTTCGAGCCAACGGCTCTGTCCCGTCACGAAGTCGCCGAAGCGCTGGTGTAACTCCGGCAGCTGCGGCTGCATGCCACTCGCGAGTGCCTCGTAGGCAACGATCAATTCGTCGAGAAACAACGCCAAAGACCATCCATCGAAGATCAGATGATGAAAATTCAGATGCAGCCTGTGCTCTGCGACGCCTGCCCGTACGAGCAACGCGCGCATCAGCGGCGGTTGTGAAATGTCGAATCGACGCGTCGCGTGCGCGGCGCCGAGTGCACACGCCCGCGTCTCGCTTTCGGAGGCGGGCAGGCCGGTCAAATCGTCGTACTCCAGTCGCAGTTCTCCCGATGGTTGCGTGATCTGCAGTGGCGAGGCTCCTCCGACTGTAAAACCGGTGCGCAGCATGTCGTGGCGGGCGATGAGGCAGTTCAGCGCGCGCTCCAGCAGTTGCGGTTCGACACAACCGTGCAATACCAGGGCGACGGGCATGTTGTGCTCGTTGGTGGCCCGAACCTGTTCGACGTACCAGATCCTGAATTGAGAGAACGACAGCGGAAATTCACTTCCTGCTCGCGGGCTCGAAGCGGCGTCAACAGCCGTTACGCGCACATCGATCGCCGCGGCGAGGCCGCGCACGCTCGGATGGCCAAAGATTTCCTTGACCGTCAGCGCTGCACCCAGGCGCTCGTGGATGAGATGAATCATCTGCGTAACCAGCAGCGAGTTGCCGCCCGCGGCGAAGAAGTTCGTATCCAGACCGATGAGATCCTGCTTGAGTAGGCGTGTCCAGATCGCGTGCAACACGCGCTCAGTTGCCGTGCTGGGGGCCATGGAGTGGGGCTCGTCGGCTAGATCGGGAGGCAGAGGCAGACTGGCGCGGTCGATCTTGCCGTTGGCTGTAACCGGCCACTTCTCCAGCACAATGATCACGTCAGGCACCATGTGCTCGGGCAACTCGCGTCGCAGTGCAGCTTGTATATCAGCACCTACGTCCTGCCCAGCGGCCCCATCATCGACGGTCACGTAACCGATGAGCCGCTGTTGGCCTGGAGTATCCTCGCGCAGTAAAACTAGCGCCGATCGCACCGTTGTGGTCGCGGCGAGCCGCTTCTCAATTTCCCCGAGCTCGATGCGCATGCCGCGAAGCTTGATTTGACCGTCGCGCCTCCCGATGAACTCGAGGTTCCCGTCCGGCAGCAGCCGAACGAAGTCGCCGGTGCGGTATAGCCTTGCTTGCGAATCGCGGCTAAAGGGATCGCGAATGAAGCGTTCAGCCGTCAACGCCGGCGCGCTCAGATAGCCGCGTGCCAGGTTGGCCCCACCGATATAAAGTTCGCCAATCACGTTGACTGGCTGTAGTTCCTGCGCACGGTTCAACACGTAGGCCTGGACGTTGGCAATCGCCCTGCCGATCAGCGCCGGGCTCTCCGGCGTCATTTCATAGGAGGTCGAGACTACCGCTGCCTCCGTCGGCCCATAGCAGTTGACGAGTCTGGCCGTCGAGTCGGGTGGTAGACAGTACCTGCTGAGCTTGTCGCCGCCACACAAAAGCACGCGTAGCTGAGGGCTGCTGAATGCCTGGGTTCCGGCCAGCGCCTCCAGCAAGCCGGTGGGCATGAAGCAATGCGTGACGCGCTGCGCACGCATCAACTCCGCAAACAAGTGCGGCGTGGCGCGCGCCGTATCATCCACCGGGACTGCGCAAGCGCCGGCCAGCAAAGTCGACCACAATTCCCACACTGCGGCATCGAATCCGATGCTGGCGAGAAGCGTGCAACGGCTGGCCCGGTCCGTTCCGAACGCTTCCGCGTGCCATCTGCACAGGTTCACCAGCCCGGCATGAGTGTTGATAACACCTTTCGGCTGACCGGTGCTGCCAGAGGTATATATAAGGTATGCTCCGCTGCTCGCCCAGAGGCCCGTGGCGGCGCGGCCTAGCGGGCGATCGGGGAATGCTGCAAAGGCTTCCGGATCGTCCACGCATACCACTGCGGCACTTTGTGGCGGCATATGCATCGCCCAGAGCCGTGTGGTCAATACGATCTGCGCCATCGAGTCCTTGATCATGAAATCGACACGGGCGGGCGGCAGGCTCGTATCCAGCGGCAGATACACGCCGCCGGCCTTGAGAACTCCGAGCATCGCGACGACCATATCCGCGGTGCGCTCGGTATAGATTCCGACAACCGCTTCCGGCCCGATGCCGCGGTTGCGCAGAAAATGCGCACATCGATTAGCGCGGCGATCAAGTTCGCCGTACGTCAACTCGCCGTCGGCGCCTGCGACCGCGACGGCAAGCGGATTGAGTCGCGCCTGCTCCTCGAACCCCTCGTGCACACACTCGCTCGAAGTCTCCACCGCCGATCCGGCAGTCCATCGCAAGATCTGTCCCCGCTCCTCCGCATCCAGCATCGGCAGCTTCCAGACATCGAGCGCCGGATGCGCCACCGCATCCTCAATCAGATTGCCGAAGTGAGCGGCCATCCGCTCGATCGTGCCCGCGTCGAACAGCTCGCTGCGATAGATCCAATCAAGCACCAATCCGTCATCGCCCTCGCCCACCTCCAACGTCAACTCGAAAGGTGCCAACTCGGGAGGTGTTGCACCGCCTTTTACCGTCGCACCTGGCAACTCGAGTCGTGCATCGCCAGCGTTCTGCAGCGCCAGCATGATTTGGAACAGCGGCGCGTGGCTTAAACTTCGCGCGGGCTGCAATGCCTCCACCAGGTATTCAAATGGCACTTGCTGATGCGAGTAAGCCTCGAGCACTATCTGGCGGCTCTCCCGCAACACGTCCGTGAACGTGGATCCCGACGGAATTCGGCTTCGCAAGACCATCGTATTGACGAAAAAGCCGATCATCGCAGCGAGTTCCGGTTGCTCGCGATTCGCAATTGGTGTCCCGACAACGATGTTCTCTTCTCCACTGTAGCGGGCAAGCAACACAGCGAATGCGGCGTGCAGAACCATGAACAGGGTGACCTGTTCCCGGCGGCAGAAATCCTGCAGCCTTCCCGTCGCGCGCGCATTCATTTGCGTCCGGCATACCATGCCGGAAAGGCTCTGTTGCCGCTGGCGGGGACGATCGAGCGGCAGGCTGTGCACCGGCGGAAGATCGGCAAGCTGCTGCAGCCAGTACTCGGCCGACTCCTCGAGCACCTTCCCCTGCATCCAGGCCCTCTGCCATGCTGCGTAGTCTGGATACTGCACCGGCAGTTTCTGCAGGTCGGGTTGTCGACCCAACAGCGCCCCACCGTAGAGTGCGCTGATCTCCCGCGTCAGCACGTCCAGAGACCAACCATCGGCCGCTATGTGGTGAAGTGTCAGCAGCAGCTCATGTTGCCTCTCTTCCAGCGTCAGTAAATGCACGCGCAGCATCGAATCGCGATCGAGCGCGAACGGCGCGAGCGCGTCGCGCCGGACAATCTTGTTCGCTTCGGAGGTGCGCGCATCCGGCGGCAGTTCGTGCAGATCGATCTGCGTGAAGGGGATCTCGGCCGCCTCCCGAATGAATTGGCGCGGCTCCTGCTCGTGCGAGACGATCACTGTGCGCAGACTCTCGTGCCGCCGGACGACACCTTCTATCGCCGCACGCAGCGCCTGCACATCGAGATCGCCTTCGATGAGGAAGCGCAATTGAAGATGGTAGTGCGCGCTGCCTCCTTCGAGTTGATCGACGAGCCACAACCGCTGCTGCGCAAAGGACAGGGCCAAAGGGGCATGACGGGACGCCGGGCGAATGGGGGGCTCGCCACCACCCTTATCGCCATCGGCGACCATGCGGGCAAATGCCTCCAAAGTCGGCGCCGAAAACAGGCTCTGGATGGGCAAGGCCACGCCGTACTCCTGCCGGACGCGGGCAAGCAGTCGCATGGCCAGGATCGAATGGCCTCCCAAATCGAAGAAATTCGCGGTCATGCTCACAGCGGCCGGTAACAGCATCACTTCTTGCCACAGTTGCGCGAGGCGATACTGCAACTCGGAACTCGGCGCGACATAGTCGGGCGTGCTCGTTTCGCGCGGAGCAGGCAGGGCCGCATGGTCGATTTTGCCGTTGGGCGTGAGGGGCAACGCCGGGAGCATGACGAACACCGCCGGGACCATGTGTTCCGGCAGACGCGCTGCGAGATGCAGCCTGCAGTCCTTGACCAGCTGCGGTTCCGGCGCGTTCGAATCGGAAGGCACGACGTAGGCGACCAGCGTCGGATCGCCCCGCCCATTCTCACGTACCGTCACAATGGCGTCATCGACGCTGTCGATTTCCATTAGCCGCACCCGGATCTCGCCTAGCTCAATGCGAAAGCCGCGCAGCTTCACCTGATCGTCGGCACGGCCCAGGAATTCCAGTTCTCCGCTTATCGACCGTCGCGCAAGATCCCCTGTCTTGTACATCCGCGCGCCGGAGAGCGGACAGAACGGATCGGCGATGAAGCGTTCCGCTGTTAGGGCCGGCCGCTTCCAGTATCCGCGAGTCACTCCTGCGCCGCCAACGTACAGCTCGCCGACAACGCCGATCGGCACTGGCTCCAGGTGCGCGTCCAGTACGTATGCTTGTCTGTTGGAGAGAGATTTGCCGATCGGCGGCGCGTCCTCACACCCGCGCCGGATCAGTGCGCCAGTCGAGTACGTCGTGTCCTCGGACGGGCCGTACAGGTTGTACACAGCCTCGACGGCCGTCTCGCGATAGATATCGCGGACAAGCATTGCCGGGAGCGCCTCGCCAGCCAGGTTAACGATCTTCACGCTCGCAGGTAATGCACGTTCCGCGATGAGCGCCTTCATCGCAGACGGAACAGTATTGACGAGCGTGAGATCGCTCGCCGTCGCGATACCCTCAAAATCCAGCGGATGCGCGACGAGTACAACCCGGCCGCCACTGCACAAGGGGACGAACAATTCGAAGATGGAGAGATCGAAACAAATCGATGTGGCGGCCAGCACGCCGCGCAGTGCCTCGGCGTCATAGACTCGCTGAGCCCACCCTATGAGCGCCGCCGCCTGCCGATGTTCGACGCATACACCTTTCGGGCGCCCTGTTGACCCAGAGGTGTAGATCACGTAGGCGAGAGTGCGCGCGTCGTTCCCGGCGCGCAGTGGCGGAGCATCGGACGGGCACGATTGCAACGCGTCCAAAAGGCCTGCATCGTCCAGTGGAATCGACTCGACTCGAGGGCCGAATCGCTTCGACCCAGATGTGAGCATCAAGGTAGCGCCGCTGTCGGCCAGCATTAAATCCAGCCGTTCCTGCGGATACTGCGGGTCCAGCGGGACGTAAGCGCCGCCGGCCTTCAGAATCGCCAGCAAGGCAACCACTATCTGCCCTGAACGTTCGAGGCAGACAGCGACAAGGCTCTCGTTGGCGACTCCGCGCCCGCGCAAATAATTCGCTAGCCGATTGGACTGCTCATCGAGCTCTCCATAAGTCAGTTGAACACCTCCGCAGCTGAGCGCGGTCGCTTTCGGTGTCCGTCTGACCTGCTTGGCGAACAATTCATGCAGGGTTCGCGGCTCAAACGGCGAGTCTGTGTCGTTCCAATCCTCCACGACCGTCTGCCGTTCAGCGCGGTCCATCATCGGCACGCGCCAGACATCGTGGTCGGGCCGACGACTGACGGACTCTAGCAAGACGGCGAAACGCCGCGCCAATAGCTCGACTCCCGACTCCTCCAGCACGTTGTCGGCGTAGAGCCACTCAACCACCAGTCCAGTCTCGCTGCTTCTCACAGCCAGCCCCAGGTCACCGTCTATTTCGGCCATCGAGTCGGCAACTCCCGGCGGGCGCGGCGCGACCCTCACCAGGAACAGCACGGCACGTTGCGCGGCGGGTCGCCGATGACGAAGGATCTCCGTGCCCGCAAGAGCGATCAAATGGCGGGACTGCGCGTGCGCCATCGCCTCGCGGCTCTGCGCCATCAGCGCCCGAAAGTTCGGTGCCTGCGAGACTGTGCTTAATAAAACACAGTAGTTGGGCCCGTCCACTACAGGTGCTGCAATCGAGACGCTATGCTCGCCGCTGCATCGGGCAATCAGCAGAACGAAGGCCGCATGAAGACCAGCGAACAGTTCCGTCCGCTCTGAAATACACAGACGCTCGAACTCACTCAACACGAACTCGTCGATTGCGCCGGCCAATGCTCGCAGCACCGGAGCCCCGGCGCTCGGACGAACCCGAGCCAGCGGAAAGTTCGCGATCAGCGGTACGACATCAGACCGTCGAACGCGTTCGACGATTTCGGACGTTTGCGTTGCCGTGACTTCACTGGGCGACATTCGACGGGTTGTGCTCCGGGACGGTTAGCTGGATCTTGTCGAACGACGATCAACGGCGCGCGAACTCACCGTTTCACGCTGCTCTGTGACTAGAGCGAGTTATGGGAAGATGCATCCAATATGTCTAGCCCCCCTCCAACGAGGTAGCATCCATTCGCTCACGCAGAATGTAAGTTCCTCATCCTGAGACAGGGGCGTGCAGGCAACTTATCGGCTGATACCGCTGGCCACGATATCTGGCGCCAATCTATTCTCTGCATCCACAAATACAATTCGCGGTGAATGTTGCGGCGAGTCATCCGAGTCCGTGACCCATCCAAAAGCTGCGATGATCACCAAATCTCCAACCTCGGCCCGTCGCGCCGCTGCTCCGTTCAAGCATATTTCTCCTGACCCTTTCGGCGAGGGCAAGGCGTAAGTCTGCAGCCTTTCCCCGTTGGTCACATTCCAGACGTGAACGGCCTCATGGGAGACAATTCCTGCTGCCTCCATCAGTAGCTCGTCAATGCCAATGCTGCCTTCGTAATGCAAATCGGAGCGAGTAACGGTAGCTCGATGTATCTTGGCCTTAAGCAACTGTAATAACATTTGTCTTTCTCCTGACGCTGATAATTAGTAACACAAACAGAATAACCTATAACTACGCAAGAAGGTGACAAGCATACGATACTTGCAGATACTAAATCAACACTAAAACAGCGCTGTATAATTGCATTGTGACAATATAAAGGAATAGGCTCTCAACTTATACGACATGCGAGCACATCGCCATCTTGAAAGCTCACTGCACTTACTACTAGTTGGGTTCGACTTGGGTCTGTGTCGCCCGGTCGAATTTTTCTAAATTTGACTTAGGTCCCTCCCCGCCCGATAATGGACGCTGTTTTCCTGCAGCGGACAGGTTCAGACGCGAGACAAGATCGCAGAACGCACTAATCGAAAGAGTTTCAGTCAAATGGCACCGAACCCTTGAGGGTCCACTACGATTGAGGGCCCACTACTGAGGGTCCACTACGATTACGGTGGTTTTCGCGAATGGATATCGCTCGCCCAGAATTTAAAACGCTAAAGCGGCGCCGGCAGATTACTTGGACGGCGATCGGAGTAGTATGCCTTGCCGCAGTAACGGCGGCAGTGTCCCGACTTAAGCCAGCGGCTCCCGAGGTTGAACGCAGCACGGTGTGGACCGACACAGTTAAACGCGGCCCCATGCTGCGCCAGGTTCGAGGCCTAGGCTCCCTGATTCCCAGCCAGGAATTCACACGCCAAATACCCGCGGAGACAGACGCGACCATAGTACAGATTCGCATGCTGCCCGGAACAATAGTTGCGCCTGACACTATTTTGCTGGACATGAGCAATCCGCAAGTCGAACAGGAGGCGGTCGACGCCAAGCTTCAGTTGAAGGCTGCGGAAGCTCAATATCAAAGTTTGCGCGTGACGCTGCAGAGCAATTTGATGAATCAGAAGGCCAATGCGGCAACCGTGAATGCCGACTACGCGCAAGCCAAGCTTCAGGCTGACACCGATAAATCCCTCTACGACCTCGGCGTGATCTCAGGGCTTGCATACAAGAATTCGAAGAGTAAGGCAGACGAACTCACGACCAGAAACAATATTGAAGGTGAGCGGATCGAGATCGGCCAGAAAGCGATTGAATCGCAGCTTGCCGAGCAGCAAGCCAAAGTCGATCAGATCCGTGTTCTCGCCGACCTTAAGCAGAAACAGTTGAATGCGTTGCGGGTTCGCGCCGGGATTGCAGGCGTTCTCGTGGATTTGCCTTTGCAGGTTGGCCAGCATGTGCTTCCGGGCACGATGCTGGCGAAAGTCGTTCAGCCGGATCATCTGATTGCAGAGTTGAAGATAGCTGAAACCCAGGCGCGCGATGTGCAGATCGGTCAGCCCGCCGTGGTGGACACGCACAACGGAACTGTCGGCGGTACGGTGATGCGTGTCGATCCGGCGGTACAGAACGGAACAGTAACCGTAGATGTGAAGCTCACCGGCGATTTGCCAAAGGGAGCCCGTCCGGATTTGAGCGTCGATGGAACGATTGATCTGGAGCGACTGGACAATGTTCTTTTCGTCGGCCGCCCCGCCTTTGGCCAAGAGAACAGCACGATCAGCTTATTCAAGCTTGATCAGGACGGTAAAGGGGCGGTGCGCGTCCCTGTGAAAGTCGGGCGTGCTTCAGTGAACTCGATCCAGGTGCTTGAGGGCCTCCATGAAGGCGACACGGTGATCCTCTCCGACATGTCGCGCAACGACAACGCTGACCGCATCCGGCTGAATTAATCCGGATTGAGCAACAAACCTGAATAATCTGCAGACGAGGTAAAACTTTATGACCGACGCAGGGCAACCCCTAATTGAGATTGAAGGCCTTACCAAAGTCTTTTACACCGACGAGATTGAAACCCACGCGCTCTCCGGAATCCATCTCACAATATGCAAAGGCGAGTACTTGGCGATGTCAGGGCCCTCCGGCTGCGGCAAATCCACGCTGCTGTCGATCATCGGTTTGCTCGATACGCCGACCTCGGGAAAATATCAATTGAATGGGCACCCCGTCGAGAACCTGGATTTCACAGCCCGCTCGCGCATTCGCAATCAGGAGATTGGATTCATTTTTCAAAGCTTCAATCTGATTGGCGATCTCACTGTCTACGAAAATGTCGAACTGCCTTTGACCTACCGGCAGAAGATGCCATCGGCCGACCGCAAGCAGCGCGTGATGGAGTCCCTGGAGCGTGTGGGAATGGCACACCGTGTGCGTCATTATCCGTCACAACTCTCCGGCGGTCAGCAACAGCGGGTTGCCGTTGCGCGCGCACTCGCCGGGCGTCCTTCTATTCTGCTGGCCGATGAGCCCACGGGAAATCTGGATTCGCGGAACGGCGAAGCGGTGATGGAACTGCTGCAAAACCTGCACGGCGAGGGCGCAACCATCTGCATGGTAACTCATGATCCGCGCTTCGCGAAGCACGCGCAACGCGAGGTTCATCTGTTCGATGGCAAAGTCGTTGCTGAGGCCGAGTTGAAGAAGTTAATGGCCGATGCTCACTTATGAAGAGACTTCTTCAAGGCATTCGCTATCTCTCTCGCCAACTAGAGAAGGTTTCGGGGGTCACTGCAATTGCGATCATTACGCTGGCACTCGAGATGGGTGTCACCGCCGCTGTTTTCAACATGGCAGCCGTCTCGGCAGCTACAGCGCAGAACAGCGCAGCCGTGTCTTTCGAAATGCCCAAATCGCACAACCCCCTCAATGCGTACGAGCCAAGCCAAGTCCCCGAGCCGCAGCTCGCGAACTCTCCACTCCTAAATCAGCTAATCCGGGACGGCAAGCTGTATCTTTCGCTCAAAGATGCAATCCGCCTGGCCTTGGAGGACAATCTTGATATTGCGATCGCGCGCTATAACCTGCCAATCGCGGATACAGATGTTCTGCGTACTCAAGCTGGCGGGGCATTCCGTGGCGTGAATGCCGGGGTGGTGCAAGGCACGCCGGGCGGCGGAGTCGGCGGCTTCGGAACCGGCGCACCCGGAGCCGGCGCCGGAGGCACGACCAGCGGCGCGGGTGGCGCTGGCGCTGGCGCATCCGGGCTGGTCCAGTCGACGCTGGGCACTGGCACCGCAGTGGCTTCGTACGATCCTGCCATCGTCGGAACTGTCGGCGCGGAACATCAAACTTCGCCTCTGGCTAATCTGACTGTGTATGGCGTACCTCTATTGCAACTCAACACTGGGACGGCCAATTTCGGATACTCGCAGGCTTTTTCGAGCGGCACCACCATTTCGGTTGCGTTCAATAACAACCGGCAAACCACCAATAGTCCGTTCTTTAATCTTTCTCCGGCGCTCAACTCGATGTTCAGGTTTTCCTTTCAACAGGAATTGCTCGCCGGATTCGGATTCGGGCCCAATCTCCGCTATCTTCACATTGCAAGAAATAATAAGAAGATTTCTGACGCTGCGTTCAAAAACCAGATCATCGCTACCGTGACCCAGGTTGCGGATATCTACTGGGATCTCGTAAATGCTTACGAGAACGAGGAAGTCAACGAACGGTCGCTGGATTTCGCACAACAGTCACTGGAAAACGCGAAGAAGCAATTTCAATTGGAAAGCATTCCAGAAATGGACGTACTGCGCGCAGAGGCCGAACTTTCGAAACGCGATCAGGATCTGACAGTGGCGCGAACTAGTTTGCAGTTGCAAGCACTTCTGATAAAGAACGCGGTGACCAGAAGCCTGGATGATCCCGGGCTCGAGGCAATGTCCGTCGTTCCCACCGATCGCCTGGAGTCATACCAAGCCGACGCCAGCCAGCCGGTCCAGGATTTAATTGCGCAGGCCCTGCGTGATCGTTCCGAACTTGCGGAGTCCGATATTGACCTGGCCAACCGCCAAATCACGCGTCAGGCAGCGAAAAACGCGCTATTGCCCTCTCTGGCCCTGGTGGGATTTTACGGTGGTTCGGGATTGGCCGGGCCCCTGAACCCGGCTTACAACATCCCCAACGAACCGAACAGCTCTGCCGTTCCCACCGATTATGGCGGAGCCTTGCAGAACGCCTTCAACAATACCGCTCCGGACTATTACATCGGTTTCAATCTGAACATCCCCATCCGAAATCGCGTCGCAAAGGCAGATCAATACCGTTCCGAGCTTGAATACCGGCAAGCCCAGCTTCGTCGCGAAGAACTGCGGAATCAGATCAGGATCGAAGTTCGCAATGCCAGGTATGCTCTCGAACAAACAGCCGCCCGCGTGGCAGCAGCTCAAAAAGCTCGGGACCTCGCACAACGCACCTTCGAGATTACGCAGAAAGAGCAAGCGCTCGGATCCGGCTCGACTTTTCAAACCATGACTGCGCAGCGCGATCTCTCCCTCGCCGAATTGGACTTGGTCACGGCCATGACAGTCTACGAAAAGGCCAAAGTTGAACTGGATCGTGCAACCGCCAGCACTTTGGAACATAACGGAATCACGATTCAGGATGTAATAAAAGGAACCGCCCCCTTGAGCAATTCTTCGCCATAGCCGAGGCCGACAACGACCAAACCACTGCTTGCCCAGTCTCGTGCTGGAGACCAGGTTACGCCGAGGTTCCCACTTGCAATTGCGCTGCGTGTGCCTAGAATCGCAATAGACAAATAGGGAGACTCATGGCCACCACAACTGCCTCCGTTCAGCTTCACAAGTCTGTGCAAGAGTTCGTGAGCCAGCCCAGAAGGCTACTGATTGGCGGCGAATGGGTCGAAGCCCAGTCGGGTAAGACTTTCGCGACCTACAACCCCGCCACAGGTGAGGTCTTAGCGCGGGTGGCGGAGGGCGATCGTGAGGATATTAGCCTGGCCGTGACCGCGGCGCGTAAGGCCTTCGAAAGCGGGCCGTGGCCGGACATGCCTCCGGCCGAGCGCGGACGTCTTCTGTGGAAGCTCTCCGATCTGATTGAGCAGCACCATGAAGAGTTGGCCGAACTTGAGACCTTGGACAACGGTAAGCCGATCTTTTTCTCGCGCATCGTCGACATTCCGTCGGTAGTGAACGCATTTCGTTACATGGCAGGTTGGGCCACGAAGGTTGAGGGCACAACCATTCCGCTTTCTACGCCCCATGCCAAGTATTTCGCTTACACTCTACGCGAACCGGTTGGGGTTGTTGGGCAAATCATTCCATGGAATTTTCCACTTATCATGGCGGCGTGGAAGCTTGCGCCCGCGCTCGCCGTGGGGTGTACGTGCATACTCAAGCCCGCCGAGCAAACTCCGCTGACTGCACTGCGGCTGGGTGAACTGATTCAGGAGGCGGGCTTTCCGGATGGAGTGGTGAATATAGTGGCCGGCTTCGGCGAAACCGCCGGAGCCGCACTGGCTGCGCATCCCGACGTGGACAAGATCGCCTTCACCGGTTCAACCGAGGTCGGCAGACTTATTGCAAATGCCGCTACGGGAAACCTAAAAAAGGTCTCTCTCGAACTCGGCGGCAAATCCCCCAACGTGATTTTTGCCGACGCCGACTTGAACGCCGCAATTCCCGGGAGCGCCAGCGCCATATTCTTCAATCAAGGACAAATCTGTACCGCCGGCTCGCGACTCTTCGTGCACAAAAGCATCTTCGACAAAGTCATTGATGGAGTTGCCGGCGAGACCAGGAAATTTCGGGTCGGTCCCGGCATGAATGAGTCCATGAACCTGGGACCGCTGGTTTCGAAAGAGCAACTCAATCGGGTTTGCGGCTATCTCGACTCCGGCACGAAAGAGGGTGCCAGGACGGTGGTAGGTGGGCACCGCATTGGCGATACGGGATACTTCGTCGAACCGACGATTCTGGTCGACGTGAAGCCGCACATGAAAGTGGTTCGAGAAGAAATCTTTGGCCCCGTCGTCACCGCGATTCCCTTCAGCGAGCCGGAAGAAGTCGTCGCTTTCGCCAATGACACGATCTATGGGCTGGCGTCCGCGGTCTGGACCCGCGACATCAGCAAAGCGCACCGCATGGCGGCCAAGCTTCGCGCCGGCACGGTGTGGATCAACTGCTATAACGTCTTTGACCCGGCTTTACCTTTCGGTGGCTACAAACAGTCGGGATGGGGGCGCGAAATGGGCCATGCGGCCCTGGAACTGTACACCGAAAGCAAATCAGTCTGCGCCCAGCTCTAGAACATTCTCGGAATCGCGTGAGCCAAGACCCAGTTCGTGGAAACTCGAAGCTCTGGCCGTGGCCAGACTCGCTTGATGCGCTCGCCGCTGCGCCAGCGCACCATCAACTCTTGCTGGAAGACGAACAGGTACGCGTTCTTCATACCCGCATTGCGCCGGGAGATGTAGTTCCGTTGCACTGTCATCGATGGGGCGGCGTGGCTTACTTGCAGAGCTGGAGCCACTTTATCCGGAGGAATGAGAAAGGCGAGATTCTGTTCGACAGCCGCCACGCTGGAGATCCTCCCAAGCCCCCATGTGCCCAGCGCGTGCCACCGTTGCCGCCGCATACGGTGGAAAACCTGGGACCATCGGAAATCAGCATCGTTATGATCGAGTTCAAAGATTCTTCTGGCTTGGAATAAGAACGGCTGAGAATCATGCGCACGCCTAACCTTGGAATTGTCGCAGTGGGTTTCGCAGTTCTGATCTTCCAGGGATATAACCCTTCCACTGCAAAAGAAACAAAGTCTCAGGCTTCTGTTAAAGCGAACGTGAGCGATGCTCGGATCGTGAACGCTGAGAGCGAGCCGGGAAACTGGCTGACCTATGGCCGCACATATAGCGAGCAACGCTTCAGCCCGCTGCAGACTATCAACGATTCGAACGCGGGCCGTCTGGGCCTGGCGTGGTATGTCGATCTCGATACGCACCGTGGGCAAGAAGCGACTCCCATCGTAGTCAACGGCGTGATGTACTTCTCAAGCGCCTGGAGTAAAGTGTTTGCCGTGAACGCAGCCACGGGCGCGCCGCTCTGGTCCTATGATCCGGAAGTGCCTCCGCAGTGGGGCGCAAACGCATGCTGCGATGTAGTGAATCGCGGCGTCGCAGTTTGGCAAGGGAAGGTTTATATCGGGAGTCTCGATGGTCGATTGATCTCGCTCGATGCTGCGACCGGCAAACCGGTTTGGTCACGCCTCACCATCGACCCACACTGGCGCTACACCATCACAGGCGCGCCGCGCATCGTGAAGGGCAAAGTGATTATCGGAAACGGCGGCGCTGAGTTTGGAGTGCGCGGCTACGTTTCGGCTTACGACGCGCAGACGGGCCAACTCGTGTGGCGCTTTTACACCGTGCCCGGAGATCCCTCAAAGCCGTTCGAGCAGCCAATCCTGGCTAAGGCCGCCAAAACTTGGACTGGCGAATGGTGGAAGATCGGCGGCGGAGGCACGGTCTGGGACGCCATTGTCTACGATCCCGAGCTTGATCTTCTATACATCGGCGTGGGCAACGGCGGGCCATGGAACGAAAAATATCGCAGTCCGAAGGGCGGCGATAATCTTTTCACTTGCTCCATCGTTGCTCTCAAACCCGACACTGGCGAGTACGTCTGGCATTATCAGGAAAATGCAGCCGACGACTGGGACTTCGACTCCGCACAGCAGATGATTCTGGCCGACATCCTGTTAGAAGGTAAGCAACGGAAAGTGCTGCTGCACGCTCCGAAAAATGGCTTCTTCTATGTGATCGACCGGCAGAACGGTGCACTGATCTCGGCGAAGCCCTATACCTTTATCAACTGGGCCACCGGCGTCGACATGAAAACCGGGCGTCCAATCGAAAGTGCCACAGCTCGATATCCCAGCGTTGATTCGCCACCGATCGTTCCCGGGCCTCTGGGAGCGCACAATTGGCAACCGATGTCGTACAGTCCGTTCACTGGATTGACCTACATTCCAATCAATGAAGTCGGATTCAATTTCAAATCGCCGAAGGATTTCGAGTTCAAGAATTTGGCGTTGAATTTCGGCATCGATATGGTTGCCGCGGGAATGCCGCAGGATGCCAAGATCAAGAAATCAATTCTCGACAACGTGAAAGGGAAATTGCTCGCTTGGGATCCGGTGCAGCAAAAGCAGGCGTGGGCAATCGACCGGCCGGGACCGTGGAATGGTGGAACGTTGGCCACCGCCGGAAATTTGATTTTCGAAGGCACGGCCGGGGGACGCTTTGAAGCTTATCGTGCCGATACTGGCGAAAAGGTTTGGTCGTTTGACGCGCAAACCGGTGTGATGGCCGGTCCCGTAACTTACACCGTGAACGGCCAGCAGTACGTCGCGGTGCTAGCGGGCTGGGGAGGAGTCTTCCCGCTGGTTACGGGTGAGGTCTCTTTCAAGTCAGGACGCGTGCGCAATGTCAGCAGGGTGTTGGCCTTCAAACTGAATGGCAAGGCGAGTCTTCCTCCGTTGCCGCCATTCGAAGAACGCGCTTTGAATCCGCCGCCCTCAACCGCGAGCACGTCTGCGATTCAGCACGGAGAAGCCGTCTACCAGCGTTTTTGTTCCGGATGCCATGGAGATGTCGCCGTCAGCGGTGGACTACTGCCGGATCTTCGCTACTCCACAGCCCTCGAAGAGAATCTCTGGTTCAAAATTGTTCGAGGAGGCGCATACCAATCCATGGGGATGGTGGCGTTCGGTAAGGAAGTGTCCCAACGAGATGCCGATGACGTTCGCTCCTACGTTATCTTTCGCGCCCACCAGAGCATGGACGAGGCGAAGCCTGGCGAGATAAAGAAACCGACACCTGCGAAGTAAATATCTCTTGCGTGTTAGTCACAAACCGGCATCGTATGGATCGCCCGCAGTAGTGAAGAAGTTGATGCTTACCGTAGCCAATTCCGATGCCGGAAATTTCGCCTGGAATCGGGGATCGGCCTTCAATCCCGCTTCTTTGGCGGCGCCCAGAAAAACTCCCAACTCCACCAAATATTGATCGGAGAACCCGTGGGTCCCGTCATAGGCCACCGCCGGTGTCCTGGATAAATTCGCAGCCGTGACCTCCGGAGGCAAAGTGTGCAGCTCCAGTGCCAGCAAGCCGAATCGTCCCACATAGGGCGCCCAGCGCCGCAAGTGGCGAGTCAGATTTTCCTCCAGTTCGTCACAGGGAATCTCCTGGCCGAGGTGCGCGAAGGCCCCGGTGGATTTCCCAACGCGTGTGCCGGCGATGTAATTCGCCGGCGGAATGTACGGCCGGTTGTGGTCGAGGAAAGAACGCACGTGAAGCAGATCGTGCACGTCCAGGTTCAACTCCTCCAGATCGCTCGCCAACTGCGCCGGGCGGTTGATGTCACCCGGAATCACGTGAGCGGTGGGGATGCCGGCTTTCCGCAGAGTCTGCTTGGTAACGCGGCGTGC
>Ga0116125_1000128_pt1 | contig 32749 bp, 31 predicted proteins | sample June2015DPH_16_1_2_FD_89729 | JGI IMG/M metagenome (GOLD analysis project Ga0116125, IMG submission 89729) | Peatland microbial communities from SPRUCE experiment site at the Marcell Experimental Forest, Minnesota, USA - June2015DPH_16_10 | ecosystem: Environmental > Terrestrial > Soil >...
GCCAGCTTTTCAAAAAGTTCCTGATGCTCGGGATAGACGTGTTTTTGGAAGCGGGAGATGCCTCCCAGAAGTTTGTCGACCGGCACGCTAATTCGCTTGGATCCACTGCATGGTTTTGTTTGCCAGGCGGTCGAAGGCGCGGACGGCCATTTCCAAATGTTCCTCGGAGGTGTCCTCAACTTTGTTGTGGCTGATTCCGCCCAGGGATTGGACGAACATCATTACTGTCGGAATGCCGGCTCGCGAGACCTCGGCGGCATCGTGCAAGGGGCCGGAGGGGAGTTGATGGGCGGCGCCGGCGGTTTCGGCGATGGCCTCGCGGCAGCGCTTGATCAGCTCGGGGTGGAATTGAATCGGCTCGATATTCCAGATGCGCGACCATTCCACGGTGCACTTTTCTTCCTTGGCGAAACGTTCGCTGGCGTCGCGCGCTTCGCGATACATTTGAGCCAGGACGGTGGCGCTCAAGTCGCGCTGGTCTAGAGTGCACTCCGCGCGGCCAACCACGGCCGTCACGATTCCAGGAAAAGTCTTGAGGCTGCCGATGGTACACACGGCTTCCGGATGACGCCCGGCGATGGAACGGATTTCGAGAGCCAGCTTGGCGGCCGCGGCTAGCGCGTCGCGGCGGACTTTCATGGGAGTTGCACCGGAATGGGCTTCCTGTCCGTGGAATGTAATGGCGTGGCGCTCCACGCCCTTGGTTCCAAGGACTACGCCGAGCGGCATCATGAGGTTCTCGAGAACTGGACCCTGCTCGATGTGGAGCTCGAGGTAAGCGGCGGCGTTTTTTTGTTCGATTGCTGCTTCCGGGAATTGGTCCATTTCGACGCCACAGCGGAGTAGCGCCTGATCCATGCGGATGCCGTCTTTGTCGGTGCGGACCCGATCCGCTTCCACGGAGTGAGTGCCGGCGAAAGCGGATGAGCCTAGCAGGCTGCGGCCGAAACGCGCGCCTTCTTCATCGGCGAAATCCACCAGGCGGATGGTGATGGGCGGGCGGCCCTTAAATTCGTTCGCGATGCGGCGCAGCACTTCCAATGCGGCGAGAACTCCCAAGCTCCCGTCCAGCCAGCCGCCGTTGGGGACAGAATCGAGGTGGCTGCCGAGCAGGAGGGCGCGATCGGAAGCCCCTTGCAAAGTTACCCAGCGATTGCCGGCGGCGTCGAAGTGATGCTCCACCGGCAGGCCGTGGAGTTTGGATTCGAACCAGGTGCGGGAGGTGAGCCAGACATCGCTCCAGGCCACGCGCTGCGCGCCGTCTTCAGTGGCGGTGAGGGCGCGGAGTTCCTTTAGCTCTCGAACGGTTCGCTTTGGATCGAGGCTCATTAGAAGGCGAATATATCACGTCTCGGTGGCAGGTTGATACCCGCGCGCCAATGCCAATCGGCGCGAAAACCGCGGGTTGGCAACCCGCTGCAGGTTGGCAACCTGCCCCACGGGCATTCTTGACGATCTGAGCCGCTTCAAGGGAGAATTGCAAATGCGAAATGCCGAAGCCGCTCAGTATGCTCCTGGTCCTGGCCGGAGCTGTGTGCGCGGCAACGCCCCAGTACTTCACTAGCACCATCGCCGGCACCGTTCCGTCCACGGCGGATCCGGTTGCCTCCGAGCAATACTTCACCTCTGTAAACGCCGTCGCGTACGATTCGCACGGCATTCTTTACTATGCGAACCAGGGTCAAATTTGGCGCCTCAACGCAGATGGAACGGATACGCTGATCGCGGGGTCTTCCCACACCGTAGCGGCCGGGAATAACGGTACCACCGACGGAACGGCCCTCGGTACGGTATTTTCCGATATCGGCGCCATCGCGCTGGATGCGGTAGGAAACCTGTACGTCGCCGACAGCCAGATTTGGAAGGTCACTCCGGATCAAAAAGTTTCCGTCCTGCTTCCCGCGAACAACCAGTACTTTGGGTTCGCGGCCTCGTTGGCCACTGATGCGGCGGGAAATCTGTATGTAGAAGGCAACAACATCTTAAAGGGTGCGTGCTGCGGCGGCAGCATTATCGTGAAGTATTCGGCATCCGCTCAGACCTGGAGCACTGTTCTTACTGATCCGTCAAATTACAATGGAGCGATTGCGGCCTCGGATTCCGCGCTGTACTTCATAACTTTCCCCACCAGTTCGCCGGTTACCCAAATCAATCTTGAAACCGGAACCACTTCGCAGCCCTTCCCGGATCTACCGCCCGGGTTGGGAGTGGCTGTTGGGACGGATGGCACGGTGTACATTGCGACTGATTCCACAATCTACGCGGGCAATCCCCAAACCGGCGTGACGCAGCCCTTCGCGGGCATAGGCGCTGAGGGCTATAGCGGAGACGGAGGTCTCGCCACGCAGGCGAGCATCGGTCTCACCAGCCTAGGCCCAGGGATGGCGGTGAATCCGGTAACGGGCGACGTTGCATTCACCGACACATACAATTTTGTAATCCGGACCGTCAGCGCCTCGACGCACAAGATTCAAACCATAGCGGGCCAGCCTCACTTCGCCGGCGACAACGGCCCAGCCGCGTTGGCACGATTCGATTCGAGTTCATTGACTTTCGCGACGGCGCTTGCCTCGGACAGCGCGGGTAACATCTATTTGTCCGATCAGCACAATTTTCGCATCCGGAAAGTCACGCCCTCCGGCATCATTACCACTGTCTCCGGGAACGGAATCCGAGGAAACTCCGGTGACGGAGGGAAGGCCACCGAGGCATCCATAAACACGCGTCTCGGAGGCATCGCGCTGGATCAGGACGGGAATCTTTATTTCGTGAGCGGCGCCACCATCCGCATGGTAGATGTCAACGGTATCATTCATACCGTGGCGGGTGGAGGATCGGCGCCCATCACCAACGGCGCGCCGGCTACCGGCGTTGCGCTGCTTCCAACGGTGACGCCGACCGATGCGGTGTATTGCGTCGCGACGGACGCCTCCGGCAATCTCTACATCGGTCTGGGAGTCGGATCGGTGGGCAAGATTCTTAAAGTGTCGTCGGGAAATATTTCCTTCGTCGCGGGCAATAACCTTCCCAATGCGGCACCTTCCCCGGACGGTGTGCCGGCTGCGACAGCGCAAATCGGATTTGTCAACTCGATCGCCTTTGACAAGTCGGGTCTGGTTTACTTCACACAAAACAACGGCATCATCCGCATGGTGAACGCGCAGGGAAACCTGGCCACCTTCGCGGGGGTTCGCGGCGCGTTTACCACGAGCCCTCTTACTGCCGGACCGGCGAAGAACGCCGCGCTGAATTCTCCCTCGGCGCTGGGGTTCGACTCGGCGAGCAATCTCTATTTCAGCAACTCAGGAGTGAACGGACCTCAGGTAGCCGTGATTGATCCATCCGGCAACCTCACGCCCATTGCCGGGAATGTCCCTTCTGGCTTGATCTACGAAACCTCCGGCGGCGATGGCGGCAATTCGCTCCAGGCGGGCTTTGCGTCGATCGTGGGTATGACACTGGATCCGTCCGGAAATGTTTATGTGCTGGATTCCGGCTACTACATACGCAGACTTTCGCCGTATGTTCCGAGCAGTCCGCCGCCTTATCTGGATGCCGGGGGCGTGATTGGCTCCGGCGGAAGTGTTCCGCCAATTCATGCGGTGTCGGGAAACGGGGATGCTTCTGTTTTCGGCGGGAACTTCGGAGCTACGCATACGCTGGAACTGGTGAACGGCAAGATCTCCACAAATCTGGGCGGAGTGTGTGTCAGCTTCGGTGGTACGCCGGCGGCCATACTCGCTGTGTATTCGAGCCAGATCAACGTGCAGGTTCCAACGCTCGCGCCTGGGCCGGTGACGGTCGAAGTCACGCTGAATTGCGGTACACCTGCGGCCATTGCCTCGAACGTCGGCGGCGTGATGATGCAAGGCGCTTCGCCTGAATTTTTCACCTTCCTGGCTGATCCGGTGGCCGGGAACAATCCTATCGCTGCGATCAATCCGATTACTGGCGTGCAAATCGGCCCGCCAGGACTCCTGCCTGGACTCTCGTTCGCGCCGGCCAAGGTAGGGAGTATCGTGGAAGCCTACGGAACCGGCTGGGGTTCCACCATCCCTTCGTTTGGGCTGGGCGTGATTCCAGGCGCGGCCGGGAAACTGGCGTCGCCATTTACGCTGACATTCGGAGGGGCCCCCGTGGACGCGTCCGACATTCTTTATGCGGGCGCCTCGCCGTGTTGTGCCGGACTGTATCAAGTGGACTTCAAGGTTCCCTCCGGAACACCCAGTGGAAATCAGCCTCTGATTATTACTGTTGGGAGTTACGCATCGCCGCCGCGCGCCTTCATCGCGGTCCAATAGGCCGGCTTCCCTTCCTCTAATCCCCATAAGGCTTTTGGTCGATTGACGGGTATGTCACGCCGGTCGGCGGCCAGAATTCGCTCGCTTATTCGCAATGGATATACCTTGATGGCGTTGGTCCTGATGGTATTCATTGGGATCGGCAGAACGGTAGGCCGCGAGTGGGGTGCGGCTGCGGGCTGGATAGTTTTCGTGGCACTGGCAGGTGCATTGGGGATCCGTATTGCGTTCGCCTGGCACGCGCAACGGCAGTTTGGAAAGCAGGTGAGGACGGCGGGGAAAGCCGCGGATGAAGGCCGGCATCCGGAAGCTCTTCGAATGGCGGACGACGCGCTGACGCTGGCGCGAAAATGGAAATTTACTCCCGACGATGAAGTGGCGCTGGCGTTTGTGATCCGGGCCGAGGCGCTGAAGAAGGCGGGAGACAAACAAGCGGCGCTGGAAGCTTCGGCTCGGGCATTCTCCTGCATGTGTGGAGTGGAGCGAGCGCATACTCAGTTGACGATCTTCGATCAGTTGGGATGGCTGCTGTTGGATACGGGCCATGCACAGAAGGCGATCCCTATTCTGGAGGCCGCTGTTGGGCTCGGGCATCGGGCGCAAGCGACGCCGCTCGCGACCGCGGGGCGGCTGGAACGGGCTGCGATGGCGTGCTTCCGCGTGGGCGTGCATGCGAATGCGGCGTCCGCGTTCGGCAAAGCGATCGACCTGATGACGAAGGAAAAAGGAGCCGACGCGCTGGCGTTGGCCAGTCCGTATATTAATCTGGGCAACTGTTATAAGAGGATGCAGAAGCTGGAGGACGCCGAGCGGTGTTATCGGGAGGCGCGGCGGCTGCATCAGGTGAACGCCGCGGATCAATCGGAGCAGTTTTCCACTATTCTGCTGAACCTCGGTGTGCTCTGCGCGGAGCAGGGGCGCAATGAAGAAGCGGAGCAATATTACATGCAGACGCTGGAACTACGCGTCCAAATGTTGGGCCGGAATCATTGGCGCGTCGGGAACACGTACAACAATCTGGCCGGATGCCGGCGCAGGCTGCGGGATTTTGCCGGCGCGGAAGGATATATTCAGCAGGCCATCGAGATTTTGGATGCGCATCCCGAGCAATTGTGCAACGCGATCGATACGTTATCCAGGCTGCGCGAGGATGAGGGAAAAACCGAAGAGGCGCTGGCGGCGGCCACGCGCGCGCGAGAGATCCAACAAGGTCTGCCATCACCGGACTTGAGCGAAATGGCGACATTGTTCGATCGCGAGGCGGCGCTGGCGGAACGGTGCGGCGAAGAAGAACGCGCGCGGGAAAGCCGGACGCGGGCTGCTGAAATGCGCCACGCATTGGCGGCTGCGCCTCCCGCCGATCGGGATTTAACGAATCTTCCAGAGTCGTTGAAGGCGATGGAGCAGCATCTGGCATCGTCGCTCGAGCGGGTGCGGGCGTTGGGGCAACCGATTTAAGAAGGGCGCTGGTCTCCACGCCAGCGCCAGGACTCCTAGTACCGAACACTGGTAGACGCAGGCAATTCACCTTGACGCTTAAGGTGGCTCAATGTAAGCTTGGACCACTCTTGCCCAAACTCTAGGGCTCTGAGGCACCACCATCTACGGAGGAACTGTGAAGACCTTACTCGCAATTGGTCTCGCTACGGCGACGATCAGCTTTGCAAACGTTGTTGATATCAGCACCGGAGTTGCCAGCTGGCAAGTCTTCGGCCCAGGCGTGAGCGGCAGTGTAGCCGCGACAATGCTCAGCACCCCACAAACCAATGCAAGCTGGGCACCCGCACCGACTGGTAGCAGTTGGATATCCTGGGGCTCGGTGCAGGGCACAAGTTGCGTCGTCGGCCAGACGCCCGGGAACGGATGCGCGAACACTCTTTTTAACCCCGCCGGCGATACCTGGGATTACTCCCTGACAATCAGCTCGGCTGACCTCGGGGGCAAAACATCAGGAAGCCTCAATTTCATCTTCGGCGCGGACAACGCCGTAAACCTGTTCGTTGGCAATGAGCCCAATGAAACTTGGAGCAGCTTTAATCCGCTGGGCTGCTCCGGTAATCCCCCAACCAGCGCAGGCGGCTCACAGGCTACCTACAACAACTGCGTCGGTACGGTGAATTTCAATGCCAGCGACCTGACCGGCAGCGGCTCTCTGGTCCTGGAAGCTTTAGTCACCAACGCTGCGATCAACGGCTGCCCCGCGTGTGGCGACCCGACCGGGTTCGTTCTGGAAGGCGACATTACAACCGCAGGCTCAAGCTCAGCCGTCCCTGAGCCCGCGGCACTCCCATTGATCGGCCTGGCTGGTGTCGCATTGCTCTGGATTCGTCGTCGAGCGTAGGTTCAAAAGCCGGGTGGTGTATTCCGCCGCATTGATCGCACCTGGTTGACGGTGAAGACAAGCTAACAAATCCGGGGACACGACTGCTTCTTTCCAAGTTTGAAGCTGTTATGACGCTAGCCCGTCATGTCCCCGGATTTTCTGGGAAGAAACTGAAGCCCATGGTCGTCTAGAGTAGTGGTTTGGGCATGCTGGTGCTGGACGCTAACGACCGGGAGGTGATCGAGGCCTGCCAACGCGGGGATTCGGATGCTTTCCGCGTGCTATTTGAGGCGCACAAGGATCGGGTTTATTCCATTGCGCTGCGCTATTCGGGCGATCCGGCGGCTGCGATGGACATCGCGCAGGAATCGTTTCTGAAGGTCCTGGGAGCCATTCGGGAGTTTCGCGCCGATGCGGGGTTCGAATCCTGGTTGTACCGGATTGTTGTAAATACCTGTCTGGATTATCAGCGGCGCGGGCGGCGGATGATGCCCTGCCTGGGCGATTTGATTGAGGCAGTGGCCGCGCACTCGGAGACCGTGCTGCATCGCTTGATGCGGGCGGAAGCAGAGCATAACATCCAGCGGATTGTTGCGCGATTACCTCCCGAGCAACGCATGGTGGTGGTGTTGCGATATACGGAGGGGCTTTCTTACGAGGAGATCGCCCGGATTCTGGGATGTTCGGCCGGGACGGTGGCGTCGCGCCTGAATCGGGCGCACAAGATTTTGGAGCGGCGGTTGTCGCATCTGCGAGGGGCGGTGGGAAATGCATAAGGAATGGTTTGAGCCGGTGCTGGCGCATCAGTTGGACAGGGTTGCGGCGCCGGAGGAACTTTGGGAGCGGGTGCGGAATCCGGGGGTGGTTGGGAAAAAGAAAAGCGTTCCCATGAGTGGGAACGCGGCACGCGTGGGCGCGTGCGCTACGGTTCTCCTGCTAGCGACTTGGTTGGTGGTGGGGCGGTCGGGCTTGCGGTCGGGCGATCCGGGAGAGATTCGGGCTTGGGTCAAGACGCAGGCGGGGATTGATGTACCGTTGCGGGCGAGGCCGGCTGGAATCCAGTTGATGGGGGCAAACTTCGCGAAAGGGTCGGTCGAGATCGCGTATCGCGTGGGCGGTCGAGACGGGCGGCTCAGAGTGGACGGGCGGCACGCGGGGTCCAGTGCCAAGGTTTTTACCTGGAGCATGCAAGGGCATACCTACACGCTGGAGTGCGCGACGCCCGAGGACCTCAAGACCGCGTGTAATCTATGTCACATAGGTTGAGCACCCCAGGGTGAAATGCCCCAGTGGCATGATTCTGATATATTGTTCCGCTAGGGTTATCCGTGGTCCCTGGATTGCTTCACAGCGTTATACTTAGGTTTTAGGAGCAAACATGAATACTTACGCGAAGTTTGGCGCCATGGTGGTTGTAATCATCGGCGTGCTGGTATGGCTGGCGATGGGCGGCATCAGCGATAGCAAGACTTACTATAAGACCATCGCGGAACTCGGCCAAATGGGCGACCAGGCCAAAGGAAAACGGCTTCGCGTGGGTGGCGATGTACAGCCGGGATCCATTGTTCGCAATGGCGCGGAAGTGACGTTTGTCATGCACCAAGAGGCGAAGTCATTGAAGGTAGTTTACAACGGCATCGATCCGTTGCCGGACACGTTCAAGGACGGCGCGCAGGCGCTGGCGGACGGGAAACTGGGACCGGACGGCGTGTTTCAAGCCAACAAGATCCAGGCGAAATGCGCATCCAAATACGAAGCCAAGCCGCAATTGAAGAAGGACGCGAACCGGGCCAGCATGTAGTGCGTCCGGTGAAATTAGCAGGCGAGGTGCCTGCCGTGCATTCTAGAGGAATTAAACTCGAATGGAAAACATAGGCGCTCTCGCGATACTGCTCGCGTTTTGCTTTGCCATCTATGCAGTGATTGGTTCCGTGGTCGGCAAGCTGCGGAAGAAACCGTTCCTGGTGGTCAGCGCGGAACGGTCCGTTTACTCCATCTGGATTCTGCTCACCATCGCTTCGGGCATCCTTATCTACTCACTCCTCACCGGCGATTTCCGCATGGGCTACGTCGCGGCGCATACCGACGCATCCATGTCGAAGATCTACAAGTTCACGGCGTGGTGGGGCGGTCAAGAAGGTTCCCTGCTGTTATGGGCGTGGCTGCTGGCGACATATTCGGCCATAGTGGTTTTCATGAACCGGCGAAAGTTCCGGGACATGATGCCGTGGGTGACGGCCGTATTGATGTCCACTGAGACATTTTTCCTGATCCTGATCGCGTTCGTGTTCAGCCCGTTCCAGATTTTGGTGGCAGGGCGCGGCAACATTGTGGAGGGAATGGGGAAGGGCTTGAACCCGTTGCTGCAGTATTGGACGATGGTGATTCATCCTCCGATGCTGTATCTGGGATACGTGGGCTTCACGGTGCCGTTCGCATTCGCCATGGGATCGCTGATTACCAAGCAGCCTGGCGATTCATGGATCCATACGACGCGACGATGGACCATTGTGACGTGGCTGTTCCAGAGTACGGGGATCTTATTGGGTCAAGGCTGGGCATATGCGGTGCTGGGCTGGGGTGGATATTGGGCCTGGGATCCGGTGGAGAACGCCTCGCTGCTGCCATGGATCACCGCAACGGCGTTTCTACATTCTGTGATGATGCAGGAAAAGAAGGGCATGATGAAGGTCTGGAACATGGTGTTGATTTCCGCGACCTTCTTCCTGTGCATCTTTGGGACATTTCTGACGCGCTCGGGCGTAGTGAGCTCGGTGCATGCGTTCGCGCAATCGCCGATTGGAACTTATTTCGTAGTGTTTCTCGCGATCGGAATCGCGGCGACCATTTACCTGATTCTGGATCGCATGAGTTATCTGAAGAGCGAAACGCACCTGGAAAGCGTGGTGTCGCGCGAATCCAGCTTCATGTTCAATAACCTGATCCTGCTGGCTAGCTGCTTCGCGGTGCTGTGGGGCACGTTGTTCCCGGTGATTTCCGAAGCCGTGACGGGCGAGAAGATCAGCGTGGACGCGCCATTTTTCAATCGCATCAATGTTCCGATCGGATTGGGGCTTTTGTTTTTGACGGGCGTGGGGCCGTTGATCGCGTGGCGCCGAAGTTCGGTGGAAAGTTTGCGGCGCGCGTTCTTCTGGCCGTCCATCGCTGGGTTGGTGTTGATGATCGGCCTCGCGATTTCAGGCATGTATGAGCATCCCTTCGCGCTGGTCTCGTTCGGGCTATGCATGTTCGTTACAGCGACCATCTTTTCCGAATTCTGGAAGGGCGCTTCGGCGATCAAAGCCAAGAGCGGGATTGGAATGATTCCGGCGACCATTGAGCTGACGCATCGCAACACGCGGCGCTACGGCGGATACCTGGTGCACATGGGCATTGTGTTCATGTTCATCGGCTACACGGGCGCGGCATTCAATAAGGATGTCACTAAAGAAGTATCGCCCGGCGGAAGTTTTCAACTGGGGCGATACACGCTGCGCGTCACGGACATGCTGAAGGGCGAAAACGACAATTATGTTTGGCAAAAGCTGGTAGTGGAAGCGTCCGATGGCGGGAAATCGCTCGGGATCATGGAGCCGGAACGGCGCTTGTACAAATCCAGCCAGCAGCCGACATCGGAAGTTTCGATCCGGAGGCGCCTGAACGAAGATTTGTATTTGAACTTCGCCGGGATTTCGAATGATAATCAGCGCGCGGTGATTCAGGCGTATACCTTTCCGTTAGTCACCTGGATCTGGATCGGATTCTGGGTGCTGGCGGTAGGGACGCTGGTGTGCCTGGTTCCAAGCAAAGTGCGGCTATCTTACGCGCGGACCCAAGTGATCGGAGTGACACAGAAACATGCGCCGGTTGAGAAATAGTTTTTTGGCTCTCGCTCTTTTCGCCGCTCCGATTTTTGCGCAGAGCGCGGAGGAATTGGAGAGCCCGGCGGTGAATCGTGTGGCCGACAAATTGCTCTGTCCATGTGGGTGCAAGATGAATATGGCATGCCGCATGGAACCTTATCCTTGCCGAACCTGCTGGGAGAACAAGAAGAAGATTTTGAAGCTGCAATCGGCCGGTCTTTCGGACCAGGCGATTCTGGCCCGGTTCGCGCAGGAGCAAGGCAAAGAAGTTGTCGCGAATCCACCTGGGATGATGGGTTCGCTTTCCATGTACTCGGCGGCCTTCATCGGACTGATTCTCGTAGTTTGGGTGATACGCCGGTACAGCCGCAAAGGAGCGGTTGCAGGGGCAGCTTCCGTGCATGACGCTGAGCTGGACCGGTATCACGATCAAATCGAGAAAGAAGTGGAAAAGCTCGATTGATGGTTCTCGTAGCCGCGGTCCTTCTTACTGCAGGAACAATCGTATTCACTTTGTTGATTCGCGGCCGGGACATTCCGGACGCGCCGGAAGTGTCGCCCACAGCGCACCTGGAACAGCGCAAGGCGCAAATTTATGAGAACCTGCGCGATTTGCAATTCGAGTTTCGCGTAGGCAAACTTTCGGACGCGGACTATCAGAAGACCAAGCTGGATTTGCAGCGCGAGTTGGCGAAGGTGTTGGCGGAAATTGATTCTATGGGCCCCGCGGTGAAAGTGAAAGCCGCTGCCGCGCCTGCGCCGGCCGCGGTGGTTAAGCCCAAATCTGATGGGAAAACGTGTCCGCACTGCGGGGCGACGTTTGCGCAGCCGCTGAAATTTTGCGGGGAGTGCGGGAAGGCGATGGCATCATGAAAAATCTTAGGCCGCGAATGAACGCGAATGCACGCAAATGTCTTTTTGGATTCGCGTGCATTTGCGTTTATTCGCGGCTAATGTTCGCAGTGGATGGGACCGTGATCAATCGCACTACCGGGCAGCCGGCTCCTGGCACCATTCTGCAACTGGTGCAGCCGGGGCAGGGTGGGATGCAGACGCTGGCTAGCGCTAAGACGGATGCTGAGGGGAAATTCAAGTTTGATAAGGATCCGCAAGGTGCGGCGCTGATTCAGGCGATTTTTAGCGGCGTTTTGTACACCAAGGTGATGATGCCCGGTGCGCCCCGGAATGGCGTCGAAGTGGATGTGTTTCAGGCCACCAACAAACCCGGCACTGCGAAAGTGAACCAGCATTTTATTGTGCTGCAACCGGGAACGAGCGAGATGGCGGTGAGCGAGGGAATCTTGTACCAGGGCGATCCGCAGCTTACTTATAACGATGTGGCCAATGGGTCGTTCCGGTTTTATTTGCCTCCTGAAGCCGGCGGGAAAGTAAGCGTGACCATCAACGCCGCGGGAGGAATGCCCATCACGCGGCCGGCTCAAAAGACCAACCAGCCGAACGTCTACAAAGTGGATTATCCGATCAAGCCGGGCGAGACGCGGTTCGATCTCAACTACACGGTTCCGGTGACCAGCCCGCTGATCTTTTCGAGCAAGATTTTGCACGCGGAAGGATCGTCAGACTTAGTGATTCCAACCGGAGTTACCGTCAAGGGCGACAACCTGGAATTGGCTGGGCAGGAGCCGAAGACGCAGGCCAACATCTACCGCATCAAGGGCACCGAATATAAGGTTGCGGTGGAAGGCACGGGTTCGCTGACGCCGGCGACGGAAGCGTCGACGGGAGGCGAAGAAGACAATGGCGCGCCGACCATCCAGGAAGTGAAACCGCGCATCTACGACCAGCTTTATCTCATCCTGGGGATAGCGTTCGCGACGTTGGCGGCTGGGTCGGTGGCGTTGTATCGCAGCTCGCCGAAAAAGGGATAGGCCGCAAATGAACGCGAATGAACGCGAATCCGGCAAAGGGTTATTTGCGTTTACTTGCGTTCATTCGCGGCCTGCGCTCGCATGACTGCCGTCGCGATCGAAGGCGTCTGGAAATTCTATGGTGACTTTCCGGCGCTCAAGGATATCAGCTTCAATGTAGACGGCGGGGCTTGCCTGGCACTGTTGGGGCGCAATGGGGCTGGGAAGACTACGCTGCTCCGCATGCTGGCGGGGTTGTCGAAGGCCGCTAAAGGAAGCATCACAATTCTGGGCGGGGATGCGCGGGCCGAGAAGACCAGGGCGCGGATTGGGGTGCTGGGCCATGGCATCGGTGTCTACGAAGAGCTTTCCGCGTTCGAGAATCTGCGGCTGTTCGCGCGATTGTATGGGATAGAGAATCCGCGTCAGATTGCGATGGAATGGCTGGAACGCACGGGATTGGACCGCGTAAGCGACGGGCTGGTGCGCGAATTTTCTCGTGGGATGCGGCAGCGGTTGGCTGTGGCTCGGGCGTTCCTGCATAATCCTTCACTGCTGTTGCTGGATGAGCCCTTCACCGCGCTCGATGATCGCGCCATCGCAGTGCTGCAGGGGCTGCTCAAAGGCGCGCTGGCTGAGGGCCGGACTATCATCATGTCCACGCATCAATTGCGGGAGGCGCTGGAGCTGGCTACCGATGTTGCGCTGATCAATCGTGGAAAATTAGCGTACCGCGGGGAACGCACGCGCGAGATGTTGGAAGATCCCGGCTGGTTGTATCGTCACTACGGAGAGGCATGAGCTTTCTCCAGCAGGCGTTGGCTATCGCAGGCAAAGATCTGCGGTCGGAGATTCGGAGTAAGGAGACGGTCAATGCGTCGCTTTCCTTTGCGCTGGTGATCCTGATGCTGTTCAGCTTCGCCTTCGATCCAGGTTCCGACCAGGTGAGGGAAATATCCGGGGGCTTGCTTTGGCTGGTATATGCCTTCGCCGGAACACTGATCCTGAACCGCAGCTTCGCGCGCGAGCTGGTGAACGATTGCCTGGATGCGTTGATCTCATCGCCCGCGAGCGGCGCGCAATTGTTTTTTGGAAAATGTCTGGCGAACTATCTGCTATTGATGGTGGTGGAATGCGTCAGTTTCCCGGTCTTCATTATTTTCTATAATGCTCGCTGGCCCGCTCGGTGGGGATTACTGTTCTTGGTCATGTTGCTCGGGACGTGGGGAATCACGGTGATTGGGACGCTGTTCAGCGCTATGACGGTGAATCTGCGCCTGCGGGAGTTGATGTTGCCGACGCTGGTCTATCCCATGCTGATCCCCGCGTTGTTGGGCGCCATCCGGCTCAGCACGGTGTTGATTGCCGGCGAGGCGCTCGAAACTGACGATCAGATCTGGTTCAAACTGCTGGCTGGGTTTGATGTAATCTTTACTGTTCTGTCGTTAGCGTTGGTTGAAATCGTACTAGTGGGGTAAAAAACTATGCGGCTGAAAATCATTTTGGCTCTTTCAGTGCTGTCGGGCCTGATCTTGAGCTGGAATCTGCACACCATGTTTCTGAAGGTGCCGGACGAGCTGAATCAGGGCGCGATCTTCCGCATCATCTACTTCCATGTGCCTTCGGCAATCACGTCATTCGCGGGATTCTTCCTGGCGATGTTCTGTAGCGTCGGGTATCTGATCAAGAAGGATCTGCGCTTCGATTCGGTGGCGGCGTCCATTACTGAGGTCTCGTTTGCGTTCACCACAATTACCTTGATTACGGGCAGCATTTGGGGCCGCATCATTTGGGGCATCTGGTGGACGTGGGACTACCGGCTCACTTCGTTCTTCATCTGCTGGCTGCTGTACGTCGGTTATTTGATGCTGCGGCGTGCGATTGACGATCCCACCACACGGGCCAGATTGTGCGCGGTATTGTCGATATTCGCGTGCGTGGACGTGGTGATCGTCTGGAAGTCCATCGAGTGGTTCCGAACGCAGCATCCCGGTCCGGTGCTGAGCATTCGCAGCGGCGGAGGAATGGCGCCTGGGATGGAAGCGCCCATTTGGTGGAACTTCCTCGCTCTCATGATGCTCGCCACGGTGCTGGTGTTGATCCGGATGCGTCAGGAAGCCATGCAGCGAGAGATCGATACGATGCGGCGTTACGCGCACGCTTTTTGAGGAGATTGTCATGGACCAAAACTACACGTTCATGTTTTACGGTTTTCTGGTCGCCTGGCTGGTGGTCATAATCTATGTGATCTCGATCGCCTTGCGGGAGCGGAAGCTGCGGGCAGAGCTGGATCGCGTCAAACGCATGGTGGACGATCGCGAACACGAGCCGAAACGGTGAAGCGTCGCGATCTGTTGAAAGCGGCGGGCGGCTTTCTCGCATTGCGAGAGTTAGCGGCGCAGACCAAGGTTGAGCGCGCCACGCGTGGGATGGCTGCGCCTCGCATTAAGGACATCAGGGTGATTGCCACCGCGCCGCAGGGGTTGCGGCTGGTGGTGGTCAAGATCACCACTGACCAGGATGGGCTTTACGGCTACGGATGCGCCACTTTTACTCAGCGGGCCGACTTGGTGGTTCCGGCGGTCGAGAAATACCTGAAGCCGCTTCTGTTGGGTAAGGCCACCGATCGGATCGACGACATCTGGCATGCCTGCTCCGACAGCTCTTATTGGCGGAATGGTCCGGTGCTGAATAATGCCATTGCGGGTGTCGACATGGCGCTGTGGGATATCAAAGGGCGGCAGGCGGGGATGCCCGTGTATGAGCTGCTCGGCGGCAAATGCCGGGAAGCAGCCGATTGTTACACGCATGCGGCGGGCGCCGAGATTCCGGAGACCATCGCGAATGCGCGGCGGATCATCGAACAGGGGTTCCGGCATGTGCGCGTGCAGGTGGGCGTACCGGGAATGGCGGGATATGGGGCTAGCCGTGGGAATGCGGCTGTGGCCGCGCTGCACGATGGTCCGGTGTTTGAGCCTGCGGCGTACATGCGTAGGGCATTGCAGCTTTTCGAAGCCAGCCGGACGGAGTTGGGCGAGGAGATCGAGCTGCTGCACGATGTTCATGAGCGATTGCATCCGATTCAAGCCGTGCGCTTCGCCAAGGACGTCGAAAAGTTCCGGCTATTCTTTTTGGAAGACGTGCTGGCGCCCGAAGATATCGATTATTTTCGGTTGATTCGGAAACAATGCGCGACTCAGCTCGCGATGGGCGAGCTATTCACGCATCCGCTGGAATGGACGCCGCTGATTTCGGAACGGCTGATCGATTTTATTCGCATTCATCCGTCGTTTGTGGGTGGGCTCACGCCTGCGCGCAAGGTTGCGGCGCTCGCTGAAGCATTCAACGTACGCACGGCCTGGCACGGACCCGGCGATCTTTCGCCCATTGGATCGATGTGCAATATCACACTCGATGTCGCCTCCCACAACTTCGGCGTCCAGGAATATTCGGCTTTCGGCGAGCGCACGCAGGAGGTTTTCCAAGGTTGTCCGGTGATGAAGAACGGCTATTGGTATCCAAACGATGTACCCGGCTGGGGCATCGAGGTGGATGAGAAAGCCGCGGCCAAGTACCCGTTCGGGAGCTTCGAAGAAGGCGAGCGGAAGAAGTTGAATGGCGGGTGGGGCGAGATCCGGCGCAGAGATGGAACGGTGATAAAACAGTAGGTCTGGACCACAATGTCTGAAATCCTCGATGTTGACGGATCGCCACTTGCCCCGGAATCCCTACGCATGCTGGAGTACCTTCGCTCCCGCTCCCAGGAAATGAGCGCCAGCGCCATTCGCGAGAAGATTCAGAAGGCCGCGGAGGAACTCGAAAGTGCGCTGGAATCACTCACCGCAACACAAGCCCGCTTGCATCCCACGCCGGGAAAGTGGAGCATCGCAGAAGTGGTGGATCATATTTCGCAGACGCAGATTCGAGGGACGGAAGAACTGCGTCATCTACTCGCCGGCCGCCGGCCGCCCCTCCCTCCGGTCTACGAGGCGCTCCGGTCTGGCGCGGGTCAGTGGGCGCCGTGGAATCTTCTAGTGGAAGAACTTCACGCCGCCAATCGCGCCATGCTCGAGGTGCTGGAAGGCGCGGCGGATTCTATTAGCAGCGATGCTCCGACCGTTCGAACGGTCATGGTGGCGCTCCGCAAACTCAAAGAGGAACGCACAGAACCGCAAATCTATTTTGCCGAACTCAATTGGAAAGAATATGCCCTACTGCAGCGGCTCCATCTACTGGATCATCGGACCCAGGTAAAGAAGCTGCATGCTTCCATAATGAGTAAGTAATACGGCCCTCTGGTGGCGTCGGGTACTCCCCCACTCGGTGTCTGAATCTAATATGGCTGCCCGATTTTCGACGACGGGTGGAATCGGGCTGGCGATGATCTTGGCCCCGATCACCTGGCTTGGGGGATGGGCTGCCTGGAACTATACCCGCAACTGGACACCTCTCGATCTGCCTATTTCGCTTTGGCGCGGGCGTATCCGAACTTTGGGGGTTCGGAGTCAATCTCGATGGCGACTACTCCGCCCTGCGGCGAGACACTCCCGCCCAGCGAACGATTGTCAAGTAGATTTGTGCTATCCTGTTAAGGAACAAAAGAGATTAAGTTTAGACGAGGAGTATCTTTCCGAGAATGGCACTGGCGGCGGATTCGAAACAACAGGTAGTTGCGACGTATAGAGTACACAAAACCGATACCGGTTCGCCAGAGGTCCAGGTAGCGATTCTGAGCCAGCGCATTCTGCAGCTGCAGGATCATTTCAAGTTGCATGGCAAAGACCATCATTCCCGCCGGGGATTGTTGTCGATGGTCGCACGCCGGCGGCGCTTGTTGAAATACCTGAAGAGCCGTAATCCGGAAAGATACAAGAACCTGATTCAAAGTTTGGGCATCCGCCGTTAGATGTCCGGGCTCAGGTAACCCGCCCCGGTGGGCGGCGCATCGACATTTCGTTCCCTCCAAAGTCTCCTCTTAATCCTTGGCAGGCGGAGCAGAGAGCTCAGCCTCGATTAAAAGGAAAATACAGATGTTACAAACCGTAGAAATTGACCTGGACGGTCAAAAGATCACAATTGAAACAGGAAAGATCGCGAAGCAGGCCAATGGGGCTGTCGTAGTTCGCTCGGGAGATACCGTGGTGCTGGTAAGCGCCTGCTCCAACGAAGAGCCCAAGCCCAACGCCGCCTTCTTTCCGCTCACGGTGGATTACCGTGAATACACTTACGCTGCCGGCAAGTTTCCGGGCGGCTTCATAAAACGCGAGGGGCGTCCCTCTGAGAAAGAAATTCTGACCAGCCGGCTGATTGACCGGCCGATCCGGCCGCTGTTTCCGGAGGGCTACACCAATGAGTCGCAGGTTATCGCGATGGTGCTGTCGGCCGATCCGCAGCGCGATCCCAGCACGCTGGCCATCATCGGCGCAGGCGCTGCGCTGGCGATTTCCGATATTCCCTTCCACCATATTCTGGGCGGAGTGCGGGTAGGGTCGATCAATGGAAAGCTGGTGGCGAATCCCAGTTACGACGAGACGCGCGAAGCCAAGCTCAGCATCATCGTCGCGGGCAGCGAAGAAGGCATCGTGATGGTGGAAGCCGGCGCGCAGCATGCCAGCGAAGCCGAAGTGCTGGAAGCCATCGAATATGGCCACGCTTGCTGCAAGAAGATTGGCGCGGGAATTCGCGAGCTGGTGAAGAAGGCCGGTAAGACCAAGCGCGCCTACACCACTCCCGAGGTCAACAAAGAGATGTATGCGCAAATCGAGAAGCAGGTTCGCGCCGATTTGACCGACGCCCTGGACACCAAGAAATATCCGAAGCTCGAAAGCTACCATAAGGTGCACGAAGCTAAGCATGCGGTGCTGGAAGCGGCCCCGGAGGAGCAAAAATCCGAAGCCGGCGCGCTGTTCGACCTGCTGAAGGAACGCATCTTCCGCGATGAGATGCTGAAGCACCGGCGACGTCCCGATGGGCGCGCGTTCGACGAGATTCGCAATATCGATTGTGAAGTGGGTGTCCTGCCGCGCACGCACGGATCGGCGCTGTTCACCCGCGGCGAGACGCAGGCGCTGGTCACCGTGACGCTCGGCACCAAGGACGATCAGCAGCGCATCGAGATGTTCGATCTCACTGAGACGGCGAAGCGCTTCATGTTGCATTACAACTTCCCGCCCTTCAGCGTGGGCGAGGTTGGATTCATGCGCGGTCCGGGACGGCGCGAGATTGGGCATGGCGCGTTGGCGGAACGCTCGATTTCGGCCGTGATTCCAGAAGAGTCGAAGTTCCCGTACACGCTGCGTGTGGTGAGCGACATTTTGGAATCGAATGGGTCCAGCTCAATGGCCACGGTGTGCGGGGCGTCGCTTGCGCTGATGGATGCGGGCGTGCCGGTTTCCGATACCATTGCCGGAATCGCCATGGGCCTGGTGATGGAAGGCAAGGATTATGCCGTGCTGACCGATATCGCGGGCGCCGAGGATCATTACGGCGACATGGATTTCAAGGTTGCCGGATCGAAGCAGGGCATCACTGGCCTGCAGATGGACATCAAGGTTCCAAACGTCACCACCAAGATCATGCAGGAGGCGCTGGAGCAGGCTCGCAAAGCGCGGCTGTCTATTCTGGAGAAGATGGTGGCTACGATCAGCGAACCGCGCAAGGAGATGTCGCAGTTCGCGCCGCGCATCTACACGCTCAAGATTCCAACTGACAAGATCCGCGATCTGATTGGGCCGGGCGGCAAGATGATCCGCAGCATTGTGGATGAAACCGGCGTGAAGATCGACGTGGAAGACGACGGGACGGTGAACATTTTCGCCGCGGACGGCGAATCGGCCAAGCTGGCTATCCAGCGTGTTACCGATATCGCGGCTGTTGCCGAGGTCGGGAAAACCTATCTTGGAAAAGTAGTGCGGCTAGTGGAATTCGGTGCGTTTGTAGAGATATTCCCCGGCACCGACGGACTGCTGCACATCAGCGAGATCTCGGAGAATCGCATCAAAGCGGTGCGCGATGAGTTGAAAGAGGGCGATCAGATTCTGGTGAAGGTGCTGGCGCTCGAAGGCAATAAGATCAAGCTGAGCCGGAAAGCGGTGTTGAAGGAGCAGCGGGACAAGTTGAAGAAGTAGAAAATTAGTGGCGAGATCGGTTGGCAGGCGGAAGCGCCTGCCCCACGATGAAGTGGGATTTGCTCATTTAGGCGCTGTTGTGTTCCGCGGCAGGTGGGCGTGTGGTTCCCTATCATCCCCTCGATATCAAACTGGGACATTGGGAGGCCACGACCACAACGTACATCCCCATCGGCTGGGCAGATAAGGTACCAAAGACGAAGGTCTTCAAGAGGTGCCTGAGTAACGTAGACGAACCGTGGACGATCGTCTATGACGGCGGCCAGGGCTGCTTCAAGACACTCCTGGCCTCCACCAGCAACAAGCAGGAGATAAGAATCCGATGCGATCGCACGGGAGCTTTGGATACCACCATCCGCATCAAGGCCAAGGATTCGGAGGACGTCAAGGGCTCCGGCTATATGGGGGCCGGCTACATGCCGGCGGTTGGCGACTTTTCTTTCAGCGCCAAAATGGACCGGGGCTGATTGTAGCCAGTAGAATTAAGACGTGATTTGTCCACGTCCATTCCTCCTGCTGTTCTCGCTCACTGCTTTCGCCCAGAACCCGCCCGGATTCAGCATCTCCAACATAGACCGGTCGGCCAATCCCTGCATCGACTTCTATCAATATGCTTGCGGCGCGTGGATCGCCAATAATCCGATCCCGCCCGATCAAACCAGCTGGGACCCGTTTGGTCAATTGGACGAGAGCAACCGCACCTTGCTGCGCACCATCCTCGAAAAGGCGTCGGCGAACGATCCCCAGCGAGCGCCGCTCGATCAGAAGATCGGCGATTTCTACGCCTCCTGCATGGATGAGGCAGCCATCGACAAGCTAGGGGCTGCGCCGCTGAAGCCCGATCTCGACCGCATTGATGCAATGTCATCCAAATCGGGCATGTTGAATGCGCTGGTCCCGCTGCACTTGATCGGCGTCAACGCGCTGTTCAACTTCTCTTCTGGTCCGGACTTCAAGAACTCAATGCTCGAGATTGCGCAGATGGATCAAGGCGGCCTGGGCCTGCCGGAGCGCGACTATTATTTCAAGGATGACGCGAAATCCGTGGAGCTGCGCAAGCAATATGTAGAGCATGTCCAGAAAATGCTCGAGCTACTGGGTGAACCTGCCGAGAAGGCTGCGTCGGATGCTCAGCGAGTGATGCGCTTTGAGACCGGATTGGCCAAAGGTTCGCTCGATGTGACGTCACGCCGCGATCCCCAGCAGACTTATCACAAGCTGACAGTGCACGAATTGTATTCACTCGATCCGGCCATCGATTGGCCCAAGTATTTCCAGGGACTGGGATCGCCACCCATATCGGATCTCAACGTCGTGGTGCCGAATTTCTTCCGCACGCTGGAATCCATGATCGTGCAGACCAGCCTAGATGACATCAAGACCTACCTTCGCTGGCAATTGGTCCACTCTGAAGCTGCGCTTCTGGCGAAGCCGTTTGTGGATGAGAATTTCCATTTTTATCGAGAGATCCTGGCAGGGGCCAAAGAGATTGAACCGCGCTGGAAACGCTGCGTGGCGACAGTGGACAGCGATCTGGGTTTCGCGCTGGGTCAGAAATATGTGGAAGCGGCGTTCGGCGCTGAGCAGAAAGCTCGGACGCTGAAGATGGTAGAAGAGATCGAAAACGCTCTGAAGAGCGACATCCGGACGCTTTCCTGGATGACGCCGGTTACCAAGGAACAGGCGCTGGTCAAATTGCGCGCGGTGACGAACAAGATCGGCTATCCCGACAAATGGCGCGATTATTCCACCGTAAAGATTGTCCGGGGCGATGCTGTAGGGAACGACGAGCGCGCCACCCAGTTTGAAGTGCACCGGCAGTTGAACAAGATCGGCACGCCAACGGATCGCAACGAATGGGGGATGACACCGCCTACGGTGAATGCGTATTACAATCCGACGGAAAACAACATCAATTTTCCGGCCGGAATCCTGCAGCCTCCTTTTTACGACAAGCGCTTGGATGACGCGGTGAATTATGGCGCCATCGGAGCGGTGGTGGGGCACGAACTGACGCACGGGTTCGATGATCAGGGCCGGCAGTTCGATCCGGAGGGCAATCTCAAGGAATGGTGGACGCCGGAGGACGCCAAAGAGTTCGAAAAGCGCGCTGAGTGCTTCATTCAGGAGTATTCGCGGTTCGAACCGATCGACAACGTGCATCTGAACGGAAAACTCACACTGGGTGAAAACACAGCCGACAATGGGGGCTTGCGGCTGGCCTTTATGGCGCTGATGGACGCACTCAAAGGCAAGACGGCGCCCAAAATGGACGGATTGACGGCTGAACAGCGGTTTTTCCTGGGTTGGGGACAGATCTGGTGCCAGAATGTGCGGCCGGAAACGTCCCGGATGCTGGTTCAAGTGGATCCGCACTCGCCAGGCAGGGATCGGGTGAATGGCGTAGTATCCAACATGCCGGAGTTCCAGAAGGCCTATGCCTGCAAGATTGGCCAGCCCATGGTCGCAGCCCCGGCTTGCCGGGTGTGGTAAAAACCGTTCATCGGTTCTTCGGTTCTTCGGTTCATCGGTTCGGGAACTGAAGAACCGAAGAACTGAATAACCGAAGAACCGGCGTAACCTTTAGTTACGCCGCCGGTATTCCTATTGTGTACGAAGCAAGCGATAGTAGCCTGATGCAGGCCGTCCGGGATGGCGACCTGGGGGGCTTGGCGGTGCTGTTTGAGCGGCACCATCGATCGCTGTTCAACTACTTTGTGCACGTGAACGGGAACCGCGACCTGAGCGAAGACCTGGTCCAGGACGTTTTTTTCCGGATGTTGAAATACCGGAAAAGCTACCAGCCGGAGCGATCATTTACGGCCTGGATGTACCAGATCGCCCGCAACGCGCATGTGGATTCCATCGGGAAGCGGAAGTTCGAAGTGGAAATCGGTGACAGGGAATTTGCGAGCACCAACATGATGGACGAGAATTTGAAGCGCAAACAGGAAGTGGCGTTGTTGAAGCGGGCGATGGCGCGCCTGCCGCTCGAAAAAAGAGAGCTGCTGGTGCTGAGCCGTTATCAGAATTTGAAGTACGAAGAGATCGCCGGCATTCTTGGCTGCGATATCGGAGCGGTGAAAGTGCGGGTGTATCGCGCGGTGCGGGCGCTGGGACAGATCTACTTCGAGTTGGCGGGAGAAAAGGCATCATGAACTGCGAACAGGCTAGAACACAATTCGTGGATTATTGGAGAGGCACTCTCGAAGATTCAGTTGGTGAGTTTCGCACTCACCTGGGTTCGTGCGAGCGCTGCCGCGCCGAAGCCGAAGAACTGAAGGATCTGTGGGGGACGCTCGGAACGCTGCCCGAAGAAGATCCCAGCCTGGGAATGCGCGTGCGCTTCTACGATGCGCTGCGCACCTGGCGGCAACAAGAGGCCCAGCGCCGGCAGCCGTTGTGGTGGCTGCGGCATCCGGCGTTTCAGGCGGCCTGCGCGGTGCTGATTCTCGCGATTGGGATCGGAACAGGCTATGTGGTGCGCGGGCGCGACAGCGTGGAAGTTTCGCAACTGCGCGGGGAGGTATACAACATGCGTCAACTGGTGGCTCTGTCACTGATGCAGCAGCAATCGGCCAGCGATCGTCTGCGGGGCGTGAACTTTGCATATCGGGTGGAGCAGTCCGATCCGCAAGTGCTATCGGCGCTGCTGACCACGGTGAATCACGATCCCAGCGTCAACGTGCGCCTGGCGGCGGTGGATGCGCTGCGGAATTTCAACGATAGTCCGGTGGGCAGAAAAGGCGTGGTGCAGGCGCTGGCGAAACAGGATTCGCCGCTGGTGCAGATCGCGATTCTGGATCAGATTGTGGAGTTGCACGAGAAGTCGGCGGTTTCGGATATTCAATTTCTGTTGTCCGGCCAGAACCTGAATCCGGACGTGAGGCAGCGCGCGCAATGGGCGCTGAAGCAACTGCAATGAGAACACTCTTAGTCTTGATGGCCGCTGTGACGCTGGCCTACGGCGATCAGGAAGCCAAGGAAACAATCCGACAGACGTTGCCGGCGGCCGCGCGCCTGGAAGTGGACAACGTGCAGGGATACATACACGTCTCCGGCTACAACGGCAGTGAGATCCAGATGGTAGCTGAGAAAACCATCGAGGCGGAATCCGCCGAACGGCTGGAAGCGGCCAAGCAGGAAGTGAAGCTGGACGTTTCCAGATCAGGCGATGCATTGATCCTGTTCGTGGATGGGCCGTTCCGCTGCCATTGCGAGGACAACCGGTGGGGGACTCGCGATCACGGGCATCGCGGATACCATGTGACTTTCGATTTCGAAATCAAGGTTCCGGTGGCGACGTTCTTGCGGCTCGGCACGGTGAACCACGGCGACATTCGCGTGGAAAACACCACCGGCGATTTCGATATCAGCAATGTGAACCGCGGCATTGAAATGACCGAGGTCGCAGGCTCGGGACACGTTCATTCGGTGAATGGCCCGATTCACGTATTGTTCGCCAAGAATCCCTCCGGTGCTTGCTCATTCGGCACCGTGAACGGAGGCATTGACACGGAGTTCCGGGGGAACCTGAATGCCGATGTCAGGGTGAAAACATTCAACGGGCAAGCCTTCACGGACTACGATGTCACGTCTCTGCCGAGAATCATCTCGGCGGGCGAGCGGCGGGACGGGAAGTTCGTCTATCACAGCGACGATTTCAACGGCATGCGTATCGGCAACGGCGGGCCCGAGCTCAAATACGACACACTCAACGGAAGTATACGAATCATCAATCGAGGAAAGTAATATGAAACAGCTAGCACTTCTTTTTATCTTCGCGGCCGGCGCGGCCTTTTGCCAGGATCAACCGGATCGCGTGAATGTTCCCTTCAGTGATCCATCGCGTCCGAAGATGCTGAAAGCGTCGGTGCTGAACGGCAGCATCCACGTCAAGGGTTACGACGGCAAAGAGGCCATCGTGGAAGCTCGGGGGGAAAGTAGCCATCATCGGCGCCCTGCCGATCGATCGGATGGGATGCATCGGATCGATATCGGCGGCAGCGGCCTTTCGGTGGAAGAATCCGATAACGTGGTCACGGTGGGAACGCGGTCGCTCAACGAGAATGTCGAAATCAATATTCAAGTGCCGTTCAACACGTCTTGCAAACTGCATGACGTAAACGGCGGCGAGATTTCAGTGGACCATATTGTCGGCGATGTCGAAGTTGACGTCACCAACGGGCGGGCGACTGCCACGCACATATCCGGTTCGGCGATCGTGCATGCGCTGAATGACCGCGTGCTGGTGACTCTGGATAAGGTGACTGCGGACAAGCCCATGTCGTTCAGCTCGCTCAATGGCGACATCGACGTAACCTTGCCGGCCGACTTAAAGGCGAAGGTGAAGCTGAAGAGCGACAATGGCGAGGTCTACAGCGACTTCGACATCAAAGTGGACGCTTCATCGCGCAAGCCGATTGTTGAGGACTCGGGTTCCGGCCACGGTAAGTATCGCGTGCAGTTTGATAAAGCGACCTACGGGTTGATCAACGGAGGCGGACCGGAGATTCAGCTCACGACGTTCAATGGGAATATCTACATTAGGAAGGCGAAGTAGAGCGCGCGGCGCGCGCGCAGAATCCAAGAGCCAGAATTCAGAATTCAGAAGACGGTGGCGCTGCGCGCGTCCTTATTCTAGCTCCTGGATTCTGACTTCTGGATTCTTGCTTTTCTCACCGTTACTTACCGTTAAACCGGGAAAATAATTCCTCCTGACGCCCTGCAACGTATTGGCTTTGAATAGAAAGTCAGCGCTTTGTGCCGTGGCCATGCTCGTGCAATGACCATGGGCATGAAGCGCAAACTTTTTTCAAACTTAGCTTTAGCTTGCCAACTGCTCGCGATCACGGGCGGGTTCACGCTCGTCGCGCAGGATCGGGATGGACAAGTCACCGCCGATCAGCAGAAGGGCAACAAAGCCGATCGCGAGCTAACCCAAAAAATTCGGAAATCCGTGGTGTCCGACAAATCGCTGTCGATGTCCGCCCACAACGTGAAAATCATCAGCCGGGATGGCATGGTGACGTTGCGCGGGGCGGTCAAATCCGATGACGAGAAGAAGGCCATAGAAGACAAAGCCACCGAGATCGCGGGTCAGGGCAAAGTGACTAGCGAACTGACCGTGACTCCGAGCGGCTCGAACTAGGTCCGATTTTCCGCAACAAGAACGAACGACCAAAAAATCAGGAGATGAAAATATGAGTGGGAAGAATACAGCTGTCTATGGAATTTTCCGGGACACCGTCGCATTGGGCGGTGGCTTGGAAGCCTTGAGAGCCGCGGGATTTCGCGGCACGGACATTTCCGTCCTGATGCCCGAGAATGTGGGCACCAAGGATTTTGTTCACAAGAAGGACACCAAAGCTCCCGAGGGTGCTACCACGGGCGTGGCGTCCGGAGCCGTAATCGGCGGCGCGCTGGGATGGCTGGTAGGTATCGGGGCGTTGGCCATCCCCGGGCTTGGACCGTTTATCGCTGCCGGGCCCATCATGGGTCTTCTGGCGGGCGCCGGCGCAGGTGGAGCTGTGGGCGGAATCGCTGGGGCTTTGATCGGCATGGGCATTCCGGAGTATGAAGCGAAGCGCTACGAGGGCCGTGTGAAAACGGGCGGAATCCTGGTGTCGGTGCATTGCGATAGCTCCGAGTGGGTGAAGCGCGCGAAAACGGTCCTGGAGCAGACCGGCGGGGAAGAGATCGGCACGGCGGGAGAAGCTGCGGCTGATTATGCGATGAGCGATCGGCCGGCGTCGCGGATCTAACGCAATTGAGCCGCGACTGGTAGGGAGCGTGAGGAGGCGACGCTTCCTTCCGGTCGCGGCTCGGAATAGAATAAGGTTTCTGCGCTTCCTGGGAATTGATTTCGGGTGGGAGAACCAGCCCAGCGGCGTTGCGGCTCTCGATTGGGCCGGCGAAACGCTGCACCTTGTTGCACTCGATCGCCTCAGGCTTCCGAGGGATGTGCTGCGTTGGGTTACGGCTGAAGCCACCGCCGATACTGGAATCGGCATTGACGCGCCCATCGTGATTCCGAATGCGTCTGGCATGCGGATCGCGGACCGGTTGGCGCATTCTCTCTACGGTAAGTATCACGCAGGCGCCTATCCGGCTAGCCGGGCCCGTACTTTTTGGAAGCGAACCACCGGGTTTTCGGCAGCACTGGGCAAGCTGGGCTTCCCGCACGGCGATGATTGGCCGCCGAAGAGCGGCGGACGCTTCCAGATTGAAGTCCATCCCCACGCGGCATCGGTTCAGCTTTTCCGGCTGGACCGCATCGTCAAATACAAAAAAGGCAGACTGGCGGATCGCGTGGCGGAGTTAAGCCGCTTGCGCCGACTGTTCCTGGACCGGCTGCCTCTGTTAGTTCCCAGACTCGAGTTAACCGAACTACCTGAAATTCCGCATGCAGGCCGCGCATTGAAGGCTTTGGAAGATCAGCTGGATGCGCTGATGGCCGCTTACATTGCAGCGCATTGGTGGTATTGGGGCCGCGAGCGAAACGAAGTGCTTGGGAACTCGCGGCTGGGATACATCGTGGTGCCTCACAGACAGCGCGCCAAGACTGCCGCACTGGACGAACCCACCGCCGGCGCGGATCCCATCAAACAATTTGAAGAATGGTACGCGTTGGCAAGTGTTGCGGGTATCGTGGAACCGGGCGCTGCGACCCTGGCCACAGTTTCGTCCGAGGGGCAGCCGTCGGCACGAATGGTGATCGTTCGGGAGGCGAATGCGAGCGGCTTCGTTTTTTACACCAACTATCGAAGCCAGAAAGGGCGCGAGCTGGCGGCGAATCCTCGCGCTTCGCTGGTATTCTATTGGCCGACACTGGAGCGCCAGGTGCGTGTATCAGGGCAGGTGGAGAAAACTTCGCGCGGGGAAACCGAGGACTATTTTCGGACACGGCCGCGAGGGGCACAATTGAGCGCCTGGGCATCCTGGCAGAGCTCGGTGATCCCCGGCCGCGACGTCCTGGAGCGGAGAATCCAAAAGCTGGAGTCTCGCTACGCCGATCGCGATGTGCCGGCGCCACCCGGGTGGGGAGGGTACCGGCTGCGTCCTGAGACGATGGAATTCTGGCAGGGGCGGGAAAGCCGGCTGCATGACCGTTTGCGGTATTCGCGGAAGGCTAACGGACGGTGGAGGGTGGAGCGGCTGGCGCCTTAGTTCTGGCAGGTCGGAGACCTGCCCTACTTACCGGTCCCTGACCGCCGTTCGCCGATCTCTCATCGAATCCTGCGTTACGCGCTGTTACGCTTGGATCGTGGACAGAGACCGACCAGACAATGGTATCCAGGCACGGGCGCACTTGCGGGTCCGGTCCGGCCTTTCCGGAATCGTAGTCGGCGCCCTGATTGTCGCTATCGGATTGATCATCCTGCTCGATAATCTCGGAATCGTCCGCGTATACGATATTTGGCGGTTCTGGCCGGTAATCCTGATTGGCTTTGGAATTTCGAGAATTTTGGAATCCCGAGGGCCGGGTGGTCAGGTTTGGGGGGGCTTGATGGTGCTGGTGGGCGCGGCCTTCTTGCTCGACAATCTGCACATCCTCATCTTCGATTTCGACGTCTCGCATCTCATTTGGCCGCTCGCAGTGATCGGGTTCGGCGTCTTTATGCTGTTGCGGGCGATGGATCGGAGGAGGTACTTGGAGGGTATGCCGGCCACGGCTACGGCTGCCACCGCCGACGGAGTGCTCGGGTCATGGGCTATCTTCAGCAGCGTGAAGCGGAAGGTGGACTCACAGGATTTCAAGGGCGCCGAAGCGACGGCGGTATTCGGTGAAGTAAAAATCGATCTCCGCAAAGCAGGAATGACGGGTGATCAGGCGGCGGTGATCGACGTGAACGCACTATTCGGCGGCGTCGATATTCGCGTGCCAGAGAACTGGCGCGTGGAAATGAAGGGCGCCGGCATTTTCGGAGCGTTCGAAGATAAGACCATCCCTCCGCGCGTCGATCCGGGCGTGAAAACACCGCAACTGATTATCACAGGCACCGCGGTGTTCGGCGCAGCCAAGGTAGATAATTAACCAGGCCAGCTTTTATGCATCCGCTGCTTGCCACCAAAGGCAGGATTACCCTTTATTTGCTCATTTGGGCCGCGCTGGGCGCTCTGCTGGGTTACTTGCTTACCATCACCGGGCGGCTGGCCTGGCTGGAAGCCGGCCTATTGGCGCTGCCGCTGGCGCTATTTTACGCATTCGTTTGTTTGGCGCCCTGGTATATGTGTCGCGTGCTGCCTTTGGGGCCAGCGCAGATTCCGAAATTACTCGGGAACCACATCGCGGCGGCGGTGGTAGCGGCGCTGTTTTGGATCGTACTGGCGAAAGTGTTCGGGCTGGGGCTTAGCCGGTATTACCCGACCCTTAATGACCGGTTCAGTTCGCAGCTTCCGCTGCTTTTTGGCATCGGCGTGCTGCTGTACCTGCTATCTGTCGCGTTGCACTATGTGCTGCTCTCGGTGGAATCTTCCAAAGAATCCGAGACGCGCGAGCACGAAGCCAGGACGCTAGCGCGCGAAGCCGAAATCAAAGCTCTGAAGGCGCAGATCAATCCGCACTTTTTGTTCAACAGCCTGAACTCGATTGCGGCCTTGGCTACCGTAGATGGCATGCGGGCGCGCGATATGTGCATCAAGCTGTCGGATTTTCTGCGCAACACGCTTAGCCTGGGCGAGAAGCACAGCATTTCGCTGCGCGAAGAGCTGGCGTTGGCGCAAGCCTATCTCGCCGTGGAGCAGGTGCGTTTCGGTGCGCGCTTGCGGATTGAAATCAAAACCGATTCCGCATGCGACGATTGCACGGTGCCGCCGCTGTTTCTGCAGCCGCTGGTGGAAAACGCAGTCAAGCACGGAATCGCCGGGTTGGTGGATGGCGGGACCATCCGTCTGGAGGCGCACTGCGAGGAAGGTTGGTTGCAGGTGACCATCCAGAACGAGTTTGATCCGGAGGCTCCCTCGGCGCAGCGGCATGGGCTGGGATTGCAGAATGTTCGCAACCGTCTGCGGGCGGTGTACGAGAATCAGGCTCGGATCGACACCGTTGTTACTGATAACGTGTTCGTGGTGGCCGTGGATTTGCCTTGCGGGCCGCGTGCGTTTTGGGAGGGTTCGTTCAACCGGCTGGATGCGTTGTTGGAGGGGCGAAGTGGGCGGAAGTAGCCCGGGCGTTTGAGCCGATTACCAATGGGCGGCGCTGTGGTTGACACGAATTGCGTTCCAGGATTAGACTCAATCAAAATCGCTGCAAAGCATTACGGAGGGCCACGTGACGCGCATTCTGTTCTTGTTTGGCGCTCTTATTTTCGTGTCAGTTGCGGTTGCGCAACCGGGAACCAACCCCAATGCGTTTACTTGCGTGGCTAACGCGGGGACGCCCGTTATTGTACGCGTGGAGGGCATCACCGAACTGGCCGGCGATCTGCTGTTGAATTGCGTGGGCGGGACTCCAACCCCGGCTGGCCAGAAGGTCCCGGCGTTTAACTTCCGGCTTACGTTGAATACGGGTGTTACCAGCCGGCTGTTGGGAAACGGCAACATCGAAGCGCTTCTTCTCATTGACGAACCGAGCCCGAGCAATTTACAGGTGTGCACGAATCCGCCATGCACGGTCACCGCGACTTCGAATCCTTCGACCGTATACACCACCCCTGGAAATGCGAATGCTTACATGGGGAGGCTGGTTGGACCGAGCACGGTGGAATGGGACGGCGTACCGATCGATGCGCCGAGCACGACCGGGCAACATATATACCGGATCACCAATGTCCGCGCGAACGCAAACCAAATCGGCCTAACGAACATAACGAATCCCACGTCAATCGTGGGGCTCATTTCAGTGACGCCGGCTTTTACCATCAAAAATCCTCAACAGACGCTGGCGACTCCGCAGCCCGGCCTATTGTATGGCACCACGCCCGGCAGCTTTCAATACTGCAACGGTTTCAATGGCAATCAGCTTTTCAGCGAGAGCACTCCGGGAGTTCCGGGGCCTGCGACGTTTCAAATGTTCGCCACTGAAAATTTTCCGTTCGCCTTCAGGCCACAAGGAACAACGACGCAGAACGTTCCCGGCCAAGTTTATAACAGCGAAAGCGCCTTCACGATTCCCTCGTTGGGCATCGGGACGGCTAACTTCGGCACGATCATACAGGGGACCATCGAAAACGTTCCGGACGGCGTAAACGCGGCGATCCCGCTTCAGGTGCCGCTAGTGAATAGCTCCGGCGCAACCGAAGGTAGCGCTTCCGCGGGACAGACGGGCACTGTTTCCGGAAATTCCATGACCTTGTTGCCTAGCTCCGGCGTCGTTCAATTCTTCTATGAGGTAAAGCAGCGGACCGGGACCGATCCGCTTACGGCGGCGATTCCAGTGACGCTCGCCGGCACGCCCGCACAGGTTCCCGCGAATCTTCAGGGCGTGATTAGTTTTGCGAACTCGCAATTTCCACAGACCACGCTTTTTGCACCGGGCTCGAGCCTCTTGAATGGTTACCCCATTTTCGGTTCGCTTGATCCGGGGATAACGAATCCCGCGATCGTTCCTTACCAACAACTCGGAAGCATTGTGCCTTGCACCAACGCGGGCACTACGCTGAGCGGGACCGTTTCCGGGCCGATGTTTCAGGAGATCACCGATCTGGGTGGTTCTAAGTCGCCCGATGGCGTTGTCGCGCACGCCGCCACGCCCGTGCCTCCCACTACGCTGATCGTGCCACGTATCTCGAACGTCGGACTGGTATCCACCGCGCTGCCCGCATCCGGTCTCAATATCTTGAAAGACCCCAACGCGACATGGCTAAACGTGGGCCTGAATCAAACCACAACACCAGCCACCCTTTTGATGAGCGTGAACCCCACCTCACCAGGGCTCTATACGACCAATGTGCAAGTCTCTTCGCCGAACGCGTCCACTAGCGTAACGGTGCCTGTGACCTATAGCGTCGACAGAGGCGTATGGTTTACACGCTTCGGATTTGTCCATCTAGCGAGCTATGTAAGCAACGTCGTGGCGCCGGGCGAGCCGTTTGTGATTTATGCCGGCGATAACTTTGGTCCGGAGCAAATCGTACATTCGACCGTCGGCGCCAACGGATTATTGGATTCGACGCTAGATGGCGTCCAGGTTCTATTCGATGGTACGCCCGCGCCGCTTTTTTACGTAGTGGACGCGAATGGCGATGGGCAGGTGGCGGGCGTTGCACCGTTCGGTTTGAGTTCGAAGACGCAGACCAGTGTACAGGTGATCTCCAACTCTTCCAAATCGCCGCCGGTGACGCTGTTCGTGCTGGATGCCGTACCCGGGCTGTTCACTGCCGATTCGAGCGGCGGAGGGCAGGGAGCGATTCTCAATCACGACATGAGCTCGAACAGCTCGTCGAACCCAGAGGCGATTGGCAACGAGATCGTCCTGTATGGCGGCGGTGCGGGTCAGACCAGCCCGGCTGGCCGCGACGGGGCGCTCGCGGGAGTAGGCGGGCCTCTTTCGAAGTTCACGCTCCCTGTGAAGGTGTTCATCGACGGAATCGAGGCGACCGATATTCCCTATGCAGGCGCTGCGCCGGGGCTGGTGGAAGGCATGTTCCAAATCAATGTGCGGATTCCAGCCGGAGTGCGGCGCAACATGAGCGTGCCGGTGGTGGTGCAGATCGAAGATAAACAGACGCAGCCTGGAGTGATGGTTGCGACCAAATAGGTCCAACGCTTGGGTTGCCGATAGTTTCCAACCTGCCCCACAGGTAACATAGAGGACATCATGGCCGATTTACTGGCGCCTGGCTCGCTGATTGGGCACTATCGCGTGGGTTCCCGCCTGGGGCAGGGCGGCATGGGCGCAGTATATCTCGCCGATGACACGCGGCTGGGCCGTAGAGTGGCTCTCAAGGTTTTGCCCCCCGATGTCGCCTCCGATCCCGATCGCATGAACCGGTTCGTGCAGGAAGCTAAGCTGGCTTCCGCGCTGACGCATCCCAACGTCGCCTACATCCATGAGATCGGCCAGGATGGCGACCTGTGGTTTCTGGCGATGGAGTACGTGGAGGGCGTGCCGCTCACCAACCTGATCCGGGAGGGTCCCATGAAGATATCGGATATTCTCCCGATCGGCATTCAAGTGGCGGACGCGCTGGACGACGCACATCAGAAGGGCATCGTGCATCGCGACATCAAGCCGGCCAATCTCATGTTGACGCCGCGCGGGCATGTGAAGGTTCTGGATTTCGGACTGGCGAAGCGCGAGAAATCCGCGCGGGGTTCCGAAGAC